>Ga0209835_1000608_pt1 | contig 22561 bp, 23 predicted proteins | sample LakKivwa52mmetaG_FD_184138 | JGI IMG/M metagenome (GOLD analysis project Ga0209835, IMG submission 184138) | Anoxic lake water microbial communities from Lake Kivu, Rwanda to study Microbial Dark Matter (Phase II) - Lake Kivu water 52m metaG... | ecosystem: Environmental > Aquatic > Freshwater >...
CCTTTAAGGTCTGCTTCGCCAACTTGGATGCATAGCCCCAGCTTGTTGCGCTTGACCATGCTTTTTGCGTTCTCTTTGTAGATAGTGGCAAGTATAGTCTGCCCCTTATCTTTTACGGCGTGGCCGTCCTCCAACACATCTTTGAGCAGTATTCCTCTGTCCTCTGGTTGTTCTACGCCCCAATTACACCAATAAAGTCTGACCCTGTTTTGTGCCGAAACAAGTGTGCTGTTAATCATTATTGGTTTCACTCCAAGTTGCTCACTTATCACATCTTGGTACTCCTTTTTCATGCGAACATTCTCCAGTAGGAACTTAACATTCGGATTGTGTTTTTTCACGTGGTTGAGTATATCTACGAACTCAAAAAATAATCTGCTTCGTGGGTCGTTGAAGTTTAATTGTTTACCTGCAAAACTAAACCCTTGGCACGGAGAACCACCCTGCACTAAATCTATGCTCGCCCAATCTATATCCCACTCATGCCACTTGGTAATATCTCCAAGTTGTATTGTGTTGGGGAAATTATGTTGTGTGATTGCGATTGGGTGCTTTTCTATTTCGCTTGCATAATACTTCCCGACAGGTATACCGAGTTCTTTGAGGGCTTGTTGACCGCACGATATTCCGTCAAATAATGATAGTACATTCATAATGTGTTTGTGAGATATATAAAGTGTTACTATGTTCTTTACTATTCAGATTGTCGCACACACATATCTCGGTAACGTCTAATACAAGTGTTGCAATGTACTGACACTTTGCCAGTTTGCAAATCAAAGCATTTGGGGAACCCTGCTTTTATCATGTTATCCGCTTCGCCTTTTTTCTGCTTTATTTGTCTGTATTTTGTTTGGTATATCATGTTGTTGTGGACTCGTTAATCTGATAATATGTTTTAATTGTTTGTCTTTTGCCTTTATATCCTTCAACCCTCCAAGTATATACTGGTATATTGAAGTCTAAGTCTGGTGTGTTGTAATTAAGATTTTCAAATAATCCGATACTTAATTTTCCAAGCTCTTTCCCTTCTTTATCATAAACTGGCATACCAATAGCAAATGTTTCCTCTGCACCAACCTGTTGGTTCGTTATGTCTCCGTCTTCACATATTTCGCCAGCTTTATATGCTAGAGTTTTTTTATCATATTTTGTTTTATATTCTTCCAAAAATAATTTTATTTCCATATCCAATCCCACAGTTATTGAGATGTGGTCTCAGTTAATTAGTAATAATCTTCATTGCTCGTATCTTCTCGTTATCTTTTTCATACATCCAACGTGCTTTTTCCAATTCACCCACATCACACATCCCGAGCCAGAACATAAGGTCTTCATCTATGAGTGGTGGTGAGCCAGCGGGACGCTCATTGAGATACTGGCGGAGCATGGGTATTCTTTCTTTGATTGATAGTGATGTTGGTGGTGTGTTGTGTTTAATTTCTCGTTCTTCATAATCGGAGTTCACTAAGAATGCATTTTCTGCTTCATAGTGATTTGGGTGTATTCTTTGATAATCGAGATCTGTGTCGAGATTCATATTGGATGTCATTATTTCGGGCATTGTCCTACTTGTATTTTCATATTTTGTCCCACAATTGTGGTAAGTTAACTTGTAACATCAAGTTTTGTTTTTGTGTATTCATGCTTGAGTTGGATCGTTATCTATTAAGTTCTTCGCAATTTCGCGCATGTCCTTATCGGTGCAAGAGAGTATGAGTTCTCTTATTGCCATTCCTGTTGTCTCTGCTAATTCTAGCATTTTTTCTTTGTTTGTGTGAGGATAATTCTCCGTATAGAGTACGTCCAATAAAACATGCTGAAATATCTCTGTTGCGTTGAACAGGTCTCTGTCGCTATACGCTTCGTGGTTACCGCCGTTTGCAAGGCATAGATTTGACAGATACTCTAAGTTTGTTGTGATGTTTTCTTTCATATGGTGTCCCACAGTTATGGATTGATAATTTCTACTTTAATAAGTTTCATTCTCTCGTCCCACCAAAAACCTTCTTCTTTGTAAAGATACTTCGCTACTTTTTCTATATTTCCTTTGTATTCTTTTTGCAAAGTTTCATCGTCAATAACACTATCGAGCGGAGTTATTACCTCGAATGTCTGTTTTAAGTATTTTTTCTTTTTCATATGGTGTCGTCATTAGAGTGAAGTAAGTGTTCGGTCTCATAAATGTTGCCGATGATTTCGTAGTGTTTATCGCTATCGCCATCATACAACTCGATACTAGAATGTCCGAAGTTGCCATGTGTCTTTAACATAAATCCTCCGCGATACCACTCCACAATCTGCTTTTTAACGTCTTCATGTGAGCGATAATTTCTGATAATGTCCCCCTCATAAATCTCATTTCCGTGTCGGTCGAGTAAACCAGTAAATTGCGAAAACTCATAGTCGTCCCAACTTCCGTTACGTTTGTCTAGTAAATCTTTTATTGTCAAAGTTGCCACATGTACAGTGAGGCGGACTACGAACTCTTTGTGCTCTCCGTCCCACGCTCTGAACTTAATTTCTCTGTTGTTGGTCATACATTTTACGAAAGAACGACGTTAGCATCGTGCTCTCGATAAAATGGGCGAACGATTGCTCGCCCACACGAAATTATCCAATAAGTTCAACTATATCTATTCCTTTCTCTCGTTCTGCGTTAGTGATTTCACATCCGTCGACATTCCCAGAGATATCGCTCACGTTCCCATAGATACCATTCACGTTCCCACAGATACCGCTCACGTCCCCAGAGATACCGCTCACGTCCCCAGAGATATCGCTCACGTTCCCATAGATACCATTCACGTTCCCAGAGATACCGCTCATGTCCCCAGAGATACCGCTCACGTCCCCATAGATATCATTCACGTTCCCAGAGATACCGCTCACATTCCCAGAGATACCGCTCATGTCCCCAGAGATATTTTCATGAGCACCATCGTGTCTCACACCATCCTTTATATAGTAAATACTAATACCAGAAATCTTTTTAAGTAATTTTTTCATGTCCTTTAGAGAAAAACGAGTGTTATGGTAATGCTCCTTTTCCTCATAAAAGAGGGGACACATAGTCCCCTATGTAAACAAACACACCTATCTCCTCCTCGCCACAATCTCCCAGTCTCGCGGTATCCACATATCGTTAAGCACTTTTACAATCTCTTCTGGAAGCATGTTCGCAAAGAGAATGTGATACGCAACGTGGAGATTTACCGGAACGAGAGAGATGTTTTCGCTTTCGCTTCCACCACCACGAGAACGTGGTCTGCGGTGGTGCTTGCTCCACTTTTTAGAAAAACCTTTGCGTTGTTCGCTTCTGCGTTGTGCGTGGTTCATGGTAATACCTCCTTTGATCCGATTGTGTCTCGCCCGTAGGGTCTCGTGGCGTTGTGTTTTTCTACAAGAAACTGCAAGGCTTCTTCCTCTGTCATTGCGACTCTGTCGTGCACATGGTCTTTCAGTGTGTGATCTTTTGTGAAGAGTTCACACGAGAGAGAGGAGTACGAATACGTTTTGTCGCCTACGTGTATCGTGAATGCGAGTTCCATGGTTTACTCCTTGTTTAGTTGTTGGCGGGCGGGGAAGCGTTCGGGGACACTTTATCCTTTCCTTCCTAGTTAGGTGAACACTTGTCCCCCATTTCCCCCGTCTACCAACAACTAATTGACAACCTAATTGTCAACAAGTGGTTTATAATTGTAAAGAACAACACAAAAAGTTGCCGACACACGCATGCACACGACCATGCAACCATGGATATATACTAGAAACCTAAAAAGGGTGTGCACACATTTTCGCCTAGTAAGCGTTCAGACATTTGATTGTCTACATGTGCATGAGTGTATCGGAAACTTATTGTAAAGAACAATCCTATAGGGCGGAGGGGCTCGAACCCTCCCTGCGTCCTTGCGCCGTCCTACACTACCACCATACCATCCTTCATCTCGTCGTCTGTGTATATGTCGAACATTTGCTCTGATACGTAACGGAGTGCCCACCCGTCTTGCTTCACTGCTTCTAAGCATATCTCTGGTGTTTGCTCTATGACATACTTGAGTGCATATCCGTCCCGCTTTACCGCTTCCATTGCTTCATCCCATTTTAAGTTCTTCTTTTCTGATAATGCATCCCATTTGGATTTGTAATCGTTTAATGTTGTCATGATGTGTTGGTTAGTGATAATGGATAATTTTTTTTATTTTTCTTTTGCTTTTTATTTATTATTTATAAGAACCTCTATTTCTTCCTCTACTTTTTTTATCTCTTTTTCTAATTATAATTTACGCAACAATCAAATCCAAGTAATGTTGCACAAGTGTAAAAGAAACTGCGATTGCTACAAGACTTATTACGACGATGGCGAGTAATATATTATTTTTTGTTTTCAGTTTTTTTGTATAATGCTTTACGTCTATTTTTTTTACAAGATATTCGCTTCCGATTAGATCTGTGTATTTTTTCGTTGCGGTTGTAAGTTTCATGTCGATAGTCGACGCGAGTGTCTTATGGTGTTTCTCTGTCGATGTGATTATCGTATCATGTGATTAGCAGTTTTGCAATGACGCAACTGTGGATAAGTGGGCGCACAGGGACTTGAACCCCGAACCGCCGAGGTATAAGCTCGGTACTCTAACCAATTGAGCTATACGCCCATTTCCACCACATGCTCCGCCCGTCGTAATATCCACAGAAAAACAATTTAAGTCATCTGTTCTTTTTACCGTAACGCAAGCCGTAGTGGACTATTTTTCTAAAAACGCGACAATCTTTTCTTCGTCTCCTTTTTTGTAAATGTCTATAAGTGTTTGGAGAAATATACTATCTGCTTTCACTGATTTATGTTTGAGTCTAAAAAGAGCATCAACTTTCTTATCTCCTATTTTTTCTCGCAATCTTTTTTCATATATATTGACATTCCCTGAAAGTGCTATGTTGCAATGTTCACATTGTGTTGCGAGATTGTGTGGGTGATACCGTAGCAGTGCCCCGCACACAGACGACGGGATAAAATGCCCTGTGTGCAATACACCACATATCGTACCACATGTAAAACATGCCGTCCCATACTTTTTTCTCGTATGTGCCTTGCAAAGTTCCCATAATTCTTTTTTTTGATTATTTATCATGATGTGTACCCCGCTTCTTCTGGTGAGGGAATATATGTACCGAGTTCTTGGGCAAGTCTCCGTACCATATCTGTATACTCTATGCCCTCTCCCACAGAAAGTTCCGTTGTGCTTCTTTCGTATGCTACGCTCTCTGGTGCTGTGGTGAGTATGTCGTCAAGTGTGTCTTTGAGTGCTGGGTCTATTTGTATTGTTTTTGGAACAATAAACAATGTTTTGCATATTTCGTGCACCTCTGGAATTGTGTGTCCTGTCGCATCTGCAAGTATCGGATAGCAAACACCCCACCAGTATGAGTTTTGGTTTAGAGAGCGCGTGCGTTTTACTGGATCAATTGTCAAGATAACTTTTTTACCCTCCATTTGCGCAAGAAGTTTTTTGAATGTGTCTTTTTGCACGATGTTGAGCACGTGTGTTTTTTCTTTTTTTTCAACTGTTGCGTTGAATTGTAATTTTATTTTCATATTTTTTGCTATTCTTTATGCTGCGGATAGGTACTAAAAAGGGATGTCCTCAATGTTTATATCTTCTGTTGGGTATTCTATTTTTTCTTCGTGCGACACGGTAGTATACCTAGGATTGCTTTGTTTCGCTTCGCGCCTATATGGCTGTTGCACATCCTGATTTCCCCCGCTGTTTGGTTTGGGCCCAAAATGTACATTTGAGGCAATTATTTCTGTCCGATAGTGTTTGACACCGTTGTCTCCTTCCCATGTTCTGGTCTGCATACGTCCTTCTATGCTTACTAGTTGTCCTTTTTTTAGATATTGGGCACAACTGTCTGCCTGCGCCCCAAATACCACGACGTTGTGGAAATCTGTTTCCTCTCGTTTTTCTCCCGTGTTTTTATCTTTCCAATGTCGACCTGTAGCAACAGAAAAGTCTGCAACATGACCTCCGTTTGGTAATGTTTTTAATTCTGGGTCTCTCGTGAGACGACCCACAATAATTGCGATGTTAGTATCCATAGTAGTTATTTTTTGGCGAGTTCTTTTTGTCTTTTGTGAACCGCCACAAGTGATTTGAATAATTTATAATCCTTCACAAGGTCATTACGACTTCTATACTCGGCGACAACTGTACCAGCCTTTTGTATCACACCATCTTTTTCTTTATCTTTTTTTGCAATGCTTACGATGAGTGCTCCATGATACATCATGGGAATACCGATATATTTTGCTTCTTCTTCTTTCGCCTTTAAGTACGCTGATGCCTGCACTCTATGTTCGTCATAAATGCCATTTGAAGTCTTATAATCGACAAGGTATCTTTTCCCATCTTTTATAATTGTCGCGTCAAAACGTCCGGTAAACCCTTCTTTCATGGAGTATACAACACCTTCGCTTTCCTCTATTTCGACTTCTTCATTTTCTAACCATTTATGCAACCCTTTTACGACAGTATGGACTTGATCAGTAATTTCATTCCTAGGAAAACCAAGTGTATTTATGACACGATTATATGCTTGCGTTTGGTTTTGGTCTTTCGCGTATTCTTCTGCCCACGCGTGAAGATATGTTCCGATCTCTTTTCCATTCATACTTTCTTCGTCATGTGCTTTTTCCCCAATCGCAAGCATCGACATGACATCATCTTTCGTGAACGATACCCCATTCCCCATAAGTGATACTACCTTTTCTGTGTATGAGCGTATTGCCCACGGGATGAGCATCCTGCTTTTATCCATAAGACCTGCAATCGTCGACGCACCAGCAAGCATTTTCTTTTTAGATAATACTTCTTTTTCTTTTACTAAATAATATCGGTGGCTGTTTTCGTGGTACTCAATAACAACATCACCTCCATACAGTTCTAATGTTGTCGGATTCATACAATCATGTCATCCTCTATCTCGTTGTCAAACGGATTTTCTTGTTGTGTTTCTATTTCTTGCACAACTTCTTCCGTTTGCGGTACATCTGCCACTTCTGGTTGCTCTGTTACTATCGTTGTGTCTTTAGGTGTTTCTTTTTTGATGCTTGCATTCTGCGATGATTTGATTTGTTTCGTAATCCACGCGTATTCTGGTTTTATAATTTCTGGCAATGCCCCCGTTCGGTCTTTTGCGTCAAAGCGTGGGTCTGCGGGATTTAACCTAATAATTCTTTTTGATGTTTCCCCGTCTTTCACCACATCTAGGTATCCTACAATATCCACCATTGCAATGAGTTCGTCCACGAGTTTTGTGGCGACAAGAGGACGTTCTTTTATGACTTCACCGTCCTGCACCGAGTTTGTGTGTGCGATGATGACCATGTTCTTCCCCGTATCACGGAGGCATTTTAGAAATGTGCGCATTTCATCTTTTACCTTTCCCCACCCAGCCATTGTAAGGTCTCCGTTATTTTGTCGATATTTTTGCCCAGAAATAATTGCATGGTCTTTAATTAGTTTTTCCATTGCTTCACCGATTGGGTCAATGACAATTGAATCGAACTTATTAGCGTTTGCATACTCAACTATTTGCATCTGCTCTTGGTGTGTGGGAAAGTTCTGAAATTGTACTACGGGAACCTCGATGCCACGCTGGTTAAAATATTTAACTCCGTTTTCAAAATCAATAAACAATACTCTTGGGAATGTCGCGCCGAATGTTGATTTTCCAACTCCACCTCGCCCATACACGAGCATGTTTATTGTGGGAACGGATGGATAATCTCTTGTATTAATTATTTTCATAATCGTTAATAAATCGTTAGTCGTTAGTAATTATTTTTCACAAATACGCCTATACGACGTATTCGCAAAATCGTATATCACATTGTTTTGCGTCCTTCTGATAACCTCTTCGAGGCGATGTTTCGCAGACAATATCGCGAGTTCGTCCACAAGTGCGTCATACTCTTCTTGTGTTTCTATTGGGATAAGGTCTTCGTTCCAGTTTCTTTGCAGTCCGCTGATAATCGCCTCAGTAATCTCATAAATCTTTTGTTGTGTATCTGTCATGGTGAAATTAAAAATAATCTAATAATTCTCTGAAAAGTCCTATATCGCCGAGGAAGTCTAATTTTACGACTCCAGTGCGACCATTTCTCACTTTCATGAAATGTGCCTCGATTTCTCTTCCTTCTTTCGTTGTTTCTTTTATTGATTGTTCTTCTGGTGAACGAAGTACTATCCCTACATCTGCCGCCTGCTCGAACGTTCCCGATCCTTTGAAGCCAGAAACGAATGCTGAGTGTGTTTTTCTCGATTCGTTGTTTAATTGTGAAATGAGCATAATAGGAACATTCAATTCTCCTGCGAGAGACTGTAGTGAAAGAGCCACCTCATTCATGTTCTCTACGGTATCTTTTTTTCCGCCGTCAATCATTTGTGCGTAATCGACGAAGATTGCGTCTGCACGTTTCATGGCTATTTCAGCTCGTGCTATCGTGATTATTTTATGTATGGAGTGTTGCATTTTGTACACAAGCATCCCGCTTTTCTGTAGCCTCTTTTTTTCGTCGTCCACTGCTCGCTGTTCTGCCTCTGATAATTTTCCTTTAAGTATTTTCCATTCGTTTAGTCCAAGACGTTTCCCTATGATACGCAGGGCGATTGACGCTTTGTCCATTTCCAGAGAGAAAAAAAGTGGTCGTACATGTTGTGTGATAAGTGTGTCCATTACATTCAACGCAAATGTTGTTTTCCCGCCACCGGGGTTTCCACCAACAATCCAAAACTTTCCCTTTCTCAACCCTTCTGTCATCATGTCTATTGTTCCAAACCCTGTTGAATACCCGAGTAGGTCTCTTCCTTGTTTACGCATCTCTTCATATGCTTTTTGCTCTTTTACTATTTCCAAAAACATTTCTTCGGTATTTGGATTTTCTTCTTGTCCTGTTATTGTTTGCGCTATCGTAGTAAATGTTTCTACAATGTCATCCATTTCACCTGTCTCTGCTTGGTGAAATATCTTTCTTGCCGTCTCTCGCAACAACCTACGTACAGATTTTTCTTTCACGATGCGCGCGTAGTATACTGCATTTGACGCGGACGGTGTTTTCTCCATGAGTTCGGAGATGTGTACTGTACCACCAACGAATTCAAGGTGTTTATTTTCTTTCAAATGACTCGAAAGTAATCCTATATCTATCGTATTTGTTTTTGAAAATATATCTACGCACCCCTGATAAATTGCACCATTTTTTTTGTCGTAAAAATCACTTTCCTGCACAATGGATACGACCTCGACAATGTTTGTTGGCTTTATGAGAAGCGAACCAATCAATGCCTTTTCCATTTCTACATCACTAATTATTTTTGGCTTCTGGTGCATGTCTACAAGTATACCATTATGTGTGTTGTATACCTGTGGATAAGTAGTTTTGCTTTTTTATTTTGTTTTGTCAAGTGCCTCCTTCATACGTAAATCTTTTCCTTTTATTTCCATTTTATCACACATGCCTAGTATGCGTGATGTGATACGTGAACCAAAGACATTAGTGATAGCGTCGGTGTCTCTGTTCGATGAGAGATATGTAATGTACCCACTGTCATACCTGCTGTCGAGGATGCGGTACATAATCTCTTCTTGAAAGTCGGTTACTCTCTCTGTTGTGATGTCGTCAATAAAAACTGGATACTCATATTTTTTTAATTTGTCAAGTGTCTCTGAAAATCCATAATTTGACAGAGACTCGTTTTTTATTGTCGCTACCATTTCCGTATAATTTTCAAACCATGCACGATTATATGTTTTCGTGAAGTAATTTTTTATTGCGTGCATCATGTATGTTTTTCCTACGCCAACTTTCCCATGAATGTACAATCCACGGTGTGTTTCTTTTGCTGATCTTACTTTTTCTTGTATTTCATTTGACAATGTATCTATTGACGCATTTTCAAAAAGTTGTTTTGGTGTCATGTTAGTCAGTGTCTTGGTCTTCCACATAGACCTCTCTGTTATTGATAAAGTTACTATTTTTTGTTGTCGTCTTTATTTCATCCTCCCACCTTGCATTGTTGATGTATGTCGCTGGGTAAGGGATAAATTGTCCATTGTTTTTCAACCAACTATCAGTTTTTTTTCTTTTCTGTATATCTTTTAGTATTTTCTTTTGCAATTCGTCCGAAGGATTGAGTTTTTTCCATGCTTTAATTGCTTGTGATTTTGCCATTCGTTTAGGATATTCTTTCCAAAAAATTTCAAAAGACTGTTGGTTTTTTTCAAAAAAAACACGCTCGCTATAGTTATGTGGATATAGTTCAATTGGATATAGTTCTTTGGATATAGTTATGGGTGATTGTGTGCCACTACCTAGGCAACTGTGCACCACTATGTCTGGTGTTTGTGTGCCACTAGGTGATGTTTTTTCAACACCCGTTAGAAGAATCTGGTAGTAGTTTGACGAGTTTTCGTCATTATTGAGACGTGCTGTTTTTTTCAACATACCCATTTCTACGAGTTCAGCAACATTCCGTATCACGGTTCTTTTATGGATACCTGAGTATTTTGCTATTGTCTTATACGCAGGGAAACATGCTCCGTTCTCGTCAGCGAACGAGCAGAGCCAAAAGAATGTAGCCACAAGGTGTGGTTTCTTTCCTATGAGCGCACTCTTGTTTGGGACTGTAATAAAATCTCCTTTTATGTATTGCATCATATTATGTTTTGGATGCCGATAGAGGTAGCACACCTTATGAGAATGCTACCTCTGCCGGTCATAAGGTTATTTATAATACGAGCCGTCGCCCGCAATAACATAATAACAAATTCAATAACACATAGACAACCACACCTGTGGATAACGACTAGTTGTTTTTTGTTTTGTGTCGTGTTACCATGTTTACATGAAGAAAAACAACAAAAACATCGGAGCACTCATGCGTATAAAGTATTATCACGATCGAAATCTTGCCATGTTCCAAAAAGAAGCATTAACAATGCTTTCAAAAGACGGAGCAAACGAAGAGATTATAAAAGCGACCGTATCGTTAGTATATACAAGTTTTAGCAATAAGTTTCGTTTTTATCGTTTGAAAAAGAGTAAAAAGCCGTCTATTCGCCTCTAGGTTGTGCGAAAAAACAAAAAACGATAACTACTACGTTTATTACATTCAAATACAACCACGGTACTATTTTGAGCTAATAAACTGACAATACAAGACAGTCTACATGACGAAATACACAAAAGAAAAAGCACAAACATACAGACACGGAGTAACATATGCCAGAAAATCCAAGTACGGCAACGTTATTACTGAATATAACGGACGTAAATATCACTCCAAGAAAGAAGCAATATACGCAAAAACATTAGATATGCAAAAAATGGCAATGTCAATACATGACCGTGTCATTTCATGGACTCCGCAAGTTTCGTTTACGATACAAGTAAACGGACATCACATCTGTAAATATATCCTAGATTTTGAGGTTATCTATGCAGACGGACATACAGAATATATCGATGTCAAAGGTAAGGTTACTGACGTATATAGAATAAAAAAAGCACTCATGTTTGCGGTGCACGGCATAGAAATAAAGGAAGTGTGATACATATACGAAAGCCCCGTAAGGGGCTTTCGTACTTAAATCAAAATGTTGGATTGCAATATCCTTCTTTCTAGTGCCTGTGGATATTATGCACCAACAATCGTTGTCTTGCCAATCTTGAATATCCCCATGGTTCCTAGTCCAGTGAGAAGTCCCACAACGGCTCCGTCAAGAGACAGCCCGAAGAAGTACAATCCAGAAAGGATACCAACGAGTACTGGCACAAGTGGAATGTATCTCTCTGTGATGTAGTTCGTGCTTTTCACGTATTCCGTGAGAGCAAGAACGATAACAGATACTGCCACACCGTCCGTGGACAAAAGTTGATTAAGAGTTGTGATGTCCATATTATGAATATAGTTTATTGAGTAATGCTACAGACTTCGGTCCCACGCGCACGCTCGACAACGGCGCATTGGCGAAATCATCCATACCATTGGCAACCTGCCACGCAACGACCGCCTTCGCAGTGAGTTGCAAGAAGTTGCCCGTGCTTGGTATGTCTCTGCTCATGTATCCTACGTGTTTCAGAATGTCCTGCAATGCGACCACGTCCTTATCTACCCGAAGTCCATACGTGAGGTATTTCGTGAATGTATGCTTTGGCTTTGCCTCTACCAATGACGGCACGATAGCCATAACCCCTGCAACACGTTCACGAATAAACATCTCTGTGAGAATGCGTTGCCCTGTCGGTTGCCCATCCTTTTTCAGTGTGGAGAACGCATTGCACGAGTCGTCTATCACGACGCTCTTTTCTCCATTATAGAGAGTGAAGTTATGTTTCCCAACCGCCGTAACGAAATGCGAGAACGTGATGTCTCCGCCTTTATAAGTTACGACCTCTTGCCATTCATTCCCATTCGTCCGTACAAGGAATATCACCGCATGTCCCAGAGCGAGTGCTTGCGCGATTGCGTCCATGTTTGCATTTTTTCCACTTCCGAGAAAGTAATACGCGCTTATTGTGTACTTTTCATCCCTGAGCGTATCCGCAATATCTGCGAGTGTGAATGAGTTGAGTTTTTCTTCTGTTATCTTCTGCGAAGTCATGCGTGCTTCGCTTGTCGTACCTATCTTTTTCAGAATGTCTCCGATGTTCTGTTGCCACATACCCTCACCTGCGAAGTTCGCCCTATGACGATATATCGGTGTTGCGGAAGCGACGACATGATAAAATCCCTCTATCGCCTTTGCCCCTGCCTGCCCTCCACATGATGATGAATTTATCTGATCTCGGAGCGACCATATATCCCAGTCAAACTTTTCTTTTTCTTGCCACACGGGCAAAACAACACTTCCTCCGAGTATCTCGTCAGAAGTATAGTCTTGTGCCTTTTCATCCTCTGTGCGTGTGTCTTCGGCAACGAATGTGCCGGTGAGTGTGTCTTGTGTCATGTTAGTTAGTCTATGATTGACTGATAAAGGTCTTTGTTAATAATACCATATTTTTGAAACGCACGTTTCGCAAAGTTGATATCACTTGACAATATCTCTTTTTTCTTATCTTCATCTTTTGCTGTAAGTATTTCTTGTATACGTTCTTTATCCGCATTATTTGCATTCCGTATTGACTCGAGTTGTTTTTTGAAGTCTTCGCTGATAATACTACTTACAATACCGAACATTTTTATTTTTTCTTTATACCTTGCCACGTTCGTGTCATGTTCAAGTACATATAATTTTATCACATTATGATCTGACTCCTTGACGAGAACATTTGCAAACTCATCATCACTTCCGTATGTCGTATACAAGGCAACCGCACGGATAATTTGTTTTTCTTTATTTCTCTTGTATGACTCATTTCCTTCTGTATACAATGTTCCGAACAACTCCTCCGCAATAGTTGCAACAGTCTCTTTTGTTACGTTTCCTTTTTCAATATATTTCTTTACTGAGCCAGACATTTTTACTGATTGTTTTTCTTCGTCAGGAAGTATCCGTTTTATTATGTTTGGCGTAAGTGTTTTGCTCAATTTCCCCATACCAACAAAATCACCTTTGCTATTCCTCTCAAGTGTAATGATGCTCCATAAAGAGTTCGCAACGTTTCCGATAAAGTCCAAATACGCACTTTGTGTCCACATAGTTATATCAAATGCTCCGTAAATCGTGTTTGCTTCTCGGATTGCTTTGAATATAACATCTTCTATGACGGTACGGTCGTCCTTGTCTTCAAGGTCATCGTATAGAGAACCAAACAATGTAAGTATTGACAACCCAACACCTATTGCATAATACATTTCTCTCGCTTCAGGAGTTTTCAACGCGTTAATACCATCCTTTTTTATCATTTTCGTAAGGTCAATTGCTGTTGTGAACACGCCGTTTACAAGAGGAATAGCCCATCCTCGGTACAAACTGAGTGCATTTATTTCAGAAGAGTGTCCCCTGATAGACTCTTGACCTTCTATTTTTCTATATTTCCCAGCGGATAGCATAATCTCCGTCATACGCTCAAGAGATACATCACCAGATATGTACTCTTCTTCTGTGAGAGAAGCAAGAACAAACTGTGCTGTTGCGTGATAACTACTTGCGTGGTAAATAGGAAAAGCAATAAGCATGGTAACATCGTTTGGTGTATTTGAGGTCTCTACAAACGACCGAAACAATCCCATACCGATGATACCTTTATACTTCTCTAGTATCACCTTTCCCTTTTTTGTTTTCATGCGCAATTCTCCTAGTGCAAGTTTCTTCGCTCCAAGCCTCGTCAGGTTTGCAACCATTTCACCAATGGGGGACACGATTTGTGTCGGTATGTTAATTCCAAGGTGCATCATGCGTGCTATTTTTACAGACATGGTAATCATTGTATTGAATAATCCACCGGGCTCAAATACAAGTTTCACAGGTCGTCCCTTTTTTGTGTTTATATATTCCTTGACAAAATCTTGTAACCGTGTGTCCATTTTAACACCGTACTCGGTTTCTTTTTTGGGAGAAAACGCATAGGTATACGCCATAACTTCAGGTATCATTTCATCGAGTGCAAACGCATTTTCCATTTGTAATATGTATCGCTCCATTGCCTGCGCCACATTCAGCGTTTCTTTCATGGTGTTGGAACGAAATTGTTTTGCACCAACAAACTTTTCATATGGAAGAATATCTCCAGTTTTCCCGTTTAGAATAGTCATCATCGTTTGCTCGTGTTTGTTTTTTACAAGCAGTTCCACAAACGCGCTGATGAAACCGTCATCTTTCAACGCCTCAAGAAATCCACGTTGTGTGTGGTGGTAGTATGCGCCAACGAAACGAGAATTAAACTTTCTTTCAAGGGACTGCGCGACACCTCTGTTGTAATACTCATACATCATCGCGCTCAATAACTTGGCGGCTTCCAGTTCTTCTTTTGTCATCATTTTTGCAATCTCTGTTCTTCCTTCCGTTGTTGCCTCCATATATTCTTTTATTTTTTTGTCCGTAGGGATTATACGCTCAAGAACGCTTCGTTTTCTGGACGCGCGCGCTTTCTTTATCGCTTCATTTGCAATATCTATATTTTTTTGTGCGTTTATTTTTCTTTTTATGTCTGCTTTCGTAAACTTTCCTACGATGACATCAAGTAACGGGCTTGCTCGTCTCAACAGATTATCCCGTTTGAAATACCGTGCTTCTTTAATACCCTTGTCCATTCCAATATCTTTTCCTGACAATTCTGACGCGTCCTCACGTATCTCTCTTTCTGTACGGAGTCCCTCAAGTCTCGTGTGTCCAAGCGTCTCCATGAGACGTGTTGGCAAGAACACGTCTCCTTTTTTGTACTGGCGAAGTGTGTTTGTGAGTAAGGTTATTTCTACTGCGGTCATGTCAGATATATTTTGGGGGAGTCCAAGCACTTGGCGCAAATTGTCCCATTTTTGGAAATCACGTTCAAGGATTGTTGCTTCAAGTAACATAATAGCATTTCGTTTTTCTGCAATAACAGCACCCTCTCTGTCTACGAGCATGACAAATTCGCCAAACTCATCGTCTGTCATATCACGAATGCTCTTTCCTTTACGAAGTAATCCGATATGTCTATCTGTCATGCCATGGTATTCCTTGGCAAGAGCAAGTCTCCGTGTACGTTCGCCCATAACACCGCTCATTTCTTTCCTTGCTTTTCTAATACCCTGCTTGATGAAACGATATTTATTATCAAGATATTCTTCTCGTGCTTTCAGCCGTTGCTCAACATCTCGTAATATACGCTTTTTGTTCTTCGTATCTTTTTTAATGCCGGCTATCTCCTTTCTTATAGACGAAAGTATCTTTGCTGTTTGTACCAGTTCAGCCTTTGTTTTTCGGTACTCAATGGCTTTTTCTGTTATTTCTTTTGGAATAAGCCCACGCATTTCTATTTTTTCCATTCCTTTTGATGTAATTGCGTATGATCGCGTCATGTTGCGCGCAATATCTTTTATATCGTTTATATTTTCGTCCTCATAAAACTCAGTTATTTTTTCATCTAACATTTCCCACTTTTCTATGTGCGTTTCTTTGAAGTCGTCTATTGCTTTTCCTAGTTTTTCACTTAGTCTTCCTATCGCCAGAGACACGATATTGTAATCACCTTTGGTGCGATTGACTAGTACGTCCGTATCACGCTCTTCACGCGTACGTTCTATAATGTCGTCTTTCTTCTTAAACTTTGCGTCATGTGCTTCGTTCCAGATGTCGGGGAGTGTTCTGGTATCTACAGAAAAATCACTTCCTATTGTTTTTTTCAATTCCTCAACGTCTCCATCAAAGTTCACAAAGTCTTCGCTTTTCCTTATTTCATCATACTCTGTGTTTGAGTGACGTGCAGATGCCTTCTGTATAATATTAATATCATACTCAACGTCATCATTTGCAGATATGTATCTTTGAGACATTGAAGGCTTCCCTTTATACCCTGTGTTTTCTAAATTATTTTTAAGAGCGTACAGTTGCTCGTCTGAATATGCGAGCATTTCTTTTTTTAAGTGTTCAACCCTTTTATTAACAATTATATTTTTTTGATGATCAGATGACTCTTTGTGTAACTTATCACGCAAATCATTACGCAAACTGTCTGTTATACCTGACTCTTCCAAATAATTATCAATGCCGTAATAATCACTTTGTTTGCCATTAATAACAATGTATCCAGCGTCAGAGTCTTCATAAATAAGTTTCCCGTCATCTATGTACCCATATGAAACATCGTCGGGGAGCAGTTCGTCATCTGCTTCTTTGAGGTACCCACTATTAACGGCATCTTCAGCGTCAAACACCGTGTCGTTTACTTCATCTTCAATATCCTGTTCAACATCAACTTTTTCTTTTTTATTATCTATAATATCTTTAATTTCATTAATCAATTTTTTTCTTTTTGTTGTGTTGTTTTGTTCCTGCACATACTCCTCCAGTGTTTCATATTTTTGTGCCTCCTTGATGAGCGGATCAACTTCTTTTGTTTTTACTATATCCATTTTACGCACGGAGTCATAATCGCGGAGAGAATGTTCAGAACCGCGCGCGTCAAGTACGCTGTCTTCTATAAGAGAAGACAGCACCCCATTGTTTTTTATACGCACAACCTCCTGCGCACCCGCTGTTTCAGTTTCCAAGATGTCATAAAATCGTTGTACTTCATCTACATGCCCGAGAAGTGTTTGCACGGCATCCATTCCTTGCTTGAGTAAACGATAAAATGTGCCAACAATACCTGCATATTGTTTTCCTCCTTTGTACGCCTCGTACCCTTCAGCAACACGCTCTTCAATTTCCACACGTTCAGAAAGTGTTAAGTCTTTATATGTTTTTCCTTCACTTGTCGCCTGCGCGGTAAGTATTTTTTCTTTTGTAATCCCATGCTCCCTCATTACGGGGATGTTCTCCGCATTCGCAAGGACAAGGTGTACCACTTCGTGTTTGTCGGTGTTCTTTACAGCGTCTTTTACGATAGCAATTGAGTTATCAAGTGTAATACCCCACGCCTCCACATTCTTTACCCCTGTTACTGCGTCGTTTTTCACACCAGCAATGATTGTGTCTACAAGATACACATCAAAGTCAATCTTCAAACGTGTTTTAACGTCTTCAAGGAAGTCAACACGGTTTGTGTTTTGCATTTCTTGCTCAACAGCAACCGCTTGTGGTGTCGCCATTGCAAGGACACGGTCAAATATACCAGAAAGAGAAGACTTACCGCTTTGTATGTATCCGTTCCATTTTCCAATAAGTTCGCTCATGGGAATATCTTTTATTATTTCACGAGCATTTTTCATCTCATCCATAACGCCAGACGAACGCAATATCATCTCTCCAGTTTCAGCGAGTTCATCCTTAAACATGTCCATATCCACACGAGAAAGAATATCGCTATATATTTTCTGGGCACCTATTGCATTTCTTACAAAGGTACGGATTACTTCAAGAAGTTTTTTGTATAATGTCTTATTTGTTTTTTCATAAACAGCGGTCTCGTTGCCCATGACACTATCTACGTAGCGTGCAAAATCATCCGCAAGCCACTCTTCTGCTTTTTCTCGTTTTGTTTCGTATGACGGAAACTGTGTATTGAGGGACGCTTGCAAAAGCGGACTGTTCATCGTCTTTTCTATAAGAGCATTGTATTCTTCTTTGGAAAGGTTTTTCTCAAGGAATGCGTGAAATACCTCATGGAACACAATACGTCTATCTGTCAATCCGTTGATGACTTTGTATTCAACCATTGCTTTTCTCCATACTTTCGCAGGAGAATACATACCGTCTGTTTCGCCAAAGAAAGCACCACGTAAAGAACGTGCGTCTACTGAGTCGCCGAATACAGACTGCACAAACTTCTTCGCTTGATCAGGTGTCATGTTTCTTTTTATTGACGACAAATCTTTCTTCTTAAACTTTGCGTCATGTGCTTCGTTCCAGATGTCGGTTAGTTGGGATTTGGTTAAATTATGTTTTTGTGATATAATTATATTAGGGTCAGTGGCGGAATAGGTAGACGCAGGGTATAGGGGTGCGGTTCGAGTCCGCATTTCGGAAGGTTCCGAGAGGGCTTTGCCGGGAGCTCGATGGGGTAAGCCGTTCAAATCGGCAGTATCTGGTATCCGAGGTGCAACTCCTCGGCTGACTTCAATCTTTTTTGGGTCTAATACAATAACTTCGGTAATTTTTCCTTGATTGGTAAAATCGTGGGAATAAATTATTGAGTCGTATCCTTTCTTTTTAGCCATTTCTATCAGTCGTGGTTGGTCTACTTGAAAAGTAATTTCGCTTCCCATATTTAGTGGCTTTTTAATATCAAAAATGGCTTCTATTGTATTTTTTCCATATGTCGCAGGTCTTTGAAAAGTATTAAAAAACACAGAACCACCTTCAAACTTTGGTGATAATTCATTCGTTTGATGGAATAACTTTACTCTACCCCCTTTAAATGAGTTTATATTCTCTTCGTATAGATTTTTAACTCCACCTCCCTGCGCCCTCACAAACTCCTCGTTAGACTTCTTGTTTTTCGTATCACCATCCGTTTTCGTCTTCACATCTTTCTCATTCTTGACCACAACCTTTTCTTTCTTCTTCACACCAGAAACATTTTTCTTCTTATGTTCACCTACGATGCCATCAATAATCTCACCAAGTGTTTTTTCACTTGTCCCCACACTTTCAGATACAACACTATCTATGATTGTGTCAATGTCTTCATTGGACAGTCCCTTATTGGCATAAGTATTATGTATATAACTCTTGACAAATGTGCGAAAATCTTTTGCGTGTGTTTGTAACCTTTCTTGATATGCCACGTCCGAAGAAGCCCGCTGTTTTTGCATGTTGGACAACTGTATTTTCAAGTCCTTTTTTTCTTGCGACCCCGTTTGCGCTTCGTCAATACGTTGTTTCAAATCTGCGATTGTGGTATCTATTTCTTCTGTATCACCACGCATGGTGTCAATCTCCTCAAGAAGCATCGCAGGAGTTTTTTCTGTCAAGGATGTTTCTTTTTTTGCAGGAAGAATGTTTGTCAGTGTGGACTCAATATCCGTCATCTGTACATCTGTTTCTTTTTGTGGTGTAGCATCCTTTGATAACATTGCTATTAATTCCTCTGCTTTCTCTGTCGTTTCTCCCTTTGCCACCACATCAAGAATTGCCTTACTTTTTCCTTCCGTCGCTATCGTATGTTGTATTTGTGCAGACGTGTTTTTCCATGCAGACACCACTGATGACACGTCATCAGCAACCTTTTGTATATCAACAGTCTTCCCTATATCTTTTGCGTTCTTTTGTATATTGGCAACAATGTCTTTTCCTGACGACCCGTTTTTTACTTCTTTAGCAATATACATTTGTAACATTGTATCTGACCCAAGGATGAGTTTCCATGACGCTCGCAATTTGTCTAACTCTGCATGTTGCTTTTGTGCGCTCCCCGTGGCATATTGAGTAACCGCTGTTCCGCCACCCATTAACGCACCAGCGAACGCTGCCTCATACGTGTTGTCTAAAAGTGTTCTATGTTCATCATACGTCATTGCCCACGCATTGCTGATGACTTCTTGCAGAAACTCTGTGCCTCCTTCTGACACTGCCCCAATCCCCGTATCAAGTATCGGTCTTACGATATTTTTTATAAGTGTGTTTTTTATATTCAAAAAGTCTTTGTTCGCCATAACACCCTTAAAACCCAATGAGTCAAGTGGAGCCGTCGTTGCCCCTACTAATATCGCTATTTTCCCTAGTTTATCTTCCGTTTGGCTGTCCATGTTTATACCAGAGTTAGCAACATATTCTTTTGCTTCCCCATACGCAAAGCCCGCATTCGCCATGTATGACGTAGCAAGCAGTGCTGGTACAGAACCACCAGTAACGATACCTACCCCATATAACGCCGCTGTCGTAGGAAGAGACATACCGAGTATCTTTGAAATCTCATGGACTCCACCCTCTCCTGTAATACGGTCAATAAACCCTTTTTCTTCTGATAACAACGTGTCAATCTTTGAAAAGAGTCCTTCTGACCGCTCAATCATCCTGTTGTATTCATTTATTTTTTTACCTGCTTCGTCTCGTTCTTTTTGTGTCGCAAATGTTTCAGGGAAAGAGTCAATCTCTTTTTTGAGCATATTGATGTCATTTTCCATAAGACGTATATCCGTCTCTGCCCTCCGTATCTCATCTTGTTTTTTTACGTATTCAGGACTGTATGCGAGTTCGTACCCCTCCATAAAATCACGGAGTTCTTTATTGACAACGTCTGACTTTTCTCTTACTGACTCCTTTGTTGCGCTCGCTACCGTGTTCGGAAGCCCTACGCTCTGCAATGCCTTTGACGCACCACCCCAAAACAAATCAGCGTAGTCATATGTTGCTTTTGTCAAAGACTTTACCCCACCCTCGAGCGACATAGCAAAATCCTCACGTCCTTCTGGTGTCGTGATTATCTTCCCGATATTTGAGCCTACCTTTCCTACGTTGCTTCCCAATTCCCCCAAGAGTTCCAATGCGTTTTTCTTTTCTTTCGTCCCTGTGGGAGTAACGGTTTTAGGTGTTACGCTGTAATCTGCACCGTCAAGAAACGACGGGCGTTTTGAGGTTGGCGACACATTGTTATCTGTGTCATCAAGAAATGACGGTCTTTGCATGGTGCTTATTTGTTATCGTAGTCTACTGATAAATCTTCGTTTTCCATTGCCTCTTGCAATTTCTTAACGGCGTTGTATCCGTATGTATTTGAGAGATAGTCATACATCTGTTGATATTCGTCTGGGTTTACGCCAGCCCAATCTTTCGTTGATATTTGTTTTTTGAAGTGAAGAATTGCCTTTCCTATTTCTTGATCTGCGGTTGCTTCTTCTTCCTCGTCTTTTTTATTTGCAATATCTGTCCACGTCTTCGCTGTGGACGCTTGCCGTTGTTTGATAAGTTCCTCTGTGTTTTGTATATCAAGCGCATCTTTCTTTGCTTGTGTCGCACTCTTTTGTTTGCCAATCAGTGCGTTTTCAAATATGCCATACACTGAAGAATAACTGACACCTTGTGATGTGGCTATCTTCTCTATGTATGTGTGTTTCTCTTCAGCACTCATGTCCTCATACCCATCGACGAACTTTGACGACAACGTGGTAAGTTCTGACATTATTTTTGCCACACGTGCGGTTTCTTCTTCCTCTTTCTTTTTGAGTACGTCTTTTTGCAGTGCGAGAATGCGGTCTGATTGCGCTCGTACGTCATTCATGATTGTACGCATATTATTTTCTATGTTTTCTATTGCAGAAAGTTTTTCACGCAACAACCCTGCTTCTCCTTTTTGCTGAGCAGATTTTGCTTGTCCGATGAGCGAGTCGCGTTCGCTTTCCAATGACTTTATCTTGTCGGCAGCCTTTGTTTCTTGTTCTGTGATTGCGTCGTTCCAAGAAATCGGGGTGTATTGCCCGCCACCCGAAAGACCATATGCTTTTCGTGCGTCTATGTCTCTTGCGTTTATCTTTTGTTGAGTTTCAATTCTTTGTGCAAAGGTATTGTTTATACTGTTTATGAGCGACTGTGTTTCTGCGCTAAGTGTTTCAAGGCTTGTCGTGTAAAGATTATTGTATTCTTTTATTTTCTCTTGTGCTTCAGCGTCAAGTCTTTCTTTCTCTTTCGCTTCCTCTGCAAGCATGCGGTCGGTCATCGCGTCTCCTGTTGTTTCCACCGTCGTATCCGTTGTCGTTTTTACTTCTGCTGGCTGTGTTTGCGTTTTACTTTGTGTGTTCTGCCCCATGCTTAAGATCTTTGCAGAGTCCTCGGTAAATACGTTTTCCAAATCATCACTTGAGATTACTTTTTCTGTTTTTGTAAAAGGTTGTACTGTCTGCGTGTTCGTATCCGAAAACGCAATACGAACCTTATCAAACGCAGCCTGCTGTTCAGCACTAAGACCGCTCTGTCCTCCAGAACTAAACGCTGTTCCCACATCTTTAATTGCTTGGTCTTGTGATGTCATGATGTGTTA
>Ga0209835_1000611_pt1 | contig 22552 bp, 18 predicted proteins | sample LakKivwa52mmetaG_FD_184138 | JGI IMG/M metagenome (GOLD analysis project Ga0209835, IMG submission 184138) | Anoxic lake water microbial communities from Lake Kivu, Rwanda to study Microbial Dark Matter (Phase II) - Lake Kivu water 52m metaG... | ecosystem: Environmental > Aquatic > Freshwater >...
TGGCGGGGTATCCCGGTGACGACGCATACCCTGGTGGCGCATAGCCTGGAGGCAGATACCCGGGCGCCGGCGCGTAACCCGGCGGGGCAGGGTAGGTCTGAACTGGCGCAGGCTGCGGCAAGGGCAGCGGAAGCTGCGGCAGGACCAGCGGATAAAGCACCGGCGGCGAGAGAGCCGGCGTGGTCTTCGGCGGTTCGGCCATCTTCTCCTTGAGCTTCTGCTTCAGGTTGCGCTCCAGATCCTTTTCCAGCTGCCGCATCAGGTTGTCCATGTAGTGGCCGCCTTCGCGCTTCATGCGCGCCAGCAGCACCTCCAGCTTGAACGCCAGGTCGGGCGGCAGGCTCACCTCCTCGCCCTTGAAGGCGGCCAGCACCGAATCGCGCATGTACTCGAACAGCAGGTTCAACTCCTCTTCGGTGAAGTAGTTGCGCAGGGAGCGGCCGAGGTCGGACAGGGTGGGGCCGGCGGCGGCCTTTTCAGCGCCGTTCGGCGGCGTCTGCGCCTGCGCGCCGTGCGGCAGCGCCAGAGCGGTGGCCAGCAGGAGCGGAGTCAGGCGGACGATGATGGGAGTCTTATTCATAACGCAAAGCCTCGATCGGCGCCATGCGGGATGCCTTGCGCGCCGGGTACCAGCCGAAGAATACCCCCACCACGCTGGCGGAAGCCACCGCCAGCAGAATGGCCCCGCCGCCGAGGACCACCTGCCAGCCGGCGAAATGCTCCAAGGCCAGGCTGCCGCCCACGCCCAGGGCGATGCCGACGAGGGCGCCGCCGAGGGAGAGGATCACCGCCTCGGCCAGGAACTGGGTGAGGATGTCGCGCCGGCGCGCGCCCACCGCCAGGCGGATGCCGATCTCGCGGGTGCGCTCGGTGACCGACACCAGCATGATGTTCATGATGCCGATGCCGCCGACCAGCAGCGACACCGAGGCGACGGCGGCGAGCAGGCCGGAGAGCACCCGCGAGGCGGCCTGCTCCGCCTTCACCACCTCGGACAGATTGCGGATGTTGAAGTCGTCGTCCTGGTCGGGTTGCAGGCGGTGGCGCTGGCGCAGCAGTTCGCGCACCCGCGTCTCCGCTTCGAGCATGTCGGCGCCGTCTGCCATCTTCACGCTGATCTGGCCCACCGTGCGCAGGCGTCCGGGCTGCTGCCAGAGGATGCGGCCGCGCGCGGTGGACAAGGGAATGAGGACGATGTCGTCCTGGTCCACGCCCTCGGCGTTGCGGCCCTTGGCGTCGAGCAGACCGACGATGGTGAAGGGCACGAAGCGCACGCGGATAGCCTGGCCGACCGGATCGGTGCCGCCGAACAGCATCTGCGCCACGGTCTGGCCGACCACCGCCACCTTGGCGGACGAGCGCAGATCGTTTTCGTCGAGGGCGCGGCCGCTGGCCATGCGCCACTCGCGCGCGACCAGAAAGTCGGGGGTGACGCCGAAGATCTGGCTGGGCCAGTTGAGGTTGCCGTGGATGATCTGGCCGGAGCCGCGCTGCGCCGGCGCGGCGGCCAGCACGTAGGGCACTTCGTCCTGGATGGCGCGGGCGTCGGCTTCGGTGAGGGTGTTGCGGCCAAAGGTACTGATGCGCACGCCGCTGCTGGTGACGGTGCCGGGCATCACCATCATCAGGTTGGTGCCCAGGCTGCGGAGTTGTTCCGCGACGGTGCGCTTGGCGCCCTCGCCCACCGCCAGCATGGCGATGACGGCGGCCACGCCGATGATGATGCCCAGCGCGGTGAGCAGGCTGCGCAGCTTGTTGGCGCGCAGGCTGCGCAGGGCGGAACGTCCGGTGTCGAGGGGACTCATGGCCGGTTCCGGCTTGCCCTCCCCCCTTTGAAAAAGGGGGGTTGGGGGGGATTCCGGCGTGCGTTCCGGTCTACGGTGAATCCCCCCACCCCCCCTTTTTCAAAGGGGGGAAAATTTTGGAGGTGATTGGTGTTAGGCATCACGCCGCCTGCTCCAGCATCTCCGCCGCCCGCTGCGGTTGTTCGACCCTGCGGTCCTCCACCAACTGTCCGTCACGGAACACCAGCACCCTTTTCGCGAAGGCGGCGATGTCCGGTTCGTGGGTGACCAGCACCAGGGTGATGCCGGCCTCGTTGAGTTCCTGGAACAGGGCCATCAGTTCCAGGCTGGTGCGGGTGTCGAGGGCGCCGGTGGGCTCGTCGGCGAGGATCAGCGGCGGATCGTTGACCAGGGCGCGGGCGATCGCCACCCGCTGTTGCTGCCCGCCGGAAAGCTGCATGGGTCGATGCCCGGCGCGTTCGCCCAGCCCCACCCGCGCCAGTTTCTCCAGGGCGCGGCGGTGGCGTTCGGCGGCCGGTACGCGCGCATACAGCAGGGGCAACTCGACGTTTTCCTGGGCGGTGGCGCGCGGCAGCAGATTGAAGTTCTGGAACACGAAGCCCAGCCGCCGGTTGCGCAGTTCCGCCTGACGGTCCGCGTCGAGGCCGGTGATCTCCTCGCCATCCAGGCTGTAGTGGCCAGCGCTGGCCACGTCCAGGCAACCCAGCAGGTTCATGAAGGTGGATTTGCCGGAGCCGGACGGGCCCATGACCGCGACGAATTCGCCGGCTTCGATGCTGAGGCTCACCCCGCGCAAGGCGGGCACGACGATCTCGCCGATGCGGTATTCCCGGGCCAGGTCGGTGGTCTGGATGAGGGGCATGAGCGTTGGTTGGCTACGGAAGGGGGAAACGGGAAATGGGAAACGTAAAACCCGGGGGGTAATTCTCACGTTTCCCGTTTCTCGTTTCCCTTTTCCCGCCCTTCCTACATCCCCATGCCGAACGTCCGGCTGGGCTTGACGGCCTTGCGCACGCTTCCTTCCTGCACGCCGAGGATGATCTCCTGGCCTTCGCGCAGGTCGCCCTGCAGCATTTCCGTGCTCTTGCCGTCGCTGACGCCGAGACGCACCTGCACCGGGCTGGGTACGTTGTCCTTGAGCACCCACACGCGGCCGGGAATGCCGGGGCCTTCCTCGCGGCCGCGCACCTCCAGCTTGACCGGGGTGCCGTCGGCCTGCACCGGGCGGAAGCGCAGCGCCTCGTTGGGCAGCTTCAGCGCGTCCTGGCGCTCCTCGGTGAGGATGCGGGCGCTGGCGGTCATGCCCGGCAGCAGCTTGAGGTCCGGGTTGTCGACGCGCGCCATGACGCTGTAGGTGACGACGTTGTTGCTGGTGACCGGGGATTTGCGGATCTGCGTGACCTGACCGGAGAAGCGCTCGCCGGGGAAGGCGTCCACCGTGAAGCCCAGCTTCTGGCCGGTGGCGACGCGGCCCACGTCGGCCTCGTCCACCGCCACGTTCACCTCCATCTGGCGCAGGTCGCGGGCGATGGTGAACAGCACCGGCGCCTGGAAGGAGGCGGCCACGGTCTGGCCGACGTCGATGTTGCGGCTGATGACCACGCCGTCCACCGGCGAGCGGATGATGGTGCGGCCCAGGTCGAGGCGCGCCTGTTGCAGTCCCGCTTGGCGCTGCGAGACCTGGGCGCGGGCGCTGCCCACCTGCGCCTGGGTCACCGCCAGGTCGGCGCGGACCAGGTTCAGTTGTTCCCGCGCGGTGTCCAGGGCAGCCTGCGCACCATCCAGCTCGGCGGCGGAAATGAAGTTTTGCTTCACCAGCGCGCGCTTGCGTTCCAGGTTGCGCTCGGCGTCGGCCAGGGCGATCTGCGCCTTGCCGACCTCGGCCTGGCGCACCACCAGGTTGCCGCGCGCCACTTCCGCCGCGCTTTCCGCCGCGTGCAGGTCGGCCTCGGCCTGGGCGACGCGGGATTCGAAGGTGTCCGGGTCGAGGCGGGCGATGATCTGGTCCTTCTTCACCTCGCTGTTGAAGTCCACGCGGATGTCCTGGATCTGCCCGGAGATCTGCGAACCGACTTGCACGGTGACCAGGGCGGACAAGGTCCCGCTGGAGGAGACGGCGGCGGAGAGCGGTCCGCGCTCGATCTTGGCGAGGCGGTAACGCGGTCCGCTCTCCGCCGTCCGCCAGGGCTGCCAGGCGTACAGCGCGCCTCCGGCGGCGATCAGGAGAAGAATGGACAACAACCAGGCGCGGCGTCGGGACATGGAGGCGGACAGGAATCAGGCCAAAGGGGGACCCTGGAACAAGCGGGCGAGTTCCGCGCCGGGGTCGGCGGCGCGCATGAAGGCCTCGCCGACCAGGAAGGTATCCACCCGGTTTTCGCGCATCAGGGCCACGTCCGCCGGTGTCAGGATGCCGCTCTCGGTGACCGGGATGCGCTCGCCCGCGGCGCGGATGCGCGGCAGCAGGTCCAGGGTGGTGGACAGTCGGGTTTCGAAGGTGCGCAGGTTGCGGTTGTTGACGCCCATGAGCGGGGTCCGGAGTTGCAGGGCGGCTTCCAGTTCGGCGCCGTCGTGGCTTTCCACCAGCACCGCCATGCCCAGTGCCAGGGCCAGGTCTTCCAGTTCCCGCATCTGCGCCACGCTCAGGGCGGCGACGATGAGCAGGATGCAGTCGGCACCCATGGCGCGGGCTTCGTAGACCTGGTAGGGGTCGATCATGAAGTCCTTGCGCAGCACGGGCAGGTTGCAGGCGTCGCGGGCCGCCTTCAGGTAATCGGGGGAGCCCTGGAAGTAGTCGCGGTCGGTGAGCACCGACAGGCAGGCGGCACCACCCGCCGCGTAGCTCGCGGCGATCTCGGCGGGGCGGAAATCCGGCCGGATCACGCCCTTGCTGGGGCTGGCCTTCTTGATCTCGGCGATGACGGCCGGCTCGCCGGCGGTGATCTTCGCGCGCAGGGCGCCGACGAAATCCCGCGCCGGCGGCATCCATTCGGCGGACTCGCGCAGGGCTTCCAGGGATTCAAGCTTTTTCGCGGCGGCGATCTCCTCGCGCTTGGTGGCGAGGATCTTTTCCAGGATGTCGGACATGTTGGGTAGCGGGTAGCGGGTAGCGGGTAGCTCAGGTTTCCTCGATGCGGACGCGGGGAGCCAGGGCGGTGAACAGTTCGTAGGCGATGGTGCCGGCGGCGGCGGCCACGCGTTCCGCGGGCAGGCCTTCGCCCCACAGGGTGACCGGGCTGCCGACGTGGGCGGCGGGCACGCCGGACAGGTCGGCGAACAGCATGTCCATCGACACCCGCCCCAGTGTGCGGGTTTCCCGACCGTCCACCAGGATGGGCGTGCCGGTGCCGGCGTGGCGCGGGTAGCCGTCGGCGTAGCCGCAGGCCACCACGCCCACCTTCATGTCGCGCTCGGCGACATAGGCGGCGCCGTAGCCCACGCCTTCGCCCTTACGCACGAACTGGCTGGCGATGAGTTGGCTTTGCAGGGTCATGGCGGGCAGCAGGCCGAGGTCGGCGCCGCTCTGTTGCGCGAAGGGCGAGGCCCCGTACAGCATGATGCCGGGCCGCACCCAGTCGCCATGGGTTTCCGGATGGCGCAGCAGGGCGGCGGAGTTGGCCAGGCTGAAGGGAAGCTCCAGGCCGGCGGTGGCCTCGCGAAACAGGGCGAGCTGGGCGGCGACGCTGTCCGGGTCGTCGTCGGCGCGGGCGAAATGCGTCATCAGCGTGATGCCGCCGACGTGCGGCGCGGCGCGCAGGACCGTCAGGGCGTCCGCCAGGCGTTTCGGCGCCAGGCCCAGGCGATGCATGCCGGTATCCACCTTGAGGCAGACATCCACCTTGTGCTCCAGCCGGGTCTTGGCCAGGATTTCCGCCTGGTCCTGCCGGTGGATCACCGGCCGCAGGCGCAGGCGGGCGATTTCCGGCAGTTCGTCGGGTTGGAAGAAGCCTTCCAGCAGGACGATGGGATGGGTGTAGCCGGCGCCGCGCAGCTGGGCCGCCTCGTCGATCGACAGCACGGCAAAAGCATCCGCCGCCAGGAAAGCGCGGGCCACCCTGGCCAGGCCATGGCCATAGCCGTTGGCCTTGATCACCGCGAGGATTTTCGCCTTCGGCGCGGCCCGGCGCGCCACGGCCAGGTTGTGGGCCAGGGCGGCACTGTCGATGCGGGCGACCAGTGGACGGGACATCAGGCGGCGGGAGACTTACTCGCCATACCCGCCACCCCCCCCGGCGAAGCTCTCGAAGCGGGTGTACTCGCCCAGGAAGGTGAGACGCACCATGCCGATGGGGCCGTTGCGCTGCTTGCCGATGATGATCTCGGCGGTGCCCTTGTCCTGGCTGTCCGGGTTGTAGACCTCGTCGCGGTAGATGAACAGGATGACGTCGGCGTCCTGTTCGATGGCGCCCGATTCACGCAGGTCCGACATCACCGGCCGCTTGTTGGGACGCTGTTCCAGCGAACGGTTTAACTGCGACAGGGCGATGACCGGCACGTGCAGTTCCTTGGCCAGGCCTTTGAGGGAGCGGGAAATCTCGGAAATCTCTGTGGCCCGGTTCTCACTCTGGCCGGCGGCGCCGGACATCAGTTGCAGATAGTCGATGACGATAAGGCCCAGCGGGTGGTCGTTCTGGCATTGCCGCGCCAGGCGGCGGGCACGGGCGCGCACCTCCATGGCGGTGAGGCCCGGCGATTCGTCGATGAAGAAGGGGGTCTCGTTGAGTCGGCCGAGGGCGTGCGTCAGGCGCGGCCAGTCATCCTCGCCGATGCGGCCGGTGCGCAGCTTGTGCTGGTCCAGGCGGCCGACCGAGCCGAGCATGCGCATTACCAGCTGGCTGGCGCCCATCTCCATGCTGAATACCGCCACCGACAGGTTGGCGTCCAGGGCCACGTTTTCGGCGATGTTCAGGCTGAAGGCCGTTTTACCCATACTCGGTCTGCCGGCGACGATGATCAGGTCGCCCGGCTGCAGGCCGGAGGTCTTGGTGTCCAGGTCGGTGAAGCCGGTGGGCACGCCGGTGACCTCGCTGGGATTGTCGCGGTTGTAGAGCTCGTCGATGCGGGTCACCACCTCCATCAGGAGGGGCTGCACGGCCTGGAAGCCCTGCGTGGTCTTGGCGCCCGCCTCCTTGATCTCGAACACCTTGGCTTCCGCCTCGTCGAGGATCTGGGCGGCGGTGCGGCCGGCCGGGCTCAAGGCGGAATCGCTGATCTGCGCGCCCACTTCGACCAGCTTCCTGAGCACCGAGCGCTCGCGCACGATCTCGGCGTAGCGGCGGATGTTGGCGGCGGAGGGCGTGTTCTGCGCGAGGGCGGCCAGGTAGGCGAGGCCGCCGGCCTGATCGAGCTGCTCGAACGATTCCAGGGCCTCGGCCACGGTCACCACGTCGGCCGGCTTGTTCTCCTCGATGAGGCGGACGATCTGTTTCCAGATGGCCTTGTGGTCGGCGCGGTAGAAGTCCTGCTCGTTGATGAGGTCCGCGACCCGTTCCCAGGCCGTGTTCTCCAGCATGAGGCCGCCCAGCACGGACTGCTCCGCCTCGACGGAATGAGGCGGCAGCTTGAGGGCGGACAGTTCGGGATCGAAAACGGCGGACATGGGCAGGCTCGGGCGGGGAAGCGGCATTGTAATTCGGGACGGGGTTGCCGGACACCGCGCCGCAATCCGCGCGCGTGGGCTTGCACAAGATCAAGGCGGCAGCCTGGCGATCGCGCTTGAATCCACGCACCCGCATCCGACCGCGAGCAGAGCATGCACTTTCCCGCCTTCTTCCAGGACATTCCCCTCATCACCCTGCGCGATCCCCTGGCCGCGATCCTGGGCGCCGCCACCGACGGCCTCATCGACTACCGCTACACCGACGCGGTCAAGCTGGCCGGCCATTCCTGCCCGACGGTGGCGGGCGCCTGGCTGATGGCCCGGCGCGGCTTGCGCGCCCTCTATGGCGAGGACCTGCCGGAACGCGGCGGGCTACGCGTGGATTTCAGGGCCGCGCGCGAGGCCGGCACCACCGGCGTGGTCGGCAACGTGCTGGGCCTGATCACCGGCGCCGCCGGCGAGGAAGGTTTCAAGGGCCTGGGCGGCAGGCTGAGCCGGCGCGACCTGCTGCGCTTCGCCGTAGAGCTGCCCGCCGAGCTGCGCCTCACCCGGCTGGACTCGGGCGCCGCGACGCTGCTCGACTACCACCCGGAGCGGGTGCCGCCGGCAGCGGAGATGGCCCCGCTGATGGCCCGTGTGGTGGGTGGTGTGGCCGATCCCTGGGAACAGATCGAGTTTGCCCGCCTCTGGCAGGACCGGGTGCGGCGCATCCTGCTGGAGCACGCCGACGATCCGGAACTGGTGGTTGCACGGTCCGCCTGAGTGCCGCGCGGCCAAAGAAAAAGGCCGCTTGCGCGGCCTTTTTCGGGCGGGTGGAAGGCTCAGGCTTCTGCCACCACGGTGACGGTGATGTCGCAGGTCACGTCGGAATGCAGGGCCAGGGTGATGGGGTATTCGCCCACCATCTTGAACGGGCCTTCCGGCAGCCGCACTTCGGCCTTGGCGATTTCCACGCCCTGCGCGGAAAGCGCCTGGGCGATGTCCGCGTTGCTCACGGAGCCGAACAGGCGGCCGTCGACGCCCGCCTTCTGGGCGATGGTGACGGTCATGCCGGCGATCTTCTCGGCGCGCGCCTGCGCGGCGGCCAGTTTCTCGCCGGCCAGCTTTTCCAGTTCGGCCTTGCGCTCGGCGAAGGCGGCGATGTTGACCTTGGTGGCCCGCTTGGCCATGCCCTGGGGAATCAGGAAGTTGCGCGCGTAGCCGTCCTTGACCTTGACCACGTCGCCCAGGTTGCCCAGGTTGACCACTTTGTCCATCAGGATGATTTCCATGTTCGCGCTCCTGATCAGTTGTTGTGCTTGTCGGTGTAGGGCAGCAGGGCCAGGAAGCGGGCGCGCTCGATGGCGACCGACAACTGGCGCTGGTAACGCGCCTTGGTACCGGTGATGCGGGCGGGAATGATCTTGCCCAGCTCGTTGATGAAGTCCTTCAGGACTTCGACGTCCTTGTAATCCACTTCCTTGACCTTCTCGGCGGTGAAGCGGCAGAACTTGCGGCGGCGGAACAGGGCGGCGCCGTTGGGGTTCTTGGGACGCGGCTTGCGTTTGATGAAAGGCATTTTCCAACTCCTAGATCGTTGCGGTTCCGGTCAGCCCGGAGCCAGGATTCCAAATTCGGTCACATGCAGTTCGAGACGGGGGTCGCGCGCGCCCTTGCGGTCGACGAAGCCTTGCAGGTGGAGGTCGGTGCCGGGCTGTACCCTGCCCAGTTCCTCCGCCACCGGCCCGAAGGCCACCAGCTCCGTCTCCAGCGCCACCGGCCGGGTCCGTTTCGCTTCTTCCTGCGTCGAGGTGTGTTGCACCGTGCAGCGCAGGGTGGCGAGACCAGCCGGGGTGCGGCGCGGGCCCGTTGTCGCCAGCAGGCGGCCCGTCAACTCGAACCGGTTCAGGCGGCCTCGGCGGCGGGCTCGCTGGCGGCCTGGGCCAGCAGCAGGTTGCGCGCCTTCTCGCCCTTCATCATCGGCGACGGCGCCGTGACGGCCTCGTCGCGCACCAGGGTCAGGTGGCGCAGGATGGCGTCGTTGAAGCGGAAGCCGTGCTCCAGTTCGTCCAGGGTTTCCTGGTCGCACTCGATGTTCATGAGGACGTAGTGGGCCTTGTGCATCTTCTGGATGGTGTAGGCCAGTTGCAGGCGGCCCCAGTCCTCCAGGCGATGGATGTGGCCGTTCTTGGAGGCGATCAGGGACTTGTAGCGCTCGACCATGGCGGGCACCTGCTCGCTCTGGTCCGGGTGCACGATGAATACGATCTCGTAGTGACGCATTGAAACTCCTTTTGGGCTGAGGCCGCCCCCGTGCGCTCGGGGTGCGGCAAGGCGGGAAAGAACCGAGCCCGGCGGGCCGGGCTCGGGGAAGCGCGGAATTCTATTGTGGAATCAGGCGGATAGCAAGGTGAAACGGAGTCGGAGCGGTGGAGCCCGTCTGTTGAATGTCCGCCTTGCCGGTATATCGATCAAAACATACAATATGTACAAATTATTCATCTAGGAGTCGAGCATGCGCACCGTGACCGCCAGTGAAGCCAAACAGGGCCTCGCCCAGGTCATCGAGACCGCTGCCCGTGAACCGGTTGTGATCCAGCGCCAGAAACGCGACGTGGCCGTGGTCCTGTCCATGCAGGAATACGAGCGACTCACCCGCCTGAACGTCGCCGAGTTCCAACGCTTCTGCGACCGGGTTGGGGCCGCCGCCCAGGCGGCCGGGATGACCGAGGACAAGCTCGCCGAATTGCTCGCCGATGACTGAGCAGTCTCTGTGGGTGCTGGACACCAACGTCCTCATCAGCCGGCTGTTGGTTCCCAAAGGGGTGGCCGGGCAGGCTGTGGACCACGCCCTGGCACGGGGCATCCTGCTGGTTTCCGAGGAAACGCTGGGCGAACTGGTGGAGGTTCTCGGCCGCTCCAAGTTCGATCCCTATGTGAGCCGCGAGGATCGGCGGCAATTCATCGAGCTGCTGGGTGGCGTTGCCCGCCTCATCCCCATCACCCGCAAGCTGCGCGCCTGCCGCGACCCCAAGGACGACAAATTTCTCGATGTGGCCGTGACCGGCGGCGCGAACGCCCTCGTTACCGGCGACCGCGACTTGCTGGAACTTGACCCGTTTCATGGGGTGCGGGTTGTCAGCCCAGGGGATTTTTTGGCTTGGGGTTGAGGGGGGTATGGGAGGCGGGTTATCGGCCAGTGCTGTCGTTGGGTATGTGACGAAGCTCAGGCGGCAATGCGGCGGTCAACGGCCGTTCAGCCGCCGAGGCAGGTCAATGACCGCTTGTCACTTCGGGCTACTGCCGGACCCGACCCTGAACGGCCACTCAACAATGATCAAATTCGAACCTTCGTGAGACTGCTGCATCTCATAGCTGCCGCCCCATCCGCGCCGACTTTTAGCATAGAACCAATCTCGTGCCAGTACGCTATTGGAATGCATTGACATAGAATGGACGGTTGAGACCGGGTATAATTTAAAGAGACTGGATGAAGGTCAACCCGCAGGTCTGATTGATGACAGGCTTCGTGTTGAAATCCGGCAAGCCCGGTTTATTCTAGCGGACCTTACAGACCAGAACAAAGGAGCCTATTGGGAAGCCGGATTTGCTGAGGGACTTGGAAAGCCAGTGATTTACACGTGCCGAAAAGATGTTTTTGATGATAAAACAAAAGGTACACACTTCGACACCAACCACCACTTAACTGTAATTTGGGAACAGCACAACTTAGACGCGGCGGTTGATAAACTAATAGCCGTAATTCGGGCAACCCTTCCCACAGAGGCAATAATGTCAGACGAGTGAGGAGTCCACGTAAGGCAATAAAGCAAAGCGCCTTCCGCCAAGTTCATCCGGCGGATAACGCCTTCGGCTCATCCGCCCTACACCATCACGTATTCCTCCCACGGCCGGCTTTGCACAGCCGGCCGGCTCCGGCGGCGGCGAGGCATGCTCACCGAAACCCCGCCTTTCCCCCCTCTGCCGCCGCCGCGTCTCGCCCATTCACACGGGGGAAGTCGGCGAGCGATGTCTGAGCCCGCAGGGCGAGTTTGCGAGCCGCCCGTGGGAATGGGTGAGACGCGGGGATTTCGGCGGAAGCGGGGTGGGCTTTCTTTGGTTACTTTCTTTGCCCAAACAAAGAAAGTAACTGGCCGCCGGGCCACCCCCGGCCTAGCACGCCATGCACAACACACCGGGCAGGCAAGGCGAGACACCACGGTAGGATGGGCGGCTTCGAACCCCCCCTGGCCCCCCTTTTGCAAAGGGGGGAATGACAACACACCGGGCAGGCATGGCGAGCCGATGCGGGAGGATGCGCGGCGTTGCATCCCCCCTCCCCTTGCGCAAAGGGGGGAATGGGTGCGTCACCCCGGCGCGGTCAGCCGGTCTTGCCGGGGCCGGCTTCGAGCAGACGCCGCATGACCCGCAGCAGGGTGTCGACGCGCACCGGCTTGGTGAGGTAGTCGTCGAACCCGGCGGCCCGACCGCGGGCGACTTCCTCGGGCATGGCGTTGGCGCTGAGGGCGATGATGGGCGTGCCCTTCATCGATTCGTACTCGCGCAGGCAGGCGAGAACCTCGAAGCCGCTCATGCCGGGCAGGCCGATATCGAGGATGACGAAATCCGGCTTTTCGGAGAGGGCCAACTCTAGGGCGCTTTCCGGGCGCTCGGTGGTGATCAGGCGGGCGCCGGGGGCGCGCTCGAAGAGGCCGCGCATGAAGTAGAGGTTGGTGGGGTCGTCTTCCAAATAGAGCACGCTGCGGCCTTGCAGGAAGGCGAGCTGGCCCTCCAGCCCGGTGGGCGTGCCGCCCGGCGCGCCCGCGATGTCGGCAGTCGCGCCGCTGGCCAGCGGCAGTTCCAGCCAGAAGGTGCTGCCTTCGCCGGGGGTACTCTCGGCGCCGATGTCGCCGCCCATGAGTTCGACCAGGCGGCGCGCGAGGGCGAGGCCGATGCCGGTGCCTTCCTGCGTGGCGGCGGCGGGTCCGAAGCGCTCGAAGGGACGGAACAGGCGCGCCATGTCCTCGGCGCCGATGCCGTGCCCGGTGTCGCGGACGCTCAGGCGCAGGCGGTTCGCCTCGGCGCGGCAGTCGATGTCGATGCGGCCGCCGTCGCGGTTGTATTTGACGGCGTTGGACAGCAGGTTGATGAGCACCTGCTTCAGGCGCAGGCGGTCGGCCCAAACCGCGAGGCCGTCCAGGCCGGGGCAGGGGGCTTCGACGCGGATGCCGCGGCGCGAGGCGAGGGGGTGGATGAGGTCGAGGCACTCGCTGAACACTTCCGCCAGGCCGACGACGTCTTTATCGACGCTGATCTTGCCGGATTCGACGCGGGCGAGATCGAGCACGTCGTTGATCATGTCCAGGAGGTGGCGGCCGGCGCGCAGGATTTCGCCGGTGTAGGCCTTCTGGTCGTCGCGCAGGGGATGCTCGTCGTCGGTGTGCAGCAGTTCGGCGAAGCCGAGGACGGCGTTCATCGGGGTCCTCAGTTCGTGGCTCATCTGCGAGAGGAAGCGCGACTTGGCGCGGTTGGCGGCCTCGGCGCTGTCGCGAGCGACGACCAGCTCGCGCGTGCGCGCGTCGACGCGCGCTTCGAGTTCGTCGCGCGCCTGGCGCAACTCGGCGTTGAGGGCGAGGATTTCGGCCTCGCGCCGCTTCTGCTCGGTGATGTCGAGGAACACCAGGACGTGGTGGGTGAGCCGGCCCGCCTCGTCGCGGGCGCCGCCCACCGACATCCAGACCGGGAACGCCTCGCCGTCGCCGCGCCACAGGCGCAGTTCGCCGTGCCAGGCGGCGTCGCCGCAGATCGCCGCCCAGTCGGCCGGTTCGGCGCCGGCGGGGGCGGGCGGGTCCAGCGAGGCCAGCGGGGAGCCGCGCACCGTCTCCTCCGCGCGGCCCAGGATCTTCAGGCTGGCCGGGTTGGCGGCGACGACGCGGTGTTCATGGTCGACGATGAGGATGGCCTCGGCGGCTGTCGCGAACACGGTGGCGGCCAGGCGCAGCTCGCTCCGCTCCCGCAGGGCGCGGGCGCTGCGGTCGATGGCGTCGACCAGGAGATCGACCTTGACCGGTTTCATGACGTACTTGTCGACGCCGATGTCGATGGCCTTCAGGAAATACTCGGACTCGTTGAAGGCGGTGGTCATGATCACCGGCGTGGCGGGCCGCTCGTGCTTGATGGCATCGGCCATGTCCAGCCCGTCCATGACCGGCATGCGGATGTCGCTGACGACGATGTCGGGGTGGTGGGCGCGGAAGGATGCCAGTCCCTCGCTGCCGTTGACGGCGGTGTACAGGGTGCCGACGCGGCGGCGCAGGAACTGGCTCAACTGGTTGCGGATATCCTCGTCGTCCTCGACGTAGAGCAGGCTCAGCTCCTTGAACGCGACGCCGTTGCGGCCGGGGTGATGTGGGGTCATGGTTGCGCTCCATGCGGGTTGGGCGTGGCCGGCGGCGCGTCCGCCAGGGGGACGCGCACGCTGACGCGGGCGCCTTCGCCGGCGTTCTCGACCTCGACGCTGCCGCCCATGTTCTCGATGATCATGCGCGACATGTAGAGGCCGATGCCGGTGCCCTTCTCGCGGGTGGTGAAATAGGGGTCGAACACCTTCGGCAGGACGTCCTCGGGGATGCCGCCGCCGTTGTCGGCGACGATCAGCCGGCCCTCGCGCGCGTCGGCCTCGATGCGGACGAGCACGCGGCCGGCGGCGATGCGCCGCGCGACGATGGCGTCCTTGGCGTTGGCGAGCAGGTTGAGCACGACCTGCGCGTATTCGTTGGGGAAGCCCAGGCAGGTGACGTCCCGGTCGGCCTCGATGTCGAGGGCGATGTTGGCGTGCGCGTAGGCGAGGTCGACGATCATCAGCGCGTCGCGCACCGCCCTGGCCAGGGAGAAGGGCTGGCTGTTGCGGTCGGGACGGAAGAAGTTGCGGAAGTCGTCGATGGTGGTGCTCATCTTGTGGATGAGATGGCCACCCCGCTCCACCTGGCCGTCCAGGTAGTCCCGGTCGAGCTGGCCGAACTCGTAGGCGTCGCGGATGTTGTCCAGCACCAGCGACAGCGCGTTGATGGGCTGGCGCCATTGGTGCGCGATGTTGCCCATCATCTCGCCCATGGCGGCGAGGCGGGACTGCTGGATGAGCAGGTGGTCCTTGTCGCGGTTCTTGGCCACCTCCTCGTGGACGCGGCCCTCCAGGGTGGCGTTCAGTTCCAGCAGGGCCTGTTCCGCCTCTTTGCGTTTGCTGATGTCGGTGATGTAGGCGAAACAGAATTCCTTGTCTCCGAAGCGGACATGGTTGGCCGTGACCTCAATGGGGAAGGTGGAACCGTCCTTGCGCCGATGGCGGGTCTCGGCGGTGACGCTGCCCTCCCGCTTCAGTTCCGCCCAGAATTCTTGCCAGCGCGCCGGCGAGAAATCGGGATCGTAGTCCCAGACGTGGAGCCCGACGAATTCCTCCTTGCTGTATCCCAGGGCACGGGGCGCCTCGATGTTGCTGGCGATCACCTCGCCTTCGGCGCTGAGCCATTCGAAGGCGACGGAGGAGTGGTCGATGGCGAACTGGGTCAGGCGCAGCGTTTCCTCGGCGCGCCTCCGCTCCGTGAGGTCCTGGGCGTAGGAGAACACATATTCCCGGCCCTCGAAGGCCACGAAGTTGGCGGTGACCTGGACCGGGAAGGTGGCGCCGTCCTTGCGCCGATGGAGGGTCTCGATGCTCAAGGCCCCCTGCTCCTTGATCCTGATCCAGACTTCGGGCCAACGCTCGGCGGGGAAGTTGGGATCGATGTCGGACAAGTGCTTGCTCAGCATTTCCTCCCGGCTGTAACCGAGTTCCACGCAGGTCCGCTGGTTGACATCAATGATGCGGCCGCTGTCGTCATACCACTCGAAGGCCATGGCGGCGGCATCGATGGCGCGCCGGGTGAGATGCAGGGCGGTTTCCGCGGCCTTGCGCTCGGTGAGGTCGCGGACGAAGCAGAAGTTGTATTCCCGACCGCCGAACTCCACATAGTTGGCCATGACCTCCACCGGGAAGGTGGTGCCGTCGCGGCGGCGATGGCGGGATTCGACGAGAAGCCGGCCGGTCGCGCGCAGCTCCTGGAACATGCCGGCGAGGATCGATTCATTCACGTCCGGATCGATGTCCACCACCGACATGCGCAGTAGTTCCTCGCGGGGATAGCCGAGGGCGGCGCAGGCTGCCTCGTTGACGTCGAGGAAACGGGCTTGCGGGTCCATCACGAACACGGCGTCGGCGGAGCGGTTCACGCCGAACTGGATCAGCCGCAGCGCTTCCTCCGCCGCCTTGCGCGCGCTGATGTCGCTGTGCGAGCCCGCCAGGCGCGCGGGGGCTCCCGCGGCGTCGCGCTCGACCACCTTGCCGCGTCCCAGGATCCAGCGCCAGCCGCCGTCCTTGGCGCGGCAGCGGAACTCCACCGAGAAGGTTGGGGTATGCCCTTGCAGGTAGCTCTGAATGGCGGCCTCGGCGCCCCCCAGGTCATCGGGATGCAGCAGCTTGCGCCAGTTCTCGTAGGTGGCGGGAAACTCATCCGGCGCGTAGCCCAGCATGGTGTAGTAGCGGGGACTGAAATAGGTCCGTCCGCTCTTGAAATCCCAGTCCCAGATACCGTCCGAGGTGCCCTCCAGGGCCAGGCGCAGGCGCTCCTCGCTTTCCCTGAGGGCCAGTTCCGCCCGTTTGCTATCGGTGATGTCGCGCACGCATTCGATGGCGCCGATGACGCGGCCGTCGGTATCCCGAAGAGGCAGCGCGGTGGCCCATATGTAGGCGCCCCGACCGCCATGCACGGCGGGGGTCTCGCCCTCGGCGAACAGCGTGTCGCCGTCACGCTCGAAGCGCCCGTAGAGACTGCCGTCGAGGGTCGGATCGAGCACGTGATCGATCAGGATGGGCCGGCGCTCGCCATAGAACGCCTCGGCATAGCAGCGCCCGCCCCGTCCCAGGATGTCGGTCTTGGCGACGCCGGTCATCGCTTCCATGGCGCGGTTCCAGGCGATCACGCGGGCATCGGCGTCGACCACGAAGGTGGCGTCCGGCAGGAAGTCGATGATCGCTTCCAGCTTGCTGTTGGCGGTTCGCAGCGCGGCCTCGGCTTGCTTGCGCCCGCCGATGTCGCGCACGATGACGACCAGGCGGCGGTCTTCGCCGTCCGACCCGCCGATGGCGAACACGCTGGCGTTGGCCTCGAACACGCCGCCGTCGCGGCGTTTCTGCCGCAGGTCGCCGCTCCAGCCGGCGCGCATGCCCTCGGCGATGACCTCGGCCATGCGTGGCCGGTCCTCCTCGGGCCAGAATTCGGCGCCGGGCAGGCCCACCATTTCGCGCTTGGCGAAATCGCAGGCGAACAGTTCGTGCGCTGCACGGTTGGCGTAGAGCACGGCGGTAGTCTCGGGATCGACGATGCCGATGGCGTCCACCGAGGCCTCGGCGAGTGCCTGGAAGACCTGCAACTGTTCCTCGGCGAGATGTCTTTCGGTGACGTCCATGACTGTGCCGCTCAGTCGCATGACGCGGCCATCGGCGTCACGGTGCGCCATGCCCTGCGCGCGCAGACGGCGCTCGCCGGCCGCGCGGGGCACCCGGTAGCTCACCACGAAGGGGTCGCCGCTGGCGACGCTGGCCGCCACGACGTCGTCGACCCGTTGCCGGTCGCCGGGGTGGATGCGCGCAAGCAGCGTCGCGTAGTCGGGCTCCAGCATGTCCGCCGGCAGGTCGAGCAGGCGCAGGGTCTCCTCAGACATCCACAGGAATCGCTGGGCATCCGTGTCGTAGGACCAGTGCCCCATGTGTGCCAGGCTTTGCGCCTCCCGATAGCGTTCCCGGCTTTCCAGCAGATCGGCCTCCGCCTTCCTGAGGTCGGCGATGAGGCGGGCCTGCCGCGCATTCTGGTAGGCCATGTTGGAGATCTGGTTGGCGATGGCGAACAGCACCCGCGCGATCTTGTCGAAACGGCCCGCGGACATCTCGGGGATTTCATGGAACGCCCGTAGGCATTCCGTGGCGTCGGCGCCGATCCCGCTCGCGAAGTCGACGAGGGCGGCATCGGCCTGACTCTCGTCGCGCACCTGGCCGATCAGCCAGTTGGCCACGTGGCGCCCCCCCACGGTGATGCTGGCGCCGGCGTTGCGGAGCCCCGCGCTCAGGCAGTGGCCCACATTCGGCCCGAGCGGATTGTGGCGGCCGAGCATGGCATCCGAATGCGCGCAGGGCCGGGCGCCTTCCGGGTTGGCGCGTATGAGTTCTCCGCATGGGGGGGAGACATTGCTCGGGCGGGTGATGGGCTCGCCTTCCGGGGTGGTGATGAGGGCGGCGACGCCGAAGGCGTCGGCGAACAAATCCTGCAGGCGCTGGATGTCCGCCAGATCGACCAACTGCTCGAAGCGGATGTCTTCGCCGCCTTCGTCGCGCGGCGAGGCCGGCTGGAGGTTCTCGCCCATGCGTGGTTCCCGGCCTGTGCCGCCCGCCGCGTCAGTCACGGCGCCACCCCCTGTTCCCCCATGCCGACAGGACCGGCGACCCGTATGGGGTGAGACTGTACAACTCGGTATGGGGGTGCCGCATGAATGATCCGCTGAGTCATGGTTATCCGGGGTGACGTCTGGGGCATCCGCGCCGGCCAAGTCCACCCTTCTTCAGCATGTACGGCATGGCGGAGGGGAAATACATGGTGCGAATGTACCGGGGAGCGTCGTTTTCATCCTCGCAGGCCCTTGAAATCGCAATGGGCGGCCCCTACTATTAGCACTCGCTGGAGTCGAGTGCTAACGAACGACCGTCGCACCCTCTCCCATCGACCCCCCTTTTTTGAACACGGATTCCTGTTAGGAGGAAAGCAATGAAAATCCGTCCGCTGCACGACCGCGTCATCGTCAAGCGCCTGGAGGAAGAGCGCAAGACCGCTTCCGGCATCGTCATCCCCGATACCGCCGCCGAGAAACCCGACCAGGGCGAGATCATCGCCGTGGGCGCCGGCAAGAGGGACGACAACGGCAAGCACATCGCCATGGACGTCAAGGTCGGCGACCGCGTGCTGTTCGGCAAGTATTCCGGCCAGACCGTGAAGGTCGAGGGCCAGGAACTCCTCGTCATGCGCGAGGAAGACATCATGGGCGTGATCGAGAAGTGACGTTAACGATCGCGCTTTAGCGCGATTTCGGAAACGTCATCCCCGCGCAGGCGGGGATCCAGTTCCAACCCCAATTCCCTGGATTCCCGCCCCCCGCCTTCGCGGGGGCAGGCACGCGGGAATGACGGCTAACAGATTCAGGAGATATACAAATGGCAGCTAAAGACGTTCGTTTTGGTGATTCCGCCCGCCACCGCATGGTGACCGGCGTCAACATCCTGGCCAACGCGGTCAAGGTGACTCTCGGCCCGAAGGGCCGCAACGTGGTGCTCGACCGCTCCTTCGGCGCTCCCACCGTGACCAAGGACGGCGTGTCCGTAGCCAAGGAAATTGAACTGAAGGACAAGTTCGAGAACATGGGCGCGCAGATGGTCAAGGAAGTTGCTTCCAAGACTTCCGACATCGCCGGTGACGGCACCACCACCGCCACCGTGCTGGCCCAGTCCATCCTGGCCGAGGGCATGAAGTTCGTCGCCGCCGGCATGAACCCGATGGACCTGAAGCGCGGCATCGACAAGGCCGTCATCGCCATCACCGAGGAACTCAAGGCCATCTCCAAGCCCTGCACGACCAGCAAGGAAATTGCCCAGGTCGGCTCCATCTCCGCCAACTCCGACAGCTCCATCGGCGACATCATCGCCAACGCCATGGACAAGGTGGGCAAGGAAGGCGTCATCACCGTGGAAGACGGTTCCGGCCTGGAGAACGAGCTGGACGTGGTGGAAGGCATGCAGTTCGACCGCGGCTACCTGTCCCCCTACTTCATCAACAACGCCGAGAAGCAGATGGCGGTGCTGGAGGATCCCTTCGTCCTGCTGTTCGACAAGAAGATCTCCAACATCCGCGACCTGCTGCCCGTGCTCGAGCAGGTCGCCAAGGCCGGCAAGCCGCTGCTGATCATCGCCGAGGACGTGGAGGGCGAGGCCCTGGCCACCCTGGTGGTGAACAACATCCGCGGCATCCTCAAGACCTGCGCCGTCAAGGCTCCCGGCTTCGGCGACCGCCGCAAGGCGATGCTGGAGGACATGGCCATCCTCACCGGCGGCACGGTCATCGCCGAGGAAGTCGGCCTCTCCCTGGAAAAGGCCTCCCTGCAGGATCTGGGCCGCGCCAAGCGCATCGAGGTGGGCAAGGAAAACTCCACCATCATCGACGGCGCCGGTTCCGCCGACGCCATCAAGAACCGCATCACCCAGATCAACAAGCAGATCGAGGAAGTCACCTCGGACTACGACAAGGAGAAGCTGCAGGAGCGCAAGGCCAAGCTGGCCGGCGGTGTCGCGGTGATCAAGGTGGGCGCCGCCACCGAGGTCGAGATGAAGGAGAAGAAGGCCCGCGTCGAGGATGCCCTGCATGCCACCCGCGCCGCCGTCGAGGAAGGCATCGTCGCCGGCGGCGGTGTCGCCCTGCTGCGTGCCCGCTCCAAGATCGCCAAGCTCAAGGGTGACAATCACGACCAGGATGCCGGCATCAAGATCGTCCTGCGCGCCGTCGAGCAGCCCCTGCGCGAGATCGTCTACAACTGCGGCGAGGAAGCCTCCGTGGTGGTCAACAAGGTGCTCAACGGCAAGGGCAACTACGGCTACAACGCGCAGACCGGCGATTATGGCGACATGATGGAAATGGGCGTGCTGGATCCCACCAAGGTGACCCGCACCGCGCTGCAGAACGCCGCCTCCGTGGCCGGCCTGATGCTCACCACCGACTGCATGGTGGCCGACCTGCCCGAGGACAAGAAGGGCGGCGCTCCCGACATGGGTGGCGGCATGGGTGGTATGGGCGGCATGGGTGGCATGGGCGGCATGGACTTCTGATCGTCCCCCTGGCCGGCCGGGGCATCCGCCCCGGTTCCACGAACAGGCCCCGCCGCGGCGGGGCCTGTTCTTTTTCAGGGCCTGCCTCACGCGGCGTCGCCGCGCTGACAACGGGGCAAGCCGTTATAATCCCCTTGCATCCGAGGCCCTTTCCCATGTCCAGCCACTTTTCCCCGAAAACCCACCTTGCCGACCTGTTCACACAGGCCCTCGCCCAGTTTCCCCAGGCGCTCGACATCGCCATCGAACTGGAACGCCCGAAGCAGGCCAGCCACGGCGATTTCGCCTGCAACGCCGCCATGCAGCTGGCCAAGGTGCTGAAGCGCAACCCGCGCGAAGTGGCGCAGTCCATCCTCGCCTCGCTACCCGCCTCGGCGTGGGTCGAGAAAAGTGAAATCGCCGGGCCGGGCTTCATCAATGTCTTCCTCAAGCCGGCCGCCTGGCAGCGCGTCGCCACCGACATCCTGCGCGAGCCCGAATCCTACGGCCGGGGCGACGCGCGGCGGGGCGGCAAGGTGCAGATCGAGTTCGTCTCCGCCAACCCCACCGGCCCACTGCACGTCGGCCACGGCCGCGGCGCCGCCTTCGGCGCCAGCCTGGCCAACGTCCTCACGCACGTCGGCCAGCAGGTGTACCGCGAGTATTACGTCAACGACGCCGGCCGCCAGATGGACATCCTGGCGCTGTCCACCTGGCTGCGCTACCTGGCGCTATGCGGCGAGTTCGTGCCCTTCCCCGGCAACGCCTATCAGGGTGGCTACGTCGGCGCCATGGCCGACAGCATCTACGCCCTGCACGCTGAGCGCTACAAACGTGCGGCCGCCGAGATCATGGCCGGCGTGCCGGACGCGGCCGCCGACGACGAAGCCCACCTCGACGCCCTCATCGCCAAGGCGAAAGCCCTGCTGGGCCCGGATTACGCCTACATCCACGGCCACGCCCTGGAGGAACAACTGGGCGACTGCCGCAACGACCTCACGGAATTCGGCGTCACCTTCGACAAGTGGTTCTCCGAGCGCAGCCTGCACGAATCCGGGCTCATCGACCGCGCCGTGGAGCAGTTGCGCACGCATGGCCATCTCTACGAACAGGACGGCGCCCTGTGGTTCCGCTCCACCGCCTTCGGCGACGAGAAGGATCGCGTGGTGCGGCGCGAGAACGGCATCTACACCTATTTCGCCGCCGACATCGCCTACCACCTGAACAAGTTCGAACGCGGCTTCGAGCGTGTCGTCGACGTCTGGGGCGCCGACCACCACGGCTACATCCCGCGCGTGAAGGGCGCCCTGGCCGCGGCCGGCGTCGACCCGGAGCGCCTGACCGTGGCCCTGGTGCAGTTCGCCGTGCTCTACCGCAATGGCCAGAAGGCCTCGATGTCCACCCGCGCCGGCGAATACGTGACGCTGCGCGACCTGCGCGCCGAGGTCGGCAACGACGCGGCCCGCTTCTTCTACGTGCTGCGCAAGTCCGACCAGCACCTGGATTTCGACCTCGACCTGGCCAAGAGCCAGAGCACCGACAACCCGGTCTACTACATCCAGTACGCGCATGCCCGCATCTGCAGCGTGCTCGCCGCCTGGGGCGGGGTGGAGTCCGACCTGATCGGCGCCAACACCCGCCTGCTCACGCACGCCCAGGAACTGGCCCTGTTGCGGCGCCTTGGCGAGTTCCCGGAAACCCTGGCCAACGCCGCGCGCGATCTCGCCCCGCACCTGGTCGCCTACTACCTGAAGGAACTGGCCGCCGACCTGCACGGCCTCTATGTGGCCTGCCGCTTCCTGGAAGAGAACCAGGAGCTCAAGCTCGCGCGTCTCGCCCTCATCGCCGCCACGCGCCACGTGCTGCGCGCCGGCCTGGGCATGCTCGGCGTCTCCGCGCCCGCCAAGATGTAAGCCGCGGACTCACAGCTACGCATGGCACGCAGCAGGGAATCCCGCGCCGCGCGGCGAGAAGCCGCGCCGCCCCGCAAAGGCAGGAGCGGCCTGTTCACCGGCCTGCTGGTGGGCCTGGTCATCGGCCTGGTGGTGGCCGCCGCGCTGGCCTGGTACTTCAGCTTCGGCACGGAAGGCATCAAGCCGACGGCGGACGCGCGGGAAGCCGCCGATCCCCAGCCGGCCGCCCCAGCCGAGCCGCCCGCGCCTGCCCGCCCCGCGGCAGCACAGCCCAAAGCGGCTGCGGAGCCGGCGGCCGAACCCACGCCGCGCAAGCCTCCCC
>Ga0209835_1000612_pt1 | contig 22545 bp, 14 predicted proteins | sample LakKivwa52mmetaG_FD_184138 | JGI IMG/M metagenome (GOLD analysis project Ga0209835, IMG submission 184138) | Anoxic lake water microbial communities from Lake Kivu, Rwanda to study Microbial Dark Matter (Phase II) - Lake Kivu water 52m metaG... | ecosystem: Environmental > Aquatic > Freshwater >...
TTAAAGGTGCGGGCAAACTGTGCCAGCGATTCCATGCATCCAATGCCCGATTTTTCGAAAAATTCATCGAAATCCTCCGCCAGCAGCGCTTTGCGGAAAACTTCGAATCCCTCCGTTCTTCCGTTGATAAAGAGCTGATTCTGTTGTTCACCCTGCAACAGATAATAGTTGACTGCTTTAAAGAAGTGGTAGTAAGAGCTGATATGATAAGCCTTGTCAACTTTATGCTCAATGCTGGTGTCGTCAGAAGTGGTGATGATTTCGACCGGCACATGATAACGATGCCGGGCATTGAAAACCATGTGATTAACCAGTGGGTGATCCATGTGCAGGTTTGAGCCTAACAGGTAAATCCTGCTTGCTTCTTTAATCTGCTCAAAAGGAACCGAAATGGTTGCATTACTGCCATAGCCATCACCTCTGCCAAAATATTGAAAACTGCTGATGTTGTTGGTTTTAGCCCCGGCACGGGCAAGTTTTTGAATAAGGTAAATCTCCTCATTGGTTAAGCGTGCTCCGGCAAAAAATGCGTTTTGCTCAGGATCAACGCTTTTTATTTTATTGATTATCAGGCTAAAGGCCTCATTAAAGGAGACCGGTTTAAATTCTCCGTTCAATTTGCGCATTGGTTGCATGATCCGGGTGGGATCATTTAGGTATTTGTACCCGAATTTGGCCTGACGGCTTATATTTCCGTCTTTATTCACCTCGCCGGTTTTACCCGATGCACGCATAAAGAATCCGGCTTTATGATGCAGTTGCATTTCAAAACCCTCTGATCCCATGTTGTCAATCACTTCGATGGTCTCCATTTTCACCGGGCCGGGTTTGAAAGGAACATTTTCAGAAATGGCTGCCGTGGGGCATGTTTCGATGCAAAGCCCGCAGGATTCGCAGGTGGTGTGGAGCAGCGAATTGCCCATAGTTGGCGCCACGAAGGTGCTGAATCCCCGGTTTACCAACCCGAGAGCATTGGCGCCGGCAACCTCGCGGCAAATGCGGATGCAACGCGAACAAAGAATGCATTTATTATTGTCAATTTCGATGTAAGGATGGCGGAAGTCAACCTCATATTCGTTGTGGGCGCCTTCGAAGCGGTTCTGCTCAGCGCCATATTCGGTGCTGTACTTTTTGAAATCACAGGTAAATAATTCAACGCATCCGCATTCGAGGCATCTTGCGGTTTCTTTACGGGCAATTTCTTCATTTTCATAACCGAGTTCCACCTCGTCGAAGTTCAGGCGCTGGTTTGGATCGAGCGTTGGCATTTCCTGGCGCAACTGTAGTTGGTACCTGCCTGCATAGCTCTCTGGCTTCTGCTCGTGGAAATTGGATTTTTTACTTAGAAATTCCTTCTTTTCAGGTATTAAAGGCTGGTTGGTTAGAAACTGGTGACAACTGCGGGAAGCGATTTTAGCCTGGGCTATGGCTTCGATGATCGTGGCGGGACCTGTAACCCCATCGCCGGCGGCAAACATTGACGGTATGCCGGTTTGAAGCGTTTCGCGGTTGCAATCAATATCACCCCAGCGATTAACTTTCAACTGGCCGCTGGATGCTGATGAGTTCACATCTTCGAGGAAATTGACATCGGTTTTTTGACCAATTGCGGCGAGGATAAAGTCCACTTTTACATCAAAATCGGAACCTTCTTTGGGTACAGGTCTGCGGCGTCCTGAAGCATCCGGCTCTCCCAAATCCATGGTCAGGCAGGTGATCGAAGCTACGTTCCCGTGTTCGTCTTTATTTACCTTTTTTGGATTGGTGAGGAACAAGTATTCTACGCCCTCAAGTTTCGATTCGTGAATCTCGATGGGATTGGCCGGCATCTCTTTCTCTGTACGGCGATAGATCACATACACCTTGTCAGCGCCACAGCGCATGGATGTCCGGCAGCAATCCATGGCGGTGTTTCCACCGCCGACCACGGCAACCGTTTTACCTTTAAAATCGTATCGCTGGCCGGTCATTTCCATATTCCGCAGAAAATCAATCCCCGAAAAGACATTTCCGGCATCTTCGCCATCGCAGCCAAGCAGAGATCCCCGTTGCGATCCGATGGTTAGGATTACCGAGTCGTATTCTTTCTGTAAATCAGCATAATGCAGATTGTCTCCAAATTTCTGCTGGTAAAATATCCTTGCACCAAGCTCGGTAACAGCTGCCACTTCCTTGTCAATTATATCGTTGGGCAGCCGATACTCCGGAATGCCGTACCTCAGCCATCCGCCAGGCGAGGCTGAGGCTTCAAAGATATCGCATTGATGACCCTTTTGCTGCAAAAAGTAAGCACAGGAAAGACCTCCGGGACCTGCTCCGATAATGGCAACCTTTTTTCCGGTGGATGGCGCAACTTCAGGGATAAACCTTTTGGGAGAATTTAAATCAATATCGGCGGCAAATCGTTTCAAATAATCAATGCCAACACCGGTTCCTTCGCCAAGCATATTGCGGCGACATGCAGCTTCGCAGGGTCTTACACAAACGCGCCCGCAGATGGCTGGTAGCGGATTTACTTCTTTGATAAGCGCAATGGCTTCGGAGTATAATCCCTTCTCGATCAGCGAAATATATCCCTGTACGTCTACTCCGGCAGGGCAGGTTTCCTTGCAGGGCGCCATGCAATCAGCGTAATGGTTGCCGGCCATCAGATCGAGCGCCATTTTTCTTGCTTTCCTGATGCGGTCATTATCTGTTTCGATTTTCATTCCTTCGGTAATCCTGGTAGAGCAGGAGGGTTGTAATCCTTTGATCCCTTCTACCTCAACCACACAAACATAGCAGGAGGAGAATGGCTCCAGCCGCGGATCGTTGCAAAGCGTTGGAATATTTATTCCGTTTCGGACGGCCAGTTCAAGAATGGTTTCGCCGGGTGTACCTTTGACAATTTTGCCGTTGAGGATGGTATTAAAAGTTTCGGTCATTGTTGGTCAGGCTTAGTTTTGTTGTGAAAATTAACGAAGTATAATGGCATCGAACTTACAGCGGGAGTAGCAATCTCCGCATTTTATACAGATTTCCTGGTTGATGAAGTGAGGTGATTTTCTCTCGCCGGTAATGGCATTAACCGGACATTTCCTGGCGCAAACCGTGCATCCGGTGCATTTTTCGGCGATGATCTCATACGTGAGCAGGCTTTTGCAAACTTTGGCAGGGCATTTTTTTTCGAGGATGTGAGCCGTGTATTCATCCCTGAAATATTTAAGCGTGGTCAGAACCGGATTGGGTGCTGTCTGTCCCAGCCCGCAGAGGGATGAATCCTTGATCTGGTGAGCAAGTTCTCCGAGAGTTTCAAGGTCTTCAATTTTTCCTTTTCCTTCGGTGATGCGCTGCAATATTTCGAGCATTCTTTTGGTTCCGATCCGGCAGAAGGTGCATTTTCCACAACTTTCCAACTGGGTGAAATTAAGGAAGAATTTGGCAACGTCCACCATGCAGGTATCTTCGTCCATCACCACCATACCTCCTGAACCCATGATTGCACCGGTGGCGTTCACTGAGTCGTAATCCACAATGGTGTCGGCAAGGTATTCGGGTATGCAACCACCAGATGGGCCTCCCAGCTGAACTGCTTTAAACCGTTTACCGCTGGGGATTCCTCCTCCTAGCTTGAAAATGATATCACGGATGGTAATTCCCATCGGGACTTCCACCAGGCCTGAATGTTTGATTTTACCCGCCAGAGCAAATACTTTGGTGCCTTTGCTTTTTTCGGTTCCGTACTTTGCGTACGCTTCAGGTCCGTTGATGATAATCCATGGAATGTTAGCCCAGGTTTCGACATTATTGATGTTGGTGGGCTTTTTCCAAAGGCCTGAAATAGCGGGAAAAGGCGGTCTTTTTCTGGGCATTCCGCGCTCGCCTTCAATGGAAGCAATCAGGGCAGTTTCTTCACCGCAGACGAAAGCTCCGGCACCCTCTTTCACATAGATATCAAAGCAAAAACCTTCGATGCCCATTATATGATCACCCAGGTAGCCATGATCACGTGCCTGGTTGATGGCAATGTTGAGTCGTTTGATGGCAAGAGGGTATTCGGCACGGCAGTATATCACACCCCCATTTGCTCCGATTGCATAAGCGCCGATTATCATCCCTTCGAGCACTGCGTGCGGGTCGCCTTCCAGCAGCGAACGATCCATAAATGCCCCGGGATCGCCCTCATCGGCATTACAGATGATGTACTTTTCTTTGGATTCACTTTTTTGGGCAAAGCGCCATTTCATCCCTGTCGGGAAACCTCCGCCGCCACGACCACGCAACCCTGATTTGAGAACCATTTCGATTACCTGATCCGCGGTAATTCCCTGGTCGGCAATTTTTTTGATGGCTTCGTATCCCTGGTGGGCTTCATACTCCTCCAGCGATTCCGGGTCAATATACCCGCAATGGCGCAGAGCGATCTTCACCTGGTTATCGAAAAACAGATTATCGGGGGTTTCGAAAAGGTCGGTTTTGACAACCAGTTCCTTAACAGGTTCATGGTTAACCACATGCTTTTCCAAAACCTCCACAGCCCGGCTTTCGTCAACATTGCCATAAATGTAAGAACCCGTTTCGTCAATGATCTCTACCAGCGGTTCTCTGAAGCACATCCCGATACAGCTGGTCTTTTTCAACTCGAAATCAAGGTTTTCGGCTTTGCGCAGCTGTTCAATTTTTTGATAGGTCTTGTTTGCGCCGGCAGCAATTCCGCAACTGCCAAGGCCAACAATTACTTTGGTTTTTGTCATTTTAGTTAGGATGAGTATCGGTGTTTGAAATTTAGGTTTAATTATTGGTGTTCATCTCATTGATCCTGATATCTTTAACAATTCTCACAGCTTCAGTGCCGGTGAGTTTTCCGTAGGTGTTATCCTGAATCATCATAACAGGAGCCAATGAACAGCAGCCCAGGCATGCCACCGATTCGAGGGTGAAAAGCCGATCCTCGGTGGTTTCGCCGTCATGGATTTTAAGAGCTTCTTCGAGCGCTTCGCTGATCTTCGATGCATTCTGCACATGACAGGCGGTGCCGTGGCATACTTTGATGATGTACTTACCCACCGGTTTGAGCCTGAACTGTGCGTAAAAGGTAGCAACCCCATACATATCGCTGAGGCTTAAGCCGGTTTCGCGCGAAATTTTTTCGAAAACATCTTTCGGGATGTAGCCGTAAATCGTCTGAGCGCCCTGCAATAGTGGGATCATATTGCCTTTTTTACCCCTGTATTTTTCGATCAGGTGATCCATCTGTGCCAGGTCAATGGGATCATTTACCTGCACCTCAGTCCGGGTATTAATTCTTTCGATGCGCATGATGTAGTTGTATTTTTTGAGGCCATAAAAGTACGTATTGTTTACCTTGCCTAATCAATTGAATAGCAATTTATAAGCAATCTAAATTTAGATTGAAAAATCAAAGTTTTTGATTGCTGATGCGAACGGTTTCAACCCAGTTATCCAGGGGACTGAAATTATTCCAACACAGCATTTTATACAATTGTCACAATTGATATTTTAAACGGATTGATCCAGAGGGTGCTATTCGTCATTTAAAAAAAATCCCTTTTCTTTACCCATAAATTGAGATTTACCAAATCAGACCGACATTATGGCCAGAATAAAACGCCCGCCAACATTGTTGGAATCCCTAACGCCTGTGGTTTTCCTTACAGCGCTGATTTCGATCAATGTCTTCATTTTTGGCGATGATTCACTTTCAGGTTCCAATCAGATGGTATTGATACTGTCGGCTACCGTGGCAGCACTCGTTGCCATGCGCACCGGAACTACCTGGGAAGAGCTCAATCAGGGAATTGTGAAGAGCATCGGATCGGCAATGGCTGCCATACTCATATTACTTATGATTGGCTCTCTGGCCGGAACATGGTTGCTTAGCGGAATTGTACCTGCAATGATCTATTACGGTCTCCAGATTTTAAATCCTACCATTTTCCTTTTTGCCGCTTGCGTGGTGAGCGCCATTGTTTCGCTGGCTACCGGCAGCAGTTGGTCAACGGTAGCTACATTAGGGGTGGCTTTGTTGGGAATCGGCAGGGCACTCGGGCTTCCGGACGGCATTATTGGCGGAGCTATCATTTCGGGTGCATATTTCGGTGATAAAATGTCGCCACTTTCCGATACCACTAATCTTGCACCCGCAATGGCCGGAACCGACCTGTTCACACATATCCGATACATGGTTTTAACAACTGCACCCACACTCACTATTACGCTGGTGCTTTTTTTAATAATCGGTTTGTTCCGTACTCAACCCGATGAACTCGCTGATGTTCAACCCATTTTGTCTGCTATTGATGGCGCTTTCAATATCACTCCGCTTCTCTTTATTGTGCCGGTTCTGGTTATTGCCATGATCGTGATGAAAGTTCCAGCTTTGCCTGCTTTACTCACCGGAACGCTCACCGGTGGCTTATTTGCGCTGATTTTTCAACCTCAGATTATCGAACAGGTTAGCGGAATAGAGGGGAAATACCATGTGGCGGCTTACGTTGCTGTCATGAAATCAATGTATTCCAACATCAGCGTAACGACCGACCACGAAATGGTAAACAGTTTGCTCCAAACCGGCGGGATGCGCGGTATGCTGAATACCGTGTGGTTGATCATCTGCGCCATGATTTTCGGCGGAATAATGGAATCGGCCGGATTGCTGCACCGCATTACACAGTCGGTTATCAAACTGGCTTACAACCAGGGATCTCTGATTGCAAGCACCGCCGGAACCTGTGTCTTTTTTAATATTACCGCCAGCGACCAGTACCTCAGTATCGTAGTGCCTGGCAGAATGTTTGCTGATACCTACCGCGAGCGGGGTTTGGCGCCGCAAAATCTCTCCAGAACCCTCGAAGACAGCGGGACGGTTACTTCGGTGCTCGTTCCCTGGAACACCTGCGGCGCCACACAATCCACCGTACTCGGTATACCCACGTTAACCTTCCTGCCTTATTGCTTCTTCAACCTGATCAGCCCGCTGATGACTGTTTTCTTTGGTTTTATGAATATCAAAATTGCGAAGCTCAAGGAGCATGAATACACAAAGAAAGATCAGTAAACTGCTGCTTTTTTGTTTCTCATTAATTCATTTTCAGATACTTGCGCAAGCAGGTGAACTGCCGTTTCAATCCGGGGAAAAACTATATTACAAGGTGGTCTACCACTGGCAGTTTGTATGGGTTGAGGCCGGAAAAGCTGAATTCATTACAGATAGTACCTCTTATGGCGACAAACCGGCCTGGTGGTTTAAAAGTTCCGGACGAACGCTTCCTGCCTATGACTGGATTTTCAAGGTTAGAGATGAGTTTGAATCGGTGGCAGATGCATTGACTTTCAAGCCATTCTGGTTTCGCAGGTCGGTGCACGAGGGCAGTTACAAGCTGGACGAAAAATTGAATTTTGATTACGGGTCAGGGAAAATTACCATTCAACAAAAAACGAACCAAGATCAAAGAATAACATCGGAGGTTCCTTACCGGGATGGGGTTCTGGATGTTCAAACTGCCGTTTATTATGCACGCACGCTGGATTTCAGCCAAATGAAAATTGGGGAAAAGATTGATTTTAGGATGATTATTGGCAGCCACGTTTACGAAATCTATGGCAGATATCACGGGTTGGAAGTAGTCGAGAATTTCGATGGAAACAAATACCGGTGCCATAAATTTTCCGCGTTGCTGGTCGAGGGAACAATTTTCAGCGGTGGCGAAGATCTTTTTGTTTGGGTAACCGACGACAGGAACAAAATCCCGATTTTGGTTGAGGCAAAAATCCTGGTCGGTTCAGTGAAGGCCTATTTTACTAAAGGTGAAAACCTGAAGTTTCCTTTCGAGCCATTAAAAGTAATGAAATGATTTGATTTGGAATGATTTGGCACATGAAAAATGGCTTTCCGGGCTACTATATTTTACACAGTTCCTCTTTGCCTTACCACTTCATAAATCATCAAGGCGGCAGCCACCGAAGCATTTAATGATTCTGTTTTACCGGTTATTGGGATTTTTACGGCTTGATCGGCTTTTTTAAGAAAAGCCGGTGCGATGCCATCTTCCTCAGAACCAACAATTAGCGCTGTAGGCAGGCTAAAATCCGCCTGGGTGTATGATTTTGAAGCTTTTTCGGTGGCGGCGACCAATTGCACGCCACTCTCTTTCAAGCTATCAAGCGTGCGGTTAAGGTTCTGCACTTTGGAAATCGGGATAAAATTCAATGCCCCGGCAGAGGTCTTCATTGCATCCGCGTTGATCTGGGCAGAGTTTTGCGCAGGAATGATGATTCCATGAACACCGGCACATTCGGCAGTTCGGGCTATAGCCCCAAAATTTCTGACATCAGTTATCCGGTCAAGAACAAGCAACAAAGGTGTCTCACCCTTTTCAAAAGCCATCTGAACAATCTCATCTACAGGTTGATACGAAACCAGTGAAGCAAACGCAATGACTCCCTGGTGGTTTTTACGTGTGATCCGGTTGAGTTTTTCCAGCGGAACCTTTTGATACTGAATGTTTCCCAATTTCATGAGGCGGAACAACTCACCCGAGAGGTCGCCTTTCAGGCCAATCTGCACGAAAACTTTATCAAATTCCTTTCCCGCTTTCAGTGACTCAATCATCGGGCGGATGCCAAATATCAGGTTATCAGGCTCGTTCATGGTGATATCTAAAAAATGACTGTGTAAATTATCTTGACAATTACTAGAATAAAGTGCTGATATTCAGTAGGTTTTATTCTAAATAAATCAAATCCTTCTCAACGGATTGAATCAATTTCCCTCTACTGATTTATCAATTACCTGATTCAGCGGCACGCAGCTCCTTAATCCAGCTTAAGCACTGCAAGGAACGCCGATTGCGGCACTTCCACATTGCCTACCTGGCGCATGCGTTTTTTACCTTTTTTCTGCTTCTCCAGAAGTTTACGTTTTCGGGTGATATCGCCGCCGTAGCACTTTGCTGTTACATCCTTCCGGAGGGCTTTCACAGTTTCGCGGGAGATAATTTTAGCGCCGATTGCAGCCTGAATGGCCACGTCGTATTGCTGACGAGGGATGAGTTCCTTCAGCTTTTCGCACATCCGTCTGCCGAAATTGTAAGCGTTGTCCTGGTGGATCAGCGTTGATAGAGCGTCCACCTTTTCGCCGTTAAGCAGGATGTCGAGCCGTACAAGTTTGGCCAGCTGATAGCCCGAAATGTGGTAATCAAATGACGCATAACCGCGCGAAATGCTTTTCAGTTTGTCGTAAAAATCAAAAACTATTTCTGCAAGTGGCATTTCGAAGGTGATTTCAACCCTTTCGCTGGTGAGGTAAACCTGGTTTTTTAATATACCGCGCTTGTCAATACAAAGTTTCATTACAGCGCCTACAAATTCCGACTTGGAAATGATCTGTGCGACGATGTATGGCTCTTCGATAAAATCGAGATAGTTGGGGTCGGGGAGGCCAGAAGGGTTGTGCACTTCAATCATTTCACCCTTGCGTGTGTAGGCTTTGTACGACACGTTGGGAACGGTGGTAATTACATCCATGTCAAATTCGCGGTCGAGACGCTCCTGGATGATTTCCATGTGTAGCAAACCCAGAAAGCCGCAGCGGAAGCCAAACCCCAGCGCTGCCGACGATTCCGGCTCGAAAGTGAGTGAGGCATCGTTGAGTTGCAGTTTTTCTATCGAAGCTCTAAGTTCCTCATAATCATCAGCATCCACCGGGTATATCCCGGCAAAAACCATCGGTTTGACGTGTTCAAACCCTGCAATCGCTTTGTTGCTTGGATTTTCGGTGTGGGTGATTGTGTCGCCAACCTTTACTTCGGCTGAGACTTTTATCCCTGAAATAATATAACCTACATCGCCGGCACTCAACTCTTTACGCGGCATATAACCCAGTTTGAGTACGCCAATTTCGTCGGCATCGTATTCCTTGCCGGTTGCCATAAATTTCACAAATTCGTGCTGTCGCAGCGTGCCGTTGAAAATCCTGAAGTAGGCAATGATTCCCCTGTAGGAATTGAAAACCGAGTCGAAAATCAGCGCCTGAAGCGGGGCATCCGGGTCTCCTTTCGGTTCGGGAATACGGTTCACGATAGCATACAGGATTTTATCTACTCCATAACCCGTCTTTCCGCTGGCTTCAATTATATCATCACGGCGGCATCCTAACAGGTCAACAATCTGATCTTTAACATCTTCTGGCATTGCATTTTCAAGATCAACTTTGTTGAGGATAGGTATAACCTCCAGGTTGTGATCGAGTGCAAGATAAAGGTTGGAAATGGTTTGAGCCTGAATTCCCTGGCTGGCGTCCACAATAAGCAGCGCGCCTTCGCAGGCAGCTATCGAGCGGGAAACTTCATACGAAAAATCAACATGGCCGGGCGTATCAATGAGGTTAAGGAGGAAGTTCTGTCCATTATGATTGTAAACCATCTGAATAGCGTGGCTTTTAATTGTGATGCCGCGTTCGCGCTCCAGATCCATACTATCGAGAACCTGGTCTTTTTTTTCACGGTCGGTGAGTGTGTCGGTCATGTCGAGTAATCGGTCGGCCAGGGTGCTTTTACCGTGGTCAATATGGGCAATTATGCAGAAATTTCTGATGTTTTTCATGGGGTGCAAAATTAGCAAAAAAGCAGTATCATCTTTGAAATCCTAAAACAGGGCAATTGAACCTCCGAAAGTTAATCATCAGGGGACGGAAAGCTTATCCTTATTGAAATTCAATCAGGTTGTTTTTGAAGATGACGTTATTGGAAAAAGCAAAAATGAAAAGTGAAACCCTCAATATGCTATACTTCTGAGGCTTTACCAACAGGTCGCCCGATTCTTGTTTCAAACGGTGCAAGGGGTTTATGCATCATGTAATGCCTGGCAGCGGGGATGAATTCGTTCAGTGTATTCAGTCTTGACAGGTGGGTGAAAATTTCCACGTCGCCGTCATACCACCGTGAAAAATAGGACCAGTAATCTTTGACTTTATTCAAAATTGTCCTTTCACGCTGAAACTTGTCCTTAATTTCGCAGTAGAGTTCATCCATAAAATTGTACTGTTTTGTGCGGATAATCTCATCGCTGAGGTGGTCTGTGCCTTTCAGCAGGATTTCGGGCAGAAATGGATTCACCAGAACGCCGCGTCCAAGCATCCACCGGGAAATGGAGGGGTATCTGTTGCTGATCAGTTCAAAATCAGCTTGTGTAACAATATCACCGCTGAACACTATCGGGTGCCTGATGCTGTTGATGGTTTGATCGAGGATACCGAGATGCAGAGCGCCTTCATACATTTGCGTGCCGATGCGCGGGTGTATCATCAGGCTTTCGAGCGGATAATCGTTGTAAACCGTCACTAATTCATAAAATTCTTCAGGCGATTGGTAGCCAAGTCGCGTTTTAATGGAAAGACTGACCGGAAGGTGCGGCATAATCTTGTCAAGGATTGCCCTGATTTTTTCGGGAAAAGGTAAAATCCCTGAACCTCTCTGTTTTCGGGCAACTGCTGGCTTTGGACAGCCCAGGTTCCAGTTCACGGTTTCGTACCCAAGGTCGGCCAATCGCTGCGAAAGACGGATAAATTTTCCGGGTTCATTTCCCAAAACCTGAGGTATGACAGGCATTTTCAGGTTTTTATCAGGCATTACATCACGCAGATGTTTTGCCCGGAAAATCAGGCTCTCCGAAAGCGGAACAAACGGACTCACAGCGATATCAATCCCTGTGAAAAATGAAGACCATGCCAACCTGTATTCAGCCTCCGTATAACCTTGCAATGGAGCAAGATAGATCATTGTCTGGCGCAATTGATTGATGGTTTGAAATGGTCAAACCGCCACAAAAGTATTAAAATTGATTTATTGACCACCGATCGGACTAAGCTGAACTTTATTTTGCCAGTTGCAGAATTCTGAATGCACCCTTTATTACCAGCCCAAATACAATAATACCGATGATAAGATCAGGCCGATCAGATTGAGTGACCAAAACCAGAACTCCGGCCACAATAACCCCGATATTGGCCAAAACATCATTGGACGTAAAAATCCAGCTTGCCCTCATGTGGGCTTCTTCTCTTGATGTTTTCTGAAGCAGGATAAGACATACGGTGTTGCCAGCGAGTGCAAAGGCAGATACCAGGATCATGGCGAGATAATCAGGTGGGGGAGCATGGCCGGTAAAGCGCCGTATCACCTCATATAACCCTATGATCGCCAGCGCCATCTGAAAATATCCGCTAACAAGGGCAACTCTTTTCTTTTTGAGCACAGATCGGCCAACAACCATAAGGCTTAAACCGTAAACCACAGCATCAGCCAGCATGTCCAGCGAATCGGCCACAAGACCCATCGAACGGGATAGGAGGCCAGTAATCATCTCCACCACGAAAAATCCAAAATTGATCAGCAGCACTGCCCATAAAATTCTCTTTTGCTGATGATTACTATCTTCCATAATCATTTCACATTCGGCTGAACCAACCCATTTTGCTCCCATTCCAAGTGAGTCAAGCGAAGCGGTTATCTCCGGAGTATTGCCGTTATGAAAAACGTCTAAAGTCCTGTTGCTGAGGTCAAACCCGAGTTTTTTGATCTCGTTTTTGCCTTCCAGTTTCATCCTGATTATCCTTTCCTCCGATGGGCAATCCATCCCCGGAATTTTGTAGCTGCTTTTGATGAGGTTTTTTTCCATCTTGATCGCTTCTTCCCAAATGCTGCAAAAATGGTAAAAGTTTTGTTTCTGACCGATTCATCTACTTTTGCATCCGTCGAAATTTCCTTCAACCGAATTATCCTCGAGGATTTATGACTACAGTCTACTTATTGTTAATCACCGTTTCGGGTTTGCTTCATGCCTTTTACAACTTCCTGATGCGCAGGCAGAAAGGCAGCCGGATCTTTCTCACGGGGATGTTTATTGCCGGAGCAATATTTTCAGTGGTGGTTACATTTGTGGCAGGTGTTCCGGTTGAAATTGCGTGGCAAGCTGTGCCCAACGTTTTCTTTGCAGCCCTTTTCTATACTCTTTACCAGGTCTTTATTTCCAAAGGTTTTGAAAAAGGCGACATTGCACTGGTTTATCCCTTGGCGATGCTTAGCCCGCTGTTTATCCCGGTGCTGGCGTTGATTTTTCTTGACGAAATAATCCCCTTTTATGTTTGGATAGGAATTTTCATAACGATTGGAGGGGTTTTCCTTATCCAAATTAACTCCTTAACATTTCATGAGTTGAAGAAAATGATCCGGCTAAGCAAAGACTATCGTACAGCCCGGATAGCGCTGTTGGCTTCGTTTATGTATGCATTTGGTTCGGTGCTGGACAAATCAAAAATTGGAGAATTTCATATATTGATCTACCTGAATCTGCTGCTGATCTTCATGGCGCTGCAGTTGATTTTATGGTCGGCACTCTTCGAAAGAAAAGCCATCGTGGGTTATTCCGGTAAAAACATCAGCCTGATTTTGGCAGCGGGCGCTGTGCTTATGCTTTCCTTTACTACTTTCCGGGTGGCTTTGCAACACGTATTTGTCAGCATTGCAGTTCCGCTGAGGCTTTCCTCTATCGTTTTTGCCGTAATGTTCGGGGTTTTGTTGCTGAAGGAAAAATTGAGCCGCAACCGTATCCTGGGTATTCTGATTTTGCTTGCAGGCCTGATATTGATACAGTTTTACAGAGGGAGATAAACCAATCCGGATTCTGACCAGGCAGGAAATTATCAATGAAAATGGAAGTATAAAATGTTGATTTAACGCCGGATAGATGGAGCCGTAACCTCGTACAGCCTGAAATTCGACATCCGGAGGACTTTCCACTCCTGGTTTTCGAATCCACTGCCGTCGCCTTGCCTGAAACGGTAGTTGGTATAAAGCAGCGGGATATCGTGGTAAGGCAGGCAGTTTCTGAAATTCAGCCCGTATTGCATCAGCGCGCTCAGAAAAAATAGTCCAGTGTCGTAGCCCCTGAAACCATAAATTTCAGGATCAGCAGCATAGAGTTCCCTGAAACTACGTACAAAATTCTTTACAGCATCTGACTGATAATCTGCATAATCCGTAGTGATATAATGGGTATTCAGGTTCCCCAGGTGGTTGTAATCAAGCCCCTCCATTTCCATCCAGTTGGGTAGTCCAATCACGGTGATGTCGTATTTATTTCTCAGCAGATTCAGTTTACGAAGAAAGTCGAGTATAACTACCTTATTATCAGAGTAAACTACAACCACGTTGGGTTTATCCGTGTATGCCTCTCTCAGGAACGGACTAAGGCTGTCGCGGTTGATGTTGATTTCCACTACTCCCAGTTCTCCCATTAGCAAGTGGCTGCCGATGGAGGATTTCAGCCTGGCAACCGGCTCCTCGTCGCGCATTGCGCTCTGGCGGGCAACAAACACTTTGGCATCCCTGAATTTATATCCTATGTACTCGCCAACAGTGCTGTAAATCCTGTCTTCGGCCGGAATGACTTTAATTGCAAACGGATTATCCCGGATAACATCCGCACGGGCCGACAACGGGTTGACGATCGGAATGCCCTGTTCCTTTGCAAATCCGGACACCACCCTGAAACTTGAATTGTAAAATGGCCCTACAATCAAGTGCATATTTGCAAGCTGCTTGTTTTGAATGAGTTTTTGCGCCTGCGACACATTATCTTCGACATTGAAAATGTGAATTTCCGCATTCAAACCGGTTTTGCGAAGCGAATCCACCGCAAGCATGAAACCTTCGTAATACCGGATAAATTGAAATGCCTTCAGGTTAACCGGATTTTGTGTTTCCTGGTTAGTTGAACTGATAAATTGAATCTTTTGGTCAAAATCATCAAAAAACAGGGGGATCAGCAGTGCGATGTTGTACGTCGCTTTCCCCGTGCGCTGGCTGCAAAGTTCCTTGCTGGTGGGTGTTGTTGTTGATTCTTCCTGTATGGGGTCGGTTTGGATGACGACAATATTATTTGTTTCAGTTTCGGCGACTTTCAGCGGTGGAAGTGGGATTTTTACCATCAGTCCTGGTTGTAACTGCTTGGTTATGTATGGATTGATTTTTATTAACTCCCCTTCTGTGAGGCCATAATTTCTTGCAAGCTTCGAAAGTGGCATTCGCTGCTTAATGTTTTGGGTTATGAAGTCTTTTTGGGTAGGATTGGCCGGTATTTTAATGATCTGACTTTTTGAAAGTTGCTCGCCAAGTGCTGGATTCAGGCTGGTGATGCTATCAACACTTACCCGATAACGAATTGCCAGTTCATAGATCGTTTCCCGGTTACGTTCCTGGAATTCAAAATAACCCCTCTGTGGTTTTTCCTGTTGAGTTGGATCTTTATTAACTGTTATAGAGGGCGTTACATTAGGTGTTGAAATTTGACCAGATGAAGCAGGCTGGCTTTTCGGCGTTTCTGTCGAATGACCTGCTGTTGATTCTAAAACAGGAATTTCGATAATCATTCCCTCTTTCAACCCGTCCGTCAACCCATAATTGGCCTGTTTGATGTCATCAACCGAGACATTATACTCTCTTGCAAGGCTGAAAAGGGTTTCACCTTTGGCCACTCGACGCATGTTGGTGCCGGTTCTTATCGGATTTGACTGGCTCTCTGCAGCGGATTTTAAGGGTATGTAGAGTTTTTTACCAGCAGCCACGGATTCTTCCAGGCCAGGATTGGACTCATAAATATTTCTTACATCAACTTCGTAAGCTTTTGAAATGGAATAAAGCGTCTGTCCCTGTTCGACAGTGTGGACAATGTACTCTTTTCCATTTAAATTTTCTGTGATTTTTGATTTTTGAATAGGAGTTTGGGCGCTTAACGCTATGGTAAGCATGAAAAGTAGCGGAACCAGAATTATCCTTTTCATTCTCATTTTAATCGTATTAACTGATGAAATTTGACGTTTTAAAATGCCTCGAAAAAATTTGTAACCGGTTTAATCTCAATTTATTCAGATTTTAAAACATGCTTTATCGGATTTTATTTTCAATTGTCTGACTGCTGACCGGCAAAAAAAACTCCAAAAGCCTGTCGTTGCTGCTACTCAGAAGTGACCGTGAACCGGCACTACTCCCACTCGATGGTGGCAGGCGGTTTTGAGCTGATGTCGTACACAACCCGGTTTACACCTTTAACTTTATTGATAATGTCGTTCGAAACCTTAGCAAGGAAATCGTAGGGGAGATGCGACCAGTCGGCAGTCATGCCGTCTGTTGATCCTACAGCTCTCAGCGCCACTACGTTTTCGTAAGTCCGCTCATCGCCCATAACTCCTACCGACTGTACTGGCAGCAAGACGGTAAGCGCCTGCCAAACCTTGTCGTACAGGTTATTATCCTTCAAACCCTGGATAAAAATATGATCCACATCCTGTAAAACTTTGATCCGGTCAGGGGTGATTTCTCCCAGAACGCGTATGCCCAGCCCAGGACCAGGAAAAGGATGCCGGTTGAGTATTTCGGGCTTAAGCCCAAGTTCATGTCCGACCCGGCGAACCTCGTCCTTAAAAAGGCTTTTTAGAGGTTCTACCACTTTGAGTTTCATGAAATCGGGTAATCCGCCAACATTGTGATGGGATTTTATCGTGGCCGAAGGTCCTTTTACCGATACCGATTCGATCACATCCGGATAAATGGTTCCCTGCGCCAACCATTTTACATCCTCAATCTTATGTGCTTCATCATCAAATACTTCGATGAAAGTGTGTCCAATAGCTTTCCTTTTATCCTCGGGATCAACTTTACCATGCAAAGCGTTGTAAAAACGCCCGGCGGCTTCAACTCCTTTAACGTTCAAACCCATATCATGATAGGCTTCGAGAACGGTTTCGAATTCATACTTGCGAAGAAGACCGTTGTCCACAAATATGCAGTGCAGGTTTTTGCCAATGGCACGGTGCAGTAGCAGCGCTGCCACTGAAGAATCCACACCACCCGAAAGCCCCAGAACAACCTTGTCGTTTTTCAGTTCATCCCTGAGCCATTGAACAGTACTTTCGATAAAACCTGCCGGAGTCCAGTTCTGGCTGCAATGGCATATTCCGACCACGAAATTGTAAAGTAGCGTCATGCCTTCAGTCGAATGATAAACTTCAGGATGGAACTGAATGCCAAAGACATTGGTTTCGCCAACCTGGTATCCGGCAATTTCCACGTCCTGTGTTCCGGCTATTACCCTGAATTGCTCCGGTATGGATAAAATCGTATCCCCGTGCGACATCCAGACCTGGCAGCCGGGGGTCATACCATGCATCAATGCGTTGGATTGGTTGATTTCGTGTAGGTTAGCCCGTCCGTACTCTCTGATTTTTGATGGTTCCACAGTTCCGCCGTTTATTTTTGCGAGGTACTGGGCGCCGTAGCAAAGTCCGAGAACAGGTATCTTCTTTTCCATGATCTCCGCCAGGTCAGGCTTTGGTGAATCAGGATCTGAGACAGAATAGGGGCTGCCGGAAAGAACTACACCCTTCACCGTTTCGAGAGAGGGAATTTTATTAAACGGGTGTATTTCGCAATAAACATTCAGTTCGCGAACCCGGCGGGCTATAAGCTGGGTATATTGCGAACCAAAGTCGAGGATCAATATCATTTCGTGCATAAATCCGGGTTATTTCTGCTTCTTTTTGGAACCTGAAATTTGCTGCTGACGCTGTCTGGTAAGCTCTTCCAGTTTCTCCTGGAATTTCGATTTCTTCACCGGTTTGGTTTTGTTCAGCTGGATCTGCTGATGGATCTTATCTTCATCAATCGTCATTCGGATCAGGTACATCTGCGCAAAGGTGAAGATATTGGCCAGGAAGTAATAATAGCTCAATCCGGAGGCAAAGTTGTTGAAAATACCCAGGAACATCACGGGCATGATGTACATCATCGTTTTCATGCCAGGCATCTGGTTGGTTGACGATCCCATCATATCATTATTAATCTTGGTGTAGATGATGGTCGAAATGGTCATCAGCAGGGTGAAAAGACTGACGTGCGCGCCATAGAATGGGATATTAAAAGGCAGATCAACAATTGAATCGTAGCTCGAAAGGTCGTGAGCCCACAGGAAAGCCTGTTGCCTCAGCTCGATGGAGGAGGGGAAAAACCGGAACATGGCGAGCAAAATCGGAAACTGCAAAAGCATCGGAACGCATCCTGCCATCGGGTTCACGCCGGCCTTTTTGTACAAAGCCATGGTGGCCTGCTGTTTTTTGAGCGCATCTTCAGGCTTGGGGAATTTTTTGGAAATCTCCTCAATCTCCGGTTTCAGGACGCGCATCTTCGCCGATGATTTGTAGGTCTTATAGGCGATGGGTAAAAGGACAATTTTTAGTAAAATGGTGAGAATCAGGATCACAATGCCATAGTTAAGCCCATAGCCACCCAACCAGTCGAAAACCGGGATTACCGCATAAATATTGATCCAGGCCATCAAAAAGAAACTCCACCCGAGCGGAATCTGACGCTGAAGGTCTAACTTGTATTGCTTCAGTGTTTTATATTTATTTGGCCCAAAATAAAAGTTCATATCGAAACTCTGGTCAGGCGCATTTCCGAAAGGAATAGCAACCAGAGCCGACATAGTTTTAAGGTAATGACTATCGGTCTTGGAAGGGTCGGTAAGCGTTTTGATCTCAGCATTTGTAAAATTAGCTTCGGCAATCAGCGTGGCAACAAAGAATCTGGTTTTGAACGAAACCCATTTAACCGGCAGTTTCAGCGATTCGGTGGCATCTTTACGTTCCGAAAGATAATCTACGGATTCCTTGTCAAATTTCCAGTAAATAGTGGATTCACTGCGCTCATTTTCAAGACTTTGCTCCTGTCTGCGCATTTCGGTATTCCAGGTAAGATCAATAAAACCGGTTCCACTGTCAATCACTTTATTCATCCCAACCATATTCAACTGATAACCGATCATGTGATCATCGCCATAAATCGTATAGAGGTTCTCGATGTAGCGGCTTTCATCCAATGTGCCGTCAGGGAGATTAGCATAAAGCCGCATTGCAAATTGCAGAGAATCTCCACCGCTCACAGTCAGATTTTGATTTGCCCGGATCGTCTCACCACGAAAATAAGGCTGGAAGTAAAGATTATTGGTATTGATCCGGCGGCTGTTGGCGAAAAAAGTGTAACCAAAAACCTGGTCGTCGTTGTTGAAAAGAACCAGTGGCAGTGAATCAAATGTCTGATAATCTTTGAGTTCAACATTAATGATTTTGCCGCCAACGTTGGACAGCCTTATCTTTAAAAAATCATTTTCGATGATGAATTCTTCTGGTAAGCCTTGCGCTGCGAGAGCAAATGCACCCAATCGGTCGAGGTTGGCCTGAATATCCTGCTCTCCGCTGGATGTGGTATCTTGAACAATTTCTTCGACAACATCTTTTTCGGCTTCCGCTATCTTGGTCCGGAGCAATGAGTCCTGCTTTTGATTAACCATTGCAATCGAATCCCGGACAAACTTTTGGCGTTCAATTTCTTCTTTTGAAGGTTGGTTGAAAATCGAAAAACCAATAAAAATGGCGAAAATCAGCACAAGCCCTAAAATCGTATTCCTGTCCATTAATCAAACTTTTGTAGTTGAAATTTTAAGGGCGCAAAGATATCAATTTTGAACTACCCGACCTGACCCGTCAATCGGCAATGAAGTTATTTACTTCAGCAAATAGCCCGATTTGCTAAAGGTTTGCAATAATCTCGCAGGCCTGACCTGTTGTATTCTCCCGGAGTGATCATAAATTTTGTTTATCGGCTGAAACCTTTTTTGCGTATGACATTGTTCCTGTTGAATAATTGCTATTTTTGCCGCTCAATTTTTTTTAAGATAATTACTAACAATCAGGTTTTTAGCTGGAAAAAAGCCCGAATTCACACCACAACATTTAAAATTTCTACTTTTTATGGAAAACAAAGATCAACTAAATCAAATTCCTGCTGATGCCGAGAACGACATCCGGGATGAGAAGACTTCACAAGTACAGGACATTGATGTTGAAGCAACTCTATTAACTGACGAAGTTCAGGAATCCTTAACCGAAACCACTCCCGAAACAGCAGAAACCGCTGTAACAGCCTCCACCGAAAACACCGAAGCACCTCAGCTTTTCACTGTGATTGATGATTTCTCTGACCTTGCCGGGCATCCAGACGAACTCCCAGAGGAGATTGTGCCGGAAGCCGAACCAATTTCAGAGGAAATTTTAGTATCAGAGGTTGCTAAGGAAATTATAGCTCCGGAAACCACTGTTGAAACAGTCATTGAAGAGCCTCAGCCTGAATCTGTTTCTGAGGTTGAAACACCAGCCGAACCACCTTTGGAAAAAGTTGAAGAGACAACAGAGCCGGAAGTTATGGTAGCTGATACTGAAACTGAAATGGTGGAGAAAACTCCTGAAATTCCTGCTACTGAAGAACCGGCCAGCGTAGCCGTGATTCGTGAAGAGGATCAGGAAGAGGAAGATGAGGATCACATAGAGCATGCTGAAGTTATTCATCACAATTATGATGAAATGACTCGTGAAGAGTTGGTCGAAAATCTTGAATCCCTTGTAAATGAAGAGGATGTTACCAGTGTGAAAGCCAGGATCGCTCTGATTAAAGTTGCCTTCCTGCGTAAAACCAAGGAGCTTAAAGAGATTAAGTACCAGGAGATACTTAGCGAACCGGGCGATAAAGAAGAAAAAGAGGAGAAAGAACCCATAGCCGATGCACTCGAAAACAGGTTTAATGAACTTTTCGAAGTCTATCGCCAGAAAAGGGCTGTTTACCTCGAGAACCTTGAAAATGACAAACTTGTCAACCTGAAGAAGAAGCAGGAAATTCTTGATAAACTGAAAGATCTCATCAGTTCGGAAGAAACCCTCAAAAAGACTTACGACGATTTCCGCGATCTGCAGGAGCAATGGCGCACCGTAGGAATGGTTCCCAAAACAGAGGTGAACAACCTATGGCAGAACTACCACTTCCTGGTCGAGAAATTCTTTGATAAAGTGAAAATTAACAAAGAATTAAAAGACCTTGACCTGAAAAAGAACCTGGAGCAGAAGATCGAGTTATGCGAAAAAGTAGAAGAGCTGCTTCTCGAAACATCTATAATAAAGTCATTCAGGCAATTACAGCAATATCACGAGCAGTGGAAAGAGATTGGCCCTGTTCCTGATGACAAAAAAGACGAAATCTGGGATCGCTTTAAATCCACCACCGATAAGATAAATCAGCGCAGACGCGATCATTACAAACAAATGCAGGAGGAGCAGGAGACCAACCTCGCTCAAAAGGTTGCACTCTGCGAAAAAGCTGAAAGCCTTCTTGCTGAAGAAGTTAATTCGATAAAAGGCTGGCAGGAGCGCACCCGTCAGTTCAATGACCTTTTCAGGATTTGGAAGAACATTGGCCAGGCGCCCAAAAAGCAGAACGACGAGATCTGGGATCGTTTCAAAGCATCTCTGGATGGGTTTTTCACCGAAAAGAAGGACTATTTTTCCAAAATTAAAGAGCAGCAGGTAAACAACTACAACCTGAAGCTGGAACTCTGCCTTCAGGCCGAAGCGCTCAAAGATTCTGATGACTGGCGCAATACTTCACGCGAACTCATCGAACTGCAAAAACAGTGGAAAGAAATTGGCCCGGTTCCACGCAAGTACGCCGATAAAATCTGGCAACGTTTCAGAGAAGCCTGCGACCAGTTTTTCAATAAAAAGACCGCCCATTTCTCCGGAGTCAGAACTGAAGAGTCTGAGAATCTGCGCAAAAAAGAGGAACTCATTGCCGCAGTCCAGAATCACGAATTTGGCACCGACAAATCAAAAAATCTTGAGGTATTGAAGGATTACCAGCGGCAATGGACTGAGATTGGTTTTGTGCCTTTCAAAGACAAAGACCGGTTGCAGACCGCTTTCCGCAATTCTATCAACAAAAGGCTGGATCAGCTCAATATCAGCACTTCCGAAATGTCGCTTTCGAGCTATATTTCTCGCTTCGACAATGTGAAAGGAACCTCCGACGGCAACCGTCAGATGCAGCGCGAACAGAATTTCATCCAGAACAAAATCACGCAACTGCGTGAAGATATCATGCTTTGGGAAAATAACATTGGTTTCCTGGCCGACACCAAAAATGCCAATATCTTCAAAATCGAATTTGAGAAGAAGATTGAAAAAGCCAAAAACGAGTTGAGCGTTCTCGAAACCAAGTTGAAGTTCTTATCGAAGTAGTGAGCTGATTTTCAATTATTTGAAAATAAAATTCTGACCCATGCCGGGTAAAATATTCCTGAAATCAATGAGATTCACCAAAACAGGTGAATCTCATGTTTTTACTTCATATCACCCTTTTTACATCATTTCCCGCGGTGTCACAGCGATTCTGCCAATATTTGCAATCAACCACTCGTAAAGCCTGTTGGTTGCTGTCAAGCGTTTGGTAAAAAACATATCTCTTGCTTATTTCGTTAGTTAATCGTTTTTGAAATCACTATTGTCCGGTAAAAGTAGAAAAATTATTTTTTCTTTTGCAATTATCTGATAATCAATAGCTATATTTTCAATTTTTCTTCATTTTTAAAAGTAAGCCCCCTCAAAAAGAT
>Ga0209835_1000613_pt1 | contig 22489 bp, 18 predicted proteins | sample LakKivwa52mmetaG_FD_184138 | JGI IMG/M metagenome (GOLD analysis project Ga0209835, IMG submission 184138) | Anoxic lake water microbial communities from Lake Kivu, Rwanda to study Microbial Dark Matter (Phase II) - Lake Kivu water 52m metaG... | ecosystem: Environmental > Aquatic > Freshwater >...
AGCAGGTCTCTAAATTGACAGATGAATCAATGGAGAGAATGCGTCTCTATGCCGTGGACTAACACCAAACCCTATTCAATTGTCAAAGAACAAATTCTTTAAACTACCGCGAAGCGGTTTCGTTCAATAGTTATTGGGCCGGAGTGTTGTGAATCCTTTGCTCACATGCGCCTCATAAGCAGCCGCCTTTTCAACATAATGCTCTTGCATCTGCGCATGGATCGGGTTCACTAATGCCTGCTGATGGAATTGCAGCACATTGACCACCTCTTCTTCGCTGTTGAGGTAGGACCGCAGGTGGGCGACGACCTGCTCCGTAAGTTTATAGAGCAATTCCGAATGATCATCGTAACAGATATCGTTGAAGTCAATGAGACCCCGGACAAGGTAATCTTCAAGCCGTTCTTCCGGTAGGATGCCGGTGCCGCTCATCAAGCGGTATTGCTCCCTCCGGTGGAGTTCCTGGATAAGAATCTCATTGTCCACTGGCAAAAGACGGATGGAAGATAGATTGAGATTGAATCCCTGGTATCCCCTCGTTACTTCGCCGACCGGCTGAACGATTATTTTTGGGATGTCAATGGAAAGTTCATTTCGAAGGGTGATGGTTGAAGCGACCACCTTGGCCACGTCGACTTTTTCACCGATTCCTTCCAGTTCCTTTTGGATGGGGGCGATGATCTTCGTGACCTTTTCGACAATCTGCTGCTGGATTTCGGGCTTGGTCAGGTCAGAGGAACGTGGCAACCGCTCAAACTCTCTCCGGATAACTTCAAGTGTAACCTTGGCTGCCTCTTGCTCTTTCGGATTCTCAAAGAGGGTCGCCTGTTTTCCGTCGCCTCCGTAAGTGGGTAAACCTTCCGCAATACGATTCATAATTTCAGGCTCAGCCACATAAACTTTATTTCGTTCGTCGGTGATATGGACAACCTTCAACCCGCCACGAATGATGGAATCCGGGCTGTTGGCATAATCCACGATCTCCTGGAACTTGTCATGGGAAACGATGGTCAGCCGGTCTACCGCACCCACTTCCGTCCTCTTTCCGTAAGGGAGGCGAAGTCCCCGGCCAATGGACTGCTCCACAAGCGTCTTCGAGTTTGCAGCCCGGAGAGGAACAATGGTGTAGAGGTTGGTAACATCCCAGCCTTCTTTCAGCATGTTTACGTGGATGACGATTTCGGTGGGGTTTTCCGGCTTCTCCACGTTGATGAGCTGTTCGATGGTTTCATCCCTCTCCTCCCCGCTCTGCTTGGAATGTACCTGAATAACCTTGCCCTTGTAACGGCCTTCAAAGAATGTTTCGTCTTCGATTATTTTCATAAGAGAATTGGCGTGTTCCGTATCCCGCGCGATAACCAACAGGAAGGGCTTCACAATGGGCCTGCCATTCTCCCGGGCGTAAATTTCCAACTCCACTCTAGTGTTCTCGTGGATACGCACCCCATCTTCCAATTTCAGTCTTTCCAACCCAGCATCATCGTAGTTACGGATATCAAAGTTTTCACGGGTGGCAACCGCGGGTTCTTTGACAAACCCGTCCGCCATTGCATCTGAGAGCGGATAGCTATAGATGACGTTCCTGAATGCCTCTTGGTTACCACCTTTTTCCACCTGAGGCGTTGCTGTAAGCTCAAGTCCCAGGATCGGTTTAAGCTCACTGATCGCCTTCATCCCTGCCGATGCCCGGTAGCGGTGTGATTCGTCCATCAGGAGTACCAAATCATTTAGATTGGCTAAATACTCAAAATAGCTCTGCCCAATGTATTCCTGGAGACGCCTGAATCGCGGGATATTACTCTTGATGGCTCCTTTCGGTGTTTCTGTACTCGTGATCTTGGAGATGTTAAAGATGTTGATATGGATCGGCGTTTCCAATTCTATGCCTGGCAGATAACCCTTCTGCCGGATACCACGACCGGTCTCGTAGTTGTCGCCGGTAATAATCTCCGGCGGGGTCACGGCAAACTCTGCAATGCCCTGGAAGACATATTTAGAAGTATTGGGAGTAAAATCTGTGATGAGCTTGTTATAGATTGTGAGATTTGGGGCGAGAACGAAGAAATGACGAATGTCCCTGGTCTTAAAGAGATATGCGATGAAGGCTCCCATTAATCGGGTTTTGCCAACTCCTGTTGCCAGTGCAAAGCAAAGGGATGGGAAATCGCGCTCAAAATCCGAGACCGAAGGAAATTCGGACTGAATTACCTGGAGTGCCTGCACGATGTCAGTGTTTTTTTCAAGAGGGATGATATCGCAAACACTGTCGAGAATCTCCAGCGATATCCGTTGGGGCTTACGGAGGCTTAGACGATTGGAGATAGTATTAACAATGTTATCCATAACAGTCAGTTTCCAGCCTTCAGTCCTGTAATACCCCTCTTTGGCAAAGTCGAAAAGACCCGACCACGGGAGGGGGAGGGGAGATTTTCTGATTCGTGTTAGTCATTTTTCTTCCTGCCTTTCCCTCCGGATAGGTCAAAAAGATTAGCCTGTTTTGGATTATGATCGGTCTTGCCTCTGGCGTTAGGGGGTAATTCTCCTTGATCTTCGACCGGTTCCATTTCCCTGAGCTGGAGGTTCCTAATTTCAAGGCTGTAATCGTCTTTGCCCCATTCGCAACGGCTCATCACCGCCTTCGGGATCTTCTTAACGGTGAGATTAGGGAAATCATCAAGGTTCTTTACACGGAACGCACCGCACATGACAAGCAAGCTCCGACCCTCGCCTACCTCGTCCGAGAGCCTCTGGAACTGCTCACGGGTCAGCGTCTGCGTGGTAACATAGATAAAATCATTTTCAGTGGAATGGCCATGCTGCCAATAAACTTCCTCACTTGGAGCGTAGGTGAAACCCTCCAGCTTGCAGATAGCCTCGGCAAGCATAGCGGCGTTATATTTCTTGTTAATGATCCAGTTGTCATACTGGTCCTTTTCGAGAAGCGAAGGCCCAAGCCGGTAGTAGCGGAACCCACCGCCACCCTTCCAGGTCACAAGTTCTGAAATCCCTGTGTGATCTTTCCCATCAACAACCTTTTTCAAACGTGGGTAACAGGCGGTGTCGCAGTGCTTTCCACGTTCAACGATAATCCACTGTCGCCCCATTTTGTGGGCAACAGCACCTGTAGTCCCAGACCCAGCAAAGGAATCCAACACCAATTCACCCGCGTTGGTCGCAATTTCCAGAACACGCGCGATCAAGCCCTCAGGCTTCGGAGTGTCGAACACCAGTTCGCCGTCGAAAAGTGCCATCAATTCTTTCTTGGCACTATCGTTTGTCCCAACATCATTCGCAAACCACATCGTTTCTGGCGTTAGACCCCTGTCTTCAGAGTCTTTAAGGAATTTCTTGATTCGTGGTACACCGTTGCCATCTTTGCCGAACCAGATGTTTCCTGCCGTGATTTCGGCCTCCATACGTTCCTTTGTATATCGCCAGCAATTTCCTTGTGGGGGTTTCAACAAACGACCAGAGGGTGTTCGCAAATCATAGAATTGGGACGCAGTCGCATGACCAGCCATAGCAGCCGCTGAAATCGATTGCCACGGGCCTCTTGGGTCATTATCGGGGTTCTTGTATCGAGATAGGACATCTTTGCTGAGAGGAAGAAGATTGCGTGTTTCCTCAAAACGTTTCCGGTCTCGTGCAAACACAATGACGTAATCATGGCGGAACGAGAACACCCGGCGGTTTTCACGTGTAGTGCGTTTTTCCCAAATGATGGTGGCAACAAAATTAGAACGACCAAATATCTCATCCAGCAGCGCCCTGAGATAGCCCAATTCGTTGTCGTCTATGCTAATCCAAAGCGAGCCGTCTTCCCTCAGCAATCTCGAAAGAAGCCCTACGTGCTCTTGCATTAACGACAACCAAATTGAGTGTTCAACAGCATCATCGTACTGTTCGAATGCTGCCCCAGTATTGTACGGTGGGTCAATATAGATGCATTTGATCTTTCCCGTAAACTCTTGTTCCAAAGCTTTAAGAGCCAACAGATTGTCCCCGAAAATAAGGCGGTTGTCGAAGATATCGTGGTCTGTGACGCGGTGCGGAGCGTGGTAAGATTTATCCGGTTCTTCAAGAAGGATGCGCGGCTCCAGCCGTGGCCGGTTCTCCTTCCCAATCCAGGTTAATTCGAGGCGAGTTTTATTAGAGGCACTTGACATTCATCTACCCAATAATTCATCGAAAATGTCATAATAAAAAAACTTCTATGGCCAGAATAACCGCTAAACTCTTGCGTATCGGTAAACTCCCTTTATGCTGTAAGCGAGAAATTGTCCCTTTGAAGGAGCGTTTTTCATTGCATTGAAAATGGTTTCAGGGATATCATAATAATGATAAAGGGTACCATTTTTAAACTCGACTCCGAGAATCCGATTATCTTCATCGTATCCAAAGCGCAAAATGTTAGATGATTCTGGTGAATCTATCCATTTCATTTGGCATCTCTCCTTTCAGCGGCGTGTTCCTTGCCTTTTTCCTTTAGAGATTTGTGCTCATAATAGGGGGTTTGCTTACGCCATTGCCGAACTACCGCCCAGTAATCTGATTTATCGCGCTTTTGATTCCATCCACCTGGTCCTTCGAAACCATCCTTCTCCAAACTTCCTCGTACAGCAACACGGGGATCGACGCTGTCAGGTCGTCGATCTCTGGCTGGGGGATCAACTAAGGCCCGCACAGGCAGGCTAACGGCTTCTCCCACGATGATTGCTTCGCCGGTCCTTAACACAGGCAGCATCTCAAATAGACCCTTGAGGTTATCTGGTGCTACACTCATGATTTGGCCGCGATCTGTGTCGTTCGCTAACCGCATAGCAAATATTGTTCCGCATTGCGATAGTATGGTGGGATCGATCTCCGATGGTCGTTGGCTGACTATCATCAAACCAACACCATACTTGCGGCCTTCCTTCGCGATCCGCCTTACCGCAGCTGATGCTGCGGCCCCACTTGCGTTATCCCTGCCTAAGTAGGTATGGGCCTCTTCAAGAACCACAAGCAAAGGTCGCTCACGTCCACCCTCGGGCAAATTCCTCGCCCAGAAAAGTGCGTCATAGAGGATACGTAGTAACGCTCCGATCAATTCATTCAGCACCGAAAATGGGACGCCAGAAAGATCAAAAATTGTAATGGGCATTGGACTCCCAACCCACTCTTGCAGTAATACATCGAGGTCTCTTTTGGTTCTTCCGTCCTCGTCAGGGACCCAGTCTCCAGGTTTAAACAGAAATGCAAAACGCGGGTCCTTTAATTTTGATGCAACTCCGGCCAGTTGCTGGCGGATTCCTAAAGGATCCCTGCCATGCTGTACCCGCTCGTTTGGCGGACCGCTTGTTTTCACAGTTCGATACAGAGGGGGTGTTACTGACATGGGATCACCTAATTGAACTGGCTTTCCATCTTTGCCTAGAACATATGCAGGCTCGACTTCATCGGCCGCAGCTCCAGGCTTAGGTACCAGTGTATGGTGTTCCCTTTTATAAAGTTCAAACCACATTTTGTGCAAGCAGAAAGGTACAGGCGAATCAACTGTTAAGGTTCCTATATTATCGACACCATCAAGGGGTTCTTTAACGATTCTTTCTTCAGTGCCACAATTAGATCCGCGACCACTGAAGCTTGCGAATCATTCAGGTTGCCTAAGGCAAGTGCTACAAGTTCGTCAAAACTGAGCGCCCAAAACGGCACTTGCAACATTCTTCCCCCCTTCGCAACATCAGCTGATACACGAAAAACCGTACTACGGTCGGCCAATGCTTTCGCATATTCCCCGTGAATGTCCAAAACCACTATCCGTGAGGATGGATATCGTATTCCTTCTGACAAAGATGTTAACAGGCCAGCAACTGTCGTAGATTTACCCGCGCCGGTTGTTCCCACTACAGCAGCATGCCGTGTTACAAGCTTATTAATATCTATGAGAGCTGGGATTGATTCAGCACTTGCCAAATGCCCAACAGCCACAAAATCATCTGGCTCCCCAGGACCGTAAATAGCCCTGAGGTCCGCCTCGGTAACAATATGGACGCGATCATCTATGGTTGGATGCTGTGAAACGCCACGCTCAAAATGCCCGCCACGCGTCCCTTCTCCGACCAATTGCACCCTCAACCACCGATTACCATAGAGTTCTCTATTATCATCTCGCTCGGGGGCAGCCCCTGCGCCAACCTGAGAGACCACGCCGAATAAATCTACAAAGCCCAAGGGAATACGGACGAAACTTCCAACTTGCCCAATGCGGTATCCTTCTCCATTAACAAAACTTAGACCGGTTACAGTCTCTGAAGTCAACTCGACAGTAACCGTTGAACCATGCACATCCTGCACTGTACCAATAAGGGTAGGATCACGCATCATCAAACTCCTCCATTTTTTTCGTCCTGAGCCAACTGTCGAGCCAGAAATTCACTGAAGACATTGAAATCTCCCAGGAGAAACTTGCACCGGTCTGCGGGCGCATCCGAGCGGGGTTTCATTTCGCCGCATTGGGCCGCTAAACCATGCTGCGGATGCTCCTGCTTTTCATCTGATCGCCAGTCGCGCTCAATCGTACCAAGAATTGCACCATCGGCAGCAAGTAGGCTCAAATTGGGTTGTTTGCGAGCACTGGCAACGGCTTCGAGAGATTTAGCTCGATCACCAAAAAGCATGCCGAAACATATAGCCGTTGGGTTACTGCTCAAACCTTGAATGATGGTTTCATTCAGGTGCTGATCGGAAAATGAATATCCGCATGTAACAAGAACAGCCTGACCCCGTGCAAGAAACGATTTTAGTCGGTCCAACATCGCAAGGTATGGCATCCGCCGGCTCTGATCATACTTTAGATGGGATGGGTAGATCATTTGCCTGTCACCTTCTTCACCATCAATACGCCGCTCAATGTCTCCCGTTAATGTACGCCACCAGTTGAAAGAGCCATGCACTTTCCATAGCCTTGCCCAACGAGCAGGAAGATTGTCTTGCTCCATTGAAGTGATATCGAAAAACGTGCGATATGACCCTACGAATCCATCGAAATAAGGGACTCGCCGATCCTCTAGTGCTTGATCCATTAATAGATCATAGTTAGGGGTAAATATCTCTATTGGATGGGCACGCTGGATGCCTCCAATCCACGATGCAAGATGATGGTAAGGTGTGTTATCAGAGGGCAAGTTCACTTTCACTACGTCAGTTATATGCTTGCAAATGTTTTTATCGAGCCCTGCAAGATCGAGCTTGGACAAACCGTCAATCTTTCCATTTCCAACCACATCGTGGAGTGAGCGAACATGGCTCAGTATCTCCTCCACATTCGGTTCATTCTTTCCAATGTCACCAAGCCGTTTGATGATACCAAAGGCTCCTTTATATTCTTTTGACGATTGTAAGGCATTTCGAACTTGTGCGCTAAGACCTGCAAGGTCTGGGATTAAGGGCCGTGTTCCCTTGCCTTCAGAAATGTGGATAGCCATCGGACATCCCGCACCCAATAAAAAGGCAACTCGCATTTTATCAGGGGCCAATGCCTGTTGAAGAAGTGTAGCTTGCCGATATGGACAATGGATTGCTGATGTTGGGACTGAAATCTTTAATAGCGGCGAAGCGTTAGCATCAGGGGCAACAGCATCAACCGGCTCCTTACAAACCTCGGGTTTCTTTTCCATCATTCCGTGCTCCTTGTTGATCGTATTTAGCTTGAAGGATCAATTGCCTCCAAATTGCTGAAATTTCAGCAAAGTTCCAATTAAATAGAATTAAAAAATCGTTAATAAAACAAATGGTTATACAGCTCCTCCGTCTCTGGTAATTCAAGAGTCTATTGTTTCTTAGTTAAATGGTCCACGTATGCAGACCATACAAACTTACAAAAAAACTTCTTGATTTCGACAAAACCAATATGGTATATCTAAATTGCGACCGGGACAGCCGCGAGTGTGCGACTGGCGAGACGAAAGCCTCCTTGGCCGCTTTTCTTTTTCTACCTTGAATCCTCTTTCATTTGTAGCGTTCTTACCGCATCTGCCGTTATCCGATACTTCTGTAGTCTGCTATTCGGTTTGTCAGGAATTGTATATTCTATCAGGCCTTTCGCCAGCAGATCCCGGATGACCTTATTAAGCTGACCAGAAATTGCTTTTTGGCCGAGATGTCCAGACAAGTCGGCTTTACTTAAAGATTTAGTTTGAAGTAATTTCAAAATACGCTTACTGATCGACTCTGGCTGTGACTCTGGCCGTATCTCTGGCTGCGACTCCAGCTTCAGCCCTTTCTGATCAGTTGTTCCGACCGGAACCCGAAAAGTCACAAGTGCTGAGCCTCCGATCTCGGCAAACTCTGGCGGTTTGATGCCTGCTGTACGACACATCTCGCCTACTCGATTGGTCCCGCGCCCCCAGCGTTCGATGAGTCCGGCGCGGAAAAAGACGTCAGCAATAATGGGATTTCGCTGGACGGAAGGATGTTCCCGTGAGAGCATCTCAGGGGTGATTCCAATCGGGAACGTTCCCGCACTCCAGATTTCAACACGGTCATCGAAAATCGCCAGCGACACTGCGCCGCCAGCGATGGAGTAATCACGATGTATAAAGGCGTTGACGAGGATTTCCCTCATGCCGTCAGGCGGGATCAACGGTATATCGACACGTTCAAATCGTCCGGGGACAATCTTGCCCGGAAGTGGGAAATGGCGCTGGCAAAAAAGCTCGGCCTCTTCGAGCAATTTGAAAGCGGGGCCTCTAATCTGACGCTGGTCCATGAATTCGGCTTTGTCAATGCCCCGGAAGCGAGCCATCCGCAATTCGCACTGGGGGTAGTCCGGTAAAAAGCTCCTGGCGAATAACACGACAGCAGCACGAAGGATATGGTTACCTTTGTACACGCCGAGTCGGCCCAACACATCCGGCAGGCTACGCCCCACCGGACCCACCAGACGCCCCGCCGACCGTGCAATATCCACAATGCGGAAAACCTCTTCGCGATCAATTTCCTTCAGAGTGATTTCATCCGCTGATTGATTTTCCCAGCGCCGTTTGCTGTGGGCACGTTGCAACAGCAACCTTTCGTATTTCTCCTGCGACATCTTTCGGGTGGTGTTACCAACTCTCTCATAAGGACGCCCATCAAACGTAAACGGGATGGAATCGGATACTCCGGCAACTCGAAGGATGATGGCGTCCCGCCCTGCGCCAACGGCCAAACGGCTAACCGGTATATCCACTGGCGGCTCAAAGCGGTCAAAGGCTTGAGTAATGTCCCGTAGAGTGGACTCAACAACCTGCTGACCTTCTGGGCGACTATCTGGTCTGACGCCAAATATCACCATCCCTCCGTTTCCATTAAGAAAAGCACAGGCGGTCTGCAGACCCTCCTTCAACTCGCCGGTTGATCGCTTGAACTCCAGCGAAGATCCCTCGCCAGTTTTGAGCAACTGTCGTAATTCTTTGAGGCTATCCGGAATGCTCGGAATCATGTTAGCTTCCACCGTATCGTGAACAGCATGGTCATCGATGTCCGTTGTTGGAGTTTGCCTTCAATTTCAGCAATCAGGCGTTCGCGCTGACGGTCAATTTCATCCTGGGCATCAAACAAGGTACGGCGCTTGGCATTGCGCTGCTGTTCAAGGGCTTTAACCTGTTTCTGCCCTGTCAACTTGTCTTCCAGCGTCAGTGCAGCGGTGGCTGTGCGGCGGGCTTCCTTGATTTGCCGGTCGAGTTCTTTTATTTCCTGCTCAAGGCCGACTTTTAAGTCATCTGCCCAGCCGTCAAGTTTTTCAGCCTCAGCTTCAAAAATGGCTGCATTACGTCGGGATATGTTCTGTTGAATTGTCTCCTTGCGTACATTGACTTCTGACTCAAGGATTGGATGTTCGAGAGTTACAGATAAAGGATTCCCCACTTTGGCCGATAAGGTAAAAAACCGGCGGATAATATCTTCCTGTAAGGGTACGCCCTGGTCGGTTACGCCTGAAAAGATGAGATAGTCTTCCCCCTGGTCGAGGGACTCAACCGTAAATAGGTGCAGGTTTAGAATTCCGGTTGTGCCCAGGAGCGGCTCAAGAGCGCTCACCTTCCCGTCGTGCTCACTCAGGTTAAAAATAATCTCTGAAGGCGGAAGGGACCGAGATTTTGCTTGGTTTAGAATCCTCTCGGCCAGAGGATGAGTAAGCCGGTAGAGAAAAGCCTCTCCTGAACGTCGGGGAAGCTCATAAAGCCCGAGCGGAATGTTTCCAGGAAATGGCAAAGACTTTAGCCTGAAAGAGGAATCACTTATGAATTCGGCATGGCCATTTAATTCGTGTCGAGTGACCTGCATGAGCATCCGTTCAAACTGATTGAGGTAGGCCCGGGAATCCTCATCTCTTATACGCAGTTTCTCACAGACCTCATCGTCAAAGTTCTCAAGTAGCTGCTGACGTGTCCGCCTCATTGTATCATCAATCTGGGTATTTAATTCGAGCTGAAGCTGGTCAAAGGCGGCATTGATCTCTTCTGGCCGTCGGCAGCGATGATAGATATCGGCTATACGCTTCTCGAAATCCACGCCGGATTCAATCGCTCCCAGCACTTCATCGCTTGCCCCAAAAACTCCCTCAAAGAGCTTGAATTTTTCAGATAAAAGCTGAAATACACGTTGATCTGCTTCGTTCTTCTGGTTAAGAAAATTGACCACCACCACGTCATGTTGCTGGCCGTAACGGTGGCAGCGGCCAATTCGCTGCTCGATACGCTGGGGATTCCAGGGCAGGTCGTAGTTCACTACCAGTGAGGAGAACTGAAGATTAATGCCCTCGGCCCCGGCCTCGGTGGAAATCATAATCTGGCCTTGTTCCTTGAAATAATCTACCAGGGCGGAACGCAAGTCCGCAGTGCGGGAACCTGTCACCCGGTCGGTTCCCTGATACCGCTTCAGCCATTCAGCATAGATTTCACGGGACCTCTCATCGTTATTTGAACCATTAAATAGGACAATGCCATCTTTCCAGGGGCTGCCGGCAAGCACGCGGAGGAGGTAGCTCTGCGTCCTGCGCGATTCGGTAAATATGACGGCCTTTTGTGCTGCGCCCAATTCGGCAGCCTTGGCAAAGGCGACATCCAATGCGATCAGCAGGGCCTTCCCTTTGGCATTGTGTTTAATCGAAACGGCTAATTGCCGGAATTCCTCAAGGTCAGCTATCTCTTTTTGGATGGCCTTACGATCCTCAACTGACAATCCCGTATCCGTCTCCTCTTCTGACCACTCTTCAGCCGTTTCGTCGAGGGCCTCGTAATCGGTTTCGAGTTGTTCTTCCAATGGTTGCGCCTCTTGCTCTTTAAGGCGAGCCTGGAGGCGAAGGCTGAGTACGTTGAGGGCTCCAGCAATGGCAAAAGTTGAGGAAGCCAGCAGTTTGAGCAACACAAGGGTCATGAGGGATCGCTGGCTGGCCGGAAGAGCCTGGAGGTTAGGACGGCGCAAGTATTCAGATACGAGGTTGTAAAGTCGGTCTTCGCTTTCTTCTGGGGTAAAGGGCTGGACGATTGGCAAGCGCTGAGTAAATTTTACATAGGGGAGCACTTGACGTCGCAGGGTCCGGCAGCAGATGGGTTTTAGGCGTGTTTTCAAGGCATCAAAGATATGGCGGTCGTTCAGATAAGCAAACTGCTCTCTGAAGCTCTTCAAATCCCCAAAGGTATGGGCGTCGATGAAACTCACCAATCCAAATAGCTCCAGCAAGGAATTCTGTAAGGGTGTGGCAGTCAAAAGGAGTTTCGGCGAATCCTTCAACGCTTCTTTGAGTGTGTTGGCAATGACATTTGACGGTTTATAGACGTTACGAAGGCGATGGGCCTCGTCAATCACCACCAGATCCCATCGAATCCGGTTGATCTCTGTCCCCTTTCTTCGTGCAAACTGATAAGAACAAATAACGATGTCATCCCCTTCAAAGGGGTGGGGCTCTCCCTTTCGCACCAGGTCGTTGTAGGATTTCGTTTCGAGGATACGGCATGGCAGGAAGAACTTCTCCTGAAGTTCCTGATGCCACTGTTTGCGGAGATTGGAAGGGGTGATGATCAGGACCCTGCGTTTCCGTTCGGCCCATTTCTGAGATAGGACAAGTCCGGCCTCGATCGTTTTGCCCAAACCGACCTCATCGGCGAGCATGGCCCCCCTCGACAGAGGGGATTTAAATGCAAACAGAGCAGCTTCTATCTGATGGGGGTTGAGATCGACCTGGGCATCCACCAGGGCGCTGGCCAGTTTCTCAGTACTGTCGGGTGGACATCGTTTGGTCAGATCGTGAGCGAAGTATTTGGCATGGTAGTCGGTGAGGTGCATATTCACGGCCTCCAAGAATGCCCCTTTTGCGTGTAGAAGAAATCGAAATTAATCTCAAGAATTTTCTAAAAAATGGGATTCACCCAGGAAGTTGTCCTCTTTATACCAAAAATTTAATTTTATGGCAATTACAAATGATTTCACTTCATCCAAAAGGAATTAGGAAAAATGGAGGAAACGAGGAAGCCGATAACTCTTGAAGGAAAATCGAGGGATATGAAGTTGGTGAGGGGCTGTTTGGAAGATCCCCACCGACTCAACCGCCAAGTACGTTTCTTCTCTTTGACGGATTTTTCATTTTATGGACGACGGAAACCCTTGACCCTTCTTCTGCGGTAGCATATGAAGAGAAAATCATCTTTCTCTTTTTCCTATCTTTTTTAAACCAAGTATTATCCGGAGGAAGTTTTTATAATAGAATAGCAATTGACATATGGAATGCAATCTGCCATTCTAATGCGAAGGCTGCATAGTGGATAACAGTTATGTCTATTAATTATAACTCTAATCAAACTGCAAGGATTTTGCGTATTGTCGCAATGGCAATCATATTGATTTCCGCTATTTTTTTTATGTTCTTTGGTTTATTAACTAAATTAAATCAAGGACTGGGACTTGGAGGCATTTTATTTGGAATGGCTGTTCCGGGTTTGATCTTCTTAATCGGTGCAATAATCGCATGGTATTGGGGATTGATCGGCGGGATTGCTTTGATTTTGTTAGGTTTATTCGCTTTTTTTCTTTATTCGGCCATGTTAGGGTATGAAATTTTGGCATTTATTTACGCATTACCCAGTAGTCTGCCTCCTTTAGCGGCTGGCTCATTATTTATTGTGAGTTGGGTGAAAGGTAGAAAATAGGGGGCTTGACAACAACCTTTCTTTTCCTCTATTTATAATAATACGCCGATACAATGATGTATCCAAGGGACAGGGGTGTTCGAAGGAACATCCCTGTTTCTATTAATACCCTACAGGCCCGGGGGAAGGTTACGGCTACGAAGCCCGTTTCGTTATTCGGTTACGGTTACGTTTTAAAGAATTAAACACGATAGACGTAGCCTTTTATAGACGATACAGGCATCGTTATCGTTGCCATTAGACGGAGACCTTATTTTATGAGTAATTGGAGGAATCTATGAAGAAGGAGAAATACAATGTGGCGGTGGCAGGAGCCACGGGCGCCGTGGGGAACGAAATGATTTCCATCCTCGAACAGAGAAATTTTCCGGTTGACCAGTTAAAACTACTTGCCTCAACCCGCGGAGCAGGCACCAAGATAGAATTCAAAGGAAAGCCCTATACCGTTGAAGTGATGGACGAAAACTCTTTTGTCGGAATGGACATCGGACTCTTCTCCCCCGGAGGGTCGGTCAGTCAGAAGTTTGCGCCCATTGCGGGAAAGGCGGGCTGTGTGGTCATCGACAATACCAGCGCCTTCAGGATGGATCCCGACGTTCCCCTGATCGTTCCGGAGGTCAATGCCCATGCGGTCGCTGGCTATCCTAAGAAGAATATCATCGCCAATCCCAACTGTTCGACCATCCAGATGGTGGTGGCGCTGAAACCCATCCATGATGCAGCCCGGATCAAGCGGGTCGTTGTCTCCACCTATCAGTCAGTCTCCGGCACAGGAAAGAGGGCGATCAAGGAGCTTGAGAACCAGGTTCTCTCGATTTACAACCAGCAGGAGATCAAGAGGGAGGTCTACCCTCATCAGATCGCCTTCAACTGTCTTCCCCACATCGACGTCTTCCTCGAAAATGGCTACACCAAAGAGGAGATGAAGATGGTCAATGAGACGAAGAAGATCATGGAAGATGATTCGATCCGTGTCACTGCCACTACGGTAAGGGTGCCTGTCTACTATAGTCATTCCGAATCGGTCAATATTGAGACCGAGAAGAAATTGACGCCGGATGAGGTGAGGGAGATTCTTTCCAGGGCTCCGGGCGTGGTCGTCGTCGATAACCCGAAGAAGTCCGAATATCCCCTCGCCATCCATGCCGCAGGAAAGGATGAGACCTTTGTGGGAAGGATTCGTGAGGATGAGTCCATTCCCAACGGGATCAATATGTGGATCGTTTCGGACAACATCCGGAAGGGCGCGGCGCTCAATGCCGTCCAGATCGCAGAGGTCCTGATACAGAAGTATTTATAGCAGTGCCTAAAGTGAGCTAAAGTGACTAACCGTCTCAGAATTGAATTGACATAAGCATTGGAAAATCTCCCCTCACCCCTCTTTGCCAAAGAGGGGTAGTTTCTCCCTTAGGAAAAGGGAGGTCAGGAGGGATTTTACAAATCGATGTTGTTACTATTTAAAGACTGTTAATAAATACTACATCGGAGGATAAGCTATGAAAAAAATAGTGTGGGCCATTTGTTTAGCGGTTACTCTCATGATTTGGATTTCTCCAGGTTATGCGGCGAAGAAATCACCCTATAAGATAGGCGTCAACCTTGAGCTGACCGGTCCTTGGGCAGAAATCACCAAGACCCTGAAAAATGGCATGGTGATGGAAGTGGAGAAAATCAATGCCAAGGGCGGCATCAACGGGCGGCCTCTGGAGCTGGTCTTCGAGGATAACGGCTTCGATGTCGGCAGGGCAGCCGCCAACATGACCAAGTTTACCCGTGACAAGGAGATTCTCCTGGTCGTTGGCCCTTTTGAGGATAACCTCCAGGCCACAACCCGGGCCATTGCTGAAAGGGAGAAGATCACCAATCTCATCATCTGTCCATCCAATCCCATGGTCCGAGGCTTAAAACAACAGTGGGCCTTCAACATCGCCCAGAGCGATATCATCGTCTCACAGAAACTGGTTGATCTTTCTTTAGCCAGAAAATATAAGAAGGTCCTAGTCTTCCATGGGGCGTGGCCTCTGGCCCAGAGTCTGGCCGAGAATTTCAAGAGCTTTGGCGAGGCAAAGGGAATCAAGGTGATCATTTCGCCGGAAACCCATAAGCCAACTGACATCGACATGACCCCCCAGCTCACCAAAATGAAACCCACTATCCAGAAGGAAAAGGTCGATGCCTTTTATGCCTGCACCGGAGGCCCACCGGGCCCCATCATTACAAAGAACCTACGGGCCCTTGGAATCAAGACACCCGTGCTCGGAACCCATGCCTTTGGATTTGGCTTCATCATCGCCCTCGGAGGAGAGGCTATGGAAGGGGTGGAGTTTCCGGCCGCAAAACCCGTGGTCTTTGATCAGCTCGATGAGAACGATCCTGTTAAACCTGTCAATATCGACTTTGATAAACGTTGGAAGGAACGTTACGGAACCCCCTCCGACCAGATCGCCGGTTACGGTTATGACATCACCGGCCTGATCGAAGATGCCCTGAAGCGCGTGAAGGGAAAGGTGACCCGCGCCAGCTTCAGAGATGCTTTCGAAATTACAAAAGGATTCAAGGGCACGCACGGAATTTATCAGTTCAGCCCGACGGAGCATGACGGTTTGAGCAAGAAGGATATGGTCTTTGTCCGGATCGAAGGAGGAAAGTTCAAAAGGATTCAACTCCCCGGCGCCGAATAAAGGTTGAAGAAAGAAGAGAATAGGGATAAATATAAAGGGTGGGGTCTCTCAATGGCTCCACCCTTTTATTTTAGAAACTGACAACAGGACTATTTAGTATCTATTTATAAATTGCCCCTTCAATCAGAATCGTCATTCCGGCGAAGGCCGGAATCCAGTCCTTTCAAGACCTTCTGGATGCCGGATCAAGTCCGGCATGACGGAAAATGCTGTTCATGGACTGACTCTATTTGACTATAAGACGACTTTACTAAAGACTAAATCTTATGGACATTTGGGCTACCCTCCCTCAACTCCTCTCAACCGGAATCACCTTCGGGGCCATCTATGCCCTGGTTGGACTGGGGTTTGTCACAATTGCAAGGGCTTCCCAGATCATCAACTTTGCACAGGGTGAGTTTGTAATGTTAGGGGGAATGATCACCTTCTTCCTTCTCAATAAGATCCACCTTCCCTATCCCTTGGCAGCCCTTTTCGCCATTCTGATCGTCGTCCTCATCGGTTTTCTTATGCATCTGCTCGTCATCTATCCCCTGAGAAAGGCTTCCCTCCCCATCCTCCTCATGGCCACGCTTGGGGCATCTCTCTTCCTGAGCAGTACAAGCGCACTCCTCTTCGGCACCCTTCCGAAGGCTCTACCTCCCTTCTCTGCCAGAGCGCCCTTTGAGATAGGGAATATCTCCGTCTCTCCTCAGAGCCTCTGGGTCCTGGTGGCCGCCTTTCTGACACTATTCTCCCTCTATCTTCTTTCCCACCGCACCCTGCTTGGAAAGGCGATGGAGGCCAGTTCAACCGACCCACTGGGGGCTGATCTCACGGGGATTTCAAGAAACCTGATGATCTTTCTTGCCTTCGGTGTGAGCGCAGGCATCGGCTCCGTGGCAGGAATCTTTATCACGCCCATCTTCTATGTCAGTTATCATTCCGGAATCCTCATCGGACTGAAGGGATTTATTGCCGCAGCCTTGGGGGGCTGGGGAAAGCATAACGGCGCCATTCTCGGAGGGTTTGCCCTCGGAGTGCTGGAGTCTTTGAGTGTGGCTTTCATCCCCTCGGGTTATAAGGATGCAATCGCTTTCATCGTTCTGCTTCTCATTCTCTACATCAGACCGAAAGGAATCTTAGGTTCACCCTTTATCGATAGCCGGCGATGGTAGATCAAGTTCATAAAGAATTCAGAAGAAGAGACCTCCTCTATTCCGGAGCCCTGTGGCTTCTATCGCTCATCATTCCCGATCCTCAGCTCCACTACAGGAGGGAATACCGATTCAGAAAGAGGGATCTCTTCTACTTACTGACTATCCTGTTGCTTCCTTTGATTTGGTCAGACCCGCATTTTCATCACATCATGGTCCTAGGAGGAATCCATGGGATTCTGGCCCTTGGGCTGACCCTCTTTCTTGGTTATGCCGGACAGATCTCTCTCGGACAGGCTGCCTTCTTCGGAATCGGAGCTTATACCACGGCCATTCTCACCACCCGGTACGGCTTCCCTTCATTCCTCGCCTTCTGGGCATCGGCCCTTACAGCCTTTCTCTTTGCCTATCTCATCGGAAGACCCATCCTGAAATTGAAGGGGTATTTTCTGGCCCTGGCCACGCTGGGCTTTGGCGAAATCTTTCTCGTCATGGTGAGAGAATCCCCGCGCCTTACCGGCGGTGTGATCGGGATCTTCGACATCCCATTCTTCTCCTTTGCAGGATTCATCTTCGACACCTATCTCAAACAATACTATCTCATCTGGGGAGTTTTGATGGGGCTGGTCCTCTTCTCTAAAAACCTGATTCGATCGAAAATGGGCCGGGCTTTCTTGGCTGTGGCCGCAAGCGAGGATGGAGCCTCTGCCGTTGGAATCGATGTCAGCCGGATCAAGCTTGGCGTCTTTGTCATTGGTGCGGCCTTTGCCGGGTTGGCGGGAAGTCTCTTTGCCTCTGTGATGTCCACTGCAAATCCCGAGACCTTCAGCCTCAACCTCTCCGTCCTCATCGTCATGATGGTCATTCTCGGAGGGATGGGAAATCTCTATGGTCCCATTGCGGGAGCCATCTTTCTCACCTATCTGATTGACGGACTCAGTCGCTATCAAGAATACAGCCTCCCCATCTACGGAGTGATTTTAATCCTCCTTCTCATCTTCTTCCCGGACGGGATCGGAACCCGTTTGAGAATCAGGTTGATCTACCTGATCAGTTACTGGGGGAGAAAGAGGAGAAGGGAAAAGGTGGAGCTCTGATGTTTCTGAGTGTTGAAGAGATCGTGAAGCATTATGATGGTGTCAGGGCATTGAACCGGATCTCCCTTCAGGTACGAAAGGGAACGGTGAAGGGACTGATGGGCCCCAATGGAGCAGGAAAGTCCACCCTCTTCCATCTCATCAGCGGAATGGAGAGCCCTGATTCCGGAAGGATCTGGTTTCAGGAGAGAGAGATTACCGGTCTTCGGATCCATGAGATTTCCCGCCTGGGAGTGGGAAGAACATTTCAAACACTTCAGATATTCGGAAACATGACGGTCGTCGAAAATGTCCTGACCGGAATGCACATGAGAATAAAAGGGGGGCTCCTCTCTTCCGGTCTCTCTCTTCCCTGGATCAGAAAAGGCGAAGAGGCAGCCATGAAAGAAGCGAAGGAGATTCTTGAACGTCTCGGCCTCTTCGGACGGTGGAAATGGTTCGCCTCTCAGCTCTCTTATGGTGAGCAGAGAAGGCTGGAGATCGCCCGTGGACTTGCCGCAAAGCCCGATCTCCTCCTTCTCGATGAACCTGCCTCGGGTTTGACCTACCCCGAGGCAAAGCAACTTGCCCAAACGCTCTCCCGTCTTAAGGAGGCCGGCCTCACCCTCTTCCTGATCGAGCACCATATGGGAATGGTGATGGAGATTGCGGATGAAGTAGCAGTGCTCAACAACGGTGAACTTCTTGCCGAAGGCCCTCCGGATGTGGTGAAAAAAGACCCTGAAGTGATCGAGGCTTATATGGGAAAAAAATAAGAGCGTAACGGTAACGGCAACGAGGCCCGTATCGTTAATAAAAGGAAACGTTTATGACTTCTTAATGATTTACACGTTACCTTAACCGTAACCGAAACGGGCTTCTTCACCCTAACCTCTTAGCCTAAACACCAATAAACGCCAATGCTTAAGATAAGAAAACTGACTGTCCATTACGGTCCCTTGCCTGCTCTCAAGGAAATCTCCCTTGAAATTGTTAGAGAAGAAATCATTGCCTTGATCGGTCCAAACAGGGCGGGGAAAACCACCCTGCTCCTCACCCTCTCCGGAATCCTTGAAACAACCGAGGGGAGAATCACCTTTGAAGAAGAAGACATCACTAATCTTAATCCTCATCAGATCGTATCAAAAGGTCTGATTCATATCCCCCAGGGTCGGCATGTCTTTCCTACCCTTTCTGTCCTCGATAATCTCTTATTAGGTGCCTATACAAAGAGGAAAGAGAAGGAAGGTGTGGAAGAAAGCCTTGAAAACGCCTATCACCTCTTTCCGAAATTGAGCGAGAGAAAAGATCAGAGAGCAGGGACGCTGAGTGGTGGTGAACAGCAGATGCTGGCCATCGGAAGGGCGTTGATGGGAAGGCCAAAATTATTGATGTTGGATGAACCTTCTCTCGGCCTTGCGCCCCGGTTCATCGAAGAGATCTTTGCCACACTGAAAAAGATGAATCAGAACGGGCTTACCCTTTTCATCGTCGAGCAGGAAATTCCTCTCACCCTCTCTATTTCCCACCGCGGCTATATCATTCGAAACGGCCGCATCCTTAAAGAAGGGGTCCCTTCGATACTTCTTGAGAGCCAGGAGATCAAGGATCTCATTAGTATTTAGAGCCCGATCATAATTGTTCTTTTTTTCGTCATGCCGGACTTGATCCGGCATCCAGACATTGTCCCGACGAAAGTCAGGAACTATCTCAAGACCTGGATTCCGGCTTTTGCCGGAATGACGACTTTCTTGGAGATCATTATTTTATGGATAAACTCCGTTTAAAATAGAGAAATGAATTAACAATACGACAATAAGACTATATGACTATACGACTACTCGACTATCAACCCTTTCAACCCCGTCTTCTCCATCATGAACTCATAGAACCCTTCATCATCCAGGCGCAACCGTTCTCCCAGGAGCTCCTTCACAAAGGGGCCTTCCGCATAGACCGCCTTCGGTGAGTCGGAAAGCACAGCCTCGGCGATGAGTCCGGCAATCAATTCCGGCCCCGGGATTGAAACATTCGTGAACAACTTTCCCATTCCCGCGCCGTAGGTCTGATAGACAGGCTTATAATCGGGATCTGTTCTCGAGAGGAGGTCCCCTGTCAACCGGTTGGCCGTCTCATTGAATTCAGTGCCGATCATTCCCGGCCGGATTGTTACGACACGAATTCCAAAGGGTCGCACCTCCATTCTTAGGGCATCGGTGATCGCCTCCACCGCATGTTTGGTGGCAGAATAAGGGCCGCTCGTGGGAAAAGGAAACTTTCCCACGATGGAGCTAAGATTGACGATCGTTCCTTTCCTCAGCCGACGCATCCCCGGAAGACAGGCCTGGGTGATCTTAATGAGGGCAAAGAGATTGACCTCAAAGAGGCTCTTCACCGCAGAGAGCGAAACATCCTCGAGGGCTCCCCGGAGGCTGAACCCCGCATTATTGATGAGGACAGTCACAGGCTCTGAGAGATTGAGCAGTTCCCTGGAGAAATCATCCAGAGCCTGTGAATCAGAAAGGTCCACCGGCCTTGGAACGATATTCGGACTTCGCTTTGCGAGTTCATCGAGGCGTTCTTTTCTCCGTGCCGCCGCAATCACCTGAAAACCCTCTTTGGCCAAACGGATGGCTGTCTCCCTTCCGATCCCGCTGCTTGCGCCGGTCACCAGCGCTTTCCCTCGCGTCTCCATCTCTACCCCTCCAGATTGAAATTTATATCTCATTCTAACAGAAGTGACTTCAAAATGTGAAGCCCCTCTTGTGCATGTTAACCATCTACTGCGATAATCAGATACGGGGGTGGAGAGGGTTAAATACCATCAGCTATTGCAATTACAATATTTGTCATAACATCATTTTTTTGATATATTAACCGCACTTATATAAGTTCCGTAGAAGAACGTAAACTATGATTGGGGAAACCCCCCGCATTGCAATTTAGAGATGAACCTGGTTTAGAGAAAACTTCAAAGCTGAGAGAGAAATCATGAGGAAAGAAGTCAAGTCATTGAAAAGACAATTTCTTCCTACCATCCTACCGGAGATTCGTTCTCTCATAGAAATGTCCCGCCATCACGCAGCGGTTACAGCAAATCTGGCCTTGGTCAATCTCTACTGGAACATCGGGCGGATCATCACCGAGGATATCCAGAAGAATGAAAAGAGGGCGGGGTATGGAGAGCAGCTTTTGAGTAGGCTTGCCTCCGAACTGACGAAAGAATATGGACAGGGATATTCCAAGATAAATCTCCAAGACATGAGGCGATTCTACGAGCTTTTTCGAATTGATCAGACAGTGTCTGATCAATCTTCCCTGAACCGAATTGATCAGACACTGTCTAACGAATCTCCGGATCAAATTCTCCAGGCACTGCCTGGAGAATCTTCCGGTAAACCAATTCGGCAGGCAGTGCCTGCCGAATCCGCAGAACGTATTTCAATTGATTTTCGTCAGCACTTCCGTCTTGGATGGTCTCATTATAGACTTCTTCTCAGCCAGAACGATCCGCTCAAGCGAAAATTCTATTTCGAACAAGCCGGGACTCAAAAATGGTCCGTCCGGGAACTCCAACGCCAAATAAATGGTGCATTATTTGAGCGAGTGGCTCTTTCCCGCAACACCCGCAAGCTCGTCGCCATCGAAAAGAAAAAAGGCCCGCCGGAAGTGGTCCGATATGAGGACATTTTCAAAGATCCCTACGTCCTTGACTTCCTCGGTCTCAAGGGTGCCTATTCAGAGAAAGACCTCGAAGCCGCCATCATCCACAATCTTGAGCAATTCTTAGAAGAATTGGGCAGTGACTTTTGTTTTATTGGTCGTCAATATCCAATGCGGATAGATGACGTGGATTACTATCTTGATCTACTTTTTTTCCATCGAGGGCTGCATTGTCTAATCGCCATCGATCTGAAATTGGGAACTTTCACTGCCGCCGACAAGGGACAGATGGATCTTTATCTTTCCTGGCTTAAGGAACATGAATGGCGGAAAGAAGAAAACGAACCCGTTGGTCTGATTCTTTGTAGACTTGCGGTTTCCTAAAATGATGCCGTTTATCATGCCCGAAAGAAAATCATTTACCCTTAGAAAGAATCTATTGAGGAGGAAAGCGATGAATGTCCTGATTCTTTACTATTCAAAAGGTGGAAACACCCGTAAGCTGGCAGAAAAGATTGCGGAGGGAGTGAACTCTGTTACAGGGGTTCAGGCTCTTCTCAGGTCAACTCAGGAGGTGACCAAGGACGATTTTTTAAACGCCGCCGGGATCATCGCGGGCTCTCCGGTCTATTTCGGGGGGATGGCCTGGGATTTGAAACGGATCTTCGACGAATATGTGGGAATACGGAAAAAGATGGAGAATAGGGTTGGAGCTGTCTTTACCACCTCAGGAGATCTCTCGGGCGGAAAAGAAACGACCATGATCT
>Ga0209835_1000614_pt1 | contig 22486 bp, 20 predicted proteins | sample LakKivwa52mmetaG_FD_184138 | JGI IMG/M metagenome (GOLD analysis project Ga0209835, IMG submission 184138) | Anoxic lake water microbial communities from Lake Kivu, Rwanda to study Microbial Dark Matter (Phase II) - Lake Kivu water 52m metaG... | ecosystem: Environmental > Aquatic > Freshwater >...
ATTCCCTCTTTTTTACTGATTTTATCATGACATCCTGAGTAAGCACAACCCGATAGTAATATGGGTAAAACGTGATTCTCGAAATATACACTGTCTGAATCGCATTTGCCTGAATTTACTACAGGAGTTGGAGTTAATACAGGTTCATGGGCGCAATAACTAAAAATGAAAGCCGCTGAAACAAGTATTAAAGCGACCGGTATAAATGACTTCATTTGCTAAATATTGTTCAAAATAGTCAATTTATATGCCAATTTAGAATGGTTCTAAAAAATATATTTCATTATATGACTGCCTTGCTTGGTAATTATTAAATTTTGTAATTTTACAGCCAGAAAAAAAGTTAAAATAGCGGTAATGAGGTTAAAAGATAAGAGAATATTAATTACAGGAGCTTCATCCGGCATAGGTCGTCAGGCAGCAATTCAATGTAGCCGGGAGGGAGCAATTCTATACATCACGGGCAGAAATGAGGAACGATTACAAGAAACAATGAGTGTGTTAATAGGTAATAACCATCATTTAATGGCTGTTGACCTGAATGACGAAAATGGAATTAACTCTTTAGTTGATTCATGCGAAATGCTTGATGGAATTGTTTATTCAGCTGGATTAACTTCTCATATTCCTGTTCAATTTATTAATCAGCATCAGATTGATTCGATGATGAAAACTAATTTTTTTTCACCAATGCTATTGATTTCTAAATTATTAAGCAAGAAAAAAATAGCAAACGGAGCTTCGTTGGTGTTTTTGTCGTCAATAGCAACTAAACTGCCCTATTTCGGTGGTGCTTTGTATTCTGCCTCAAAAGCTGCACTTGAAGCCTATTCAAAAACACTTGCTCTGGAATTTGCTTCAAAAAAAATACGTTCCAATGTAATTTGTCCAAGCTTTGTAAATACTCAAATGGTAGAAGATACTGAAAAAACCATATCCAAAGAGAGTATTGAAAAAATGAAAATGATGCATCCGCTAGGTTTTGGTGAAACTACTGATGTGGCTCATTCAATATTATTTTTACTCTCTGATGAATCGTCATGGATATCGGGAACTAAGATTGAATTGGGCGGAATTTAATAAAAATGCCCTTTTTTGCTTTCTTTGGAAGGCGAAGTACTTAAAGTTGATATTTTGGTAAAAATTCTCAAAAATAGAATAATTACAAAAAATAGAATTTTAAGGTGTTTTGAGAAATATGTAAGTTAATGATAATCAGTTATATGTGATTTTGGATTTTTTGTTGTCTTATTAAATGGCATAAAACAATAAAATTAACAGCCATGACAACAAGAACAAACAACAGAATCAGCCGCCTCACAGGCTTAGTCATTATCATGATTTCAATCAGCAACTTTATGCTTGCTACCAATTATGAAACTGTAGCTAACGGAAACTGGACTTCAACTTCAACATGGAAAAATGGAATTGCACCGGGTTCCAATGTAGCCGCTTCTAACTCAATTACCATTAATCATTCAGTTACTTTGAATAGCAATGTTGCTATTTCTTGTGAAATGAAAATTGCTGAAAAAGGCAATGTATCTACCTCTACCTACAAGTTTACTGTTAATTCAGGTATTTTAAGCAATTATGGCTCTTTTACTGTAAAAACTTTAGAAAACAATGGAGGTACAATAAGTAATTACGGAACATTTACAATTAGTTCAGCCACAGCAAATAATGCAAAAGGCTCAATAGAATCTTCAAAAATTATGAGTCTTGCCAAGATGTCTAATAATAATGGAAGCTTAGTTGCCAGTGGACAAATTACTATGAGCGGTAGTTCATCTAATAATACTGATTGTATAATGAAATTATCAGGAACAATTTCAATAGGTACATCATTTAAAAACAATAAGGGAAGTCTTAGTTTAAATGGTACTGCTTCAATAGGTTCAGGTTTTACTTTAAATTCAGGAGAAGTTGAAATCAGTGGAACTATTACCATAAGTGGTACATTTACTATTTCAGGTGCTGCATTAATTAATTATTCTCAAATGACTGTAACAAGCACTTTTACATTTAATAGCGGTAAAGTACAAAACTATGGTACAATCACTTTAAACAGTAGGGCTTATATTTATCAGAATGCTTCAATTTCTACTTCAGGAAATGTTTATTTTAAAAGTACTTTGACAAATTACTCAAAAAGTATTTTTGTTGAAACAAACGATACTAGTACTGGAAATTTTGTAACCATCGGAACTGTTACTGGCGAAAAAGAAGTTACAGTTAAACGTCATATCAACCATAGCGGATGGCAGTATGTTTCTTCTCCTGTCAGCAATGCAAAATCTGATGTTTTTATGGGTGCAGCTTTGTACAGCTATAATGAAACCAAAGGAAGCTGGACAGCTCATCAATCAGGTGAAAGCCTTGAAATAGGAAAAGGTTACGATGTTTATGTTAAAAAGGAAAATAAAGTCATTACTTTTACAGGTAAAATGAATACTGGTACAATTACACGTAATATCACAAAAACTACCAGTGGAGGTCAGGGCTACAATCTGGTTGGAAATCCTTATCCTGCAGCAATTAACTGGGATGCTGCTACTGGATGGACAAAAACCAATGTCAGCAATGCAATTTATGTTTGGGATATGAAAACCAATAATATTTCTACTTATGTTAACAAAGCTGGTACAAATGGAGGCTCTAATATTATTCCTGCTACTCAGGCTTTCTTTGTTCTGTGTACTTCAACATCGGGTGGTTCAATTAAAATGACTGATGCAGTAAAAGTAAATGACAAACCAAATTTCCGTGAAGCTGCAAATGAAAATATTTTCAGAGTAAAAATCAGCAATGGTAGCCGCTTTGATGAAACACTTATTCGTTTTGATGAAAATGCTTCTTTTAACTTTGATAATGAATATGATGCTGAAAAAATGTATTCTTTTGATGTTGCAACACCTCAGATTTATTCTTTCAGCAAAGAAAATATTGACTTAGCTATTTCTACTATGAATCTGACTTCTGCTCCGGTAAGTGTAAAACTTGGTTTTATGGCCAATGCAGAAGGTAAATTTTCATTAAACTTTGGTTTTGAAAAATTTGATCCAAACATCACTGTTTATCTCGAAGATGTTGTGTTAAACAAAATTCATGACCTGAAAACAGGAGATTACAATTTCGAATCAACAACCGGAGAAAACAACGACCGCTTTATTGTTCATTTTGTTCCGGTACAGGTAGTTAATCACGAAAACGATACTGTAAATCAAACAAGCTCGCTTAGTGATGAAGCTAACTCTGCTTTTTGTAGCATCTTTGCAAATCAGAAATCAATCTTAGTAAAAGGCAATGAAGATTTGGGATATTTTGAAGTAAAAGTATTCAATATGTCGGGTCAGGAAGTTGTAAATTCTGCTTTTGAAGGAAATCAACTCAATTCAATTGATATGTCTTCTTTCAGTGGTTGTTTTGTTGTGAAAGTCATTATGGGTACACAAATTACAACTTCCAAGGTTGTAATCCCATAATTTTTCAGTTATTTGTTCAGTTTGCCCCCTGTACTTTTGTATGGGGGGTTTTTTTATTTAGTTTTCTGATATTTGCAAATTGATTTTATGACACAGAATTCTAAATTTTTAGTCATTCAGACAGCTTCGGCTGGTGATGTTGTGCTGGCAAGTCCGCTTATTGAATGCATTTATCATTTTTTCCCTGAAGCTAAAATTGATTTTCTTCTTAAAAAGGGTAATGATGGATTATTTCAAAATCACCCCTTTTTAAATGAAGTGATAGTTTTTGATAAAAATAATAAAATCTTAAATCTAATTAAGCTGCTGTTTAAAATCAGAAAACGAAAATACCATGTTGTAATTTGCATTCAGCGTTTTTTTAGTGCCGGATTATTGACTGCTTTTTCTGGTAGTCAAAAAAAGTATGGTTTTAGCAAAAATCCTTTTTCTTATTTTTTTACTCACTCTTTTCCGCATCAAATCGAAAATAATAATCAACTCATTCATGAAATTGACCGCAACCTGAGTTTGTTAAATCATATTTGTCCAGAAAAACGCTTTCTACCTAAATTGTATCCAAATTATAATATTGAACCGAAAGAATATGGCTTAAATACTAATTTCATTACAATTTCACCTGCCTCTCTTTGGTTTACCAAACAATTCCCTGCAGCAAAATGGGTAGAATTAATCAGCTTAATACCTGACAGTTTTCAGGTGGCAATGTTAGGGAGTAATTCTGATGTTGATTTATGCAATCAAATAAAAAAGGAATTTAATGACAGCAAAATTATTGTTTTAGCCGGAAAACTGAATATGTTGGAATCGGCAGCATTGATGAAGAAAGCAACAATAAATTTTACAAACGATAGTGCTCCTATGCATCTGGCTTCAGCAGTGAACGCAGCGGTGTGTGCGGTGTTTTGCAGCACAGTGCCGGACTTTGGTTTTGTGCCTTTATCTGAAAAATCTGTTGTTATTCAAACGCAAGAATCGCTTGCATGCCGTCCTTGCGGATTGCACGGACATCAATCCTGCCCCGAAAAGCATTTTAGGTGTGCTGAAATTAAAGTAGTAGAAATAATTTCCAAGTGCTGGTAGTAGTAAGTTTGAATTGATTAATGAATTTCAAAGTTCATTGTTCTTTGATTAATGAAAAAATAAATTGCTTAAGCCGAAGCTGCCGCACTGCTTTCCTGATTTCGAATGTAGATAATGCAATACAGGCAACCGGTCATTTTCAGCGTTTTATTGATTACTCAACAATAGCTTTTTTCTTAGAAGATTTACGTTTTCTTCTTTTTTCTTTGTCAGCCCTGATGTATTCACTAATCAGTTTTTTATCAGCACTGCTAAGTGGTTTTGGATCAACATACAAATCTAATTCTTCGGGTTCTTTAACTAATCCCATAAATTTAGCTTTTAAAATAGTGTTTAATCAAATTTAATGCAGAAACTGTATTGATAACCATCAATTGATTTTTAATAATAACAGCTCCTAATGTTTTTTTGTAATGCTCAATTAAGTTAGATTTAGCAGTAAACGAAACATATCCCTCAAATCCTCGGTGAAATGACAGTTTACAAGCAAATGCGACCAAATTTCCGGGAACACCAAGATACACTTTACTTTTCCCTAAATTAAAAATTGCGCTTTCGATTAAATGCATGTACACATGGTCTTCTCTTTCCGTTACACTCATTAATCCTTGAATTACAGATGGATTATTAGTAATGGTTAACTTATACACATCTCTGTCGGGTTTTTGGTGTTCGGCTTTCCAGTCAAATAACCATCCTTTTTCCGTTGTAAGATTTCTTAAATCATTTTTGTCAATCAAAATGATTTCAGTATTAAAAACATCACCTGTCAGCGTGTTTTCAATAGAATCTGTCAGCTTATCTATTTCAACATTAATATATTGTTTCGAATAATTCATCCTTCAAAGTTACAATTAATATTTGACATAAAAACAAATTTTAATCGCCTAAGCCGAAGCTGCCGCACTACTTTCCTGATTTTGAATGTAGATAATGCAATACAGGCTGGTCATAATCAAGAGCTCAAGACCATCAAGCCCCACCAGATTTTCGGGAACTTCGGCCGTGTAATCGTAGTTGAACTTGCTCCATTTAAAATCGGGCACTATGCTTAGCACTTCGCGCTCTTCGTCTGTCAGCAGCAAAAACGAATTTTTAAACATACCCTTTCGTTTAAACACAAATGTCAACGGATTGGCTGTAAAATAGGTGTTGATTTCAATTTTGCCATTCCATCGCATCCTGAATTCCAGTAGCAGTTTGCCGTTTTCTTTCAAATATTTGGTATTTGACCAAAAACTTTTTGGCTCGATCTGGTAAAGATGTGTGCTGCCAATAATAATCTCCGCTTTGCTTTGCGAAAAACCAACTAATTTCATTTTACCCACCACTTTATTGTCCAGTTCAAGGTCGAAAAGCTTTCGTCCGTTCGATTTTATTTGATATTGAGCCATTTTTAAAGCTTATTTTTTCTATCAAAGATAATTTTATACTATCAGAAATTTACACAATGTAAACAGAATAAATAATGAGACTTAAATTTAATATTTTACTGTCAAAATATTGATTGATCTAATAAACTGGCAGATTTAATTGAGTAAACTATTTTAAATGAATTAAGTCATTAGTGTATTGTAAAACAATTAAAAGTTTTAATTTGGTGCCTGAAACAGAAATGATTTTAAAGCGAGAAAATATTGATTATTCAGTAATTGTACCGGTGTTCAACAGCCAGAATACACTCGAAGAATTATTTGAACGCATTCAAAAACTCTTTATTCAACTCAACTACAGCTTCGAAGTAATATTTGTTGAGGATGGGGGAGTAGATCATAGCTGGGAAGTTATTGCTGAAATAAAGAAAAAATATCCAAAAAATATTATTGCTATCAGGCTTTCCAAAAATTTCGGACAACACAATGCCATATTTTGCGGGATGGGTTTTGCTTCAGGAAAATTTATTATTACTCTTGATGATGATCTTCAAATTCCTCCTGAAGAAATAGAAAAGCTGATAGCAGAAAATAATTTAAAAGAGCCTGATTTGGTTTATGGTTATTATTCCCGAAAAAAGCACAATATTTTAAGAAATATTGCATCGCGTTTTGTGAAAAAGGGTGCTAAAAAAGTATTGGATGCACCGGGAGAAGGCTCATCTTTTAAGCTGATTACAGCCGATTTGGTTCATAAAATTCTTAATCATCCTCAGGAATTTGTTTTTATTGATGAACTATTATTGTGGTACACCGATAATATTGCATTTTGTGAAGTAAATCATCAAAAAAGAGCTACAGGAAAATCAGGCTATTCAAAACTTAAGCTGTTTAAGTTGTTTACTAATCTGATGATTTACTATACTACGGTACCTTTAAAGTTAATGACTATCATTGGATTTCTTACCTCTTTTTTTGCATTTGCTTTTGCATTTTACAGAATTTACCGCAAAATGAATTTTAATGTCCCCTTAGGTTATACATCAATTATTGTAACCATATTAGTTTCAACCGGAATATTGTTGTTTTCAATGGGAATTTTAGGTGAGTACTTAAACCGCATTTACAAAGTTCAAAACCGGAAACCACCCTTTTCAATCCGCAAAATATTGAAATGAAACTGATACGCTACGGTATTACCCTCAATCGCCTGACACAAAATGACCTTGAATTGTTAAGAAAATGGCGTAATTCTGAAAAAATTCGCCAAAATATGATTTTCAGAGATGAAATTACCCCTGATATGCAACTGAATTGGTTTGAAAGCATTAATAACTACAATAACTTTTTCTATATTATTGAATTTAAAAGTGAAAAAATAGGGCTTATTGATAACAAAGGTACCGACTGGCAAGCAGGCTCAACCCACTCAGGTTTATTTATTTATGAAGAAAAATATATCAATTCTCAAATACCTGTTGCGGCATCTTTGATATTAATGCAAATTGGCTATCACATTCTCAATATTCAGGTAACAAAAATTAAAGTTCTTACATCGAATAAACTGGCAATCAGTTACAATAAACAGCTTGGTTTTGTTGAATCAAAAAATGAACAAATCAATAATTTTGTCGAAATGGTTCAGACCAGAGAAAGTTTTAATTCTAAAACATTAGTGCTGCATAAGGCATTATTAAAGTTAAACCCTGAAACTAATCCGAACCTGATTCTGCATCTCGAGCCACCTGATTATGAAATAGGTGTAGCTCAGGGTGTTGAGAAGGAAATACAGAAAATGAACCCGTTTATTATTGTTAAAGACTTTAAAAACATGGATACAAGAATTTTGGAATTTAACGTTTAAGGAAAGATGGTGTTGATTTTAGCTGATAATTTATTTTTTCATTTTAGTACGCAACTGTTTTATTGTTCAAAATCTCTGTAATCAAAATTAATAATAGGAAATATGACAAGAATGATTTTTTTACTATTTGTAATACTTAGCAGCAATCATGCTGTAATATCGCAAAACATATTATAAAAGCCCCAAAATAATTCTCTTTTAAAGGTTTATTATCTTCACAAAAGCAAAGAAAATACAACTTATTACAGGGCAAATAAAGAGTTGCCAGACTCGGCAATGAATTTTTATTGGGATAGTATTGTTTGGGATACAAACGAAATATTGGTCTATAAATATGACAGTAAGGGAAACATTATTGAACAAATCAGTAAGTATTTTAGTGAAGGAGTTTTTGTAAATAGCCAGCGTACGGTTAATCAGTACAATGCTAAAAATAAGCTGACGATGGCAGTCAGTTATTTTTGGGACAGTCTGGAATGGAAACCCACTTACAGAGAAAAATATTCATTTATTAAAGGCTACAAACTTTCTTCAGTTTATGAGTATTTTAATGATACCAGTTGGGTTTTTATGTATGGCGATTCGTCTGCTTATGTTTTTAATGCCAATAATTTACCCACTTCTATAATCTCATTTTCCTATAACGATTTTGATCAAAAGTGGGAAAGAAGTGGTCGTATTGACATTACCTACGGCACCGATAATAAACCAGAACAGGTAATTATGTTTGAATGGACAGGTTCAAAGTGGCAGAACTCGATGAAAATGACAAATCTGAAATGGGATTTAGGTTTTAGTTTTGATGAATCGGAACCAACAAGTTACATACAACAATATTTTGAACTTGGTAAATGGGTGAATGCTGAAAAATACATTGCGATAGTGAGCGACAGTTTAATAAGCACCGACAGCAGTTATATGTATGATACAGATTTACTAAAATGGATACCTCAGTACTATTCGAAATACACCTATAACAGCAAAAAGCAATTGCTCGAAAAATTCAAATGGCAATTTGATGGATTAGGTTGGGACACAAGCGAGGTTGTTGTTTATGAATATGATAGTAAAGGCAACGAAAAATACAATATGATGGGTAGTAAATATATGGGAGGCTGGTTTGAAATTTGGTCGGCTTTGAAAACATTCTATACTTATGGTCCTGATGCTCAAATCAGAGAAATTTGGACAGAATATTATGATTCATGGGCAGGTGAATGGATAAAAGGTATGAAAACCAAATATTATTATGCATCTATGGTAAGTGTTTCTGATTTTCATGTAAAAGTAAAAATATATCCGAATCCGGTTGATAATTACCTGAAAATTGATGTAAATGAAGGTAATTACCTGGTTTTGATATTTGATTTATCAGGAAGCATTATTGAAAACTTTCATTTTAATGGGAGTCATTATTTACTAAACACAGCATTCTTGAAATCCGGAGTGTATTTGTTAAAAATAATTAATAGCTATGGTGTTTCAACTACTGAAAAGATTTATATCAGATAAATCGCTACCTGAAAATATTTTTTAAGATTTTTTTTACTACTTTAAAGTCATTCTGTGAATAAGTTATAAAATCTTTGAAAGGAATTTTAGTACTAATACCGAAGAAAATCAACATAATAATTGCCAGAATAGCATAACTGATATTTGTAGCCCATGCAGCACCAATTCCACCATTTTTTGGAATCAGAATTAAATTTAGTATTATGTTAATAATCAAAGATATACTACAGGAAATTACCAAAATATAAGGACGACCTGAACCGGTAAAATAACTCATCAAAGCTTTATACACCACCATCATTAAAATTCCTGGTAATATTGCCTGAACCATTACAATACTTGGAATAAAATTTTCACCGTACATTATTGGTAACAGGTAAGGAATTAAAAAATATAAAACAATACATGCAAATAAACTCAGTACAAATGTTACTTTTATCCATCGTAATATATTGTACTTTAATAAATTAAAGTCTTCAGAAATTGCAACCCTGCTGGATATAACTGCACTTACGGTCAATGGGCCATTCCATTTTTCTGCAAATCGGGTGGCTAAAGTATAATAGCCAACCTCTTCCATATCAGTTAAACGTTCAAGGAGAATGACATCAATCCTGTAATGAAGTTTCATTAAGATTCCAGCAAGAGTAAATGAAAATCCCATTTTTACCATTTCAAGAATTATTTTAATCTTCATTTGCAGATTAAAGTTGTATTCTTTTTTCAAAAGTTTAAGTGCATAAATGGCCATCAGCATATTGGCAAACAAATATGCCAGCAAGGCTCCTATGATTGACCATTTTAAAATCAATAAAAAAATGATTAAAAGTAAAAGATTTGAAAATGTGGGTATCCACTGAAAAACATTGTATTTTTTGATCTGGTCGCTTCCAATAAAAATACCACTTGCATAATTAATTATTATATTGACAGGGATAGAACAAATTGCTATGAGTGCCATGGAGAAATTCATATCTTCACGATTCATAAAAAAATAAATTCCTCCGGTAATAATTATTGAAAGTGATGAAGTAAAAATGAATATGTAGGTTAATGCTGATATAAGTTCTTCCTGCGAAAAAGTTTTCTTGCCTATGTAATAAATTGTTGAGCGTTTCATTCCTAATCGTGAAATCATACTTATAATACCCGGCACTACAAGAATATAGTTATAAATACCATTACCCTCAGGGCCAAGTACCCTGGCTAGTAATATTCCTACAGGGATTTGTAATAATGTATTTAATACATTACTACCTGAAACGCTGATTATATCTGTTGTAAATTTTCTCCTTGCCATATTATTCTTCAATTATGGCTGTTTTGTCTTTTGGAAAGAGCTTAAAATAAAATGAAGATAGTTTTGGTAAAACTTTTTTTATTTGCTTTCGTAGAAAGCCAGGTAATGCCTGAATCAAGTTGAAAATTAAATAATATCCTCGAATTACACCTATTCTCATCAAAACAGAAACTCTGTTTGTCAGGTTAACTTTGTCATTATTCAATTCATAGTTATATAATAAACCAGTTTTACCAGCAATAATTTTGGCAAGTATTATCTGATGTTTGTTTAGGTTGCCCTTCCAGTTGTTGATTCGTCTATCGTCAATAGGATTCAGTAGGCTTTTCTGAACTTTTTCAAATAGTTCGGTATTAAACTGACTCCTGATTTTTTCTTCATATTTATTAAATTCAATTGCATCAGGACAGTATGGAACTGAAAGAAAATTGCACATTTCCTGAAAACTTTCTTTAGGTTTTCTGACAAAATCTTCATATCTGATGCTTAAGATTTTTTCCGGATAATTTTTTTTGAGTTTTTTTAGAAGAAGTGCTGAATATCTCCACTGATACAATATTTCAGCAACAATTGAGTGTGAAAAATTAACCTGAAGCATTGAGTATAAATTATCCCGATAGTCTCGAATAATATGAATTATAAGTGCTTCAGGAAATATTTTTATTAAATCGTTTAGCTTAACTGCATATTTTGGCATTTTGTCGCCAATAATCATAATTTTGTCTTTCCTGAATTGCGAAATGTAATTTAAATGAACAATTTTGCAAATATTGAAGTAAGTGTTTTCTCCTTTTGCGTTTAATAAATCATTTTTTAATTTTTCTCTATCAATTTTCCATTCAGAAAATTTGTTTTTTTCGGTAAAAAGGTCATTATAAAATTGAATAAGCAGGTCAGGAGTCCAATATTTAATGTTTTTATATTTTTTGCTTAAAATCAAAATATATGAGCTTTCAAGCGGAATGCAAATATTTGGATGATTGTCGAAAATGCTTCGAAGCATGGTTGTGCCTGATCTGGGACGACCTATAATAAAGAAGAAGGGAATTTCAGTAATATTAATTAAATCCTGATTTTGCATCTTTAATATTTATTGCAAATTTACAATGAATATAAAAAAATTGAAATTTAATATTTTTGTCAAATAATAAGCAATTGAAATTCAAATGAAAATGTTGAAATTTGCCGGTGTTAAAAAAGATAGATATGATCAGACAAGTCAAATTTACTGTAAGTTCAAGAAACATATTACCTTCATGGAATTTTTATTCAAAACTCAAAAAACAGTTTGAAATGCTTAATTTGGGTGAATTCAAAGATATTTATAGTGTTTTTGGTTCTGTTAAAGAATACACTCCTCTTTATGGAGGCAGACTATTTGAACCTTCACATTGTCTTTCGTATAGTTTAATAAACAGACTAAGACGAAAAGGTATCAATATGGCACTTGCCCTTTCCAATCACTATTTTTCAGAGGAAGGTTATAAAATAAGTATTCCTATTTTGGAAAAACTTGAGAAAGAAGGAAACAGTGTTATAATAACCAATGATGAGCTTGCAAAACGTATCAGGATAGATTTCCCCTTATTTAAACTTCAGGCAAGTGTGATTAAATGTTTGGAAAATATTGATGACATTAACAGAACTCTTGAGTTATATGATTATGTTACTCTCTTACCCAAACTTAATGATAATGAAGAATTGCTTCAATCAATAACTGAAAAAGAGAGAATTATCTTATTTGCCTCAGCAGGTTGCACATATTACTGTCAACCAAAAGAATGTTTCGAAACTGTTTCTAAAATGATAGTGGAAGATTCAAAAGACAAAGGTGCATGGTGTAAGTTCAGGAATGATCCTGTTTTTAAAAAAAGAACAGTGTTTAATTTAAAAGAAGAGCGATTTAAAGGGTTTAACTATTTTAAGGTAGTGTCTTTTAATAAAAGAATTGCATAGATGTCAATAAATTTTAAGTTGAAATCAATAACAGAATGGTCGTTAAATATCAGTGAACTTCCATTAGTAATCAGCGGCCCGTGCAGTGCCGAAAGTGAAGAACAACTGCTTTCAACAGCTTTAGCTATCAGCAAATTCGACAGAGTAAAAGTTTTACGTGCAGGTGTATGGAAACCTCGTACACGTCCTGGAAGTTTTGAAGGTGCCGGTGAAATTGCATTGCAATGGTTAAAAACGGCTAAACAGCTTACCGGACTGCTCACTACTGTTGAGATTACTACTCCTGAAGACATTGAAAAGTGTCTTGAAAATGATGTGGATATTTTATGGATAGGTGCAAGGTCAACGTCAAATCCGGTTTATATACGAAAATTAGCTGATACTTTGAAAGGTGTTGACATTCCGCTTTTAATTAAGAATCCGATTTATCCTGATATTGACTTATGGGTTGGGACTATTGAAAGGTTTCATCAGGCAGGAATAAACAGATTGGCAGCAGTGCATCGTGGTTTTTCTCCGTTTGAAAAAACTTCTTTAAGAAATATTCCTAAGTGGGAAATACCTATTGAATTGAAAAGAAGAATTCCTTCAATCTCGCTTATTTGCGACCCGAGTCATATTGCAGGTCAAACTGAATTTATACACGAAATAGCTCAAAAGGCACTTTTTCTGGGAATGGATGGCTTAATGATTGAAACACATATTAATCCTGAAGTTGCTTTAAGCGATGCAAAACAACAACTTACTCCTGAACAATTAGGTGAATTATTATCAAAACTACATTTCAGCGTCAGCGAAAATGGAAAAATTGAAGTTAATGATGAGTTGGAATGGCTTCGCGAACAGCTCAACAGCATAGACCAGCAAATGGTCGAGTTGCTGGCTCAAAGGATGAGTATTGTGGAAGAGATTGCAAAAGTTAAAATAAAACAGAATTTATCAGTTTTTCAACTTCGCAGATGGCAAAAAGTGATTGAAATGAATACTAAGTTAGGTAAAAAGCTGGGATTGGATAAAGATTTTCTGATTAAACTGATTTCTTTGATACATTACGAATCTGTGAAAAAACAAACGAATTTTATGAACCAAAATGAAACGAATTAATAATCAACATTATGAATTTAAATCGAAAAATGAGCAGTTGTAAATCTGTCATTTTTATATGCATTAGCTGCATTGTTTTATCTTCCTGTACTTCTTATAAAAGCAATAAGAAAAAAATGATTGCCAAATGGGAAGGTTATGCTGAAATTGCATTCGATAGTAATTATTATCCGGGTAGTCAAAATTTTCCTTTCAGTGATAGTTTAGATGGTTTTTATAAGTCTTTTAAAGATAAAAATTACATTCAGATTGAATTGAATGATAGCTTTGCAGTTGTCAATCATCTGAGTTTTTATCGAAACAGGGTTTTTACAATTGACTGGACACCCTTAAAAGCTGGAAAAGACTACATTGTATTATGGGCATATACTACACGGGAAGATGTTGATTTCAGGGAATTATTAAAACAAAAAACTATAAATACTTTCGACACTATGTCGGGAGGAGTTTTTTGTCTTGAATTATTTGATGTAACTAAAGACAGGGAAATACTTTTTCTTAAAGATATAAAACTGAAGAATAACTCATTTATTTGCAGGCTTGAAATGGATTTGGTTGTGGCTGCCAGGCAAAAACTAACGCTTCAGAAAACCTCTCAGCCCGAAAAAAACCTTGAAAAATAATCCATACAGCGAAAAAGAATTATACTGACGTTTGTAATTCCATTTTTCAGCAGTTTTTCCTGCCATATAATCCATTATTCTTATTTGTTTTTTACTGAATTTATTTTTCCAAATCCCCTGACGGCCAGTATTAACAGGTTGGCTAAGACTGGTTTGGTACTGTTCAGATAAGTTTTTTGGATACAATTCATTCAGATTGGCATTGTGATAATTCAGCATTTCTGGATAGTATGGAAGGTTTAAAAACTCACATATTTGCTTCAGATAAACTTCCGGTTCATTAACAAGGTCTTCATATCTTAATCTGAAAAAGCGATGAGGTTGTGATAAATAGGCCTTTTCAAGAATCAACTGGTATTTTTTCCAGCGATAAACAATAAGGGGAATGCTTCCTGATCCAAAACCTGCTTTGAGCATCGAAACAGTATGGTCTCGATAATCACGAACTAAATGGATGAATTTTGCATCCGGAAAATATTTCAGTAATTGATTGACTTGCTTTGAGGCAAGTGGATTTTTATCACCTAAAGCTTTTATTTCCTGTTTTTCAAAAATACTTTTGTAATGGGTATATATGCAGCTGATTAACTCAGGAAAGCTGGTTTCAGGTTTTGACGACAGTATTTCTTTTTTAATTGTATCAAAATCAAAATTCATGTCGTAATAGCTATAATGATGGTGAAAACTTGTATTTTCAACATCCTGATAAAATTCTTTGAGCATTTCAGGACTAAAATGGCTGATATTTTTATATTTAGGCAAAAGTTTCATGATCACCGGCCATTCCACCGGAATCAAAACATGGGGATTAGCATCAAGTAAGGTGAGTAATAGGGTAGTTCCGGAACGTGGACGACCAACTATAAAGAAAAAGTTGTTTTTATTTAAATTATGCATTTTTTCTATTGACAATTTTCGTGATAAGCTGAGCAAGTAAAGGTCCGCGTTGCGAAATAAACTGCCTGATTTTAGGTGGAAGCAATTGGTTGATAAAAAACAAATGATAACTAATTCTTACATATAACACAGAAGGCAAAGATAAAAGTTTGTAACCCAAGCTTATTCTGGAATGTTTTAATGGGTAATTAAACTGTTCAGCCCACTTGCCTGCAATACTTTCAGAGATTTTTAAATCGCGTAATTTCATTTCATTTTTCCAAACACCTGATTTTGAAGTGTTAATGGGCTTTAGTAAATTACTGTGAAAACGCATAAATGTCTCTACTTCCTCATTGGAATAATTAATAATCCTGACTTTTGTAATTTCGTGAAAATTCAGGACACTACTATTGAATTCAATTCCAAGAAAAGCGCAAATCTTCTTTAATTCTGTTTCAGGATTACTGATTAGGTCTTCGTAACGTATAAAATAAAAATTTTCAGGGAATCTTTTACTGACATTCAAAACTTTTTTGTTAGAGAATTTCCACCTGAATGCAATTATGGAGGTTAAAGGTGCTTCAAAATCAAGTTTTTTAACTGATAATATATTGTCTCTGTAATCTCTGATTAAATGAATATACTTTGCATTAGGTAGAACATTAAAAATCTTCTTAAAATACAATGAGTAAACAGGGTTTTTATCTCCAAATAATTGGATTTTTTCCTTTGGAAAGAATGATTGGAAACTAAGATAAATAGCTTTTATTATTGCATCAAAATTGGCCTGCTTGCCAATATTTTGTAAATTTGAACGTAAAACTGTTTCATCAATATTCCATCTGCTAAGCTTTTTAATTTTTTTTAAATCTATTATAATTTCATCAATTTTACTTGCATCCAAAGAAGTAATTCTATGATACTTTTGATGCAAGTTCATTATTATCGGGCTTTCAAAAGGAATTATCACATTCGGGTGAGCATCAAACAAAGTGGATAGTAATGTAGTACCGCTGCGTGGGCGTCCAATGATGAAAAAGAACGGGATTTTATTTAATTCTTCCTTATTCATTTGTTGTTAGAGCAAAATAACATTATTGTTAAAAAAGGGCAAAGTAAATTGTTTTTCAGCAATATTAGCTTGAGTTTTTAATTAAAATTTGTGATAATTCAGTGCTCAGCCTAATTTTGTTCCTAATAATTTATAAACATTGAGCAAGCCAAATCAAATACCATTTAATAAACCATTTCTTTGTGGCTCCGAAAAAATGCATGTTGAGCAGGTTGTTTTAAGTGGAAAGCTTAGTGGAAACGGTCAATACACTCAACTCTGTCAAGATTTTTTTACTGAAAAATTTGGCTTTAAAAAATGTTTACTCACCACATCCTGTACCGATGCACTCGAAATGTGTGCTTTACTGCTTGATTTAAAACCCGGAGAGGAAGTTATTGTTCCTTCATTTACTTTTGTTTCTACTGCTTTGGCTTTTGCCGGCAGAGGTGCAAAAATTGTTTTTGCCGATAGTCAACCCGATAATCCAAATATTGATGTCGAATCGGTTAAAAGCATGATAACTGAAAAAACCAGGGCTGTTGTTGTTATGCATTATGCAGGTTATGCTTGCCGGATGGATGAATTATCTGAATTGCTTTCAGAAAAAAATATTTTCCTGATTGAAGATGCAGCCTTGTCGTTGGGAACAACATTTAACAATGCGTTTACAGGTAGTTTTGGACATTTTTCGGCATTTTCGTTTCATGAAACCAAGAATATTATGTGCGGAGAAGGGGGGATGCTGGTGATTAATGATGAGCTTTTTGCCGACAGAGCAAAAATTTTATGGGAAAAGGGGACCAACAGAGTTGATTTTGCTGAAGGAAAAGCTAAGAAATATGAATGGGTTGACTTTGGCTCCTCGTTTTTACCTTCCGAACTGATTGCTGCCTTTTTATACGGTCAGTTAAATGAATATGAAAGGATACAAAATCTGCGTAAAAATGTGTGGATTCTTTATGCAGAAAGACTGACTGATTTGAAGAAAAATAAATTCATCAATTTTCCTGATTATTATTCGAATGGCAGTATGTTCCATTTTTTTGTTCTGGAAACAGATTTAAGGGATAAATTACTGACTTATTTGCAGCTTAATGGAATAAATGCTGTTTTTCATTATTTACCACTTCATTTAAGTCCGTTTTATTTAAAGAATAACAAGATAAAATCTTTGCCTTTTGCTGAAAATTTTGCTGCTTCTGTAGTGCGTTTGCCCTTTTTCCCTGACCTTAAAAAGCCGGAAATTGAGTTTATATGCCGGAAAATCAGCGATTTTTTTGAAAATCAGACCTAGAACAAGCGCTGACGCTTTAGCAGATAATTTTGCAATACATGGTTAAAGCCTTGTTTGATATCAGCTTCTACAAAATCAATCTGGTATTGTGAGCATTTTACCTTCAGGTCGCTGATGTATTTGTTCATCTCCAGTAAATATTTTTCACGGTATTCATCCGGAAAAATATCAACTTTTTCACCTGTTTCAAGGTCAGTAAAGCGATAAAGGCGATTTTCAAAATTGAAATCAAGCTCAGTTAATTTATCGGTAACATGAAATAAAATAATCTCATGTTTTTTAAACCTCAGGTGTTGAAGGCCCGATATATACTCTTTTTCATGAATGTTGTTGTCGAACATATCGCTGAAAATAATAACCAGTGAGCGTTTATGAATGGTTTCGGCTATGCTGTGTAAGGCTTTAGAGGCAGAAGTAGTTTTTTGTTCCTGCTGTATATTAAATCTGTTTTGCAGTAAATTATACAAAATCTGGAGATGGGCATGACTTGATCTTGCCTGATGGTGCGACTCAATTTGATTACTGAAAAAAGTTATACCTGCTGCATCCCGTTGATTTTTCAGCAGATTTATAAGTGCTGCTGCTGCCATCAGCGAAAAATTCAGTTTGCTGACTCCCTGCTGAGGATAATTCATTGATGAGGAAGTGTCAATGATTATCTGACACCTTAAATTGGTTTCTTCCTCATATTTTTTTACATAAAGCTTATCAGTTCTTCCGTATAATTTCCAATCAATATGCCGGATTGTTTCTCCCTGATTGTATTGCCGGTGTTCGGCAAACTCAACTGAAAAGCCATGAAAAGGCGATTTATGCAGGCCAGTAATAAATCCTTCAACAACATAGCGTGCAATGAGTTCAAGATTGCCGATTTGTTGTAATAAATTTATATCAAGCTGCTGAATATTCTTTTTGACCAATTGCGGAAAAATATTACAGGTATGGCTGAAGTTTATTCATCAGTGCAGGTTTAGGTAAAGCACCAACTATTTTATCAACCACTTCCCCGTTTTTAAAAACCAATAAAGTAGGGATATTGCGGATACCGTATTTTTGAGATACTGTAGGTTCATTGTCAACATTAACTTTACCAATTTTCATTTGTCCCTGAAGTTCATTATGCAATTCGTCAAGAATGGGAGCAACCATGCGACAAGGGCCACACCATACTGCCCAAAAGTCAACCAAAACAGGGATTGTTGATTGTATTACTTCTTTTTCAAAGTTACCTGCTGTAAATTCCAAAGCCATTTTTTTCTATTTATAATTATTTAAAAAGTTTATTATCGTTTCAAATCGAGTGCCATTCATTTAGTTGATAGTGTAATTTATATCCTCAATTAATTCAAGTTCTTTAAAAAACTCATTGGTTGGATTTATTCTTAATTTTTCAGGACTCATCTCCAGTTTTACCAAAGAATTGTTGCCATTGGTTTCCGAAAAATGAAAATTCAGATATGCTTTACCACTATGATTCTGAACAAGTTTTATAATTTTTTCGGTGTTTTCTGTTGTCAGGTCTTTTAACGACAAATGAAGATTAATCTGCTTTATCATTTTATCGCGCAATTCGCTTAACAGAAAAATTTCATTAATGTCTATGAAAATATTCAGTTGTTCTTTTCGTTGTCTGCCATATCCATTAATATAAATTTTGGTTCCAGGTAAAATCAGGTGTTTATACCGAAGATATTTTTCTCTGAATAAACTGAAACGCATGTTTCCCTTGAAATCTTCGAGCACAAAATTGCCAAATGTATCACCGGCTTTGGTGTATCTTTCGGCAAATTCAACTACCATACCGGCTATCTTAAACTGCTTTTCTCTAAAAAAATGAAGGTTTTCGTCAAGGTTGGTGAGAGTAGTATTTATGAAATGATTGAATTCAAATTCAAAATCCTGCAATGGATGTCCTGAAATGTAAAAACCGGTTATTTCTTTTTCTTTGAGCAGGGTTTTTGTCATTGGCCATGGCTCGGTTTCATGAACAACAGGTTTTTGAATACTGACAATTTCGGCATCACCAAACAGAGTAATTTGTGTACTGTTTTTTATTTCCTTCATTTTTTGTCCATATTTGATGGCTTTGTCAATGAGGGTCACATCATCACCTTCTTCTGCATAAAAATACTGTGCCCGGTGAATATTGTCGAATGAGTCGAAAGCTCCTGCATAAGCAAGGCTTTCCAGTGTTTTACGATTAACTGCTCTTAAATTTATCCTGGAAGTAAAATCAAAGAAATCCTTGAAGTGTCCGCCTTCATTTCGTTCACTGATAATTGATTCTACTGCTGCTTCGCCAACTCCCTTAATAGCACCAAGCCCGAAACGGATAATACTGTCGCTACTAACTGTAAATTTATTGTCCGATTCATTTATGTCCGGTCCTAAAACTTTAATTCCAAGTCGTGAACATTCACTGATATAGGTGTTCAAATCGTCCATATCACTCATTTTATGAGCAAGAACTGCTGCCATAAATTCAGGAGTAAAATGTGCTTTCAGGTATGCTGTCTGGTATGCTAAAATAGAATATACCGCTGCATGCGACTTATTAAAACCATAATTTGCAAATGTCTCCATTAAATCGAAAAGTTTTTCAGCCTTTTCCTTTTCAATACTATTGTTGTCAGCACCAAGAATAAATTCAGGTTTTAATTCCATCATTTTCTTGTAGTCTTTTTTACCCATGGCTTTTCGTAAAGTATCGGCTTTGCCAAGAGTAAAACCTCCGATTATCTGTGCACATTGCATAATTTGCTCCTGATAGACCAGAATGCCATAGGTGGTTTTGAGTATATTTTCCAATGAAGGATGCGGATAAGCCACTTTTTCAATTCCATGTTTACGTGCAATATAGCTAGGAATGTTTTCCATGGGTCCGGGTCGGTACAAGGCATTCATAGCTATTAAATCTTCAATGTTGTTTGGCTTCAGATTTTTCAGGTGTGTTCGCATACCTTCCGATTCAAATTGAAAAATACCAAGGGTATGACCGTTTCTGAAAATTTCATAAGCAGCTTCATCATCAAGTGGTATGCCTTCTATGTCGAGATTAACATTCTTTGATTTCTGGATATTTATCAGTGCATCTTTGATAATGGTAAGTGTTTTTAGCCCCAAAAAGTCCATTTTCAATAAACCGGTATATTCTACATGCTCGCCTTCATATTGAGTTACATGTAATTCCGATTCTTTAGCAACACTTAAAGGAACATGCTCCACCAAAGGGTCACGACCAATAATTACTCCACAGGCATGAGTACCTGTCGAACGCAAACTGCCTTCTAATTTTTGTGCAAATGCAAGCGTTCTTTTAACCAGTTCGTCATTACCGCTTTGTTCTCTTTTCAGTTCAGGGACTGCATTAATGGCATCTTTGATGTTTTTTACTTCTGCTTTGTTGGTAGGAATTAATTTCGCCAGCCTGTCAGATTCAGATAAAGGTAGTTTAATTACTCTTGCCACATCACGGATAGCTGAACGCGATGCCATTGAATTAAAAGTTATAATTTGTGCTACCCGTTCTGCACCATATTTATTGACTACATATTTGATAACATCATCTCGCCCGTAATCGTCAAAATCAACATCAATATCGGGCATGCTGATACGTTCGGGATTTAAAAATCGTTCAAAAAGCAAATTGTATTTTATCGGGTCAAGATTGGTTATGCCCAGACAATAAGCTACTGCCGAACCTGCTGCTGACCCTCTGCCCGGACCTACCAGTATCCCCTGGCTGCGTGCATAATTGATGAAGTCCTGCACAATCAGAAAATATCCCTGATAACCTGAGTTTTGAATTGATGCCAGTTCAAAATCTATCCTTTCTTTTGTGCTTTCATTCATTTCAGGATATCTTTTCAACGCACCCTGATATGTTAAATGAACCAAATATCGGTATTCATCATTGTTAAAACTTTCGGGTATCGGAAAAACAGGCAAAACAATGCTCTTGCTCAAACTGAAATTTTCAACTTTTCTGACAATTTCCTGAGTATTTTCAATGGCTTCAGGAATATCTTCGAACAATAATCGCATTTCTTCTGTTGTCTTAAAATACTCTTCACCACTGTATTTCATTCCGTCTTTGTCGTCACTGTCTTTGCCGGTGTTCATACACACCAGAATATGGTGCGATTCAAAATCTTCTTTATTGGTATAGTGAACATCGTTGGTGGCTATTAGTTTGATATTGTATTTACGAGCAATTTGAATCAAGCCAAGATTTACAATATTCTGGTCTTCTATGCCATGCCTCATCAGCTCAAGATAAAAATCATCCCCAAAAATACCCACATATTCTTCTATTACTCTTTCGGCTTGCTGAAGTTCGTTACGCAACAATAAACGAGGTATTTCGCCTCCCAGACAGGCAGTTGAAGCAATTATACCTTCACTATACTTTTTTAAAATGGATTTATCAATTCTCGGGGTATAATAAAATCCATCAATAAAACCTATACTCGATAAACGTATTAGGTTCTGATATCCTTTTTTATTTTTTGCAAGCAGCACCAGATGATAACCGCTGCGGTCTTCCTTTTTTTGTTTTGATTCAATTGAAGTGTGAGCCACATAAACTTCGCACCCGATAATAGGTTTGATTTTATGCTTCTCGGCTTCTTTTACAAAATGAATGACTCCATACATATTTCCATGGTCGGTAATTGCCATAGCTTCCATTTTGTCGTCAACGGCTTTTTTCATCAAATCGGGGATAAAGGCAGCGCCATCCAATATCGAGTATTGTGTATGTAAGTGTAAATGGGTAAATTGAAGCATAAAAATACCTGTCTGTTAATTAATCTTTGAATTTTTATTAAAAATGGACTTTAAATGAAAGTGAAATTTACTGTCTGAACTTTGTACAAAAATGAGTTGTTGAAAAAAAATTGTAACAAATTGTGAAGATGTGGAATGAGGCGGATTGAGGTGCGGGTTTCGGGTTGCGAG
>Ga0209835_1000617_pt1 | contig 22437 bp, 19 predicted proteins | sample LakKivwa52mmetaG_FD_184138 | JGI IMG/M metagenome (GOLD analysis project Ga0209835, IMG submission 184138) | Anoxic lake water microbial communities from Lake Kivu, Rwanda to study Microbial Dark Matter (Phase II) - Lake Kivu water 52m metaG... | ecosystem: Environmental > Aquatic > Freshwater >...
TTCACCGACATATTCATCGACATAAGACATGTTATTGAGTCCAATCAGTCTGCCGTAAATATCAACGAGCGCTCCACCAGAATTGCCTGGATTGATTGCTGCACTATGTTGTACAGTGAGTGTATCCATACCGGAATCATCACTCATTTCACGGTCCAAGTGACTGATGATGCCCATCGTGACCGTATTCGGTAAATCGAGTGGAGATCCAATCGCAAACACCATACTTCCAACATGCATTGACTCACGGCTTCCGATTTCAATTAAAGGTAGGTCAGCAGTGGATGTGAAAATCAAGATTGCCATGTCATTGGCGAGACTTTTCCCACGGAGTGTTACACTGCCTTTAGGTATTCTGATTTCTCCAGTGGATGTGAAAATCGTGATTGCAAATTCACTTGAAAGATAACCACTCACCACATGTTCATTGGTTAAAACATAATAGGTATTTCCAACCTTCTTATACAAGATTCCTGAACCACCACCATCAATTTGATTGCCATCATAGGTATCAATCATGACAACCGATTGTCTGACTTTGTCAATCATTTCAGTGACATGACTTTCAAAAAGACGAATAACCATTTCAGAATCAATCCATTCACCACTTACAAGTAAGGATTCAATCAATGTTTCCATTTGATCACTATCCAAATATTCAGTAATGCCTTCAGATAAGATGTCTTCAATGATTGCTCTGATAGCCGCTTCATCAAGCGATTCTGAAGCAGTCACCCACTTGGCATATAGGGTGATGTTTCCAGCAGTGCCACTGGAAAAAGAGACTTGATATAAATAATTGGAATCTAAAAACCATCCTGCAAAAAGATACCCATCTTTGGTGGGGACTTGTGGAGGTAAAAAGAGTTCATTGGCTTCAACGGTCAGTGAAGTGACATCTGATCCACCCATCGAATCAAAAGTCACTGTATATGGACCATCAGTGGATTCTAAATGGCACCCAAATAATGAGATGCCTAGTAATACAAATGATACTGCAAGTAAGAATTTTTTCATGTTGTTGATTCCTTCTATGTATATTTTAATCTTTAACAATATAAGTTAAACCGATGGTTCCAATGCCAGAATGAATCGTGATAACACATCCAGCATGAGATTCAATGATTTCTTTAGGCTTGAACGCTTGATTGATGACTCTCATCATAAAACTTGCTTGTTGATGGGCAAGACTATGTGTAATCATGATGTTTTTTAAATCAATGTTTCCTTGATCCTTCATCATTTCCTCAATCATCCAAACGAGTGCTTTACGGACTGTACCGGGCATCTTCTTTTGAATCACGATGGAACCATTCACAACGCCAACAATCAATTTGAATCTCAACAAAGTTCCAATATTTCTCTCACTTTTTGAAACTCTTTGATTGTTATAAAGTGTCTTCAGTGAGGGTACAACAAATCTGTGTCTCACTTTTGGAATCAGTTCAGAGACTTCTTCAGCGATTTCTTCTGCAGAAATCCCTTGATCTCTTAATTCCTTCGCTTTAATGGCCAATATAGCAACGCCTGATGAAATACTTTGTGAGTCCACAATAAAAATCCTACCCTCAGGAAACTCGAGTTTCGCAAGTTCCGCTGCACCTATCGATGACGAGAGATGACTTCCGATGCCAATATAAACGACATCGTAACCCTGTTTCATATACCGATCAAAAAAGTACATGAAATCAGCTGTTGTCACAGCTTGAGTCTTCGGGTAAGCTTGGTTTTCATACGATTTGATTTCGAGTTCTTCCGGTGTGATGTCCATCCCATCTCTTAAGAACTCATCACCGATTCTGATGATGATTGGAATTGAGTGGATATCATAAAGTTTCATAAGATCTTTATCGATATCCGACGTTGAATCGGTGAGAATGATGACTTTGTTCATTCCATCACCTACTTCAAATCTTAGAACGTATTTCTGCCTCTATTTGATCTAAATTATACTTTGTAACACTCGAATATGCAAAAAAAGTGGTTGGATTCAACAGTTTTTTGATTTCTTGTTCCTGTTTGAATTGATGTGTTGCAGGTACTTTATCTTTTTTAGTTGCAATTACGATGATATCTCTACCTAAACTTCTTAAATACTCATAAGTCATGATGTCATCCGGTGTAGGACCTACTTTAAAATCGATGAGTAAGCACACTGCTCTTAAGGATGCAGCATGAATGATGAAGTGCTCAATCATTTTAAGAAATGTTTGTTGTAACGTTTTAGAACGTCTTGCATATCCATATCCTGGAGCATCCACCAAATAGAATGCGTTTTCCAGAAGATAAAAATTCAAGGTAATCGTCTTACCAGGTGAATTGGAAACACGGGCTAGATTTTTCCGGTTGGTGAGTGCATTGATGAATGAACTTTTTCCGACATTGGATCTGCCAATGAGTAAAAACTCAGGCATTGCCTCAGGTTCGTCTCTTAAATGCGTGATGCTTTTGATGAATTCAGAAGATTTTATCATCATAGTCCTTCCTAGAAAAAAAGTAGTCCGAAGACTACTTGTATTATATCTTATTTGAGCGCGTATTGGAAGACATCATTCACATTTTCAACGGGAATGATCGTGAGCTCATTTCTGACTTCAAGTGGTATATCATCGATATCTTTTTGATTATCTTTTGGGATTAAAATGGTTTTTAAGCCACTTCTGTGTGCTGCAATCGACTTTTCTTTGAGCCCACCAATCGGTAGTACATAACCACGCAGTGTGATTTCACCGGTCATTCCAACATCTTTTTTCACATACTTTTGAGTTACTGCAGAATAAATCGCAGTTGCAATCGTAATCCCTGCAGATGGACCATCTTTAGGAACTGCCCCTTCGGGGACATGGATGTGGAAGTCGTTGTTGTTGAATAAATCTTCATCGATATTGAATGCTTTCGCCTTCGATTTGATGTAAGAAAGTGCTGTTTGTGCAGATTCTTTCATGACATCACCTAGTTTACCCGTTAATACGAGTCTGCCTGATCCCTTATAATACGTGACTTCAACAGGCAGTGTATCGCCACCAAATGCTGTATAAGCCAAACCAGTAGCAACCCCTACTTGTTCTTTCTCATCCGCTAAATTATGGACAAATCTCGGTTTACCAATATAATTCTCGATGTTTTCGACTGTAATATGAACAGCAGGCACTTTGGTTAGCAAGATTTCTTTAATCGATTTTCTGATTAAAGCACCGATGAAGCGGTTCAGTTCACGAACACCTGCTTCTCTGGTGTAGTGTTGAATGATATAGAAGATTGCCTTGTCATCGATTGAGAACTGCTTATCACTGATGCCATGCGCTTTTTGCTGTTTAGAGAGCAAGTGACGTTTTGCAATCTGGAACTTTTCTTGTTCAGTATATGAAGAAAGTTCAACAATTTCCATACGATCTCGGAGTGGTGCAGGCACGTTTTCCAGGTAGTTTGCAGTTGTAATGAATAAGACTTGAGATAAATCGTAGGGTTCTTCTAAGTAATGATCAGAGAACTTCGCATTCTGTTCAGGATCCAAGACTTCAAGCATTGCAGATGCGGGGTCTCCCTTATAATCCGATGACATCTTATCGATTTCATCGAGTAAGAAGACAGGGTTAATCGTCTTCGCATCTTTCATGCCTTTAATGATTCTACCTGGCATTGCGCCAATATAGGTTCTTCTGTGACCTCTAATTTCAGATTCGTCTCTCACACCACCTAAAGATTGTTTTACAAACTTACGGTTTAAAGCTTCAGCAATCGATATTGCCAAAGATGTCTTACCAACCCCTGGGGGCCCTGCAAAACATAAAATGGTCTGAGGATTTCTCTTGGTCATGATTTTCACGGCTAGATATTCAATGATACGTTCTTTGACATTGTCAAGACCGTAGTGGTTATCATCTAACTTTTCTTTGACCTTTGCCAAATCAAAATTATCTTTGGAAGCTTTTTTCCATGGCAAATCCACGAGTAAATCCAAATACGTCTTAATGATTGAAGACTCCGCCATGGCTGCAGGTGTATTTTGATAACGGTTCAATTCTTGAAGCGCTTTTTCTTCAATGTTTTTAGGCATCTTCGCTTCTAAAATCTTCTTTCTCAGCTCATCGATTTCTTCTTCCTTCTTCGCCTTGTCGCCAAGTTCGTTCTGGATCGCTCTCATCTTTTCTCTGAGATAGTATTCTTTTTGATTTTCATCAATCGATTTCTTAATTTCATCATTGATCTTCTGTTCAAGATCAACAATCATCTTTTGCTTATTGATATCTTCTAAAAGCATTCTTAAACGATTGTTTAAATGTTGTTCTTCTAGATATCGATACTTCGTCTGATCCGGTGATTTTAAGTTGAAAACAACCAAATCACACACTTTTTCAGATGATAATCCTTGTTGAACCTTTTCAAGCACATTGTTATTAGGTACTAAAATAGTTGCTGCATGATTCGCAACTTCAGTCACAATCATTTTAATCAATGTGACTTCTTCATCAACGTTTCCGCCGATGGTTTCTTTTTCATCATACTCAACCACGAAATAAGGCTCGGTTAAAAAATACTCCTTGACTTTAATTCTAGAGAGTACGGATAATTTGACTTTGTATGCATCGTTTGGCAGTTTGATTTTCATCTGGACTTTTACCAGTGCGCCATACGGTTCGATGTCTTCCATGGTCGGCTCTTCAATCATCGGATTCTTCTGAATCAGAACGACTGCATAGCTTCCGAAATTCTTTTCAGCTTCTTCAACGGCTTTTAATGATACTTTTCTGCCGACTTCAATTCTGAAATCATTATTAGGGATGGGGATGGTACCACGAACGACAATCGCAGGAAGACTTTTGGACAGTTCCATGTGTTTTTCTCCTTTAGTTGTATTCACGACTATTATACCACAAAACTCACAATTTGCAATCTATATGCATGAGTGCCAATTATGTGTTTTGAAAGAAGGGACCGAGGTCCCTTTTTCTATTTTTCGAGTGCAGAGTCTAAGATGAATTGGTAAGCTTTGTTTAAAGCAATGTCAGATTCCAGTGCTGTAACAGGGATATACTTCTTGATTTCTTCAACAGGCATATTGTATTTTGCTGAAAGTTCAGAATACTTGTTCGCAAGTTCTGTTTCATCTGCCTTGAAGCCTTCTTTTTTCGCGACAGCTTCAATCACAAGTGTTGTTTTCACACGTTTTTGAGATTCTTCAGCGATTTGCTTTTCAAATGTTTCCTTATCAACACCAGACAGTTGCAAGAACATGTCCATTTCAAGACCATACTGTTTTGCTTGTTGTTCAACATTTTCTTTTGCTTGTTTGATTTCTTCATCAATCATTGCTTGAGGAATGTCTAAGGATGCACCTGCAAGAAGAGTTTCCATGATCATATTTGTTTGAACATTCTTCGCTTCTTGGGCTTTCTTATCTTCTAATTCTTTACGTGTAACAACAGTAAGTTCAGCAACTGTTTTAACGCCTTCCTTATTTAAAGACTCTACCCAAGCATCGTTTAACTCAACTTGTGCTTTTGCTTTCACTTCATGAAGCTTAATTTGGAAGACTACAGGTTTCCCTGCTAAATTTTTTGCTTGATAGTTTTCTGGGAATGTGACATGGATGTCTTTTTCTTCACCTGGATTCATACCAATCATTTGGTCTTCAAAACCTGGAATGAATTGATTAGAACCGATTTCTAAACTATAGTTTTCAGCTGTACCACCTTCAAACGCAACACCATCTAATAAACCTTTGAAATCAAAGATTGCTGTATCACCTTTTTCAATAGAACCTGCTTTAGGTTCAAGAGCGTTACCTTCTGATAACATACGCTTGATTTCAGCATCTACATCAGATTCAGTCACTGTAGTTTCTATTTTTTTTACTTCAATGCCTCTGTACTGTCCGAGTGTTACTTCTGGCTTCACTGGGGCAACGAGTGAAACTTGGAAAATTTCACCGCGTTTGACATTGTTGAAATCAACTTCAACTTCAGGCTGACCGACAATTTCAAATTCCTTATGGTTTTGTGCATCATGATATTTGTGGTGAAGCACATGATTCAATGCGTCCTCATACAAAGATTCGATACCAAATTTTGCTTCATAAACATTTCTTGGGACATGACCTTTTCTAAAACCCTTGATTTCAATGTCCTTTTGGACATGCTCAAAAGCGTGCTCGAGTCCGTGCTCGAATTCATGAGGTGTGACATCAAATGTATAACGCACACGGTTACTTGAGATTTTTTCGACTTTCATTGTAATTCTCCTTTATATTTCTTCGCTATATTTAACCTGTTACATTATAACATAGATTTATTTCAAAGAAAGACTTTTGGCTAAACATTGAGTTTTTTAACATAATGCGTTACAATGATGGTAATCGAAAAGAGGTGTCTTCAAGTGATCACAATCAAAGAAGTGAAAACTACCAGAGATTCATGGATTTTTACAGAATTTCCGAACAAAATGTATAAAAAAGTTGAACCCTTTGTCCCAGCGTTATCCTTAGATGAACGCACAGTCTTTAACCCAAAGAAAAACCCTGTATTTGAGTATTGTGAAGCGATTCGATTTCTGGCTTATGATGGTAAGAAAGTGGTGGGCCGTATTGGTGGAATCATCAACCATAAGTTAAACGAATTCTATCAATATAAAAAGGGTAGATTCACACGAATCGATATGATTGATGATATTGAAGTGACAAAAGCCTTAATTGGGGCAGTTGAAAACTGGGCCAAGCAAAAAGGCATGAATACCTTGATTGGACCGATTGGTTTCACCGATTTGGATAGACAAGGCATGCTTGTCCATGGTTTCGATCAACAAAACATGTTCATCACTGTCTATAACCATCCCTACTATATGGAACATCTCGAAAAGTTAGGATTCATCAAAGATGCAGACTGGACAGAAAAACAAATTTTCTGGCCAAAAGAAGTCTCTGAGAAAGTCAAACGTGGTGCAGAAATTGCACGGAAACGTTATGGCTATCAACTCATCAAATGTGATCGTAAGAAAGATCTGTTTCAATACATTTATCCTGCATTTGACATGTACAATGTCGCATTCAATGACTTATACGGCTTCTTCCCCATCACCCGTAGGGTCATGGATTATTACATCAAACAAATGATTGCCTTAGTGAGTCTTGAATACATCTGGTTTGTCATTGATAAAGAGGAAAAAGTCGTGGGTCTTACACTCATTATGCCCTCTTTCGCAGCAGCAACCAAGAAGAGTCATGGTAAGTTACTCCCACTCGGACTGATCCGCTATTTAAGAGCTTTAAAGAAACATGAAATCATTGAACTTGGATTCATTGCGATTGACCCCAAACATCAAGGTAGAGGCATTATTGCGATGATGTTTGAAGATGGTATTGCAACTGGAATCAAACATGGTGTTAAGTTTGCTGAAACAGGTCCTGAGTTGGAACTCAATGCGAGTATCCAAAATCAATGGAAAGAATTTGAATACGTTGAGCATAAACGCAGACGTTGTTATACAAGACCGATCTTATAACAATATTACTCATGCTATTATCATAAAAACTTGCTTCTTTTCACCAAAAAGAAACAAGTTTTTTTATTTTATAGACTCATTTTCTTCTATAAATTTTGCATATTCAATGAGAAAACATTTGATATAGATTTGATAGACATGATGACATCATTCCATGAGACTAATGATGCATAAGAATAATACTGTTGATATGAAATCCATTTACTAATCATAGAAGATTCATGTTCAATGCTTTCTATAATTGACTGCATATTTGTTTTTATGAATTTACTTGTTTGTCGATACTCAATGGTTCGATTAAATGCATTTTTTAGTATTATGTTATTCATAGAGTCTTGTTTAAGTGACCATAAAATATGCACATCGTAATAATCTCTCATTCGTGTATTCAAAATACCTCTTGAATAAATGGTCTCCATTTTTTCTGCGAGTATCGTTTCAATGTTGTAAGATTTCAACTTAATCAATCTTTGATCTAGAATGGATTGGTAATGAAAGTCAACTTCTGATGGTGTCATGACATCTCCTGTAGTAAAATCGATCTTGATTGATTCCTTAATTCCATCGAATAAGACAATGATTGTAGCTCTAAGTCCAGGATAATCTGCATCATTTCGAATATCTTCAATCTTAATCAATTCCATGCTTAATTCTTCATGAGTATCAATGTGGATAATTTCATTAAGACATTTAGTCATGAATTCTTGGTTTAAAGTGAGTGATTTCAAGGTAACATCCAAATCCATTGTTGTTCTTAATGATATATTGGTTATTGATGAAACAAGAAATCCACCTTTAATCACAAAGTGCTTAGAGTATTGAGATAGTGCTAATTTTTCAAGAAAAAACTCAAAAATAACACTCCTCAAGATAATGTTAACAGGTATAAGTTTTGATGAAGATTTGAGTTTTATAAATGCTTTGATTTTGTCACTTGTAATCACAGTAAAATCTCCATATATGTTTTTAAGATGTTGTCGATATGCATATCCTTCGCATAACTCATGAGTTTGACTAAATCTCTTCTATGGTCACTTACATAATTCTTAAGTGTCTCATTGACAAGTTGTTTATCGAGTCTATTTCTTGATCGAATGATATCACAAATGGTTCTTTCTAAATCATAGACAATAATCATATTTCCATAGGAAGTTTCTAGTTGTGTCTTTCCAAGATCAAATAGAGATTTTTTAATTGTATATGTTTTTAATTGATCATTCTTAATTTGAGTTGTGTTATATCCTGTTGGTAAAGTCACAGAGTACTCAATCGGTTCTCTGTCCGTTAAACCGTGCAAAAACAAAGCAGTTCCATGGGAAAAAACCAAATGTTTCTTCTTTTTCTGAATGTTGAACAGCCTATCCTCCCAAATGTTTGGAACTTGATATAAACCAGGTCCAGTTCGAATTAGTTTTCCTTCTTCAATTAATAGAGCAAGATATTCACGATGAATACCTTCTTCGGTTACCTCTTTAGTTGTTACATAGCCTTTTTTTTGCTCGATGAGTTTCGTGAGTCTTAGTTTGGACAATACATTCACCTCTTGACATATATGCTTCTATTATAGGTCATATTAGTTATATTGTCAAACATAAATGATGAGAATAACTTAAAAAAGTACTCACTAAACAAGTAGATTTCATGTTATATTTTCATTAACATGATGAAGTATGAAGCAGTATATTCTTCACTATATACTTCTTATGTTCAAACAAAAACCCCCATATATATAAACATCTACTGTTCAAATGATCTGTAGTGTCTAATCAATGGGGGTGATAATTACTAATTATCATGATTCATTTATCGATGACATTCTTTATATGACTACTTTAATAGTGCCTGGAGTCGCTGCACAATATGAACCGAAACCCATGACAATCAGAGCAATGAAAAAGTTATATCCAGGAATCTCTTGAAAGATGATGAGAGAGAGTATAGCACCTACAAATGGTGCAAATGCATAGAATGCAGATGTTTTTGCTGCACCGAGTTCTCTTTGTGCAGTCACATAGAGAAAGATACTTAACCCGTATGCGAAAAAACCTACAAGTAATGTCATGAAGATGTAAAACATATCACTCGTCACTTCACCTAAGAATAATGCAATCCCTAAAGATCCTAATCCTGAAAAAATACCTTTGATGACAACAACTGATAATGGATCATTAAATGATAATTTTCTCGTGAAGTTATTTTCAAGTCCCCATGAAAGTGCTGCAATAATGACAAATAAAGAACCAACTGAAAACTGAAATGCAGTGACATCTTCAACCGATAAGATGACTGAAGCTAGAGTCACGAGCACAATCGCAAATCTCAAACGTTTTGGAATGGCTTCTTTAAAAAGAAAGAATGCGAAAAGTGAGGTTGCTACAATCTCAAAGTTATTGAGTAATGCTACATTTTCAGGTAAACTCATGTTTAGCCCAAAAAGTAAGGCAATCGGAGCAATGATATCCAGTACAATCATCCCTATAATAGCGGGTAATTCAGCCTTTGTGAATCTTTTATAGGTTTGTGAGGTTATATGATGTCGAATCGACCAAATAACTAGCATCCCTAAACCAGCACCTAGATAAAGCAAGCTTGCGATGAAAATCGGTGATAATTCAACCAGGAGTAGTTTTGCGATAGGTGTGCTGATTGCATATAGCACTGCAGCAGCGATGGCATAAAGTATATATATTTTTTTATGCATGATTGATTTCTTTAGGTTGAATCTGAATATCTCCAGCCTTTGTGAGTGCAATCTTGGTGATGACTGGACCAAAGAGTTCATAGAGTAATGTTGCTGCTAAGATAATGGCTCTAATTTCAGATCCCATTTCGGGATTTAAAACTTGAGTTGCAATCAGTGACAACCCAATCGCAACCCCTGCTTGTGGCACTAAAGCCCATCCTAAGTATTTTTGAACAACAGGTTCAGCCTTTGATATTTTAGCACCTAAATAAGCACCGAATACTTTGCCTACCACTCTAAAGAGCACATAAACGATTCCAATGATACCAACAACTGCTAATATTGTAATGTCTAGTTCAGCACCTGATAAGACGAAGAACATGATGAAAATGGGTGGCGTGAAGAAATTAGCTAAATCACTGACTTCTTCATACTTAGAACTGATATTTGCAAATGTAGCTCCGAGCATCATACATGCAAGCAATGTAGATCCTCCAGTTATCGTTGCGAGGTACAATGTTAAGAAAATAAAGACAATCACTAAAGATAAACGATTTCCTTTATTGGAAAACCACTTGGTTGCAAGAGTGAGGAGTAATCCACCTATAAAACCTATCCCAAGTGAAATGATGATTTCTAGAAAGGGATCGACAATTTGCATGAATAAAGATTCTCCAAAATGACCACCTAGAGCATTGGATACTGCAACAAAGATACCAAATAGGACAATGGCAACACCGTCATCAATAGCAACAACAGATAACAATGTTTCAGTGAGTTTTCCCTTCGCTCGGTATTGTCTGACGACCATGATGGTTGCTGCTGGTGCAGTCGCTGCGGCAATCGCTGAAAGGACTAAAGCAAATCTGAAATTGGTCATCGTTAATCCACCGCGAATGAGGAAATAACCAATCACAGCAATCAAAGTGACTAATACAGCTAAGAGTGCTTCAAATATCGCAATCACGATTGGACCTGATCCAACTCTTCTAAAATAGGATATCTTCATTTCATTACCAATCGAGAATGCAATAAACCCTAAAGCAACCGTTGAGACGATATGCATCGAATCGATGGTTCCATGAGGAATGAGATTAAAAAATGAAGGTCCAAGCAACAAACCACCGACTAAATAGCCGGTGACATTGGGTAAATGAAGTGCTTTTGCAGCTTTGCCAAATAGAAGTCCTGTTGCTAGGATGATGGCAGTATAAAGTAATAGGGTGATACCCATTGAAATGACCTCTTATCCTTTATATCCTTTGACAGAATCAATTGGTAATGTAAACGCAATCCCTGTATTGGGTCTACTTAAATCACCAGCGATATGATCGATGATGCCATAAACAATCTCAACCTGTTCATCAGGTAAAACGAGTAAAATCGTTTTGGATTCTGCTCTTGGCATATCAAATACAGCACGAAGAGATCCAATCCATGGAATGTCATCGTTTCCTGCAAGTCTTCTACCCATACCTGTTGAATCAATGATGGTGCCACCTTTGATTTGGTTTTTTGCAAGTTCCTTTAAAAACTTATCGAGTAATTCTGGCCTATTCATGACGTAAATGAGCATTTTCATAGGATGTACCTCTTTCTTTCATGTTGATGATACGCTTTTTTATCATAGAAATCAAGTCAATTTAATGCTTTGAATCGATATGAGTGTTGAGAGAATGCATATATTAAACGTATGAACAAATCAATGATAATTCACCTTTGAAGACTAAATCCTTAACGATTGATGTCACAATGAAATGACTTCCCTTTTGAATCGAATGACCATTCACGAAACCACTACCACTGATGATACTGATCAGTTTAAAATGATTGGTTTTGATTGATAAAGATTCATGGATGTCCCACTTTTCTACGGTGAAAAACTCATTACTCACAAAAGTGGTGATGACAGATGATCCTAAGTTTGCCTTTTTAATCGATAAAACAGGATCTATATGGGGAGTCATCGCAACTTCAATCGATTGATCAATATGCAGTTCTCTCTCTTTCCCATGATCATCTTTTCTATGATAATCGAAGACTCGATATGTCGTATCAGAAGACTGTTGAGATTCTAGAATCAAGATGCCTTTTCCAATAGCATGAATCGTTCCCGAGGGAACATAAATGAAATCACCCTTTTTCACTTTCTTTTTAATCAAAAGATCATTCCAACGATCTTTTTCAATCATATCTTTCAATTCCGCTTTGGATTTTGCAGTATGTCCATAAATGATTTCAGATCCTTCTAAAGCATCTAAGACATACCAGCATTCTGTTTTACCTAAATCACCTTCGACACTAAGACCATAAGCATCATCTGGATGCACTTGCACAGATAAATCGTCATTTGCATCGAGTATCTTAGTCAGTAAAGGAAATCTGTCACTTTCATGATGATTAAAAAGATGTCTATATTTCAAATAGACAGTATCTAAGGATAGACCGGCCAACGGTCCATTCATGATGACAGAAGCGCCATTCGGATGCGCAGAAATCGCCCAGCATTCTCCTGTATGATCCGAAGGGATCTCATATCCAAATTCAGTTTGTAGCCTTTTTCCGCCCCAAATACGTTCTTTGAAGACTGGTTTAAGAAATAAAAGGTCGTTCATTTTCTCACCTATATCCATTATAAGGATTTTTGACTTCTTTGTCTATGCATAGTGACTAAACAAAAGACCAGTTGCCTGATCTAGAGTAATTGTCTAATCGTTTCAGTGATGACTTGATATCCATCCATATTCAAATGAAGACCATCATGTGAATATTCTTTTTTGAGATTGCCTGATTCATCTGACAAACGTGTATACATATCAACATACGTGACATCTTGTAAAGTCTTAAGCATAGAGTTTGTTTTTTGAATCAAAAGATTGTTTCTTTTACCAACTGTCAATGGATCGATGGCTTGATTCACTGGGTAAATGGATTGAATGATGATTTTTGTTGACTCATCATTGGCTTTAATCAATGTGATGATTCTTTCAATATTGGCAGCTACTTGTTCAGGTGTTGTATCCAACAGTGCGAAGTCATTGGTTCCGATGAGACAAATCACTGACTTTGGCTTTAAATCATAGACAGAAACATCCATCCGTTTGAGTAAACCTTCTGTCGTATCGCCACCAATACCTCTATTATAAACATTTAGCCCTTTAAACCATTCAGATACTGGATAATCTTGTGTAATGGAATCACCAATGAAGATGGTACCACCAGGTGTTGCGTGTTTGTTCAATGCCCTAAATGCTTTGACTTTACTATCGAACCCAAAAGCAACCAATAACTTAAAAAAATCATCAGATCCTTTTTTAACTCCTCTTTTATACGCTATTTTACTAGCCATCGGCAGTAAAATCACTAAGATAACGATGATGATATATTCAGTCATAACTTACCTCACATGGGCAACCATCAAGATGCACTCAACATCATGACACACCACTTTGTATGATTTGATGGTTTCAGGAACAATGAATGTTTCAACATAGTGAATTTCATAAGGTTCAAATGAACCATCCACAGATTCAATCGAAGCTTTCACTCCGGAAACGAGATTCGCCATATTGACAGAACCCTTTGTTGAAATCAAAACGGAGTCTTTAAAGGTAAACCGTCTGGTTTCCAAGAATTCTCTTTCATGCAAACCAGTGATTTCTTCTTGATTGCTGACTTTGGTGATGGCATTGATGAGTTCATGCTTCACCATGTCAGTTCTTCTATCATATTGAAGGTTTTGAAGTCCGTGCTCTAAATGCACAGGTCTTGGCTTACCATCCAGTCCATTTCTACCCCAGTCCCAGAGTTTAAACGTAAAAATATAAACACATGCTGATATTTCAAGAACCATCGTATTATTTCCACTGCAATGAATGGTACCTGCAGGAATCAAGAAATGATCATGTTTTTTTGCTGGCCAAATATTGATATGGTTTTCTGCAGGAAAGATGATGTTTCCTTTGGAAGCCTCGATTAAGTCACCTTTGAATCGATCAATATCTAAATCCTCTTTGAACCCTAAATAAACAACGCCATCGTCTTTCGTATCTAGGATGTAATAGGATTCATCTTGAGTATAAGACATTCCAAACTTTTCTCTAATGTATTCGGTTAATGGATGAACTTGAAGCGATAAGTTCCCACCTTCCATGGTATCTAAAAAGTCAAAACGGATGGGAAATTGTCTGCCAAATCTACCGTGGACACGATCTCCTAAAAGAGCTTTAGTTCTAAAATCTACGAGATCTTGGGCAGGAATCTCAACATAACCGTTTGAAAATCCGAGTCTAATCGAGTTTTCTTCTGGTACTCCATCAAACGCCCATGCAAAGTTCTTTTCATTTGGATCTAAGTGACAGACTTCCTTCATCCACTGTCCACCCCAGACGCCTGGGTCAAAATATGGAACCATTCGGAAAGGTTGATGGACGAGTTGATCCAGTGCTTGATGATATAGTGATCTTGAGATCATTTTTGGGTTTGAAGGGTCATTATAATCGAGAATATAATTCAATTCGTCTGTAATCTCGTACTTAATTCGGTCAGCAACTCTCCAATCCACAAAGTATCCTCGTTTGTATTTTCTTAAGATATCTTCATCGGGATTGTGTTTGAACAGATTGGATGCACCTTGACGAAACCGTAATTGGATTTCCCAACGGGTAAGACTGACATGAATGAGTAAATCGCCTGGAATGAGACTTGCTCCAGTTCCGTAGACGACTTTTAAGCCTTTCTTGTGCGAAAGCATGTCACCAAGTTCTAAAAGTGTGTAATGATTATAAAAATCATGAATGGTATGATGTGCGTATAAACCAAAAACACGATCATTGGTGATGTTTTTTTCAAGCATCAGATCAATTTCGGATTCTGGTTTTGCGTAATGTTCAATGTTGATGATTTCTTTTGGATTAAGTTTGAGGATGATGTCATCTCGAAGCGTCGATAAATCAATTCCAGGATATGTCTCAAAAACGATGATTCCATCGGTATTTTCGAGATGTTTGATGATCTTTGATGCCCCAAGAATCATCTGTTCATGGGTATCAACCGATATCACTGGATATTTATCGTATAACGATTGGAATGGTAGATAGCTCATTTCAATTCTCCTTCTTCGTCTAGTGCGTCAAGTTGTACATAAAAAGGCTTGAAAACAATGTTTAAATGAAAACTGACCAAAATCCCATAAATTCCGATGCCAATGAGCAGCATGCTTTCATGAATATAAATCATCAGTAAAGCAACAAGTGCCAAGCTTCCAATGATTTTCACGTTCGTCCATAGGTTTGTATTGGCCATGAGGATGACATTTTTGATGAGTTGTAACATCGATCTTGTCTTAAAGACTGCCATCACAGGAAATACATACAGCGTAAAAATGAGTAATTGATAAAATCCAACCAGTGCAACCACGACCAACCAGGATAAACCTTGATTGAGACCGTAATTGTACATCATGTAAAGCGGTATAAACAATAAGACAAGAACAAGCCAGACCAATGTGCTCGCAACAAAGTTTTCTTTGAAGCTTTTCACATAGGAGGAAAACACATTGGTCGGCTCTTTCTTTTTTAGCAATTGGAATGTGACTGAAAACATCGCGGTGCTTGCTGCTCCGACAGTCACGAACACGCCTAAAAAGCTTACCAGAATCCACAGTAAATTGACGAAAACCAAGTCAGTGAATTTTTGATAAACTTCTTTGAGCATCTCTTATCTTACTTCTTCTTTAACTTTAAGAATACGAATGCGCCAGCACCTGCAACAGCAGCAACACCCAAGACTAAACCAATGATCAAACCAGTATTGACAAATTCACCGGTTGCTGTGAAATCTTCAGAGACAACAAAGATTACCTTACCAGTTCCTGTGCCATCAACTGCAGCTGGATCGTAGTAACGAAGTTCTTCATAAGAACCTTCATTGATGGTTACTGTGTAATTTGCAAGGACTGAAATGTCAGCCTTACCCACAAATCCTGCAAGGTCAGCAGCATCATAAATGGAGTTGAAAATACCATCAATTGCCCAGTCTAATGATGCTTGAACGATAGCCTTGGATTCTTTGAATGTCATGGTCTTTGTGAAACCACCAGTGACTTCAAGTGTTGGATATTCATCATCATCGAAATCTTCCCAAGATAAATTTGGACTCAAATTGACGAGTTGTTCGTATTTATCCAAGAAATCATCGAAATCATCAAAATCGAAACTCATGGTGAAAATGCGTGTATAACCATCAATTTCAGCTTCATGAACCGTGATGAAATCAGGTGCATTTTCTTCTAACCAAGTTTGAATTTCAATCAAACCACCCGTAATGTGCTTGTCATTTAAAACTGCACCTTTGCCTTCAGTTCCAGCAGGGTCATCTGGGTTCGTGATTGGAGTGGTGGATAAAGTGTCATCCATAACTTCCAAGATGATATAACGTGTTCCAGAACCATCTGCGTTGAAGGTCGTCGAAACTTCAATTTCCCCTGGCCAGCATGCCGACAAAGCGAACACGAAGAGCGCAAGGACTAAAAGTGATACAATTCTTCTCATTTCAATTCTCCCTTTTTCTATTTTTTTGATTCTATAGTCAACTTTCATCACCTAAATAAACGACATACTTATTGAGGCGTAAAGCGATTACCGTAAAGAATAATACAATTACTAATAAGATCCATGCCATTGCAGAAGCCATACCCATCTGCTGATCAGCAATCATCTTATCAAACATGTAATACGCATAATAATAGGTTGATTGCGCAGGTCCACCTGATGTCATGATGTATGCAATCGTAAATACTTGGAAACCACCAATGATACCCATGATGAAATTGAAGAAGATCGAGGGTGTCATGAGCGGTAATGTGATGTAAATGGTCTTTTTAAACCAGTTTGCACCATCGATTTCAGCAGATTCATACAAAGTCGTTGGAATATCTTGCATTTGAGCAAGATAAATGACCATCGAGCCACCAGCACTCCATAAACCCATGATGATTAAGGTGATCTTAGATGTTTCAACAGCTTGATGCCATCTTAAAGGTTCCATGTTAAGAAGTTTGTAGATGGGAGCAAGGATTTCATTCACGATCCCGAAATTCGGATTGAATAACCATAACCATAGCAAACTCATTGCAACCACGGAGACGACATTCGGTAAATAGAACATTGTTCTATAAATACTCATGCCTTTGATCTTGTTGTTTAAGAGTAATGCTAAGAAAACACCCACAACAATCCCTAGAGGGATAGCGATGATGACATGATAAAAGGTATTTCCCATACTCTTCCAGAAAAGATTGTCATTGGTGAAGAGAATCCGGTAGTTGGCAAATCCGATGAATCTCGGGAAAGAAAGCATGTCATAATTGGTGAAACTGATGTAAAACGATGCAAGAATCGGAAACATTCCTAAAACGATCAGACCGAGCAACCAAGGAGTGGCAAATAAATACCCCATCATGTTTTCTTGTTTTTTCAGTTTCTGCATGGATAAACTCTTCATAAAAACCTCACAGGTTAAAGATTAAGGATTGACTGTGTCGTAGTTTTGTTTTTTCTGTAAGTAATTCGCTCTAGCAGCTGCTAAAGCCTGTTCAACAGTCAAATCTCCAGATAATGCTTGAGTATAATAAGGTTGCCAGTCATTACCATGCCAAGATGGTGCATAAGGAATGAATACCTTATCGACTGCAAAATCAACTTCTTGAAGCAATGCTTCGAGAATAGGATCACCTGCGACATATTCTTCCATCGCTGAAATATGACTCATGATCCAACCATTGACTTCTGCCATTTCAATTTGTGTATCTTTCGATAATAAATATTTCAAGAATTCAAATGCGCCATCTCTTTGATCATTTTCATTCTTGTTGTTGTCATACATTTCAATCGAGAATCCAGAACCCCAGTTGACATGTCTGCCACCTTCAGGAATTGGAATTGGAGCGACTCCGTAGTTGAATGTGCTACCTGCATCTTTGATGATTTGATAAAGTCCATCGACATCAACAATCATCGCAACGCGTTCAGCTGCAAACACATTGATACCGAGTAACTGATTACTTTCACCAAATGATGATAATTGTGCTCTGGTGAAGTTGGAGTTAAAATTCTTAATCCAGTTCAAGACATCGACATGCCCTTGCGTATTTAAGGTTGGCAGTTTATTTTCATCGAAGAAATCTAAGTTCTTCTGCCATAACCAGCCATGATATGTTGCGTTACCGTAAGTCGGATCAAATCCAAGACGTTCAATTTGATTATTGTTATTCACAACATCAAATTGTTTGGCAAGTGCTTCTAATTCTGCCCATGTTTCAGGAACATCATCTTGATCAAGACCTAATTCACTAAACATATCTAAGTTGTAATAAAGTGCACGAGTCGTTGCAGAAAAGGGCATCGCATATAAATCACCTTCATAGGTCGCGAAATCGAGTTGACTTTGTCTGAATTCTGCTAAATCCATCGTGTTGATGCCTGAAGTATCTGCTTCAATCAGTTCTGAGATGTTATAAAGTACTCCAGATTTTGCACGGGCTTCGACATCATCAATCGTGGACAATCCCAAATCAGGTGCTGTTCTTGAGGATACGGCGACATTGATCTTATCCCAGTAGTCCCAAAATGAAAATCCTGTGCCCTTGACGAAATACTTGTCTTGGGATTCGTTAAATTGAGTGATGATTTGTCTCATACCTGAATAGGATGTCGATCCTACAGGAGACATATGCCAGAAGTCGATGGTGATTTTATCACCAGCTTCATCTTCTTGACAGGCTGTGATGATGAATAGTGATGAGATGATCATCAGTAAAACAATGAGTTTTTTCATGGTTATCCTCCTAACCTTTAATGCCAGTGAAGGTAATGCCTTCAATGAACGATTTCTGTGTGAAAAAGAATAAGATGAGTGTTGGTAACATGATGAGTATTGCTGCCGCCATCATGAGATCAAATCTGCCACCAAACTGCATCTGGAATGCTCTGAGTCCAAGTGCAAGTGTCCAATGCTCAGGATTGGACAAGAAGATCAAGGGTCCGAAATAATCATTCCATGTCCCCATGAAGGTGAAGAGTGCAACTGTGATGATTGCAGGTTTACACAAAGGTAACATGATTTTGATGAAAATCTGGAAGTGATTGGCCCCATCGATGATGGCACTTTCGGAAAGTTCTTTTGGAATCCCTTTGAAAAACTGTCTGAGTAGGAAAATATAGAATGCTGCGCCTCCCCCAAAGAATGCAGGAACGACTAAAGGTAGTCTTGTGCCGAGCCAACCGATTTGTGCATACATGATGTAAGTTGGAATGAGGATGACTTGAATGGGAATCATCATCGTCGATAGCATGATGACAAACCATTTGTCTCTTCCTTTCCATCTTAGTTTAGCGAACGCATACGCTGCCGTGGTTGCTGAAAATAAAGTCCCTGACATCACGAGTACAACAATCAACAAACTATTCTTTAAGTACAAGAGAAATGGAATCGATTGAACAGCCGTAATGAAGTTGCTCCACTGCGGATCTTGCGGGAAAAACACATCAGTCCCTTGTAAAAGTTCCTGAGGTGTCTTTAAAGCAGTGAAGAGCATCCATAAAAAGGGGAAGATGAATCCAAAGCTTGCAAGGGATAAGACGATATGCAAGAGAATTTTCTTCACTTTGTCTTTTTGTTTCTTGTTAAGCCAAGGTTTTGAAATGGTTTCAGTCATCATGACCTCTACTTTCTAACGTGTCGTATCCTTTAATCTAATGAACCGTGCACGGTACACCAAGTTATTCGACATGTTGTGTTCGAAATTGTATGTATTGGTATTATAGGAGACCAAGATATCCGTACTCTTTGACAAATGTGGATGTGATTTGGCATTGTACGTATAGGTTGTACTCTTAAACTTTTCTTGTTCGGGTGTATGATAAATCTTCTGAGGTTTGGTAAAGGGTCCTACCGGTGTATCACCAATCGAGAATGCGATATCTGGAGTATTGGTATCATAGGTGTATACAGCAATGTATTTCCCCTTGTTTTGACCTTCTAAGAGTTGTGAAACAGACATTTCACACGAAATATGTTCTAACAAAGGTTTCGCTTCAAAGATATTGGTGACCCAACCCGATCCATTGTAATAACGCCAGTCATCAAAATACTCAAAATTCTCTTCCAAAACACGAGCTACAATCAATTCTCTTAAACCCCAAGTCGTCTTATAACCATAAATATAGATGTATCCATCCGGATTCTTCGCACCTGCTGATTTGGTGTTTGCCATGATGGCACCCCCCATCAACCACTGCGAATCCTTCGAATCGACTAAGAGCGGTGCCATCTTCTGAGTGGCATGCTCATAGTCAATCATTTGATTCTTAATCGGTGTCTTATAGAGTGCAACACCCTTCACACAGAATTGAAGACCTTCAGGTTGATTTAAATCACTGTTGATGGTCATGGGTAGAAAATAGAGATGATCTTTGATGATGACACCATCTTGTAGCCAAATCCAAGAATGTTCCGGATCTCTGAGCAGTGTTGATGTGGAAGTTGCGTAAATATCACGATATTGATGAGAACCATCAAAGAACTTCACAAGATTCAAGCCAAACAATCCTTCATTGAATTGATCATCATTATAATTGCCAAGTCCATTTTGTCTTGGGATATCGAATCGTAAGTAACGATAGGAACCTTCGATGTTCACACTTTCCTTATGTCCCATTTCTTTAGCACGTTCCAAGACAGAATCTTTGATTTTCTCATAATTGATGCCATCTTTGGATCCATAGATCGTCAAATGCTTGATGCCACGCTTGGAAAGCATATCGCTTTCTTCACTGTAGTAATTGTAGAAATAAATGTTTGTAAATGATCTGGTCTTGGAGAAATCGAAGGTCAGCACGATTTCTTTCGGTTGATACCCGGATAACCATCCGATGTTCTTTTCTTTTCTGTCGTAATACACAAGATTTGAAACCACTGTACCGCTATCGTCAAACTTTGGATCCATCTTGTAAAACGATGAGACACTGCCATCATTTCGCCAATTCACATAAAAATCGACTTTACAGTTTTCCATGATGCCTAAACTGTTGTTTGGCATCAAATGAGGTTGATAGCGACGGTTTGTTTTTTGATCTGAGGTTCCAACAAATGTATCACCAAAGACAAAGAGTGTTTTCATATTCTGTTCTTGGTCAAAACCGTCTTTTCCGTTTGTCATATTGAATGAGTAGATTCCATCTCCACCACTCCACTTTTCAAACTTCAAGAATTTGTTGGTGAGTTCTTCATCCGCCTCTGCCACATATCCCTTGCCACAAACAACATGAAACTCGATTTCATGATGGGTGACTACTTCTAAACGATTGGCATAGGTTGTGCCAGCGGATTGTTCTTCTTGATCGATGAAATACTTGACGGAAATCCCTTGAGTATTCAGTTCTAAAGGGTAGATACGGTCTAAAGCAATTTCATGCTTCCCAGGTTTTAAAACGCGTGAGGTAATGATATCTAAATGTTTCACACTAAATCTCCTTTACGATTTGACTTCGATTAAACGAATGAAACGGGGATAATAAATTCTTGCATCCGATAAAGCACCAAGTTGAGTTGTATTGACATTATAGGAAATTAAATAGTTACCGGGTTCTGATAAGTTAGGATGCATCTTAGCATTGTAAGTGAATGCCCCACGCAAATAGGTATTTTCTATGGTTTGAAAGACTTGGACATAATCTGTGAAAGGACCATAAGGATTGTCTGATAATGCGTAGCTGATTTTTCCGGAGGTCGTGTTTTCCATGACAACCAGCATGTATTTCCCTTCAAACATACCTGATTCAATATATGAAACCGATAATTCTGCAGATACACCGACGATGATGGGATACGATTGATAGATATCGGATTGATAAGATGATCCATCATAGTAGGTCCATGCGTTCATGTTTTCGATATCTTCAGGTAGAAACCTTGCAGAGACTAAGTGTCTTCCGTTTAAGTCCTTATAACCGTAAACATAAATATAACCATCGATGTGCACATGATTCATCACACCTGCACCATAATAGATGATGCCACCATCACTGGTTCTGACCTGCAAAGGTGTGGAGAAATAGGTGGAATCTTGATGCATGAATCGTTCATTGACGATGGGTGTTTTGATCATACCGACATTGTGCACCATGAAGAAATCCATGTAATCTTTGATTAAGATTGGGAATGTGTAGAGATTTCCGTTTACCACAACACCATCTTGG
>Ga0209835_1000620_pt1 | contig 22402 bp, 18 predicted proteins | sample LakKivwa52mmetaG_FD_184138 | JGI IMG/M metagenome (GOLD analysis project Ga0209835, IMG submission 184138) | Anoxic lake water microbial communities from Lake Kivu, Rwanda to study Microbial Dark Matter (Phase II) - Lake Kivu water 52m metaG... | ecosystem: Environmental > Aquatic > Freshwater >...
GTATTTTTTATATAACTCCATACTTATCAAATAAATGTCATTTCTCATCACATCGTCTATACTGAAAAAATCAAAAGAATATTTCATAGTCAATGCGTTGAGATTTGGAATTCTCAGTTTAAGCTTATTTTCCCGGAAGCTTTGATATCTCTGGATATTTATCCTGATGGAATCCTGCCGTGTGATCAAGCTGTCTGGAGGCAGAAAGTCCTTGCTATGTATCGCATAAAGCGAAGTTAACATCAGCATGGTCAGTATTAGTAATTGCACTTTCATATAATTCTGCTTGACTTATAGCGTTCCTTTCCAGTTTTGGGATACAAAAATATCAAATCCTTTTTTTTGTCGAGGATAAATTAGGAGAATGATGATCATGAATTATGAAGAACTCCAGATATAGAGACCGTTTATAGCAATAGATGACAGAACAAACCCTGCTTTTGATCAAGCCCAACGCGGTGCTAAACCACCACGTTGGGCACATCATAGCCATGATCGAAGCAAAGGGTTTTATCATTCGCAACATGCGCAGTTTTCAGTTCTCTAAGGAGAGTGCATCAGTATTTTATGAAATGCACAGAGGGAAGGAATTCTTTAACCGTCTGGTTGAATTCATGATTTCCGGAACGACAGTTGCACTGCTTCTGGAAAAGAACAATGCTGTGGAGGACTTAAGAGACCTTATTGGAGATGCCGATCCTCTGAAACGGAAACCCGGAACCCTCCGATTTATCTTTGCTCAGGGCGTAACTGAGAACGCTGTGCATGGTTCTGACTCTCCTGATAACGCTAAAAGGGAGATCAAACTCATCTTTAATTAACATTTTTTCACTTGACTTTTTCAGACACTTTTTATCCTGACCACAAAAATAAACCTTTAATCTGACCCAGTGAGGTAGAAAGGAGAAAATATGAGCACTACCCCTCAATTCTTAGGACGCAACGTCTTCGATCTCGATGATTATTCTGCTGAAGAGATAATGTATATCCTTGAAGCAGCCAAAGGAATGAAAGAGATCAATTTACGTGAGTACAAAAAAATCCCCACCCTTCGCGGAAAAACCGTATGTACCCTCTTTGTGGAAAACAGCACTCGCACCAGAATGTCATTTGAACTCGCAGCCAGTCGCCTCAGTGCAGATGTCGTAAGCTTTCAAGCCAGTGTTTCTGCCCTGCAAAAAGGAGAGAGCTTACAGGATACCGTTTATACCTTAAATGCAATGGGTATAGATCTTTATGTTATCCGTCACAGCAGTCCTGGCTCACCCATGCTGGTGCATAAACACTCTGGAAAGCCGGTTATCAATGGTGGTGACGGTCGTCATGCACATCCAACCCAGGCACTTTTGGATATCTTCTCGATTTGGGAAAAACTTGGAGACCTGAAAGGGCTCAAAATTACCATAGTTGGAGATATTCTGAATAGCCGTGTGGTTCGATCTAATCTGATTGGTATGAAGAAACTGGGAGCAGAGGTAACCGTCTGTGGTCCAAGAACTTTGATGCCTGGCTTCATGGAAGAGGTCTATGGGTGCAAGGTCTCTTATGATCTTGAGACCGCTCTCAAGGATGCCGATGTGGTCATGGGTCTCAGGATGCAATTGGAACGGCAGACAGAAGGGCTTTTCCCATCCCTGGAAGAATATACCAAACACTATGTCCTCTCCAAAGAAACCATCAAGTTTGCCAAAAAAGATGCTCTGATCATGCATCCTGGTCCCATGAACCGTGGAATCGAGATCCTTCCCGAGATCGCTGACAGCCAGCAAAGTATTATTGTTGAACAGGTTGCCAATGGAGTGGCAGTAAGGATGGCACTAATGTTCCTGATCCTGGGCGGAAAGGCATAAAGGAGGAATTGCATGAAAACACTAATAAAAAACGGAACCGTCTATCTTGATGGCGCATTCTCAGTTACAGATATTCTGATTGAGGAAGAAATCATAACTGAAGTTGCTTCAAACATCCAAACTGATACAGCTCATATAATTGATGCCACCGGAAAGCATGTTTTTCCCGGTTTTCTTGATCTCCATGCCCATCTGCGTGATCCCGGCCAGACTTATAAGGAAGACATAGTTACCGGAACCAAGGCAGCAGCCAAAGGTGGTTTTACAACTGTTTGTGCTATGCCAAACACAGAGCCGGTAACCGATAACATTGCAGCGGTGGAATATATCCAGCGCCGGGCAAAGGATCTGGGATTTTGTAAAGTAAAAGTAATAGGAGCCCTTACCAAGAAACAGGAAGGGCTGGAAATTTCCGAAATGGCCTCCATGCAAAAGGGAGGAATCATTGCCGTTAGCGACGATGGAAAATGCGTCCAGAATGCCCGTCTGATGCTCAACTGCATGAAGTATGCTGCGAATTACAAACTCCCCATCATCATCCATGCTGAGGACTACAACCTTGCCGGAAAAGGACAGATCCATGGTGGGAAGATATCAACAGCGCTTGGTCTGAGCGGAATTCCTTCCATGGCTGAAGAAGTAATAATTGCCAGAGATATCATGCTGGCAGAAAGCACCAAAGCCAAGATTCACATTGCGCATCTCTCCACTGCAAAGTCGGTGCAAATGATCCGGGATGCCAAGGCCAACGGCTTGAACATCACCTGCGAAGTAACTCCCCATCACCTTATCCTGAATGAAGAGGCCTGCGCTGGTTTTGATACAAATACAAAAATGAAACCACCCCTCAGATCAGAAAAGGACAGAATGGCATTGATTGCAGGTCTGATCGACGGCACAATTGATTGTATTGCAACAGATCATGCTCCTCATCAGGACTTTGAGAAGGAGAGGGAGTTTGACCATGCACCCTTTGGAATAATTGGCTTTGAGACGACCTTTACGGTTCTATTTGATAAGCTGATTAAGCCGGGAACACTATCTCTGGAACGATTGATCGAAGCCTTGACAACTTCGCCAGCGAAGGCCCTGGATCTTCATTTGCCTGAAATCAAGAAGGGAGAACCAGCCGATATCTGTATTGCCGATCTCAATGAACAGACCCTGATTGAGGCAGATACATTGATCTCCAAAAGCAAGAACAGCCCCTGGCTGAACCAGAGCTTCTCTGGAAAGATTGTGCAGACCTTCTGTAATGGAAGGATCACCTGGCAAGCAGAAATCCATCAAGACAGCTAAAAAATGAGTAAATACAAGCAAGTCCAAATCTATAAAAAAGAAATACTTAACGATAGCTACTTCATCCTTTGGATAAAGGATGAAGAGCTGTCGGTATGTTCAGAACCAGGTCAGTTCTTTGAATTGCGTTCAAAGGGAATTGGGGCAAATCGATTGTTCAAACCTATCAGTGTTTACGATTGTGATAAAAGTTTCATTGGTTTCATGATCAAAAAGCTGGGGCCGGGAACAAGTGCGCTATCTGATCTCAAACAAAAAGATTATCTGGAACTGATCGGTCCGCTTGGCTGCGGATTTCCCCTGAGAGAGAACCAAAAAATCTGCCTGGTAAGTGGGGGAGTTGGCTATCCACCCCTTTGGTTTCTCAGGAAGCGACTATCTTCAAACAACATTATCTACTGGCTGCATGGCGGTGCAAGCGCATCAGATATCTTCCCCTGTGATGAGATTTGGACAGACGATGGCTCGATTGGTGGCCATGGCTTTGTGACAGAAGGGCTTCAGGATCATGTTACTGCCACCAAACCGGATCTGATCTATGCTTGCGGACCGGAAGGGATGTTAAAACAGGTCTATCACATTTCCAAAGCAAATGGCATCCCTCTATACGTCTCCATGGAAGCCTACATGGCTTGTGGAATTGGGGTCTGCCATGGCTGTGTGATTCCATGTGGCAGTCCGGAAAATGTTATTTACCGGCCTGTCTGCAAGGAAGGTCCTGTCTTTTTTGCCGAAGATATTTGTTGGGATCTGCTATGAACCCTCTCCAGACCCGTCTCGTAAAATTGATACTTTCCAATCCCGTTACTGTAGCCTCCGGAACTTTTGGATTGGAGTATTCCGAGTTCTTCGATTTGAACCAATTGGGTGCTTATGTAACCAAGACAGTCACCCGCTTTCCCAAACAGGGAAATCCACCCCCACGCTTATATGAAACCGCTTGTGGATTGATCAATTCCATTGGACTCCAGAATCCTGGAGTAGAGATCTTTTGCCGTGATCACTTGCCGGAACTCAGGAAATCCCTGGCTATTCCCATCATTGTAAGTTTCTCCGGATCAACGATTACGGAATTCGAAGAGATCCTGCTGCTCCTTGAAAAGGAGGATGGGATCTCTGGCTATGAGGTCAATATTTCCTGTCCAAATGTCGAGAACGAAGGCATTGCCTTTGGAGTGGATGCCAGAGTGGTTTTCGATCTTACGAACCGTCTTTCCAAGCTCACAAACCGTGAACTTATCATCAAGCTTTCTCCCAATGTCAGTGATATTGCCTCTATAGCTTTGGCAGCTCAGGAAGCCGGGGCAGACAGCCTGGCTCTGATCAATACTCTTTTTGGCATGGCTATTGACTACAGAACTGGCAAGTCGTTCATAAAAAAAGGGATAGGTGGCTATAGCGGAATGGCTATCAAGCCGGTTGCCCTGGCTTTGACTTACAAAACCGCCCAGGCAGTCAAAATCCCAATCCTTGCAATGGGAGGTATCTATAGCTGGCAGGATGCCCTCGAATTCCTGTATGCCGGTGCTTCAGCAGTAGCAATTGGAACAGCTGGTTTTACTGACCCATTGCTTATTCCAAAGATCATTTCCGGCTTGGATAACTATCTCACAGAGAATAAAATAACTATATCAGAATTGATCGGAAAGGTAAGTTTTTAATCATTAATATAAAGGAAGTATTTTGCCATGAAGATAATTGCTATTGTTCATTCCAAGACAGGCATAACCCTCGGGCTTGCCAACCGCATTGCTAAAGCTCTTTCATCCAAAGGTTTTGAGCTTGATATTGTTAAAATCGAATTCGATGGAAATCCAGAAGTACATGCCAAAGAGGGAGGCAAGGAGTTCAAAATCACCAATCTTCCAGACCTTTCCACTTATGATACTTTATTGATCGGCTGTCCGGTCTGGGCATTTTCACCTTCAAGTGTTATCATAAAGACCATGAATGACTTACCTGGTCTGAAAGGCAAAACAGTAATTCCCTTTACCACAATGGGATTTGCCTACAAGTGGATGGGAGGCAAGCAGACCATCAGAAAGATATCCTCCCTATCCATATCTAAAGGTGCAAGGGTGTTGCCCGGTGCCATCGCCTGTAAAATGATGCAGAACTTCGAATTGCAGCTCGAGACGGCTAAAGACCAGATAGTTTCTCAAATCCTTTCTCTTATTTAGCACCCCTATAAGCACTACGGTACCAATACGGTACCATAGTGCTTATAAGGAAACATAAAACGACTGCTAAAAAAGGATCAGGAGTGATGTCCTGATCCTTGTAAGGTAAATGTCTGATTTATTATGCGTTAACTTTCAATGACTGCACCAGCTTAACCAGGATATTGGTGGTCTCCTGAAGGTCAGAACTCATCAAGTAATCGATCCTTTGCTGGAAACGATCTTTTAGTAATGCAATGTAGTTTTCGGAGTATGAACGAGTGTAGGGGTTATATTTCTCGTAAAAGCCCGGCAGGATTTTGTCAACACTGGCTTTGGTAGGGATCATTGCTCCGGGAAGAACTGTCCAGGGTTCCCACTTCAGGGTATCGGTCAGGATCATTGTCTGAAGGGTTAGCGATGTCTGAAGTGGAATAGCTTCCAGGACGCTATCAGATTCCTTCCAATATCCCTTGGAATTGAAGCAATAAATATCTGCTCCATTTTCCACTACTTTGAGGAAGGCATTGACGTCTTTGTGGAGTTCATATACCCGGAATGGATTGGCAAATGGTTCAAAAACAAGCTTGTTCAGTTCTTCTTCCTTAACGTTTTCAGCTTTATTTCTCTGGGTCATAAGAGCAGCACCCATGGCAATGGCCAGGTGTTTGTCGTTTAATTTGATAATTGGTGGGAGGATGGAGTCCTTCATCAGCCAAACCAGGGCCCTGGGGAATGCGCAACGGTTGACATGATTACCCAGCAGATCCCGGTCGAGTAATGCCCGGCCATTTGAGTTGCGGATATCGAGGCCAACGGGAATTTTCTTTTTATCAATTTCAAGAACTGTGTGATTCATGAGGGCAAGAGCGTATTTCCAGTCGGGATGGTCGGGTGGCCGGCTATCGGTCTTATCAAACAAGGTTGGTTCCCAAACCCGGCAGATCTTGTTTTCCAGGTCGATTTGGAAAGCGTCATCGTGCAAAACAACTTTGGAAAATCCCTTGGGCAAGGTTCCACCATTGTCATGATTGTTTGTATGAGACGATTTTCCAGTTCCGGAGAGGCCGTAGAAGGCGATGGATTTTGTGCCCAATTTGCGGTATTTTTTATCTTCACAAGTACTGAAGTCAATCTCTTTGATACCGCCATGGCAGGCCGCCATTCCGATTCTGATCCCGGATGTCCAGGCCAGGGTCAGAGTTCCTTTCTTTCTTTCTCCAAAATACCGCATACCCAAGTTCACGATAACATTGTGTTTTTCATCTACCAAAGCCAACTGGGGTGCCCCGACGTTGTTGTAGAGGGGGTCATCACAGGTCCATTCGTTAAAGCCAATGAGGATGATATCCTGAATTGGAAGTTTTGGGCTTTTCTCGTATTGCTTCTGGAGAGATTCATAAGGAGCAAAGTTTAGAAGCCAGTTGTATAGATTTGCTGCATCGCTTTCAGTTGTGACGAAGGTGGCTTTTATCATCAGGTCTTTGTCCAGACCAAGGATTGCGCTGGTTTTGATGAGTGAATACTGCTGCATCTGAAAGACCGCTTCGCGGAAGTCACCCTCAATTTTGTTTTTATGTGATGTGTTCAGTTTGTGATAAAACCTTCTGGCGTTGGCGGTTCTTCCGACGATGTTTCCATGGCAGTCATTCAGTACCATAGCATCTTTCGGAAGACCAAATTGCTTGGCAAACTTGGGATAAATGGGCAAATCAGTAGCAGAGACACCTGGTTGGTTCTTTGCCATCTCATAGGCCTCAGCTATGTTTACATATCGAACTTTATGGTCGTTCATCAGGGTCTCGGCGATCGCTCGGATCGGAGACATTTCCTTAAAGGATGAGTAGTATTCAGCGCTGCTTTTACTGGACATCGTTCCTCCACGATTGTTTAGTGATTTCTATTACGATACAGGGATTAAACAATTGATTTTTTGTCAATAAATAAATCCAAACAAACATAGCTTCGGATAGCGGAACAGAATCAGTATCTGACATAATTACAAGAAGTTTAATATATCGAAGGCGGTTTTTTGCTGAGAAAAAATCAAAAACTCAACCTTAAATTAGCAGAAAATCCATCAATTGCACCAAATATTGCAAGTAAGAAAGGCAGTTTTCTATATGTGGAATTGTCTGGCACAGAAATTGAACTGAGTAGCCTGAGGGCACCCTGAAGAAATAATTGAAAAAGAGGTAGAAAGTGAAAAGAAACACCTTACTAATTGCGATAAGCATGCTCTTGCTTATCATTCCCATGATGGCTTCGACATTGAATTCTTCAAGTCAGAATGCTTTTGAGCTAAGATCTCAGACATCGGCATCGGTCGATGTCAGATTCATGCTTCCGACCTGGAATTATTCGGTTCCGGATATTAGTAAACCAAATCAAAAGCAGATCAGATCTGGTGAAACACCCAATCTCTTTATTGACGAGGAAGAGACATTACCGATTTTTACTACCACCATAGCGGTGCCATATTCCGGTGGAGTTGACATCAGCGTCTTGAACACAAACCAGCAGTTACAAGGAAATATTGAACTATCCCTAAAAAATGCTCTGAATGAGGAAAGAAAGGCCGGTCGCTATACTGCTGAGCATTATCCTGAGAATTATATCCGGATTTCGGAACCTATGGTGATTCGGGATATGAGGGTCGTGACGGTTAATATCTACCCTTTCCAATATCGCTCACAGGCAGATGAACTCACAATCAATCAGAGTATCGATTTCCGGTTAACTTTTAATAATATGCCATCTGTCAATGAGATAGAGCCGCCAACAGCAATATCCCGCAGCTTCGAAAGGATATACAAGGCCATGATCCTGAATTATGACAGCAACACACCCAGATACGTAAACTATCAAGCCCCCGTGATGCTGGTCATATATGGTAACTATTCAGATGTCAATTATATAGCCAAAGTCAATGAATACATAGCCTGGAAAAAACAAAAAGGCTATATTGTGTATTCTGCCAGCACTTCTGTGACTGGTACCTCCAACACTGCCATAAAGACTTATATCCAAAATGCATACAACACTTGGGCCGACCGGCCGGAACACATTGTCCTGATTGGAGATGTCAGCGGAACCATAGCAGTCCCAACCTATACTTATAGCGGTTCTGAGGGTGATTATCAATACACCTGGTTGGCAGGGGGAGATATCCTCGGTGATGTCTTTATCGGCAGAATTTCGGTGGCAAATTACTCAGATATGGAGATCCACGTTGCCAAGGTCATGGCTGTAGATAAAAACATCAATACAAGTCAGCCGGCATGGTTGAACACTATGTTACTGGTTGGGGATCAATCCTCATCCGGGATATCGACTGTCTATACAAATAAATACATCAAAGAACTATCTTTTGCTGTTAACCCGAATTATAGTTATACTGAAGTTTATAGCTCTCCATTTAACACACAAATGAATACTGCTCTCAATAGTGGAGTTAGTTTCTTCAATTATCGTGGCTATATTGGAATGTCAGGTTGGAGTCCGCCATCCTCTCCATTGAATGGTAACAAGCTTTATCACGCTGTAATTATTACGTGCTCAACCGGCAGTTTTGCAGGGACATCAACTACTGAGACGGTTGTCAGGTCTGGAACTGCAGCCGGTCTTGGGGGAGGCATCACAGCCATAGGAATGGCAACTTCATCAACACATACACCGATGAATAACTGCCTTGACCAGGGGATTTTCCATGGCATTTATGCTCAGGGCTTCCGGAATATGGGAGAATCACTGCTGTATGCAAAGCTATATTTGAATAGTGTTTACGGTATTAGTAATCCTACTCAGGCGCAATTCTTTGCCCAGATGTGTAACTTGATAGGAGATCCCACTGCATCGGTCTATATTGGCGTTCCCAATACATTTCTTGTTACAGCACCCAGCAGCATCAATGCTGGAACGACGGCCCTCCAAGTCACTGTTCGTAATTCCGGCTCTCAAATTGTCCCGGGTGCAGTGGTCACACTCACAAATTCTTCAACTTTACACCTGATCGGTATGTCTGATGAAAATGGCAATGTGTTGTTTGATCTTCCGTCCAATCTCACTGGCACTATAAATCTTACAGTTAACAAAGATGATTTCAAACCAGCATCCACAACCATATCGATCAGTACACTTGGCGGTATCTTGTATGAAAGCATGTATGTTGATGATGGTTATGGCGGAGTCTCATCCGGTAATGGAGATGGTGTTCCCAACAGCGGGGAAACAATTGAACTTTGGGTTTCATTACGGAACACAGGAAGCATGGCTGTCGCGGTAAGTGGAACTGCAAGCTGTACAGATTCTTATATCAATGTGATTGATGGCAGAGTTATAATAGATCGGTTAACTCCTGGTACTGCTGACGAAAGCACAACTCCAGTGATCTTTTCAATTGCTCCCAACTGCCCTGATAACCATAGGGTTATGTTCAAGATAGCTGATAATACTGCCGTGCCAACCTGGATTTTATTTGTACCCCTGACCATCAGAAATGGTAAGATCGATATCCTCAGCCATACTTTTGTGGGGGCACCCAGCAACAGGATTTATCCCGGGGATCAGTATCCCATGACCTTCAGCATCAAGAATAATGGTTTGATGGCTTTGAATAGTATCGATGCAATACTCCGATCTCATTCACCCTTCCTGAGTATACAGGACTCCCTGGCTTCTTTTGGAAATATTGCAGTAAATGGTACTGTGAATAATAGTTCTGATGCATTTTCAATTAGTGTTAGCGGACAGGCAATCACTGGAATGATCATTCCGCTTGAGTTGTATCTATATAATTCTTTGGGTTTTAGTGAGAGTTTGTTGTTATCTGTGGAAGTCGGACTCGTCACTCAAAGTCATCCCCTGGGTCAGGATGCTTATGGATATTTCATATTCGACCAGAGTGATACATCCTATCCTCAGTGCCCTTCATATAGCTGGATAGGGATAGCTCCTGCAGAAGGTGGCAGCGGTACTGCACTCAATCTGACTGATCCAGGTAGCTCGAGTGATGAGGGAGACCAGGTTGGAGCTGTTTCAATCCAGACAGTCAATCTGCCCTTCCCCTTCAAATTCTACGGAGTGACCTACACCCAGGCATCGATCTCATCAAATGGCTTTATCGCTATGGGTGTTACGACCAATTCCGACTGGAGAAACTGGCGTTTGCCCGGACCGGGAGGCCCCAATCCAATGATTGCTGTCTTCTGGGATGATTTACAACTCAATGCTGGCAGCCATGTTTATACATATTACAATGCTGCTCAACACTACTATGTAGTTGAATGGTATAATGTTATCAATGGATATGATAGGGTAACTCCCGAGACCTTCCAGGCCATTCTTTATGATCCTGTATATTATCCCACCCTGACAGGTGATGGTCAGATAAAACTTCAATACAAGGTGTTTAACAACATAGATATGGGATCTGGAGATGCTCATCCCCATGGCAACTATGCTACTATCGGGATAAAAGACCAAGCAGGTCTGGTCGGACTGGAATATACTTTCAATAACACCTATCCCACTGCTGCAAGACCCCTGAATAGTGAATCAGCCATATTTATAACAACTGCACCGGTGCAGTTGAACAGCCCCTATATCATGATGGAGCAGTTCTTTCCCAATGATGCCAATGCCAATGGTCTGATGGAGAATGGAGAGGCAGCAGCACCCGCAATCCGGCTTGGAAACATCGGATCTCAAAATGCTACTAATGTTTCGGCCACTATATCCACAACGGATCCTTATGTTACTATTACAACTGCTTCAGCCCAGTATGGAACCATTGCTGCTTCGAGCAATGCCATGCCACTCAGTAACTTTGGCCTTAATGTAGCCAATAACTGTCCCAATGCTCATGCTGTCGATTTCAATTTGGCGATCACGAGCAATGAAGGATCCTGGAACTATGTATTCACTCAGGTCTTGAGTGCTCCAGCCCTTGCTTTTGGAAACATGACGATCTATGATCCCACTGGCAATAACAACGGACGGATCGATCCGGGTGAAACAGTTACGTTGAATATCAATCTCAATAACAGCGGTGGATCAGCTTCTGTAGCAGGAACAGCAAACCTTAGCTGTTCAACACCTGGAGTTACCATCAATACCGGAACCGCAAATTTCACTGCCCTGGCAGCAGGTGGAAGCTCTACTCTCAGTTTCAATGTTAGTATCTCCTCTGCCATGAGCATTGGTACCGTCATTACTTTCCAATTCAATGCCACAGCGGGTGTCTATTCTGCCTCAAGCAATGTCAGCACTACTGCCGGTATAATTTTGGAGGGTTTTGAAACTGGGGATTTCTCATCCTTCCCCTGGACTTTCAGTGGGAATCTCCCCTGGGTGATTGATACCACTGCCCCTTACGCTGGTACTTATGTTGCTAAAAGTGGAGGTATATCTGACAATCAAACATCAACTATGCAGACGATCAGGGTTTTGTCCACTTCCGGACAACTGACTTTCTGGTATAAGGTCTCCTCTGAAGCAAATTATGACTACTTAAGGTTCTATATCGATGGAGTTCAGCAAAACCAATGGGCAGGAAATGTGCCCTGGACGCAAGCTTCCTATACTCTTGCTGCTGGAACAAGAACCCTGGCCTGGACCTATTATAAGGATGGATCTGTTGCCAGTGGTTCGGATTGTGTTTGGGTGGATAACATTATCTTCCCTGCTTCGACCCATCCTGTGTCTTTCTACCCACCCAATAACGTGGCTGCAACCCCATCACATCAATCAGTTAAACTGGATTGGGAAGCACCGGTATCAGGAACACCAACCGGCTATAAGGTATTTAGAAATGGATCGCTTCTGACAACTGTGACTGCCCTGACCTATACAGATACCGCAGTTACAAATGGTACCTTCTATTCCTATTACCTAAAAGCAGTCTATTCAGGCGGAGAATCTGATCCCTCACAAGTTGTAAACGCCACTCCCAATGCCGTTGCACCAAGCAATTTAGTTGCAGTACCGGGAAGCGGATCTGTCTTGCTTTCCTGGACTGCTGCCAGTGGCAGGACTGAGTTTGATAGCCAATTCTCGCTTTCAGTATTGGAATCGTCCATGCGCAACAGTGACAGGGCAATCAGTGGTTACAAGGTTTATAGAAACTCCGTTTCGGTTGCAACGGTCACTACCACCAGTTATCAGGATACCGGATTAACAAACGGAGCAACTTATTCATATTATGTTACTACCGTTTATGCCAATCCTGCTGGTGAATCAAGTCCCTCAAACACAGTGGAGGCAACTCCTGTAATTCAGAGTTTTGTGGTATTGGGGACAGGAACTCAAACAACCTCAACCAGTACGCTCAGTCCAATCAACCTCACCTATAAGAGCATACACGGTCAGTCGGTTTATACTGCAACGGAACTGAATGCAGCCGGGGTTACCGGACCGATCTATATCACCCAGCTCGGATTTTATGTAGTAACACTACCTAATCTTGCCTTGCCGAGTTTTACGATTCGTTTGAAGCATACAAGCTCAAGTAATGCTGCTGCCTGGCATTCAGCGACTGGTCTTCAAACAGTGTATCAGAACGCATCCTATATGCCAACGGCCGGTGGTTACGACATGTTGTTGTTTGATACTCCCTTCCTTTGGAACGGTGTGGACAATATTCTGATTGATACAGCCTTTGGTCTGGTTGCCGAGTGGTCCCACTCAGGAACCTTGAGATATACTTCCATGACAAGTGGATATCGGCGGGTGGCAAGTGATGACCAGGATATGACGAATGTCTTTTCCGGCGGTAATTCACAAAGCTTCCGGCCAAATGTAAGATTGGGTCTTCAGGATGTTCCAGTTAGTCCGGAAATCGTGGTTAGTCCATCAACACTTACTTTTGGCTCAGTTATGGTCAATTCTGAAGTGGTTCGCCAGTTTACTATTGAGAATACAGGAGATCAGCTTCTTACCGGAACAATCACCACACCCAATGGTTACACTGTTTCAATTCAGAGAATAACCAGCCCCTCAGAAGCAGGTCTTGCTGCTGCCAACGGTGACAGAAACACCCTTAATTTTGCTATCGAAGCAGAAACCGAGCAGACCTTCCAGGTCGTTTTCAATCCTCAGACACCTGGCACATATAATGGTAACATTGTGATATCCAGCAATGCAGCAAATTCGGATACCGAGACCATAACAATAACCGGTTCGGCTTTTGCTCCCAATCTGGAAACCCCTATCGTTGTGATAGCAGCTAATGGAGGAAACCCAATGCTATCCTGGCAGAGTGTCCAGTATGCAGATGAATACTGGATTTACCGCTGTGATACACCGGGTGGAACCTTCACCCAGATCGGAACCACAACCGGATTAACATATCAGGATGCCAGCGCACCAGAAAAGGCCTTCTACTATGTTAAGGCAGTTCTGAACACGCCAAGCAGATAAACCAAACTCATATAACAAAAGCAACCCGTCTTCAATCTGGAAGGTGGGTTGCTTTTTCTCTTATAGATAAGCAATAGCTGAGGAATTGGTAAAGCCAATATATTGGCATATAGGCGCTTATGTTGTCTTGATATTTTTTTTTCGAAGCATTTATTCTGAGGGCAGTTGATGATCAGGTTTGTATATGGATAGTGTCCATCGACGGACGACAAATGAAGACCAGCAATTTGGCTGACAACAAAGACAAGTTTGTTCTTATAGAAAGGGTTGTTGCTGTTTAGATCACATGCAGTTTCTTGCCAATTTTATGAAACTTATCCAATGCAAATTCAAGCTGTTTTTTGCTGTGAGTAGCCATAAATGAACATCTGATCAGACATGAGTTGGGTGGAACAGCCGGAGGAATTACAGGATTTATAAACACACCCTCGTTTTCGAGATCCTTCCACATATTGAAGGCAGTCATCATATTTCCAACATGGAGAGGGATCACAGGTGTACAGGAGGTTCCGGTATCATATCCCATTGCCTTGAACTCAGTTAGCATAAAGTTTGTGTTTTCCCACAAGCGCTCAATTCTCTCCGGTTCTTCTTTCATGATTTTCATAGCCTCAAGCACACTTGCGGTGGATGCGGGTGGTAAGGAAGCCGAAAAGATCAAAGCTCTGGACTTATGTTTCAGATAGTGGATTATATCATCATCGGCAGCAATGAAACCACCAACAGAAGCCAGTGATTTGCTGAAAGTTCCCATGATCAGATCGGTTGAGGATGTCAGTCCGAAGTGTCCGGCTGCACCTTCACCTCTTTTTCCCAAAACCCCAAGAGAATGTGCTTCATCCACCATGACCTGAGCATCATATTTCCTGGCCAGAGCAATGATCTGGTCGAGGAAGGCAATATCACCTTCCATCGAGAAAATACCATCCACAACAATTAGGGTGTTTTTCTTTTCAAGTTTTGACAGAACTCTTTCCAGAGAAGCCATGTCATTGTGCTTGTAACGAAGCATTGTCCCAAGTGATAACTGGCAGCCATCAATAATTGATGCGTGATCAAATTTATCTGTAACAATATAATCACCCTTCAGAACCATGGCCGAGATGCATCCAACATTTGCCTGATAACCGGTTGGATAGGCAAGGGCAGCTTCTTTTCCAACCAGGGCAGCGAGTTCTGCTTCAAGCTGGATGTGGATATCAAGAGTTCCATTCAAAAAGCGAGATCCGGCACAACCACTTCCATATTTCTGGATGGCTTTGATGGAGGCCTCTTTTACCCGTGGATGAGTAGTGAGGCCAAGATAGCTGTTTGAGCCCATCATCAGCATCTTCCTGCCATTGCAGATTACCTCGGTATCCTGCTCAGAACTTATTTCTCGGAAGTAAGGATAATAGCCAAGTGTGATCGCTCTCCTGGCATCTTTGAAGTCATAACACTTTTTTAGTAGTCCCATGTTTCACCATTTGGCGGGTCATAACCCGCTTATGCCTTTTAGATTAACTCAAATCTCTTTAGATTTATATACAAAACACTGATTACGCTATAAATCAAATATACTAAAGGCACTGAGATCAACATCCATAGTATCCCACCAAACCATCCACCTGCCAAAACAGTCAATAAGACAATAAGAGGATGCATGTTGATTGTCTTGCCGATGACAACGGGGTAGATGATATTATTATCAAGGACTTGCACAGCATACATGGCAATTATCACATTTATCATCATTGAAACGGGACCGCCGTAGATGAGGATCGAAAATAAGGCAACCACCACTCCCATAAAGGGTCCAAAATACGGAATGATGTTTGCCACACCGGCCGTAACACCGATCAAAATTGCATTTCGGACTCCCAGCAAAGACAGGATGAATGATGCAAGGATGCTAACAACAATCACTTCAAAGAACATTGCCTTAAAATACATTCCCACAGTTTCATCCAGCTTGTTCAAAATGATCAGAAAGAGCTCATAATATCGGTTAGGGATTATTCTCATGATTTGTTTCTTTAGTTCAGCTCCATCCTTGAGCAGGAAGAACGAGATCAGGGGAATAGTGGCAACGAATGAGACTGTGCTGATAATAACCTCATAGTTATTGATTATACGCATTGGAAGATTGCCGACAAAATCTTTGGCTTGTTCGATTCCATTTTGAAATGTGGTTGATAGATCAAACATTGGAATTTGCCGGTCAATGCTTTCCAAAAAATCAAAGACTGAGCGGATGAATGGAATTTGCATGATCTGGGTGGTAATAACACCATCATCTTCCTGCATGAGCTCCAGTAGGCTATTTCCCTGGTTGATCAACTCTGGGATGTAACGTGAGGTAAAATAAGCAATAACTCCACCAAAGATGAGATACACAAAAATTATCGAGATCCATCTGGGAATATGTTTACGTTCAAACCAGGACACAAATGGATTGAGAAGATAAACAAAAATCATGGAGACAAAGACATAACTGAAAACACTTCGGTAAAAAAAGAAGCCTGCAACAATAAGTAAAAACAAAAGGGTATGAAAAACAACCGGAGTGATTCGTGACTGACCCTTGCGAAGAATTTGGACGACCATGAATAGTATGATAAGTATCAGTACAAACAGCAAAGAATTTAAGCCTAATAATATCTGGAGGGTATCTGGACTCAAAGTCATTGGTCTATCCGGTTATTATCTTCGTTTTCGCTATTTTGAGTATTATCATTGATGATAACTCTACTCAGGTAACAACAGATGTTCTTGAGAATCTTATTTCCGATTTTTGGGTTTAGAGTGATGAAACACTCCAGATCGGTTTTGGACAACAAAAACATAGTGGTGTCTTTTGTGGCGATAGCAGAACTTGATCTGGTGCTTTCAAAAAACATATCGATAATTCCAATCACATCACCGGCAGAGAGGATTGCATTTGTTTTTGTCTTCAAAGAGCCAATAACTTTTATCTCTCCATCTTCAATCAAATAGACAAGTTCAAGGGGATGCCCGGCTTCGTATATGGTTTCGCCGACCTTGTAACTCCTCTTATGGATACTGTTGTTGATCAAATTAAGTTCAAACCTGGAAAGATCCTGGAAAATTGGAAAACGCTTTAAGTGCTCATGTTTGTTTTTGCTTATAACGAAATCCCTGAACCATTGCAATAACTGCTTCATACTACTTCTCCGTGACCAAAGGAACAAAAGCACAAGCACCATGCTCAGAAATGCTTATGCTACCCTGTTTGTTTGTGAGTTTTGTTAATACCTGATAAGCTCCGGTGCCAACTGGAACAACCATAATCCCGCCTTCTCCCAACTGGTTAACTACCTGATTCGGGATCTGCTCCGCAGCGGCACTGATGATGATTTTTGAAAACCTTGCTCTGGGTGGGTAGGCCTTGACCCATCCATCAGCCCCATCACCAATCCTGTAGTAAATGTTCTTAAAACCTTGACCTTTAAGTATATTTTGTGCCTTCAAGGACAATTCTTCAATCCGTTCAATGGTGCATACCTCTTTCACAATACCTGCCAGAAGAGCACTCTGATAACCCGAGCCAGTTCCAATCTCCAGTACGCTGTCATTCTCATTCAATTCAAGATGCTGCATCATGATTGCAATCATCAGAGGTTGGGATATGGTCTGTTTTTGCAGGATAGGCAAGGGTTGGTTTCGATAGGCATATTCCTTATATTCCGGAAGGACATAATACTCCCTTGGTACCGATAAAAATGCTGACAACACTTTCTCATCATTGATACCATAGGCCACGAGCTCTTCCACAAGGAGTTTCCTTTGATCTTCAAATCGCATGAATTCTTTAGCCCTTTATCTCATTACGATGGGGACGGTTATCCAGGTTTCGGGAGAATAAGGTGTAGTTATTGTCTTCCAGCCATTCCAACAATCTCGGGAATGAATCTCCCTTGGTCATTTCAAATCCAAGTGGTGTGATTGAAACAAATCCCTCAGAAACAGCTTCTGCATCACTTCCTTTCTCCAGATCCCATACCGGATTATCCCCACCGATCTGGTATGAAAATCCATCCTCAAACTCATCAATGATCCGGATGAAATTATAGTATTTGCGATGTCCCATCCGAGTTAGACGGATCCCTTTGATCTGATCCGGATCAAGATTGGGAAAGTTTATATTCAGTATCTCATAGGGATGGATCAATGACTGGATATCATTGTCTATGAGTGTCTTCATCCAATTTGCTGCGGTCTCGAACTTTTGATCGGAATACCTGTTGATGGATACAGCTATAGATCTGTAACCAAAAAAAGCCGCTTCCACAGCAGCAGCAACAGTCCCGGAATATAGAACATCCTCTCCCATGTTCTGTCCGGCATTGATACCGGAAAGCACCAGTTCGATCTTTTTATCTTTGAGGATGCGTTGCAAAGCAATTACTACACAATCCACCGGAGTGCCGTCAATGCTGTATTCCCTTTCAGCTATTTGTTTCACACGTATATCTTTTCGCAAAGATAGTGAATGGGATGATGCACTGCGTTCACGGTCAGGGGCCACGACATAAACATCATGTCCACCCTCAATAAGAGCCTTTTGCAGGGTTCGTAAACCACCTGCAAAGATGCCGTCGTCGTTCGTAAGTAATATATTCAATGGTATCTCCTAAATTATAAAGAAATTGTGTTTGAACAAATAGAAAAGCGCGATTAGTATAAAGATAAGAAGTATATAAAACAATATCTTGCGCCAGAACCTTCGGATCCTGTGAGAGTGATGTTTTCTTCGCTTATAGCTTTTTTTGGGGTGAATGCGCTTGGACACACCGGGCATGACGAATGAATGGTGTGTCTTAACCATTTTGTAGGCAAGCTGGTCATTGTTGAGCCATTTAATCTTATTTTGATCTGTTCGATAGGGTCTGTATCCCTGTTCCAACATATGTTTCTTTCTGGCATCGCTTAGCTCAGTTACGGTATCCGGATCGATTAGTTCAAAGTTATTTCGTTGATTTTTACTCATAATCCATGTCCTATTTTATCTCTTGATTTTAGACATAACGAAATCTGTCAAGCGCAAAATTAATCATGCCTGAAGGCGCATCCTTATCTAGGCATCTCAACTACTTCCAAAAGGAACCGAAAACTAATTCTGATTAAAACAGTTCCTCGACAAACCGGGGAAGAACAAAGCAGGATTGGTGAACTGCCCGGGACTAGTAATGACAGCCTGGTTCGATGCCTTCAATTCTGAAAGGGATTTCATCCATCGTGGGGCTATTCTGCTTGGATGCCATTGGGAATAACCACAAACCAGCTTGATGCGTCTGGATCGAGGCAAGCCTAGGGAAATACATTGCCGAAGATATCATTCAAATCTGCATAAACTTGAGAAATCACAAGCCCAAAATCTGTCAATTCTATTTATCCACCCCCTTGATGCCAAAGCTATCTTACTATTTCAGAAAACATTAAAAAACGGGTTGACAAATATGCGTTTCCATCATACTTGAAGCAAACAGGGAGGTCTTATGATCAGATCATTCAAATTTATACTGACACTGCTGATGCTCGTCATTCTGATTTTAGCCGGTTCGAAAACAGATAAAAACAAAGGATATACTCAGGAAGACCTGCACCGGATGAATACTTCCGAACTGAAAAAACTTGCAGAGGAAATGGTGCACGAATAGATGTGTGGGATCGCTGGCTTTCTTGCTTTGGACAGATCCAAAGTTCTCAATTCCAATATCCTGGTTGCCATGACCCAGGCTGTCTCTCATAGAGGTCCGGATGATGAGGGATTTTTACTTGGCTTGGGTTCAGGCCTGAAGTCCTATTCTGGAACAGCATCCTGCAAGGCAGTAAAAGAGCTGTACCCAATGGTCGATTCGGATGCTTCTGCTTCGCTTGGTTTGGGCTTTAGAAGGCTTTCAATTTTGGATCTCTCTGCCAGTGCCCATCAACCCATGTCCTTGAAAGAGAACGGCTTGCATATCGTCTTCAATGGTGAGATTTATAACTGGAAGGAGCTGCGGCAGGATCTGAGTGAATATCAGTTCCATTCATCCTCTGATACCGAAGTTATCCTCTATGCCTATTTGAAATGGGGCAAGGCATGCGTATCCAGGTTTATCGGAATGTGGTCTTTTGCCATTTGGGATGCAAAAAACGAGGAACTATTCTGTTCCCGGGATAGATATGGTATCAAGCCATTCTATTATGCTGTTCAGGATGCTATCTTCTATTTTGGTTCGGAGATAAAGCAAGTGCTTATCTGTCCGATAGATAAAACTCTGAATCAAGCTATGATCCTGCGCAGCATGAAGATAAATGCCATGCTGGTATATGGCAACGAAACATTCTGGGCCAATGTAAAATCACTCAAAGCCGGTGAGAATCTCATTATCAAAGCAGGACAGATCCGGATAGAGCGCTACTACCAGCTTCAGGTTGAAAGCTTCGAAAGTGCTAATATCGGTTTTGAGGAGGCTGTTCAGCAATACCGCGAGCTCTTTCTTGATTCCATCCGCTTGCAAATGCGGGCAGATGTGGAGATTGGCACTTGCCTGAGCGGAGGGATGGATTCCACCGCAATAGTCTGTATTGCACCCCAGCATACCGATATCAAAATGAAGACTTTTTCTTCCTATTTTGATGCTGATCCGGCATTGGATGAAAGGCGATGGATAAAACTCGTCAAAGACCAGACAAGTTCGGAGTCATTCCTTGTCTCTCCCAAGGCAAAGGATGCCTGGGAATGGTTCCAGGATCTTACACGCCATAACGATCTTCCTCTGGGAGCAGGGTTTGCAGCTCAGTATGCCGTGATGAAACAAGCCAAAGAGACGGGTGTGAAAGTCCTGCTAAATGGACAGGGCAGTGATGAGATCAGTGCCGGTTATGCCCATGGATACTACCGATATTTTGCAGATCTTCTGCGCACTTTCCAGTTCTCAAGCGCTTGGCGGGATATGAAAAAGACCTATGCTGAGGCTTCGGTATTACAGATCGTTCAGGCAGTTCTGAAGACGCTGCTAACCAGCTTCCTTTCCGAATCTGCCCTTTACCATCTGGAGTATAAATACTACCGCTTCAATCCATTCAGCCAGGATTTTATGGATAAGGCCATACCCAGCGAAGGGGCTTGGTTGACCGAGATTAAAGACATCCACAGTTCCAAGCTTTCAAACTTTCTATTCAATCTCATGAGCACAACCTCGCTTGGTACTCTGTTGCATTATGAGGACAGGATGTCCATGGCAAATTCAGTGGAAAGCCGGGTTCCATTTCTGGACCACCGCTTGGTGGATTTCACCTTTTCCCTGCCCTCCAAATACAAGACCAAAGCACCCTACAATAAATATGTCCACCGCATGGCAATGAAAGACATCATCCCCACCGAGATCTTCGAACGAAAGGATAAATCGATCTTTTCCTCACCATTTCATAATCAGTGGCTGAAGCGTGAGCTGAAGCCCATGGTAAATGAGCTTTTCCACTCTCCTTCCTTCCGTCATCGGGGCATCTGGAATCTTAGCCAGATCCATCAGAAATGGGAAGCCTATCAAAAAGGCAACACCCGACCGGCTGAAATGATCTTTAATATCATCGCCCTCGAAATGTGGTTCAGAACATGGGAGAAAAAATGAAACTGAATATCTGTCTGTTGATCCTGATCTCAGTGTCCGTAACGTCCTGTCACTTCTTTTTCAAAAAGCCAAAAGTGAAAGGCATCCACGATATAAAAGTAAAATCCATCACACCCGATAGGATTGATATCGTCCTCAGCATCGAGATTACAAATCCCAATGGCTATAAACTACAGTTGCAAGAGCTTAATGTTTTTATTTCGGACAAGGCAAGAGTCGATATCGGCAATGCTCGCATCAGCAAGCCCTTTTTTGTATCGAAGCAATCCTCAGCGATTTTGGATGTTGATGTATCACTCGATACCAGAAGGGTGGCAAAGGTCGTAAGCCATTCCAAACAAACAATTTTCCTTAACGTTAGAGGAAATGGAAAAGGCACTGTTTTGGGTTTTCGGAAGGATTTTGAATTCGATGCACCCTTCGAACTGCCTCTTAAAAAACACCTTGAAGACCTGATACCCAAATTCACAGCGATGGGACAGGATCTCTTCAAAGTGCAAAACAGCTCTGTTCGCATGACCAGTATCAACGAGACCGAACTGAAAGTCCGTTTCCTGATCATGAACCCCTATGGCATAACCTTCACACTAAGTAAATTTCCCGCAGATATATATATCAACCAGAAGCTGGCAGGAAAAGGTGATCTGGAAACCAAGCTGGTCTTTGATGAGAATATCTATTCCCGTGAAGGGGTTATGGTCTTTAAGATCAACAACATAAAAACCATTGTCGGAGCTGTCAAAGGTGTCTTCAAAGGTGAGATTGCCTTCGAGGTCAAAGGAAACGTGCTCATCACTGCCTTCGGAATGGAGATCAACAAACCATTTCAGTTCAAAGACAGTATCAATGTGAGTATATCCGATCTGATCTTTAAATAACTTAAATACCAATAAAATAGGCAATATCTCCCGGGTTCTGAACACCGGAAAGAATCACTACTACAGAACTGCTCCCCAATAAGCATAACTCAGATATTGCATAAACATGGCGTTGTCATTGCGTAGAATTCAACGCAATGACAACGCCATGATAAAGCGGGGACAACCCCATGCTTATT
>Ga0209835_1000621_pt1 | contig 22390 bp, 16 predicted proteins | sample LakKivwa52mmetaG_FD_184138 | JGI IMG/M metagenome (GOLD analysis project Ga0209835, IMG submission 184138) | Anoxic lake water microbial communities from Lake Kivu, Rwanda to study Microbial Dark Matter (Phase II) - Lake Kivu water 52m metaG... | ecosystem: Environmental > Aquatic > Freshwater >...
TTATTATGCAGATCAACGGCGGTTTCGAAACCAAACAGGGTGTAACTGCTATGAATTTCGAACCCGGTTATGGCAAGAAAAATGATCAGGAACGATTGCGTCCAGTGCCAAAACCGCTCGAAGCCGGCATAAACGAGTACTTCCTTTGATTTGCTCATAGGTCAGGAAATTGGATTATGAAGTTTTAATTTTTCGCGAAATAATGACCCTGGCTGTACCATGTGCCAATACGCCGAGGAGCGACAAGATGATGAGCCAGCGACCAATGGTGTCAAGTGTAAAGTTACGGTCTCTGCCTGGCATGTAAAAATCGGTGAGTTGGGCGAGCCGGCTGTTTTCACGGGTGTGGCAATCTTTGCAATCGAGTGCCAGGTCTGATGTTGAAACCATATGACTTACTGGTAGATACATCTCCGTTTCGACGAAATCGTATTTTCCGCTATAAGGCATTCCAACGTATTCCATTCCCTCTTCAAGTGCTCTTTCCCAATCGAGGTCAACCCAGAGAGCTCCCTTGTTCACCTCTTTATCCCACAATTTAGGTTGAATGATAGTTAGATTTTCCACATCGTAGGGCTGTTTACCGCGGTGCACTTTCATCGGAATGATTTTGCTTTCCTTGTCATCGTATGAACCAAATAAAGTATTGATTTTCAGTGGTAAATTATTCAAATCAACTTTATCGGTAAGCAAATGGTGGTCGGCGGTTCCGTTAAACCAGCCATATTCCGGAACAGCATTTCTTTGCCAGTGGAAATCACCTTTTATGGAGGCGTAAACCTGGTTTCCTGTAGAATCGAGTACTTCGTAAGGCTTTCCGTCCTTGCGCTTTGTTGCTGTTGACCAGTCCCAGTAAGTTTTGGTCGGATTCACCTTAGCATAAACAGGGATGTGGCAGGTTTTGCAATCCACCTTCACTGTGTGCTCGTTCAGTTTGCTATTGGCATGTGGCACTGAAGTATGGCACTGCTCGCAGGTGGCGCGTTGCGTATTGGAGGAAGATACGCCATAATAACGGCCCAGCATCTGATGATTTTCGGCCGGATGACACTCTACGCACGACATGTGCAGGCCGTCAACACCCATATGAACATCCACTGAACGGTCGGCGGTGAGCAGTGCCATTTCGAGGTCGCCATGTTTAACATTGTTACCACCGGCGCTATGAAAATGGCAATAACCACAGTTGTAGGTTCCCGGCCGGCCTACATTGCCCAAAATCCTGGTGAAATCCGGACCCTCTTCGCCCATTACGGGATATCCTGCGCCACCTTTTGCTTTTTCGTAGGTGTTGGTATTGTCATGGCAGATCAGGCAATCAATGTTGTACTCATTGGTAAAGTCAAAGTCATGATTTTCCCACCCATATCCAACATGACATCGGTTGCAGGTTCCCTCGTTGCTCGAAATCCCCGTGCAAAAGTTATTTATCAGGTTTTTTTTGCCAAGATATGTAACGCCCCGGCCAGGAATGAAGGCTTCTCTTTCCCAGTTCCAATGGGCATTTTTCAGCACTTCTTTACCGCGCTCGGTGTGGCAGGAGAGACAAGCTGCAGTAATCTCGTGAGGATTGGTAAATTCCTGCTGCAAAACAGCGTGTTGCGAGTGATCTACAACCTGCTTGTGTGTAACGGAGTATTTCGCTCTTAACTCGTTGAGATTGTGGTGGTCATCTTTTACCTCTCTGAGGGCAAAGGTAATAATGACCAGAGGAGCGACAACAGAAAAAATGAAACTGAATAGCTTCTGGTAATATTTCATTGTAGAATCTAAATTTTTTTGGGCTGCAAAATTACTTTTCACCTTTTATCATATTTAATAATTGACATATATCAATAATGACTAATTTTGCCAAGAAATTCAAATGCTGTATTTAAACTGAAATTCAGATTAATAACTCTAATATTTATTCGATGAAGAAACTGCTCATTTTAGGCGCTGGCACTGGCGGAACCATCATGGCCAATAAAATGCGGGAGGAACTGCCGCGTGAGGACTGGCAGATTACATTGATTGACCAGTTTAAAATCCATTATTACCAGCCTGGGTTCTTGTTCATTCCTTTCGGTTATTATAAAGAGGCTGACGTAGTAAAGCCAAAGTACAATTTTATTCCCCCTGGTGTGAACCTTATTTACCACGAAATTGAGCGTGTGGATGCGCCAAATAACACTGTGCTGCTTAAGGGCGGGGAGGTTTTGAAGTATGATATTCTGATCATTGCCACAGGTACAAAGATTGCGCCTGAGGAAACCCCGGGTCTGAAAGGGGAGCTATGGCACAAAAAGATATTTGATTTTTACACCATCGAAGGTGCAAAAGCGCTTGCGGGATTCTTCAAAACCTGGGAAGGCGGAGACCTTGTGATCAATATTGCAGACATGCCAATAAAGTGCCCGGTTGCGCCTCTGGAATTTGCTTTTTTTGCTGATGCATTCTTTCTCGAAAGAGGGATGAGAGACAATGTGAAAATTACTTACGTAACTCCGCTCGGTGGAGCATTTACCAAACCCCGAGCATCGAAAATGCTGGGTAATCTGCTTGATCAGAAGAATATAAACCTGGTTACTGATTATGTGCTGGGTGAGGTGGACAGCGAAAAACAGGTTATCATTGATTACGGCGGGCAGGAAATTCATTTCGACTGCCTGGTATCTATCCCGCTGCACAAGGGAGATGCAATGATCGAGCGCAGCAACCTGGGAGATGATCTGGGTTTTGTTCCTGTTGACAAGAATACTCTGCAATCCACTCAGTATGAGAACATTTTCGTGATCGGCGATGCAGGTAATTTTCCAACCTCCAAAGCTGGTTCAGTGGTTCACTTCCAATCAGAAATCCTTCACGAAAACCTTATTTGTTACATCGAGAACCGATCATTCACCGGAAGTTTCGACGGGCACTCCAACTGTTACATCGAAACCGGGCACGGAAAAGGAGCACTCATTGACTTTAATTACGACACCGAACCACTGCCAGGGCACTTCCCATTTCCCGGCATCGGCCCCTTCGGCCTCCTCAGAGAGAACCGCATGAATCATTATGGAAAACTGATGTTCAGATGGATTTACTGGCATATTCTGCTCAAAGGCAAAGAGATGCCCATTGACAGCAAGATGACAATGGCTGGTAAAAAGATCTGATTGAGTCATCTTTTCCAGAAATCATAACGGAGCACCAATTTTACATCGAAAAAAAATACATATGACCGATCAAAATGTTCAAATACAAATAGATGAAATAAACCGTAAACTCGACTTAATCCTTGAAGAGATTTTTTTGCAGAAGCAGAGCCGTGAAACCACCGAGGACTTGATTTCCGACTTGTCTATCATTGGAAAAGACGCCTTCAACACGGCTGTAACTGAACTGGACAAGGCCAGCATTGAGTTGCATCCCGAGGCTTTATCAGGTCTGGGAATTAAACTTATCAGGAATTTGCAGAGCCTGAACGACCTGCTCGACACACTGGAGAGCCTTCAGGATTTTCTCAAGGATGCCACTCCGATTTTGCGGCAGGTTGGGTTGGATGCAATTGATAAAATGAACGATCTTGAGCAGAGGGGCTATTTTGCTTTCCTAAGCGAGTTGGCCCGCGTGCTCGATAACGTTGTTACCGGATTCTCAAGAGATGATGTTAAAGCATTGGCCGATAATATTGTAACCATTCTGCAAACGGTTAAAGATCTGACGCAACCGGATATGCTTGATGCAATCAATAATGCAGTTAAAATCTATAAAAACCTGGATACCAAAGATATCCCTGAATATTCGCTATGGAGAGTCATCCGTGAACTACGGTCACCTGAAATGCGCAGATCGCTGGGTTTCATGATCACTTTCCTGAAAAATTTAACCAAAGAAGAACAGACTCAAAGTAATAATCATTAAATCAAGTTATTATGGCACAAAAAACGTATGCAGGCGTCGCAATTGACGTCAACGAAGAGGGTTATTTCACCAATCCGGCTCAATGGACCAAAGAGATTGCAGCAGCAATTGCCAAAGAGGAGGGACTTGAACTTACCGAAAAACACTACCAGGTTCTCGAATACCTGAGAAATAGGCATAACGGTGGTGAACAACTCACCATCAGAGGAATCAACAAGTCGGGTGTTGTAGATGTGAAGGATTTCTACCAGCTTTTTCCTGGAGCACCATTGAAAAAATCAACCAAAATTGCCGGTATTCCCAAGCCGACAAGCTGCGTGTAATTATCAATCAATCAAAAATTTATTGCTATGTCAGATAATAAGAATCCCGTAAAAAAGGTGAGTATAATCTGCGCCAAAGGTACCATCGAAGATGTGTATGCAGCCCTTGTGATGGGAAATGGCGCCGTGATGGAAGGCATAGAAGCCAATCTTTTCTTTACATTTTTTGGATTGGAGGCCATCATGAAAAAGCGGATGGATAACCTTCATACCGGTGTCGTGGGGAATCCTGCTATGCGTCTTCCCGGTGGAATGAGGATGCCAACTTTGCTCGGAGTTATTCCGGGTGTGGAGGCCATGGTTTCGGCGATGATGAAAAAAGAGATGGACAAACTAGATGTTCCTCCAGTGAGTGAGTTCATTGAGCTCTTTGTTGCCGGTGGAGGCAGTCTTTATGCTTGTAAACTGGCCGCTGATATGTTCAAAATCAGAAAAGAGGACTTAAGCGAGCACGTTAAAGGAATTATTACTGTCGGCGAATTTTACGAAAAGGCTGGTGGCGAAGGCAGTCATATCATCTTTACCTGATTGGTAAAAGTTGGTTTATCCAAAGATGTGAAAATCCCGCACTTACCTTTATTTTAAAGCGAGTGCGGGATTTTCTCTTTTTTAGTTGATCACTATTTTCGATCAATATCTCTGTCGTTCAGAATACTCTGTGTGGAGTAGTTTATGAGATAGATTGCCATATGGTTCGCCAAGGAATTCCTTGTAAAGATGAATCACTTCAGGATTTTCATGCGATTTTCTTAAGGTCATTGACGAGTCTTCGGCGTAAATTGCCTCTATGCGTTTCTGACGGATTTCAGGTGTAGTCGGTATCGGCTGACCTCCACCGCCCAGGCATCCACCCGGACAAGCCATGATTTCGATGAAATGGTAGTCTGCTTTGCCGGATTTCACGGTGTCCATCACATGACGGGCATTGGCCAGACCATGAGCCACACAGCATTTAACCTCAACACCTTCGAGGAATTTGTACTCCGGCGTTGTTCCTTCGATTTTTATCGTTGCCTCTTTAACGCCATCAAATCCACGTACAGGTTGAATGTTCAGGTTTTCGAACGGTACTTCTCTGCCGGTAACTATTTCATAAACAGTGCGTAGCGCAGCTTCCATCACTCCTCCGGTGGCGCCGAATATTACCCCGGCGCCGGTAGATGTTCCCATGATCGAGTCGTAACGCTCCTCGGGCAGGTCATTGAATTCGATGCCGGCCTGCTGGATCATAATGGCCAACTCGCGGGTAGTAAGCACATAATCAACGTCTTTAAATCCACTGTCACGCATTTCGGGACGGTTAGCTTCGTATTTTTTGGCGGTGCATGGCATGATGGACACACTGACAATTTTTTCGGGATCAACCCCAATTTTCCTGGCATAGAATGTTTTGGCCAATGCCCCGAACATCTGCTGTGGCGATTTGCAGGTGGACATGTGCGGCATCAAATCGGGGTAGATATGCTCGAAAAACTTCACCCAGCCGGGTGAGCAGCTTGTAGTCATCGGCAATGGGTGCTTATTGTCATTTTCAACAATAATGCTTTTCAGCCGGTGCAGCAACTCCGTTCCCTCTTCAAGAATGGTGAGGTCGGCGGTAAAGTCTGTATCCAATACTGAATTGAACCCAAGACGCCTGAGCGCTGCGACCATTTTACCGGTAACACGCTCGCCCGGTTTTAGTTTCAGCGCCTCACCCAGCCCGATACGCACTGCCGGAGCTGTTTGCACCACCACATGCTTATCCGGATTTCCGATGGCAGCCCAAACCTCTTCGATGTAGTTGCGTTCGATGAGTGCTCCTGTGGGACAGTGAATTACACATTGTCCGCAATTGGTACACACCACCTCGCTGATAGGCTTGTTGAAGAAAGTGGAAATTTTCATATGATCGCCCTTGTGTGCAACTGTAAGTGCACCAACGCTTTGCAGCTCATCGCAGGTACGCACACAGCGCTGACACCTGATGCAACGGCTGTCATCCTTTATGATTGAAGGCGAAAAGCTATCAATTGTGTAGGAATGTGAATGGATCAAATCAATGAAATCCTGGTTGGTGATTTTGTATTCAGCGGCCAGTTCCTGCAATTCGCAGTTGCCGTTTTTATAGCATTTGGTGCAATCGGCGTTGTGCTCCGAAAGTAACAGCTCGATGATGTGCTTCCGTGAGTTACGCACCATCAGGCTGTTGGTCAGGATATCCATTCCTTCCCAAACGGGCGTGGCGCATGCGGCAAATAACTTGGAAACACCTGCTACCTCTACAACACAAACCCTGCAGTTACCAGCAATACATAGATCTTTGTGGTAACATAAAACGGGTATTTTGATTCCCAGTTGCTTTGCGGCATCCAGTATGGTTGTGCCATGATCTACAGCTAGTTCGGTTCCGTTAATAGTAATATTGATTTTTTTAGTCATAGTTATTGTGGTTTTTAGTAAATCATCTCTTCGCGGAAATTTTCAACAATAGACTGAAACGAGTTTGCCACCGACTGTCCAAGTCCGCATTTTGCTGTGGCTTTCATGGTTTCGGTGAGTGCGAGCAGCTTATCAAGGTAAGCAGCAGGTTTTTCGCCACGTTTTACAGCGCGGCTTCCTTCGAGGAGCTGCTGGGTGCCAACACGGCAAGGTGTACATTGTCCGCAGGACTCCTCTGTGAAAAATTCGAGGTAATTGGTCAGCAGGTTGAACATAGAACGGGAGCTGTTGAAAAGCATCATCGAACCTCCGGTGGGTAGCGAAATGCCCACAAGTTTTCCCTGGTAGCCGATATGTGTTTCTCTGAATTTTTTTCGGGGAACGCAAAATCCGGATGCGCCTCCAACCTGCACTGCTTTGGTATCGCCATCTCCAAAATCGTTGGCAAAATCTTCAACCGTCATTCCAAGTTCAAGCTCATAAATACCGGGAGTTGGCGTATCGCCGGAAACCGAAAACAATTTTGAGCCATAGCTGTCCTTCACCCCAAGTTCGTTGAATTTGCTTGATCCATGCTGGAAAATGGTGAACGTATGTGCCAGTGTTTCAACATTATTGATCACTGTTGGTTTACCAAGGTATCCAAAATCACTCGGATAGGGTGGTTTGTTTCTGGGTTCTCCTCGTTTACCTTCCATGGATTCAAACAGTGCGCTTTCCTCGCCGCAAATGTAAGCGCCATAACCAAGAAATATTTTTACCCTGAAGTCTAATCCAAGTTCATCCAAAACGGCATGAAACCTGTCAATCTCCTTGTTTAATTCTTTTACAAGGTATTTGTACTCGTGCCTGAGGTAAATAAAACCCTCTTTTGCGCCGATGATACGACCACAAAGCGCCATCCCTGTCAGTACTTTGTAAGGCACCCTGGTCAGGATTTCACGGTCTTTGAAGGTTCCCGGTTCGCCCTCATCTGCATTACAGATTACAAATTTTGTTTCTGATTGAGCTTCTGAGGTTAGTTTCCATTTAAGCCCTGTCGGAAATCCAGCTCCTCCACGACCTTTCAACCCTGAGGCAATCATTTCGTTGATCAACTCGGTGTTGGTGCTTTGCAAGGCTTTTTCCAGTACTTTCTTAAAATCGTCTTCCTCTTTGAAGATCAGATCAATACGCTTTAAAATATTTTTTCCCATTGTTTCTTGAATTTGAGTTATGAAAGCTGCTTGTATTCGGCAATAATGCTGTGGACTTTTTCAACTGTCAGCTCAGTGTACACCTCATCGTTGATAAGCATTGCAGGGGCTTTGTGGCACCAGCCGATGCAGTTTGTTTCGAGAAGGGTGAATTTTTTGTCGGGTGTAGTGTCGCCCAGTTTAATTTTCAGTGCCTCCTCAAGGGCGAGTAGGATTTGGTTTTTCCCTTTCATGTAGCAGGAAATTGTCCGGCAAATCCTGATGATGAACTTGCCGCGCTGTGTTGTGTCCATAAAACTGTAAAACGTAGCCGTTCCGAATACATCAGCAGCCGAAATCTCCATCTCTTCCGCTATCAGAGTCATTGCATATTCACTCACGTATCGCTCTTTCTCGGCAACACCCTGTAGAACAGGAAGGAGATTTTCGCGTGATTTGCCATGCTTCTTTACAAGGTTCTGCACTGTTGTTTTAATTTCATCCATAGTTTTTAGTTTAAATTTTTGATGTTCTGGTGTTGGGCGGTTCAAAACGCCCTGACTTAATTTTTCGATGCAAAAATAAATGAAATATCATTTAAATTATTGATTGATAACTATTTATACTTAATCTAAGTAAGCGAAACGATTGATTTAGAGATCACCAGCCTGTAGGCGAAAATTTGATAAATCGGGACTATCCCGGAAATGTTATCATTCCACAAGGCCAGTTCATTTATTTTCCCCGTTCAACACAGGATATCAAGCCAATACAGTTGTGTGAGAACTGAACAAATTGTTGCTGAAATGCTTTTGAAAGATGGCTTAAAGGAATCCAATAAGGGTTTTATCCCCACAAAAGTCCAAATCAGGAAGATGGATCAGGGATGTTGGCGTGTTGGGCTTTTGATTTGCATTCCTGCATAATCCGCTGTTTCCATCACTTTTCGGGAGGCCCGCAATTCCGGGAATTGATTCCAAAGGATATTACCAGGAAAAAAATAGAGGTTAAAGTGTAAGCTGTGCACTTTTTAGAAAGAAGTTTTTGCGCATTTTGTTTCGAAGCTTGTAAATCCAATATTTTTAGTTTGCCGGATATTAATCAGTTTTCCAGGTGTTTGCAGGTAATTAATCTGGTGGCAGCAAACTAATTTGAAAATTTTTTGTTTATTGACAGTTTCTTAGAGTGGGTCATAAAGGCAACTTTTCTCCTTTTGATGCTCTATAGAGCTATACAAATCATCAAGTTTATCCAATCTGCTTTACAAAATGAAATCTACTCTTCTACTCCTGTTAATCGCTGTTTTTATGATCAGCAATCTGGCTTCCGGCCAGGACGATGGCTCAATGAAAGCCACCGAATGGGGTGTAATGTCTGCGCCCAGGTCAGTACCCTCCATCGCCGAACAAATTGTCTCAGGAACTTTTGTTGCCTCCGATGTTACCGGTGAACCGCGTTTGGGACTTCCCAAGAAAAGCGGCGCTAACAAAACAGTTCCCGGAAAGGGTTTACCCAAGGATGGCGACCCGCTGGTCAAATACCAGAAAGAGGCAAGCCGGCACCGCGGTAAAGAACCGTTGCTGGTTTTTGATGCCAATACCTCTAATTATACACCCTCAGACCCGACCGGGGCAGCAGGTCCGAATCACTATGTTGCAGGCTGGAACGTGGGTTTCCGGATTTATGACAAACAGGGAAATCCTCTCACACCTGCAGCTTCACTATCAACGCTTTTTCCAGGAAATAACCTTGGCGACCCGATCATCCTTTATGACAAAGATGCCGACAGGTTCATTGTTACTGAATTCGACAGCAGTCCTAACGGGTTCAACGTGGCTGTGAGCAAGGGTCCAGATCCGGTGAATGACGGCTGGTGGGTTTACACCACAGGATTCCAGACAGGAACTTTTCCCGATTATCCAAAGTTTTCGATATGGTCAGATGGTTACTACGTTACAGCCAACATCAGCAGCACCAACAAAACTTTTGTTTTGCAGCGTGAGAAGATGCTGGATGGATTGACTGCCAAATTTGTGGCTCTGCCTTTGCCACAAATTGCCACTTCGGGATTTTACAGCCCGCAGGCATTTAACGTAACCAACGGTGATCTGCCTCCTGATGGTAATGGCTATATCGTTTATCTTCAGGATGATGCGTGGTCGGCAGTTTCGGTTGACCATCTGAAAATCTGGACAATTAATGTGGATTGGGAGACAACGTCCAACTCTACCATCTCGGCGCCGCAAATTATTAATACCGCTCCTTTTGTTTCGGTTTTTGATGGAGGATCATTTTCCAACCGCCCGCAACCTTCAGGTCCACAACAGGATATTCTTCAGGCAACCATCATGAACCAGGCGCAGTACCGCCGATTTCCGGATTACAATTCAGTATTGTTCAATTTTGTAGTGGATGTTTTGCCCGGTGCTGCCGAACTTGCCGCTATCCGCTGGTACGAGCTAAGGCAATACGGCGACGGAAATCCCTGGGAAATTTATCAGGAAGGAACATACACTTCGCCCTACAATAACAAGGACGCTTTTTCGGGAAGCATGGCAATGGATGGATTCGGGAATATCGGTATGGGTTACACCACGGTGAGTTCCACCGAGAAGATTGCGATTTATTACACCGGCCGTCTTGCTTCCGATCCGTTGAATGTGATGACTATTGATGAAACGCTGATTGGTCAAAGTCTCAGTAACAATCCTTCAAACCGACTTGCCGATTATGTGCACCTCACAGTGGATCCGGCTGATGATATCACCTTCTGGCACATTGCCGAGTATTTCAAATCAAACCAGCGGAGAGACATTGTGGGTGTATTTCAGATTGCAACCCCTCTTGCAACCGATGTCGGAATTCTCAGCATTGATTCTCCGGCAACCGGAGCGCTATCTGAAAATGAGCCGGTTACGGTTACTCTTTTCAACTATGGAACCAACGACCAGGTAGATATTCCAGTGATTTTCCAGGTGGGAGAGGGCGAGCCGGTTACCGAAATTTTTTCAGGCCCAATTCCCAGCGGTGACGCGGTGCAATATACATTTGAAGCTACTGCCAACATGGGAATTATTGGTCAGACTTATTCCATCACGCTTACTGTTGAGCTTGATGGCGATATGATCCCTGAAAATGATACTTTAACAAAGAGCGTTCTGTTCCTGCCTCCAGATGATATCGGAATTCAGGCAGTGTTGGCGCCGGTTTCCGGAAGCGGAATGACCGATAATGAGGAGATTAAAGTAATGGTCGAAAACTTTGGCACAAACGAGCAAACCCCGGTTACCTTAAATTATAAGCTTCACGGAGTAGTTGTTACCGAACAATTTGATAACCCATTGCCGATGGGAACTGTGGGCGAATATACCTTCGTAACTCCCGGTGATTTTTCGGTTGTCAATACGCATGAACTTATGGTTTACCCAACTTTGCCCGGCGATTTTTCACCTGCAAACGACACCATTACCGTGCTTATCACCAACACCATGTGCCAGCCGGTTTCCAATTGCTCGAACAGTAGTGGAATTATTGCTCTCTCCCTGAGCGACCTCTACAATCTCTCCAATTGCTCACCAGAAGGCTATTCTGACTTTACGGAAATGGTGGCCAATATTGAGCAGGAATTTAATTACGAACTAACAATCCAGACTGGTGTTGTAAATCAGTATGTTACCGTGTGGATTGACTTCAACGATAATTTGCTTTTCGAGATGAATGAGAGGATTATTAACAACTATTTTGTCGAAAGTTCTCCGGGTATAGGAAATTTCGATGTTACCCTTCCTTTTAACATTCCTGCAAGTGCCCCACTTGGACAGCATTTGATGCGGGTGAGGATGAGTTTTGGTGAGCCGGTTCCGGATAATGCATGTATTACTACCGAATTTGGCGAGACTGAGGATTACACTGTTGCCATCAGTCCCTCTACAGTTGGCTTTGCTGATCTGCCGGTTGCAAATTCTGATCTGATTGTAGCTTATCTGGGAAACAATCAGTATGAATTTACCCTTGAAAATAAGGATTTAAAAGGTGCAATGGTTTTCAACGTGCATGATGTAATGGGACAAAAGCTTGTGGAAAACCGCGTCAGCGGCGATAACGGCAAATACTCCTATAGCCTCGATATGTCCTATGCTGCTAAAGGCATTTACATTATCCGTTTCGGGTCTTACACCTATGGCAAAGTGAAACTGATCAGGGTGATGTAGAATTACTGTAACCATCTGATAATTAAAATAATGTATTCGGGCGGGTAATCCATCTTTGATGATGGGTTACCCGCCCGAAGTGTTTTTTGGAGAATAATTTTATACTGCGATCTCCGGTATTTAATTGAGTGTAATCCAGTCATCAGTTCCAGTAGAAAATTTGACTGGACTAACACCAGGCACGACAATGGTTAATTAACCTGCTGGCTCAATATTCACAACTTCATACATGTTTTTGCCTTCCACCACCACGGGCTGGTAGTAGGTTTCGCCAAGTTTTACGTAGGTTATGTCTCCGATTTTTACTTCCTCGCCGCCTTCGGGTAGATTTGGAACGAGAGTACCCGCAGTTGGTGGAACAACCACGTAGGTTTCATCTGCTTTTTCGTAATAAGTTCCGGCGTAATAGTAGTTGTTGGTGGTTTCATTGACTGCAACGGTTTGTGCACCATCAGGCAGTGAAGGCACTGTGGTTCCTGGCGGAGGCTGGATTGCCTTGTACTTATCCCCCTCTTTTACATAATATACTCCGTTGTCATAATAAACCTGCCCGTCATCATTATCGCTCTCTTCGGCATCGTCAATACTTACTATGATGGCAGTTACAGCAATTGTTGCCACAAAAACACCCCAGGGATTATAAGAAGGCCCATAGTAATAGGGATTGTAGGGATAGGGGTGATAGGGATGGTAGCAGTTGTAGTGATATCCGCCGTAAGCGTATGGTGGTCTTGGATAAGGTCTTGCAGGGGGCCTTACATAAATATTGTTCTGATTGTATCTGTTTCCGCTGTTATTGATATTATTGCTGTTGTTGATGTTGTTCCTGTTGTTGTTTACATCTCCCGTATTGACTTTTCCTGAGTTTCCTTTCAGGTTGGTTTGATTGCGGTTTCTGGTATCGCTTGTCGAAACTCCTTTGTTTCCACTTTGACCCGAAAGGGTACGGTCGGGAGATTTTTGATGACCACCGTTAATAGAGCGATCTGAAGTAGAAGGCCTGGCTTGTTGGGCTGGCTGCCTCGACGGCTGAGACGAAGGCCTTGCCTGCTGGCTGGATTGCCTGGATGGCTGGGATGCTGGCCTTGGCTGCTGCGCCGGCCGCGACATCTGAGAGCTGCCTCCCATTCGTGCGCCACCTCCACCACCTCCGCGGGATCCACCACCTCCGTGCCCCATTCGCTGTGCCGTCGCACTTAAGGGTAAGATCATTGCAAAAACTGCTATGTAAAGCAGGTATCTGAATTTTATAGTGAATGTTGTCATGATTTCTGGTATTATTAATTAGTTGATTTTCAATTCTGTTTTGCCAGTATTTTGATTTTTCTTGCTTTAGGTGGTGGTGTAAAGTTGAACATCGCATTCGGTAAATCCGGATTCACCTTCCAATCAGAAAAAGTAGCCAAATATTGTGTATTTGGACTTTCATCGTAGTAAGTAATGGCCATTTTCACCGGCAGAAACCATTCATCATCTGAAATCCAGAATTGGACACCCATTGCTTTGTTTCTTGAAATAATGTGGTAACAGTTCTTTCCTTCAACTACGCATCTGCCAACAAGGATGATATCATCCATGGTTGCAATGAGATCGTCGGTAAATGTTGGATAGAAAAAATCGGCTGCCGGAAATTCGATGTCGTATTGCTGGTTCACTTCATCAAAGGTTTCTATGATAGTTGGCGGAGTATCAATCACCGCATAGGTACTTTCGGTGAAGGAATAGTAAACCAGTTCTTCGCCGTTGTACCACATCCCCCGATGTCCTTTGTTGCCATTGGAGTGGATCAGCAATTTATCCGGCCCGACCATATATACCTGGCTTTCGTTGAAATATTTCACCAGGCCGAGTTCCACATCAATAATGTCCTGAGAAGTATTGACTGTGAAACTTACCGACCCCAGGTCTCCGATCAGGTCGCTCATCCGGTCGAGGATGATGATGGCTGTTGTATCAATTTGTGGTGTTTGTGCTTTGGTTATCAACGCAGTAGCAACAAAAAAAATAAGTACAAATTTTTTCACGATACGTAGTTTTGTTCAATTAGTTTTACCTGCAAAATCCAATAATCAACCATACTTTTCGTAGTTTATTGCTTTGCTTTGGATAATACCAAAGTTCTACAAAGACTGGATAATAGGGGAAGGTTTTAGTACATAGCAAATGCCAGAAAACTCCATAATTTGATTTTCAATATCAAGAGTTTTCTGGCAGTAACCAATTATTCAAATTTTTAGCGGACTTCCACAGTCACTTTTGGAATTCTTCCGGTGAACTTCGATTTATGCTCAGATCCAATGGTTTCAACCACTGGGGTAGCGAGATCAATGCCCACATCGGCAGTTTCGTCAGCAGAGAAAATTCCTGACTGGGTGCGTTCGATACGACCTTCTCCGACCTTTTTATCATCAATGTATAATGTTGCCCAACCTCCTTTACCAATGCCCTCGCCATCGTAAGCAAAATCGAACTTGATGGTATGCTTCCCGGGTGTTAATTTTTCAGCGGAAGTAACAGTGTAGCGCTCCATTCCTATGAAGTTATAATCATAAGCAGGAATGCCATTTTTAACATAAAGTGACCAACCGCCAAAGCGTCCTCCCTGAGCAATGATGGTTCCGTGAGCTGCTTTGCCTTCGGATATTTCAACTTCTGCAGTGATCGTTTTTGACTTGTTTTTCACATTCAGGAAGACGTTCTCAGTCATTCCGGTCATCCCTTGAGCAAGGGTCAGCGAAGTGCGCCCCTGCATAATGTCGGGACGACCCACTTTTTCAGCGAGAAGACGCTCAAATACACGGTCATCAATCGGCAGTGCAAAATTCTTTTCTGCTTCCTTCAGGAAAAGATCCTGCAATTCTTTCAATTTTTCAGGATGTTCTGCTGCCAGATCATTGATTAAGCTGAAGTCGTTGGCCACATCATACAGTTCCCAGATATCCTCCAATAAGGGTCTGCGTGGTGTTGGTTCCCAGGGCGCTCTGTGTATGGTGCGGGCATACCATCCTTCGTGATAAATTGCACGGTTACCGAACATCTCAAAATATTGGGTTGTGTGTTTTTCTTTGGCAGTACCATCGTTGAACGAATAAACCATACTGATTCCGTCCATCGGGCGCTGCTCAACGCCATTTACACTTTTTGGCTCGGGAAGATTTGCAGCCTCCAGAATGGTTGGGGCTACATCAATAACATGAGTGAATTGGGTACGCACTTCTCCTTTGGATTTTATTCCTTTAGGCCAGCGAATGGCCATACACACTTTGGTGCCGCCGTGGTCTGATCCTATCTGTTTGGTCCAGGTATATGGAGTATCAAACATAACAGCCCACCCGGCAGCCATGTGTGGGTAAGTTTCCGGTCCGCCCCATTTATCAATTTTCTTCAGCATGTCCTCCACTGTTTCCTGCACTCCATTGAAGTAGGTCATTTCGCTGAACATGCCATTGGCGCCACCTTCAGCGCTTGTCCCATTGTCGCCGTAAACGAAGATAACAAGGGTATTGTCCGCCTGGCCGATCTGGTCAATAGCATCCAGTAAGCGTCCTACTTCATAATCTGTCATGTCGAGGAAAGCAGCAAACACTTCAGCCTGTTTTGTAAACAGGCGTTTTTGATCGGCCGAAAGTGATTCCCAATCTTGTATTGCTTCGGGCTTTGGCGCCAATTTGGTTCCAGCAGGTACGATCCCGGCCGCGATTTGTCTGTCAAGTATTTCCTGACGCATCGCGTCCCAACCGGCATCAAATTTTCCTTTCCACTTCTTAATGTAGCTCTCCGGAACGTGGTGTGGGGCATGTACAGCACCCGGTGCGAAGTACATTAAGAAGGGCTTGTCAGGAGTTAATGCCTTTTGGTGCTGCATCCATGCGACGGCCTGGTCGGTCATGTCGCGCATAAAGTGGTAGTCGGGATCTTCGGGCAATTCAACTGGGTGAGTGCCATCATAAATAAATGGCGCCCACTGATTTGTTTCTCCTCCGAGGAAGCCGTAAAATTTATCAAATCCCTGGCGTGTCGGCCAGCGATCAAACGGGCCTGAAACACTGGCTTCCCAGGCTGCAAGCTCGTGCCACTTTCCAAATGCACCTGTGCTGTAGCCATTCAGCCGAAGCATCTCGGCAACAGGAGCAACACTTGGTGGAATCTGGCCGGTATTGCCCGGAAAACCTGTCCCTGTTTCGATAATGGCGCCCATGTTATTTACATGGTGGTTGCGACCGCTTTTCAGCGCAGCTCTGGTTGGAGAGCAGACTGCAGTCGTGTGAAAGTTATTGTAAACCAATCCCTCACCAGCCAAACGATCAAATGTAGGCGTTGAGACCGGGCCACCATAAGTGCTGGTACCGGCAAAGCCAAGGTCGTCGAGCAGCACAAGCAAAACGTTGGGTGCATTTTCCGGAGCTTTTACTTCAAAACGTTCTGGAAGCGTTGCATTCCTGACGTCTAACTCTTTCGTAGTTTGACGAAGGGGCTCCTTGATGGGAAGCACCGTGCGATCAATGCCGGTGGTTGCGGCTTTGTCACTTTCGGCATTTTGCTTCGGTGCGCAGGAAAATAACATTGTCCCTGCAAACAGCACTAAAATCAATTTTTTGAATAATTGATGTTTCATTTTGTGTAAGTTAATTGTTTTAAAAAAATCATTCTATAAAACTATATGGTTATCAATTCTGAGTGAAATCTGCTAAGGACTTTTGTCAAAAAAATGGCTTTAATAAAATCCCCGGATTATGAGCCAGGCATTCAATTCAACTTTTAAGTCAGCGCAAAAGTAGTTTTATCTGGAAATGAGTAATCTCGAAATTAATCTTCAGTTGGTCTAAATAATTGCCCTTTATGCTCCACGTTTAAAATCCCTGTACAAACTCTGGACGCTTGCTTCGTCTGGATAACATTGAATTAACTTTTCCACATAAATTGAGGCTTTTGTCCGGTCGTTCCGGTTAAGGTTAAAAACGAAAAGGGCATAGAGTAAATCGAAATTGCATGGATCAAGGACCAACCCTTTTTCAAAAGTCGCACCGGATTTCATGTCCTGACCTGTTGACTGGTAGAGCAAACCCAGGTTGTAGAATATTCGTGGGTTGGCGTTTGGTAACGAAACTGCAGTCTCCAGCAAAGTAATCGCCTCCGAATTCCTTTTCTGTTCGGCATAAAGCAGTGCAAGGTAATAATAACCTTCGGTCATTTCGGGGTGAAAACGGATCATTTCGCTGAAGAGACGGTCGGCCAGTTCAGTTTTACCTTCAGCATAGCTTTGGATGCCAAGATTGATCCTTGCCGGGTAGAATAGCCTGTCAAGCGCCAGTGCTTCAGCATAGTTCTCCATCGCTTTCGGGCGGTCATTCATTTTAGAGTAATAATTCCCCAGGTTGTAACGGCCGGCGGGAAAATCAGCTGCCCATTCGAGTGATTGCCTGTATTCTTCAACGGCATTACGGAAAGCGGCAAGCTGAAATTCATTAAAGGCTGAGTCATTAAATGTCAATAACCTGCTGGCTGCTTCAATCCTGACCGACTTGACCGGGTCGCTGAGCAATGGGAGCAGGTTGGTTAATAAAATTGATGAATCGGCAGGTGAATAATTGTTGGCAGCCATATACCTGAGTAGAGGATCAGGATTATTAAGTAACCTTCTGATCGTTTCCTTGGCGTTCTGATTATCATAACCCGAAAGGTAACTTATGGCCGTAGCCCTGATGATTTCAGGATACAGATCGTTGTTGATAAGCCGGATCAGTCCCTGATCAGCGTTGGGCTTACGCTCGTAGGCATCGGCCAGAATGGTTGCATAATGTGCTTTTTTAGCTTTACCGTACCATTTATTAATATTCTCAAGCGCCCATTCATTGGTTTCGCCATCGTGGCAATTGATACAGGCGTTGGGTGTACCCAGTTGGATGGATAAATCCGGGCGTGGGATGCGCATGCTGTGGTCGAACCGTTTATCAATTCCCATGTAATACTGCCCGGGCATGTGGCAGTCGCGACAAAGATTTCCATCGCCCGGCCCCAGCTTTACACCCGATTTATTCACAAAGGTAATCCCGTCTTCTCCTTTTGCTTTATGAAAATGATGATTAAAGGTATTGTACTGCTCTTCGATATGGCATTGGGTGCACAAAGCATTTCCTTCCAACAAAGGCTTACTGCTGTGCGGATCGTGACAATCGCCGCAGAAAACATCGTTCATGTACATTTTACTCTGGGTAAACGATCCCCAGTCAAACACCTCCTCATGGATCTGGCCGTCCACGTGGTAATTCGGTCTCATGGGCAGTTGCGGAACGGCATAACTGTAGAAGTCGCTGCTCCGGTGATCGTTGGCGCCCATCGAGCTTCGTCGGGAGTGGCAGGGAGCACACGATTCGACATACTGGCGTGAAGTGAGGTTGCTTGTTTGCAACACCAGGCCGGTATTCACATTCTGCGGCCTGCCCATTTCAGGTAACTGCGCCCATTCGATATGCAACGACCCCGGGCCATGGCAGGCTTCGCAGTTTACACTGATGTCAACCCAGGTGGTATGGTAGCTTTTCGTTTCCAGGTCAAAGTTCTTTTGCAGATTGGTGGAGTGACATTCGGCGCACATGCTGTTCCAGTTCTGACTCTGGTTGGTCCAGTAAAGCCAGCTTTCCGGTTCAAGGTCTTCGGGATCGTAAACCATTGCAGCCATATGAAACCATTCATTTTTCAAAGTATTCCAGGCAATCGGAAGACATTGGTAGCGGCCGCTTTCAAAAGGAACGAGGTATTGCTGAAGAGGGCGGATTCCGAAAGTATACTTCACTTCAAATTCCTTCATTTGCCCACCTACACCTTCGGTAAAAACCATGAATTTTCCATCGCGCCGGAAAAAACGGGAAGTCTTTCCATTAAAAATAAGTTCCGCATTGTTAAAATCTCCGGCCACCGTGCTGTCCGTAGCAACCATCATGGCTTTTGAGTGATCCGATTCTTTCCAAAGCCTGTACTCTGGCTGATGACATTCGATGCAGGCATGACCGCCGGTAAAAACAGCCTCAGGCTTCCAGACTTCGCCGGCAGGACGGTTGACCAACAGCGACAGTGGAATGCTTAGCGCAATCACGGCAGTGGCGATCAGTCCGGTGATGCTCCAGCTTTTATGATTCATGGCGGTTATGCATAAACAAGTTGATCTTTCTCGAATGAATTTCGTTTTTTGATAGCCCCGATATCTACTTTCACCAGGCCATTTTCGATGTAAACGGGATAATAACTGAGCGCCCTTGCAGCAGGGGGATTCAAAACTTCTCCTTTGATGTTGAAGGCAGACGAATGGCAGGGGCAGATAAACCTTTGCCTGTCCTCCTCCCAGGTTACCGAACAGCCCAGATGGGTGCACCGGAGCGACAGGGCGATGAATCCACCGTCCTGCTGCCGTGCCAGGTAAAATCTTCCTCCCAAAAATGCCGTAACCGCATTGGTGGAAAATACATCCACCGGACCAGCGTCAAACAATTGCCGGGGAGGCGCCGTTTTTTGCTTTTTACCTGAAAAAGAATAGGCCGCAACCATCACAATCACTTCAACTGAAGCGAAAATTCCCAGCCATTTCCAGGCACGACGGAAAAAATCCTGGCGGGTAATCCGATCTGGGAGTGAGGCATTGGTTGCCATTGACTGTTGTTTATTTTTCGAATCTTTCATATTGTGAACCTTAACACGCCTGGTCTGGAATGTACTAAAAGCAAATTTTCAATCCAAATGTGGAATGTTATGCTGTTTCCAGTTAAACTTTTATAATCCATTTGCAAATATTGGCTGAAATCGCGGTTTTTCATTTACACTTAAATGTTTCAGGGTATGAACCCAATAATTCGATTATATCACCGGGAACATCATTTTTCAGGCGCTCATTGACAAAATGCAGGTTTTTCTCAAAGGTGAAATTCTCAAACGAATTGCTGACATTGCCCACTTTATCAGTCTCGACTTCCATCATCATAATCGGGTCAGGACAATCAGGGTTGAATTGGTCGAATCTAACCATCTTAATTTCAGGGTACGATTTGGTTCTAAAATAAACGATCAGATTTTTAAGATCGAAAACAGTTGTAATGTGAGTGCCATAATTCTGCGGAACATCAACATGTTCTGGCGGAGGAAATTTATTGAAGCCGATATTGTGTAAAAGTTCAAATGCTGATTTTACAACATGCTGATTTTTATGGTTTTGAAAATCTTGAAGATACGTCGCCCCCATGGCCATTATTTCTTCTACACCAAAATTCCTTTCGGGAATTATTCTGTTGCCTCCAAAACCCTGGTAATCTTTCAGGTAATCTATTGACTGCTCATAATTATCGTTGCTGATTATTGGATAAGGCATTGTTTCATTGGTGAATATAACCCACTCGCCTTCAATCGGCTCTAAAATTGCTGTACGTCCAATTGCATCACAAACGTAATAATGCTCTCTGGTAATTGATTCTTCCGAAATACTGATTTCGTTTACTGCCGAAACTACCTCATGAGTATTCGTAAAATTATCAAGCATGTAGGTGATGAAATGAATCTGGTCAATTACGGGGGTGCCTTTAGCTGAGGGGTATTTGGCATCAGCAAATCCGACATGTCCCATTGAAAGCCCCTTCTCGTTCATCCCGCAAATTGCAAAACCAACACCAAAAACATTCAATGTGATGCTGGAATATTTCGATGTCCATCGTGGAATATCTTCATCCGGAAATTCAAAACCTTCTTTATGAATATTTCTGGGATTAAAGACCAAAAGACCATTCGGAATGGTTACATCATGATTGCGCCCTAGAACTACTGTATCACCTGACATTAAACTAATGATTGAGCAATTAGTTGATGACTGTGAAAAAATTGACTGACAAACAAACAGAACATGTACAGTTATTAATATTAAAGCTTTCATAATAAACTATTTAGGTTATTATTCCTTGCAAAATTAATCATAAAGCCATATCTTTTCCCCTAAAAAACACCCCTATAATTGTCAGCACAACGAAAGCGGCAACGATAAACACAAAAATTACCTGCACCAGCTCCTCCTTCGAAAGCACCAGGCGCTTAATATAAAGCCTGTAAAAACCGGCCACAAAAACCAACAGGATAAAAATTGGAATAACGCCGTTGCTGATCACAGCAGGGATGGCAGGCAGCACCATTTCGAAATTGAGGACATATTCGTTAAACAGAATCCCGGAAAGCGTTACAACAGCAGCAAAAATTGCCGTGGATCTGGCGGATTGTTTTCCTTTTTCCGAAATAAACCAAAGCCCTTGCGGTGGTTCATCATATTTTAAAAATGGAATCCAAGCAAAAAACACCATTGCTCCAATTGGGATCACAAAAGCAGCGAAAAAGGGATGAAAATGCATGAGCAACTCCTGCACGCCGGCAAAGTACCATGGGGCTTTGGTCGGGTTAGGACTAAAAGCTGGATTGGCCTTTTCGAGGAGCGGTGCATTGAAAAGTGCTGAAAAGAGGAACAACACTGCAATCAGGACAAGGGAAACGATGAATTCTTTGTAAACCAAATTGGGCATAACAGGCACCATGTTGATCTTTTCATTGGTCACCGGAACGAGAACTCCGCCGGCTTTGCGCACCCGCCAGAAATGGTAAACTGAAATTATCACAATCAAAAAAGGCAAAACGGCGGTGTGAAAATTGAAAAATGTCTGCAATGTGCCTGCATTCAGCTCATCACCACCTACAATCCATCGTTGAAAATTATCGCCGATCAGCGGCAAATATCCGACAATGTTGGTGCTGACGGTAATAGCCCAATAAGCCAGCTGATCCCAGGGAAGCAGATAGCCTGTGAAATTCAGGAAAACAATCAGCACCAGCAGCACCAGCCCGAACAGCCAGTTGATCTTCCTTTTTTCTCTGTAAGCCCCCGTAAAGAAAACCCTGAGAAAATGCAGAAAATTGACTATTAGCAGAAACACCCCGCCCCAATAGTGAATGTTGCGCATAAAAGCGCCGAAAGGAATATTTTTGGTGAGAAACACCACAGAATCATAGGCTTCAGCTACCGATGGTGAATAATTAAACCGCAGCAGGATTCCAGTAAAAATCTGTATTACGATCAGCAGAGCGGCCATTCCGCCAAGGCCGAACGTTCGGTTGAGTTGGATGGCGGCTTCATTGACCCTTGGTGGATGAAGATGTAAGAGAATATTCCGCATGTTTTAATTCCCAATAGCGCACTAAATCCAAGGCAACCTGCATTGAATTGGAGTTCAAAATTAACCCAACTTGAGCACCCTACCCCGAAAAAATGGTAAAAGATTGGTGAAAACTGCAATTTTTGGCATGGTTTAAATGTTATGTATCAGATTATCAATGATATTAATTTCGGGCT
>Ga0209835_1000622_pt1 | contig 22388 bp, 17 predicted proteins | sample LakKivwa52mmetaG_FD_184138 | JGI IMG/M metagenome (GOLD analysis project Ga0209835, IMG submission 184138) | Anoxic lake water microbial communities from Lake Kivu, Rwanda to study Microbial Dark Matter (Phase II) - Lake Kivu water 52m metaG... | ecosystem: Environmental > Aquatic > Freshwater >...
AGGGAATGTCTTGGATGGACTCGCCCACCTGCTCAACTGCAACCCGTGCTCTCAGGCACTTGTGGATTTCCTTCTTTTCGAGCTCTTCCACTTCCTTTCCTGAGGGCGCCCGCGCAATGTAATCAACTTCAGCCAACTGCTTGACTTCCTTGAAAATAAGGTCGCCTCCGCGGTCTCCGTCAACGAAAAGGGTCGTCGTCTTCTTCTTCGTCAAGTCAGCGAGGCTCCCGGGGACATGCGTTCCCCCGATTGCAATGCAGTTCTTGATTCCGTTCCGAAGGAGATTCACAACATCCGCTCTTCCCTCAACTACAATCAGCTCGTCGGATTCGAGAATCCCGGAACCGGCAGGCATCCTGTCTGGGCCCCACTCGATAATTTCGCCAACACGGACAGACTCCCTTACAACATCTGTCAGTTCCTGGGTGTCCGGGAGAGTGTCGTTAACAAGGCTCTTCAAAATTTCCTTTGCCCTGTTGATTATTGATTTCCTCTTTGAAATCCGTACATCATCGACTCCGAGAACCTTTATTGTCGCAGTGCAGGGGCCTACCCTGTCAATTGTTTCCAAGGCCGCCGCAATTATTGCAGTTTCCGCCTTGTCCATGCTTGAGGGAATTTCAATTGTCCCGCTTGTCCTTCCGGATTTGGAATCAACAATTACCTCAATTCTTCCAATTCTTCCCGATCTCTGCAGTTCTCTCAACTCAAGGTCGTTTCCGAGAAGCCCTTCAGTCTGCCCGAAAATCGCTCCGACAACGTCTGGTTTCTCAATTACACCGTTGGCCTGTATTTGGGCTTTAACAATGTATTTCGATGATACTGGTGCTATTTTTCCCATTTTGTTTCTTCTTTCCTCGCTTTGTTTTTTCCATATTTCTTGGCTCGGAACCTCGCGTTTACGGCGCTCGGCCTTTGCTTCGTTTGTTTCTCTTTTGGCTCAGACCTCGCCATCCGGCTCGCCATCCGGCTCGGCCTTTGTTTCTTTTTCCTTTTTCTTTGCTGAATTTGTCTTGAGAAACTGGTGAAAAAAGCACGCAATAACAACCAACAATTATTCCCAAGGGGCGGGTTCAGGAAGCTCGACATTTCCGAGCTCTTCTACCGCCGATTTTCCAAACAGTTTGGTCATTTTCCGGTAATGCATTATCGGGTGCATTCCGAAACTCTCAAGCGTCCGGGAAACAAGGGAGGCGAGTTTCGCGCCTTCCCTGTCGGGATCTGTTAGTATTATTGCAGACTTTTGACCCTTTTTCTTCAGGTCTTCTGCCAGTTTCTGGACAGGACCGGATTTCTCCGATACTTTCAGCAATTCATTAGTAATTCCAAGAGTTCTTAAAGCTTTCTCATCGTTTCGTCCCTCGACAATTATTGGGAGATTTGACAATTTCAATTCTGAGAGAAGGGTTTTGGCCTCAGCCAAGGCCTCGGAAAGGGATTTTTCTTTTGAATTCGTCATTTCTTGAACCATTCTAGTTCCGGGTTTTCAACCTTCAGTTTAACTGGAGTAATTGACACCTTCCCTTTCAGTATTGCATCAGCATCAGTTCCCTTTGCTGGAATCGGCTTGCCCCATGCGCCCCGCTTGTGGGAGAATTTTCCGCCTTTCTTCTCCAAAACCATTTTCCAGTCGAATTCCGCGAACTTGGTATTGACCCATTCCGTTTCGTCTGAAGAGCCCTCCGGGAAATTGACATTGAAATAATCGATTTCCTTTGGGAAGCTTTCAAGGAGAATTGAGACAAGCTCTGAGGCAATCCGCGCTCCCGGCATATATGAATCCGCAGTCTTCTCCCTTGCGCTTCCCCAATCCTCGAAATACTGGGAGAAGGCAATTCCAGGAATCTTGAAGAGCGCGCCCTCAATTGCCGCGCCTTGGGTTCCTGAGAGGAAAAAGTGGGCAATTCCCCAGTTCTCTCCCCGGTTTATCCCTGAGACAATCAAGTCGGGCTTTTTGCAAATTGAATGGAGGGCGATTTGGACGCAGTCCGCTGGGTTTCCGTCGAAAGAATAGTAATTCTTCCCTATTTTTTTCAGGGCAAGGGGCGCATGCCTGTTGTGGGTTTTTCCAACACCGCTTCTTGGGCCGGAAGGGGCTATTGTAATGACTTTTGCCACTCTTTCGAGTTCCGCCTTTAGGGCAATTATTCCGGGGGAATCGAACCCGTCGTCGTTCGTCAGGAGAATTGTTTTCTTTTTCATTTTAGGAGAAGGGAGAGTTTAGAGGGAATAAAAGAGTTCGTAAACAAAGAATGTTTCGGGCGTTTACAACAAACGCCCTTTTTGGTCTCTGGCGAAGCTGGATCAATGCAACGGCATCGAAAACTTTCGTAAAGTTTGTGGCGGGCCTGCTGGCCGAGTCCGGACAAACCGGACGAGGTCTCGAGTCCGGCAACTGCCGGACGGAAAAGGAACGGCGAACGTAGTGAGGCGGGCCTGCTGGGATTCGAACCCAGGTCCGAGGCTTCGGAAGCCCCTATTCTGTCCAAGCTATACTACAAGCCCTTGCTCGGAAAACACTTTCCGTTCCTTTTTATAAAGTAAGGGTTTCCCTATATTCCCCGAGGACCCGTAGCTTAGCCTGGATAGAGCGAATGGCTTCGAACCATTAGGTCGGGGGTTCAAATCCCTCCGGGTCCGCTCGTCCTGAACCTTGATTTTAATTTCAGGACTCGCGTCCCCTCAGACCTCTCCAGAGGCTCGGCCTCCGGGTCCGCTTCAACCCATCCTCAGCGGAGGATCCGTTGACGGGCGTAAGAAAGGGTATTGGTCGGGGGTTCCGGAGCGCAAGCGACGTCCGGAAGGTTTGGAACGCTCAGAAGGGCCAAACAATTTAACTGGACTGACTTGCCTGACTTGTTATCCAATGATCGAAGAAAGCAGGATGTTTGCGAACGCTGATGCGGTAATTATCAGGAACGGGAAAATTCTCCTTGAAAAGAGGCATTCCGGGGACTGGGGAGGCTATTGGTGCCTTCCAGGGGGGCAGCTTGTCCAGGGCGAGACAATTGAAGAGGGCCTTGCGCGGGAAGTCTTTGAGGAGACTGGGTTTAAGGTAAAAGTCGGGAAACTGGCAGGAGTCTATTCTGGTTTCCTATTCGAGGGAAGCAAGGGAGATGTTGCCGCGCTTTCCTATTTCGCTGAAATTATCGGGGGGAAGAAAAGGCTTCAGAAGGAAGAAGTTGACGAAATAAAGTGGTTCGCGAAAGACAGGCTTCCGGAAAAAATCGCATTCGACCATAGGAAAAGGATTATTGACGGGTTCATTGCCACAGCCAGGGAAGAGTGGTCGCTCGTTTCAGTTGATGTTGTTATTGAGAACGGAAAAGGAGAGGTCCTAATGGAGAAGCGGGCGCACGGGCAATACCGGGATTTCTGGTGCCTTCCCGGCGGGCATGCGAATTCGGGGGAGACTCTTGAGGAAGCGGCAAAAAGGGAAGTCTTTGAGGAAACCGGCTACAAGATAAAACTGGGAAAACTCCTGAAAATAGTTTCCGGGAAAAGGTATCCGGGGGCGAACTGCGTCACTGCAGTATTCTTGGGGAAAATTGTCGGGGGAAAGCCGACTCTCCAAAAGGAAGAGACAACTGATCTCAGGTTCTTCCCGAAAAGCAAACTGCCGGAAAAAATCGCATTCGACCATAGGAAAATTCTCCGAGACTTGAAAAGGGGAGAATTGGCCGAGAAAACGTCACGAAACTGAGTTACATTAAAAGAAGGGATTCGCTAGTTGCTTTGGTAGGGGGAAAGGGAACTCTTTTTCTCTGCAGAACAATCCTTCCCTTCAACTCTGCCACAAATTAGATGGAGGTAAAGGAAAAAATGACAACCGGAAGAATTGGATATGCATTGGGAGAGACTGCTCGGGACATGACAATTCGCCCGTACCAATATGTCGCGAAAACAATAGACGAATCCGATGCTGGGCCGGGCGCGAAAGCGGCTGCTAAGACTGCTGGCTATATTGCAATTGCCGGGGCGGAGGCTTTCCTCGGAATCCGCTCGTTCGGGATAATTCCGGCAGTTGTTGCCGCAGGAAGGTTCAGGACGCACTATAAAGAATACGGGCTGAAGCAATAAGCGGGTGAATGCATAAAAATAGTCACTATTTAGTGATATATTTATAAAGGAGAATTTTCCTATTTGGGCCGTGGCTATTTCGGATAGGCAGACTCCGCTTGAACTAACCGAAGTAGAGAGTTTGCTCGTCAGCTACCTCGAAAAGGCATACAAATTGGTCAAGACTTACTCCCCCAGCGGAAAATTCCACGACATCCCGGCGGCAGGAAAGGCGGGAGACACCACAAACGAGCTGGATTTCCTCGTGGAAGGGGAGCAGCTCTCCCTTGTCGAAACTATTTCCAAAAAGCTAAGGAAACCAATCCTTTCAATTACGGAGGATTCCGAGAAGGCAGTTTTCGGTGAAGGGGATGGATTCGGGGCATATCGTTTCTACGGTGATGCGGTCGACGGGAGCTCCCTTGCGAAAAGGGACCTTTTCTACGGAGTCTCTTCATTCAGCGTCCTGACTGATGAGGACGGAAAAATCGTCGCTGCAGGGCTTGTTCATCACGAGGACGGAAGAATATACATTTCTCACGAGGACAAGTTCTTCGAACTTTCCCGGAAAAAAAAGTCCGGAAAGAGGATTTACCGGAAATATGACGAAGGGGCTGAAAGGCTCTCTGATGCGTATGCAACAGGTTTTGGCCGAGCAGGTGAGTTTGTCAGCGAGAACAACGGAATAATGGAGATCCTCTCTCCGAAAGTCAGGGACGTCTCCGGAGGGGCGTACCAGGCAGTACTCGTCTCCAAAGGCAATTTGGACCTTATTGTCGGGAGCGAACCCGGGCAGGAGACCGCTTTCGCATATGCAATGGCTGAGCTCTGCGGGCTGGAACTTCGCGATCTTGAAACAGGAAAGGCTCTTTCTTTCGATTCGTGGCTCTCATCATACAATAAGGCGACGGAAATCCGAGTCGGGGAGAAGGCACGGAACAAGTTCGTTCTCGGGCCAAGGGACCTTGCAATCGAGGCGGTAGCCAAGTATTCTGGAAAGCAATCGGTGCCTAGTTATGTCAGGACAATTCCGGAGGACATTAGGGCGGGTATGCTCGGTCCCTGTCACTTGATGTAAGAAACTGCCTTGAAAACGAGCTTTGCCGCGAGGAAGTTCGTTATGTTGAACTTGTCAGGGATTACCTCATTCACGTCAAGGCCGACAATCTCAGAGTTCCTGCAGACTGTCCTGATTATTTCAAGGCCGTCCCAATAGGAGAGCCCGCCCGGCTCCGGGGTCCCCGTTCCCGGAGCGACTGACGGGTCGAATCCGTCAATGTCAATTGAAAGATAAACTTTCTTTCCCTTGAGCAGGGGAAGCGCTTTTTTCAGGGAAGCGGAAATTCCCTTTTCCCGAATTTCGGACGAATAATTCAGGGAAATCCGCCCCGGATTCTTCTTCACTAGTTCAAACTCTTCCTTTGAAATCGCTCTTGTCCCGAACTCGACAATTGATTTTCCTGAATCAAACGCCCTCTTCATTACGCAGGCATGGCTGAACCGGCTACCCTCGTATTCGTCCCGTAGGTCGCCATGGGCGTCAATTGAGACGACAACGACATCCTTTGGGAGCGCCAAAATAGCCCCTATTGCAATTGAGTGGTCCCCTCCCAAAAGAATCGGGATTCGCTTGTTTTTCAGGACGGATTCGACAGTTTCCCGCACCCGCTTTGCATTCTCCTCGGGGCTCGCTCTTGCAACTTCGACTGGCGGAAGGGTTTCAATTTCCGGGAGAATCTCCCTTCCCGCTTCAAGATCGAAGAGCTCGACTTGCTTTGAAGCCTCGATTATTGCGGACGGGCCAAAGCGGGCGCCAGTCCCATAGCTTGCCGTTGAATCAAATGGAGCGGGGATTACTGAGAATTTCGGAGAGCCGGATTCCGGGAGCCCAAGGAAGCCTTCGGGAGCAGACCAGGGAGCTGACAATTTTTTAGCCATGAAATCCCTTGAAAACCAAAATTTAAAAGACTGACTGAAATTGTCCTTTGGGTAGAAGCGGGAAGGGAATTCCAGAAGAAGGTCCCGAGTAAGCCCCCGAAAGACTTAAAAACAGATTAATGTTCGATAGTGTTGCACATGAAGGAACAAGAAAAAACCCAAGAGGCTCCGAAAGCGGGGTCAGTCCCTGAAGGGAGCGCCAGCCCTAGAAATGAGCAGGGGCAAGAGGCCAAGGGGGAACCCAAGGGGGAACCCAAGGGGGAACCAAAAGAGACCTTCATCCGGCTCGCTGCCGATTTTGAGAATTACAAGAAAAGGACGCAAAAGGAATTCTCAGAGCAGAGGGCTTTTGGAAAACGCGAGATTTTGGAAAAATTACTCTCCCTCTCAGACACTTTTGAATTGGGTCTTGCCTCGGCAAAGGACGCAAAACCCGAGGTCTTGCGGGGCCTCCTAATGATAAAGGGGCAGTTGGCGGAAATCCTGAAAAGCGAAGGGGCTGTCAAGTTCGGGGAGGCTGGGGAGAATTTCGACCCATTCAGGCACGAGGCAATTGAGTTTGCTGAAGGCTCCGCCCAAAATGACGGGAAAATAGAAGCCGTAATTCAATGCGGTTATTCCCTTCCCGGAGGAAAAATACTCCGGCACGCGACTGTCAGGGTTTTCAAGGACGGGAACAATACTCAGAATCGGAGCGAGGATTCCGGAATCAAAAAAGAAGACAATGAAGGAGATGGAGAAGAATGACGAAAATAATTGGAATTGACCTTGGAACATCGAACTCGGCTGCGGCGGTTGTTGAGGGCGGTCGGCCCGTAATAATACCTTCTGCCGAGGGCGCGACAGTTGCCGGAAAGACAGTCCCATCGTTTGTCGCTTTTGCGAAAGACGGAACGCTCCTGGTAGGAGAACCCGCAAGAAGGCAGGCAGCGGTCAACCCGGAGAGGACTGTTCAGGCCGTGAAAAGGAAGATGGGGACATCGGAGAAAATAAAACTTGGGGAGAAGAGTTTTTCACCGCAGGAAATATCGGCATTCATTCTCCAGAAAATAAAAAAGGACGCGGAAACCTACCTAGGGGAGCCCGTCAAAAAGGCGGTGATAACTGTTCCCGCATATTTCGACGACAACCAGAGGCAGGCGACAAAGGATGCCGGGACAATTGCGGGCCTCGATGTCGTACGAATTGTGAACGAACCAACTGCCGCAGCCCTTGCTTTCGGCCTTGAGAAAGCCGGAAAGAACGCGAAAATAGTTGTATTCGACCTCGGAGGAGGCACTCTTGATGTCACAATAATGGAGATGGGCGACGGCGTCTTTGAGGTGAAATCAACAAGCGGGGACACGCGGCTAGGGGGGACTGACATGGATCTCGCAATTGTCGAGCACATTGTCTCCGAGTTCAAGGCTCTTGAAGGGATTGACATTTCCAAGGACAAGATGGCAATGCAGAGGGTCCGGGAATCCGCTGAAAAGGCGAAAATAGAGCTCTCGACAACAATGTCTACTGACATCAATCTTCCATTCATTTCAGCCAATGCGGAAGGCCCAAAGCACCTCTCGCTCTCAATAACAAGGGCGAAACTGGAGGAACTGGTAAAGCCAATTGTGGAGAGGTGCCGCTCTCCGGTAAAGCAGGCGCTCTCGGACGCAGGACTCAAGCCTGAGGATGTTGACAAGGTGATACTGGTCGGGGGCCCGACAAGAATGCCAATTGTCCAGGCTCTTGTCGAGGGGATTGTCGGGAAGAAGCTTGAACGGGGAGTTGACCCGATGGAGTGCGTCGCATTGGGGGCGGCAATCCAGGGGGCAATACTTTCCGGAGAGGTCAAAGACGTTGTCCTCCTTGATGTTACTCCGTTATCCCTCGGGATTGAAACTCTTGGAGGAGTAATGACGAAATTGATTGACCGAAACACTACAATTCCGGTGAAAAAGGGCCAGACTTTTTCGACCGCAGCGGACATGCAGACTGCGGTCGACATACACGTCCTTCAGGGAGAGAGACCGATGGCCAAAGACAACGTTGAGCTCGGGAATTTCTCCTTAATCGGGATTCCCCCGGCCCCTAGGGGCGTTCCGAAAATAGAGGTGACGTTCGACATTGACGCGAGCGGGATAATGCACGTCTCGGCAAAGGATGTCGGAACGGGAAGGGAGCAGAAAATCCAAATAACCGCCCCCCACAAACTCTCAAAAGAGGAGATTGAGGCCAAAGTCAAGGAAGCGGAAAAATTCTCGGACGCTGACAAGGAGAGGATTGAGGAAATTGAGCTCTATAACGAGGCGGATTCCTTCATCTATACTGCGGAGAAGGCGCTCTCTGATCTTGGGGAGAAGGTTTCGGAAGACCAAAAAACTGAAATAAAGAAATGGATTTCTGAATTGAAGGAAGCGGTCCAGAAGAAAGAAAAGGCAATTGTCAAAGACAAGCTCGAAGCCCTGCGGAAAGCAGTCTCCGCAGCATCTGAGGCGCTCTACAAGAGCGCTCCCGGAGCAGGAGAAGGGGCCCCGGGAGGAGAGGGCTTCAAGAAAACGTCCCCAGAGGGGAACCCCGCGGGGAACCCTGAGGGAAAGGACGGAGAGACTTTCGACGCGGAGTTTGAGAGCAAAAAGGGAAAATAATTGCTAGTGGATTAACTCAGTGTAGATGTTGTTCACTGTCCCGTATAGTTCGCCTTCGGCTTCTTCCTTTGAGCGTCCGGTGTGGTTGTCATAGAGGATTGAGAAAGAGACAATATGGGTTCCCTCTTCTGCGCTATGGACCTGTCTTGAGACTGAGACATTCCCGAAAGAGGCGGGAAGATCTTCCAAGGGAGAATAGACTAGGGTGGATATTGTCAATGCCTTGCAGGAATACCTCTGAAAAGGGAGAATCTCGGCTCTTGACTCTTGCGGAGCGAGGAAGGTCTGAGAGGAACTCTAGACCTGTTGCTTCCGAATAGTTTTTTGCGACCTTCAGGGCGGCGCCGGTGAGATTTGCCATTTTTCGGGCAGGGAATCGGGAGGGGCGCTTTATAATCGTTAAGTAAGGGAATCAATTCCTGAAAACCCAAAAAAGGGGGGCGGGGGCAAATAGCCCCCCACCGAAACAATTCTTCCCGGCAAACTTACCTTCCAAGAGCCTGGTTTAGGGCTGTTTCAAAAGAAGAGTATGGGCTTGCTCCAAGGGGGAGGCTTTCCCCGTTCAAAAGGAACCCGGGCGTTCCGGAAATCCCGAGGCTCGCCCCTTCTGCCGCTTCGGCGTTAATGTCCTCGACGAATGTGTCGGAATCAAGGCAGTCTATGAACTTGGCCGTGTCAAGACCTGCCTCTCCCGCATAGCGGATTAGGCTAGCGCGGTCAAGGGCGCGCTGGTTCTGGTAGAGGATTTCTTGATATTCGATAAATGAGCCTTGGGCTTCCGCGCATTCGGCAGCGTTCGCCGAAATCATTGCGTTCGGATGGAACGAGAGCGGAAAGTTCTTGACTTCGAACCTCACAAGGCCGGTATCAATGAAATTCTCCTTCAATTGGGCATATGTCTGCTGATACCATCTTGCGCAATACGGGCACTCATAGTCAGTGTACATTACAAGAGTCAACGGAGCATCGGCTTTGCCGACGAATCCTGCACCTCCCTGTACCCTTATTTTCGGGGGCCCTACATAATCGGTCAATTTGGCAATCATGAAGAAGTTCGAGACCACTGAGACCAAGAGTATTGCAACTAGTGCGTATGAGACATACATCCATTTCTTGTCTGGGGTTGGCGCTGATTTTTCCGACGAATGGGCTCCCGAGTGTGCTCCAGAGTGCTTCTTTTCCATCCCAGGGAATTGCCCAGTCCCTTTTTTAAATCTAATTGATTGGGGGAACTGGGGGTTTTCTTTGGCGAGTTAGCCCCAGAATAGTTTAAAAAGCAAATTTTTCGGATATTTGAATAATGTCCGCAAATTCCTCGAAAGACTATTATTCCGTCCTGGGAGTCGGGCGGGAAGCGAGCTCTGAGGAAATTAAAAAGGCGTTCAGGACTCTTGCAAGAAAACTCCATCCGGACGTAAATAAAGAGCCAAACGCAACAGACAAATTCAAGGAAATAAACGAAGCGTATTCAGTCCTCTCAGACCCCGAAAAAAGGGCGAAATACGACAGATTCGGGACTGCTGAAGGCTTTTCCGCCGGGGACTTTTCAGGTGCCGGGGACTTTTCCGATCTTGGAAGCATTTTCGAGCAGTTTTTCGGAGGAAGCGGGGGAGGGCAGGGAAGCCCGTTCTCATTCTCCTTCGGCGGGGACGATTTTTCAGGGCCGGAGAGCAAGGCAAGAAACATTCGATATTCTGTTTCAGTAACTCTTGAGGAGGCTTTCAGGGGAACTGAGAGGAAAATCGGGATTGAGAGGAGCGATTTCTGCAAGGAATGCCTCGGGAACGGCGGGTTCGACCCAAAGACCTGCAAGAAATGCGGAGGGCAGGGAAGAGTTTCAACAACAAGGAGGACCGTTTTCGGGCTGATGCAGAGCTTTGGAACCTGCCAGGAATGCAAAGGAAGGGGCGAAATCTTCTCAAAAGAGTGCAAGGACTGCCGGGGAACGGGAGAGGAAATCGGAAAGCACGAAATCAGCGTGAAAATACCTGCGGGAGTGGAAGACGGGACCGCTCTTCGGGTGAGAGGAGAGGGCGAACTCGGAGGTGACCTGATTGTTGTTGTCGCAGTCGAAGAGAATGAGGAATTCAGGCGGAGGGGCAGAGACCTCCTCCATAAGAGGAAAATAAGCTTCCCGACAGCGGTTCTCGGGGGGAAAGAAGAATTCGAATCAATTGACGGGAAGGTCTCAATCGAAATACCAAAAGGGACTGAGACAGGAACTGTCTTCACCCTAGGCGGGCGGGGAATGCCCTCCCTTCGGGAAAGGGGGCGAGGAGACCTCCTGGTGAAGGTTGAAATCGAGACGCCGAAAAAGCTCTCTTCTCGGGAGCTTGAAATAATCAGGGAGCTCTCGGAACTCCAGGGGAAGGGCGGGAAGAAAGGCAAGGGATTCTTCGGGCTCTAGATTAGTGGCTCAGAACTCTTTGAATTCGTACCAGCCCTCAGGGGTGTTTCCAATGTTGACCATGAATTTCTTTTCAGGATTGTGGTATGCCGCGACAACTCTTCCTATGAAAATAGTATGGTCGCCGGAATCCACCTCCTTCTCAAGGACGCACTCCAGGTTTATTGTCGCATCCTCAAGAAGGGGAGCTGAGACAATTTTCGCGTTGCGGGTTTTGATGCCCGATTCCTTGAACTTGTCAATTGCGTCCCCTCGGTTCCTTCCGAAAACCCTGATCGCAGGTTCCAATTCCTTGTTCGGAACCGCCACAACGAACTCTCCGGTGTCCCTAATCAGTTTCCCCGTATACCCTTCCTTGGAAAGGGAGACTGCATATAGCGGAGGCTCCCTTGAGCACTTCATGCTCCATCCCGCAATCATCCCGGAAGGCCGTCTGAGGGAACGGTCGTCTGCAATCACAAACACCGCCCACTCTGGCTTGAATTTCCTGAAAACATCGTATATTCTCGGTACGTTTTCGAGCATTTCAACTCAGTTGCCGGCGGGGCGCCTTATAATTCATCCGGCCGGGAAAACAATTAATAGATGGCCGGGAGCTACCGTGAATGGCTCCGCCAATTTCCTCAGGACTCGACCCTGTTGAAAAGAGGAATTCGGAAATACTCTCATTCAGGCTGCCCTGTCCCCTTGAGAACCGGGAAAAGACTGTCGGCCCCCTTGTCTGCAGGAACTGCTCCCAGAAAAAGACTTGCCCTGAAGTCCAGGGGCTACTCGGCGCGGGAAAGGAGTATTCCCTGAAATTCAAGGGAACGCTTCTAGAGTCCGCAATGAAGAGGGCGGGGGAGTCGAAAAAGAAGGTCGCGGACTTTATCCTCGATTTCTAGGCTGAACAAAATGAAAGTGCGCGTTTTTGCCAAGCCAGGAGCGAAAAAATCAGAGCTAGCCGAGCCGTCAGAATTCGAGAGGGAAAAGTGCGATATTGTGGCTTTCGTCAAAAGCCCTGCACTTGAAGGCAAGGCAAATAGGGAAATAGGGGAGTTGCTTGAGGAGAGGTTCCCGGGAAAGATTGTGGCATTGGTTTCCGGCGGGAAATCCCGGCTGAAAACCTTTGAAATTGCCTAGAATCGGAAACCTCCTCCGTTTCCTCTGTTTCCAGTGGAATTGTTACCGGCAAGTTTCTCCAAAAAGCCTTTAATACTCCCGGAGAAAAGCCGGGCGTGGAGTTAGCCGAGGTTTCGCAAAAGTTCGCCGAGTTCCTGGCGACAACGGACTATTACAAGAAGCTTGTCGAAACCGTTAGCAAGGGGGGAAAGAGCTTCTTTTTGGATTTTGGCGACCTCGACCGACACGACCCGCTTCTGGCTGATGAACTCCTTGAGAGACCCCTTGAGGTAATTGAGGAGATGGAGGCGGTACTCTCCTCCCAGCCCCTTCCGACAGCAGACAAGATCTTTGTCCGGGTGCACAATCTCCCAGAATCCAAATTCGTCAAAATCAAGGACCTCCGGACGAAACATCTCGGGAAAATAGTGGAAGTCGAGGGACTAATCAGGCAGGCGTCTGAGGTCAGGCCGGAAGTGATGGAAGTCGTCTTTGAGTGCCTGGATTGCGGGAACAAGATGACAATTCTCCAGACAACTCAGGTGATAAGAAAGCCCGCGAAATGCATTTGCGGCAAATCAATTTTCAAGGAGGGGGACAAGACGTTCCGGGACCTCCAGAGCCTGAAAATAGAGGAGGCTCCCGAGAGATTGACGGGAGGGGAGCAGCCCTCGAGAATTGACGCAATTCTTCAGGATGATTTGGTTGAACCTACCCTGCGGGAAAGGCTCACTCCGGGGAACCGGGTGAAAATCGTCGGGGTAATGAAGGAAAAGCCAGTAACCTTGAGGACGGGGGTAAAGTCGAAGATTTTCGATGTCTATCTCCAGGCAATATATGTGGAAAATTCGGTCCAGGAATTCGAAAAGCTCGAATTGACAAAGGAGGAGGAGGAGACAATTGTCGAGATGAGCAAGGACCCGAAAATAAAGGAGAAAATAGTCCTCTCAATTGCCCCATCAATCTATGGGAATGAGAAAATAAAGGAGGCGGTCGCCCTCCAATTGTTCGGGGGAGTGACGAAAATCAGGAGCGACGGGATGAAAACGAGAGGCGAGATACACATTTTCCTCGTCGGGGACCCGGGGAGCGGAAAGTCCCAACTACTCCGGTATGTGAGCATGCTCTCCCCGAAATCAATGTACGTATCCGGCAAAGGGGCAACAGGGGCGGGCCTCACCGCAGTTGTTGTGAGGGATGAATTCCTCGGGGGCTGGGCTCTCGAGGCGGGAGCAGTTGTCCTCTGCAACAAGGGCCTCTGTGCAATTGACGAGATGGACAAGATGGCGCCTGAAGACAGGGTCGCAATGCACGAGGTAATGGAACAGGGGTCAGTCTCAATTGCCAAAGCGAACATCCATGCCAACCTGAGAGCGGAGACATCGATTCTTGCCGCAGCAAACCCAAAGCTCTCGAGGTTCGACCCCCGAAAGGACATAATGGAGCAGATTGAAATGCCCCAGACCCTTCTTTCGAGGTTCGACCTGACGTTCATTCTTAGGGACATCCCGGACAGGGAAAAAGACGAGAGCCTGGCGGACCACATACTCCTCCTTCACAAGCAGCCGAACAGGAAGAACATTGCCCCGATTGAGACAGACATTCTCCGGAAATACATTGCATATACGAAGAAGAATTTCCCCTCGCCGAAACTCACGACTGAAGCGGTTGATGAGATAAAGAACTTTTATGTGGGCCTTCGGACAAAGCACGGGGGGTCGTCAGATGAGCTCCAGGCAATCCCGATAACTGCAAGGCAGCTTGAGGCAATGGTCCGGCTCTCGGAAGGGAACGCGCGCCTGCGATTCTCCCACTCTGTGACTGCTGAGGATGCGCGAAAGGCAATTGACTTGATGAAGTTCTGCCTCTACCAAGTTGGCTTTGACCCCGAAACCGGGAAGCTTGACATTGCAAGGCTTGAAGGCGGGACAACTGCCGCAAAGAGGGGAAAAATCAACGTAATAACTGATTCCTTAAAGGAGCTTGAAAAGGAATCCGGAGGGAAACCGTTCAAAAAGAAGCTCCTGATCGAGAGAGCGGTCTCAAAGGGCCTGACTGAGGAGGATTGCCAGAAAGTTATTGACGCTCTTCTCAGGGACGGGACAATCTATTCCCCGAGGGTTGACGAAATACAGAGGACTCCTTAGGATTTCGGAAATCCAGTTTTTCTGGGTTGACGAAATACAGAGGACTCCTTGAGGGTTCGCGCTAGGAGGAAATCCGGCTCTGCCGGGTTGACGAAATACAGCGAACTCCTTGAGGGTTTTATCCTTTGCAGGGAATTTTGGGCGCTAAAAGAGCTCCTTATGGGAAAAGGGGCATTGGATTATAAAGAAAGGAAAATAAACTACAAACAGGATGGCTAAAAAAGCAGGGCTATTAGTTCTAGTAATTTCGGTTTTTGCATTTTTCTATTTCCTTGGAATATTCTCTACAGCCGGGTTTTCCGAGAGTTGCACTTGCGGGACGGGAACTTGCACAACGGGAGGCGGGGGGCTTTGTGCGGGAAGCGCATGCTCCTGCACCTGCCGGGCCGGAGCAAGTATAGGGGATTCCTGCAGTTGCCAGATAAACTGGAACTGTTGCGACGATTGCAATGGGAATGATTGGGATGTTTGCGCAGGAACCTGCTGCAGCAGCTGCTCTGGAGGGAAAGTTCCATGCAGATCGAGCTATTCCTGCCCCGCTACAACAACAACTTCCTGCCCAATCTCCGCCCCGACAAACCTCCAGAACTCTGGGAGAACGCAATTCAACGTCACACTCACCTGGACAAGGGGGACTGGCGGAACCGGCCAGGAATTCTGGCTCGATGACAACTCTGATTTCTCCTCCCCAATTTACTCGAACACTAACTACGGGGGCTCGACTGTTAACATTACCGGAAAAATCCTGAGACCCGCGACAACATACTATTGGAAAGTCGTCGAAAAGGGGTCTTGTCCGAGGTATACAAGCGCCCAATTCACGACTCTCGCTTGCCCTGAGACCGCTCCTAGCGGATTTTCGGCAACTGTGATTGCGGAAACCAACGCAACGCTCAACTGGACTAGGGGAACTGGAGGGAACTACCAGATGCTTCGGCTGGGAACAAACCAGACAGCGGTAAACGCTGGATGCCCCGGATCATACTGCACAGTGAAGGTTGACAATCTTCCAAGCTCCCAGTCGTCCTATGTTTCAGGGAACGTTCTCCTTCCGGGAACAACCTATTATGCGCGAGTCGTCAATGTCTATGAGCTCGTCACTCCGAGCGCAAACAGCTGCTACAAGGACGCGAGCACTTCGTTTTGCACCCCTGTCTGCACAGGAGGCGCCGGATGCGCAATTGTGAACCCAACCCTTCCTGGAGCGGGAGAGGAGAGGGCAATTTCTCCAATCAACCCGGCAATTGAATGTATCTATTCTTCCACAAATCCGAGGGCATACCAGCACAATTGCGCAAATCCCGGAACTTGCACATCTTCCTGCTCGAAAACCAACCTGAACAAAACCGGATTCTGCCAGTACTGCCCGCACATATTGACCGGAATATTCTTCCCGAGGCCCGCAACGAATGCGGGAAACTTTACGTCAATGGAGGGGGAAACTGTTGAGGTAAAGTCCTATCTCCCGACCGGGGAACTCTCAAGCACCCTGAACTATTCCGCTACAGGGGCGTATACAATACTCAAGCAGGACACTTCCTGCACCGGAATGCCAAACAACTTGGTTGTGTCGATTTCCGGAGGCACGACCGAAATATCTTTCGGACAGGTCGTGATTGAGAACTATCCGAGGCAGGTAATTGCCAATTTCACAAAGTTCTATGTCCCTAGAATACCTCAGGACCCAAGGGACGACTTGGCGAACGGGATAACAAGGACCCTCTCTCAGCAGAAGAACGCGTCCGCAATAGAGGCAATTGACGTCAAAATTGACCAGACGCTAGTAAAGCTTTCAGGGCAAGAGCCGACAGCGCCCATTCGTTTCCTCTACTATAACATCACAATGACTTATACGGACGACCAGGTCCCAAACCCGATGGTTGAAGGGAACCGCGAGAAGTTCCTCGAGTCCCTCGACCTCTACAAGTGCGACCACCAGTTCTTCATCGGGGGAAACACTTGCACTGGGAACAACTGGAAGAACACGACTGAGCTCCCAGGAGTCCTCCTCGAAAAGGCTCTCACTCCGACAGGAGGGATTGTGACGGGTTCGAACTATACGAGCTTCTCGGGAATGGCTCTTGGAGGCGCAATAAACAACAACGGAGCGGACTGCGTCCGGGATTCCGACTGCACGACCGGATGCTGCGGCTCTCCCACTTGGGAGGGGCGGAGATACTGCACCGACTGCCTCCCGCCTGATTGCGACGACGGGTTCTGCGAATGCACCGGATTCGCAAGCCCGATCTGCATTGTAGAGCCCCCGACAACAATTGTCGGAGGGACAACGACAACTGTCCCAATAGGCTGCCTCACTGACAACGACTGCACGGGGTGCCACTTTTGCGCGAACGCGACAATCGACCCCCTGACGAATCCTTGGGGAGTCAACCAGTGCCTCGCCTGCTCGACTGTCCAGGACGGAATATGCCAGTCCTCCCGATGCATTGGCTGCGACCCGGACTGCTGCACTGACAACTGCGACTGGCTCGGGACAAACCCGCCCTATTACTGCGCGAACACCACCCTTGACGGAACCGCCCTCGATGTCGGGGTGTGCACTGCCTGCGACACGACCGGGAACTCGGACAACTGGGTGCCTGATCCCGTCTGCGCGGGGCTAGACAACGATTTCTGCAACTCGACAATAGAGTGCACGGATGCCAACACCTACTGCCAATGCACGGACGACGAGTGCTTTTTCGGAATCTGCATGGCGAAAAGGGGCAACTTCTGCGAGACTGACAACGACTGCACCGCGAACACATACTGCTCGAGGACGGCCCACATTTGCGCGTCCAACTGCTTTGTTTCGCTTGCGCCCCAGCGGATAACAACGAAACTCGGGAACATGAAGATAATGAAGGTTGTTGTAGCAGACCCAATCGGGAAGGACGCTACATACCAACTGAAAATAGTCGATTCCGGGACATATGCATCTGGAGCGCCATTCGCCTCCTTCCTTGACGGGAAGAAGACTTTTGTCGTGAACGTTCCGAGGAACGGGCGAAAGGAGGTCCCTGTGCAGTTCCGGGCTGCGGCAATCGGGAAATATTCCCTTTTGGTCTCTGCTTCCTCGACCGAATTTTCCGGCGGAGCCCAGGAAGGGGTGAATTCGGACCAGTGCGCGCTGAATGCCGCGTCAGCTGAGATAACAGTCGAGTCCGAAGTGTCCTCGGCCGGCCAGTTCTTGTCCGCTCCTGGAATCGGTGTCGGGGAAATTGGCGCAATTGTCGCCCTGGCAGGGGTATTCTTCATACTGATTGACAGGAGAAAATGAACTTTTCCGGAACAAGGTTTAATAACCCTTCAGCAAGGAGAATCCCGGGCAAAATGGTTTCAGTAAAGGTTGAAAAATTTGAAAACACCCCGTTCAGGGCGACTGCTGTCGGGAATAGCCAGGAATCCGTTGAAATAAAAGTCGCCAAAATTGACGAGACGCTCGACCGGCTCTCAAAAGAGCCGATACTCTCTTCAATTGAGATTCTCGAACGGAGGGAAGACGAAAAAAGGCAAAAGACGCTCTCTGAACTCGACGGCCTTCGGGCAAAGCTGAAATCCGTTGAAGAGAAGGAAACTGCGACAATTGAGGCAATTTATTCCGGGCTCCAGGAAGTTGACCAGCTCCGAAAAAACCTCTATCCCTATGCTGAAGAGAAATCCCAAGGGCTTTTGGCGGGCCAGATAAAGGAGCTTGAACGGAAACTTGGGAATTTGACTGCATTCAGCGCAAGCCAGGCGGAAGCAATAAAGTCCCTTGACGCAAGGCTCGGAGCAATTGAGGGAAAGATGAACTCCCTTGAATCGGTTGTCGGACGAATTGATTTCCCGATTGACCAGCTGAAGAACTTCTTTTCAATGCTTCTTGACACTAACACCCAGATGAAGGAGTTTGAGCTAGAGATCCTGACTGTAATGAAGCGCCTCCGGAAAATTGAGCTTGAACTCCGGGCCAAATAGCGTCCCGGAAGGGGCGCCAAGGTGTCCGAAAACCCGGAAAACGCCGAAAAAGGGCGGAAAATCAGGAAAACAGGGAAACGGATTTATACCAAAAGGGGCGAAATACCCTAATTAGCAGTTAAGAAGGAAGGTATGAAAAAACAAAATGGCTGAAATGGACGTCCAGACGGTTGCATTGATTACTGCGGCAGTTTTGATTCTCGCAATATTCTATCTTTTGAGGAGCATTACCCGAAGAAGGGCGGTAATGAAATTCCTCCACGAGAAGGGCCATTTGCTCAAGAAAATGCCTGCTAGCGCTCCCGCAAAGAAGGCGGCCCCGGCCAAGAAGAAAAAGGCGGCAGTAAAGAAGAAGAAACGCTAGGGACGGCAAGTTTCTGCCCCGAAAGTAGCTTTTTTATACTTGTGAATTTTCGCCCTCTTCCAGATGGGTTTCGGCAAGAGGGCGGGAGTTGTACTTTTCCTTGCGATTTTTGCCCTCGGAATCCTTCTTTTCGGAACAACCCTTTCCATTTCCGCCGGGTCTTCCCACAAACTCAAAGGAGCAAAAATAGCGGGCTCAGTTTCCGCTTCATTTGAGGAACTCCCGATAATAATTGAGCTCGAAAACCTGACAAAAGGGGAGCTTTTGGCTCTGGAAAAAATGGGCGGAGGAGGAAGAATTGGAAGGATAAGCAAATTCACAAACCCCCGAGGCTCTGTTTTCGTTGAATTCAGGTCGTCTGGCCCTGCCCTTGAATCCCTTGTTTCCTCGAATTTCCCTGCTGAAAAGATTGTTTCAATTGGGGACGGGACTCTTCGAGTGGAAGCGCACATGGATGTCTCAAAAGGGGTTGCCGGAATTCTTCCGGAGAACAACTATTCCCTGAAAGGGCTTGCCCGGAAGAGCGCAGCAGTTCTTGACACGGGCGTTGACGCCAACCATCCTGACCTAAACTCTACTCGCCTTTCTTCTTGGCAGGATTTCGTCAACTCAAACCCGACTCCTTATGATGATGATTACCGATCCGGGCAAGTAGTTGGCCACGGGACGCATGTTCTCGGGACTGTTGCCGGTGCGGGGATTATGAATTCAAGCCTTTCAGGGGTTGCTCCGAATTCGAGTTTCATTGCACTGAAAATACTCAACGATGCCGGGTCCGGCAGCATTTCAAACATTGTTTCCGCCCTTTCTTGGACAAGCGCGAACAAGGAAATCTACAACATAACTTCAGCAAGCATGAGCCTCGGGTTCGATTCGAACGGATATGTTGACCCCTCAATTGATTCCGCGACAAACGCGCTTGTTTCTTCAGGAGTGGTTGTTGTCTGCTCTGCCGGAAACAAAGGGGACTTGGGCTGGAGAATGACCAGTCCCGCTCAGGCAGTAAAATGCATTGCAGTCGGAGCATTGAGCGATTCCGGAAATTTGACCGAATATACGAGCCTTGGGAACTCTACCCGGCAGGTAGACATTCTCGCTCCCGGAGGTTCTAGAACTGCCGGGCTTCAGATAAATTCCACAATGTCCAATTCAACAGGCCTTGCGAACAACTACTACCACGAGCTTGCAGGAACCTCAATGGCTGCGCCCCATGTGACTGGGGCGGTCCAGTTAATTGTCCAAGCGCTCGATTCCGTTGGAGAACCCTGGAACTATTCGGAAGCGCAGGCCTTGAAAGTGAAAATGATTCTTCTTCTAACCGCAACTGAAACGAACAGGCTCCGGGAAAACGGGCTCTATAACCCCGTCCTGAACCGGGGAGAGCCAGATAACTACGAAGGATACGGCCGGATGAATATTGACGGCGCCCTCGAAGCCGTCCTCTACAACCTGACTTTGAACGGAACTGGCGTGAATTTCTCCCTCTCAAACGAGACTTCTGGAAGGAAGGTTTTCGCGAGAAAAGTCTCCCTAGTCGCCAATTCAACAGTCAAATTCTTCCTTGCCGGAACTCCAGGAACGGATGCGGACATTTTCCTCTATTCCGGCTCGCCCGATCAATACGGCAGGCCGACAATTCTCAACAGGTCCGTTTCAAGCCAAACCGGCTCGAACGAATCGTTTTCATATTCTCCAAACTTTACCGGAACGGGCTATTTGGCAGTAAAGTTCGTGTCCGGAACTTCCGGGAACTTGTCAATCAAGGCAGCTTCAGAAATCCTCAACGCAACGCCCGGAACAGATCTTGAACGGAATCTCGGGGAGAACGGGACCTTTTCCCTATCTTCCCAATTCGGTGCCGGAAATTTCTCGGTTTTCAACGCGTCAGGAGGTCTCTTTTCATCAGCCCAAGGAGTTGAAACCCATTCGTTCAACGTGTCCTGCCAAGTCAACGGAACTCAAATTTTCTCGGCGCGCCTAGATTTCGCGAACCTGACAGAATCAAAGAACCTCTCCCTTTCCTGCTTTGAGCCGTTCGAAATCTCATCTTTTTCGGCAGGAAACTCCCCACTTTGGCTGAATGAAAACGGGACCTTTTCGGCAGTGCTTCGCTCGACCGGGGTTGATTTGTCCGGCGCCTCCTGCACCGGAAACGTCCTCGGCGACACAATTATTTCCAACTCTTCCATTGCGCTCTCGGAAGGGGGGAACGTTTCACTAGAATTCCTCCAATGGAACGCCACAAACGCGTCTTCCGGGGAACTGAACGCTTCCCTGAACTGCTCCTACCTCGGGTTCTCAACTGCACTTGACGCGACTTTTCAGATTCTCCCGGCGTATTATGCGAATTTTACTCTTTCGGATTCAACGAACGCCACCTTCGGAAGAGGGGTCGGGACAATAAGCCAGAACGCGACCGGTCTCGCCCTTCCACCCACATTCTCCTTTGAGAGCGCCTTTCTAGGGGCTGAAAACGTTAGCATAACAATATTTTCCCCGAACGCTTCCTCAACGAATTGGACCGGAATTGAATGGGCGATTTTCACCGAATCAAATGAGAATCCGAACGGGAGTTTGCCGATTTTCTCGGCCCTATTGAACACGAGCTTTAACTTGTCGAATTTTTCGGCGGTTTTTTCAGAAAGCACGGCATTCTCCGCCTTCTGTTCCGAGGCGGGATGCATCTCGGGCGCTACCGAGTTCGAGCAAGCAAGCGCGATTTCCCCCGCCCTTCCCGCGCATTTTTCGGTTTTCGAGCGGGCGAATGCGACAATTGAGAACGTGACCCTGCCCGGGAGCGCAAATTCAACGGAAGACTTTTTTGTCTCCGGCCTTGCCCTTTTGGACTATCTTAACGGAACAAAAGTTCCGATAGGCTCGCAAGTGAACTGGTCAGTTTCCTCAGGAAGCCTCAACGGAACCGTTCAATCGAATTCTTCAAATGGCGGGAACTTTTCCCTGAATTTTTCGGCGCCCCTTGCGGGAAACCATACTCTCAATCTGTCCGTCAAATACGGAGTTTCAAACACTGCATATCGCCAGTTCAATTTCACTACAAGCCCGGTTTGCGGGAACGGATTCTGCGAGACGGGCGAAATTGCCTGCGGTTGCTCAAGCGACTGCGGATGCCCGACAACCTCGACAACGACTACCACCATTCCCACAACCTCCACAGTTCCGGTAACAACAACGGTTTCTTCAAGCGGAGGCGGGTTTGTGGTTCTCACTACTCTGCCTACGACAACTTCGGTACAGGCGACGACAACGACAACAATTTCCGACCCTGAAAAAAACGCCCAAATACCCGGGGTAAATGAGCAATACAACCAAAACCATGAAAAACGGGAAAACGGCGTTTTTGAGACTTTTATTTTCCAAGGGACTGACTCGAAAAAACCAATTGAACTCGTTCCCGATCTTCCCGGAACGCCCTTTCTCAAAGCAGTTTCTCTCTCTTTCAAGGGCGCGAAAAACCAGACAGCAATCAAAATCGCCCCATTGTCCGAGAACCTGTCCCTCACAAAAGCCCTGATATATTCCGGGTTCGTTGCGAACTCCACGAATCCGGAGGAAATTCTTTCCGCTTCATTCAGGTTCTCAGTTGAAGAATCCTGGCTTGCTGCAATCGGAGCGCACCCTTCAGAAGTCGTCCTTTTGAGGAATCCGACAGGTTCCGACGGTTGGTTCATCCTGAACGCGACAATTACCGGGACGAATGGAACGCACTTTTTCTATTTATCAGAGAGCCCGGGATTCTCAACTTTTGCAATATCCGTTCTTTCCCTGAA
>Ga0209835_1000624_pt1 | contig 22309 bp, 25 predicted proteins | sample LakKivwa52mmetaG_FD_184138 | JGI IMG/M metagenome (GOLD analysis project Ga0209835, IMG submission 184138) | Anoxic lake water microbial communities from Lake Kivu, Rwanda to study Microbial Dark Matter (Phase II) - Lake Kivu water 52m metaG... | ecosystem: Environmental > Aquatic > Freshwater >...
GACTCCGGAACTCGGCCTTTGGAACCATGGAGAATCGAATGACAAGTTCGAGGCGACTGCGGTCCGACAGACGGCCAAGGTGACAGGCCGCATAGGGTCGTTACGAGACAATCGTTCGCTGATCTCAGCGATCTGGCTTGCAGAGTTACGTCATGGCTGGCTGGGGAAAAGCACCCTGCCGTCACGCCAGCGCCGACTTTCCTCTTGCCGACGGGCGAAGCTTAGCCGCCGGCGGGGCGCTGGGCGCTTTTCGGCCGGAACGCCTTGACGACCGCTTCGTTCGTCTCGATATAAGGCCCGCCGATCAGGTCGATGCAGTAGGGCACGGCGGCGAACACGCCGTCGAGCGTTTCCTTGATCGCCTTGGGCTGGCCCGGCAGGTTGAGAATCAGGCTCTTCCCACGGATCACCCCGACCTGTCGCGAGAGGATCGCGGTCGGCACGTACTTGAGGCTCACGGCGCGCATCTGCTCGCCGAAACCCGGCATCACCTTATGCGCGACGGCGAGCGTCGCTTCGGGCGTCACGTCGCGCGGGGCCGGGCCGGTACCGCCGGTGGTCAGCACCAGCTGGCAGCCGACCGTGTCGCACAGTTCGATCAAGGTCTTTTCGATCACCGGCTGCTCGTCGGGAATCAGCCGGCTTTCCAGCTTCCACGGCGAGGTCAGCGCGGCGGCGAACCATTCCTGCAGCGCCGGGATGCCCTTGTCTTCATAGACGCCGGACGAGGCGCGGTCGGAAATAGACACCAGGCCGATCAGCAGTTCATTGTTCATGCAACTCTCTCAAGATACGGAATAGCTCGCGAAAGGCGCGCGGCGGCTTGCCCAGTTCCTGTTCCTTGAGCGCGTTGCGGCGCAGCTGGCGCAGGTGCTGCAAGTCGGCGCCCGGATGTGCGGCGGCGATCTCGGCGATGACTTTCTCGTCTTCGAGGAAGCGCGTGCGCAAACGCTCCAGCGCATGCATGCGCGCAACGGCAGCGGCCGAAACGCCGTTGATCTCGTCGAGTACGGCCTGGATCGGCTCGGGGTCGATGCTGCGCATCAGCTTGCCGATGTACTGCAACTGGCGGCGATGCGCTTCATGTTGCGTAATGCGTTTCGCGGCGCGTACCGCTTCGCGCAAATCGTCGGGCATGTCGATCTTTTTAAGCTGGTCGACAGACAGTGCGACCAACTCTTCGCCAAGCGTCTGCAGGTCGCTCATCGCGCGCTTGACCGCGCTCTTGCTGGGTTTCTCGAAGGTTTCCACGGGTAAGATTATAGCTTTGCGACTCCACCACCCCTCCATGTCCGATTTCTCCTTTACCCAGGATCAGCTGCGCGAACTTGCCGGCGATGTGCTGCGCCATGCCGAACGCTGCGGCGCCAGCGCCTGCGAAACCGATGTTTCCGAAGGTGTCGGCCAGTCCGTCACCGTCAGGAAAGGAGAAGTCGAGACCATCGAATTCAACCGCGACAAGGGTGTCGGCGTCAGCGTCTATCTGGGCCAGCGCCGCGGCCATGCCTCGACATCCGATTTTTCGCCGGCCTCGCTCAGAGCGACCGTGGAGGCAGCCCTCTCGATCGCCCGCTTCACCGCCGAGGATGAAGCCGCGGGCCTTCCCGAACCGGAATTGCTGGCGCGCCCGGAAACCGCGGACATGGATCTCGATCTTTACTACCCATGGGATCTATCCGTCGAAGCAGCCATCGACCTCGCCCGACGCAGCGAACAGGCGGCCTTCGCCGTCAGTCCGCTGGTGAGCAACTCCGAGGGAGCGACCGTCTCGGCGCACGCCGCGCACTTCGTTTCCGTGAACAGTCTCGGCTTCATGGGCGGCTTTCCCTCCTCGCGCCACTTCATTTCCTGCGTGCCCATTGCGGCAAAAGGCAAAGACATGCAGCGCGACGACTGGTACTCCGGCTGGCGTGATCCGGCCGAACTGTCTTCGCCTGAAGTCATCGGGGACTATGCGGCGCGGCGCGCGCTTTCCCGTCTCGGCGCCAGGAAGCTCAGGACGCGCCAGTGCAAGGTGATGTTCGAGGCGCCCCTCGCCGCCATGCTGCTCGGCAGCTTCGTGCATGCGGTCAGCGGTGGCAGCCTCTACCGCAAGGCCAGTTTCCTCGTCGATGCGCTCGGCCAGCGCATCTTTCCCGAGTGGATGAACATCGCGGAACACCCGCATCTGAAAAAGGGCCTCGCTTCCAGTCCCTTCGACGACGATGGCGTCGCGACGCGCGATCGCACGGTCGTTGCGGACGGTGTATTGCAGGGCTACTTCCTCTCCACCTACACCGCGCGCAAGCTGGGCATGCCGACGACGGGCAACGCCGGCGGCAGCCATAACCTGATCGTCGCGCCCAGCCCTGCCGCGCCTGCTGATTTCGCCGGACTGCTCAAGGACTTCGGCACCGGTCTGCTGGTGACGGAACTGCTCGGCCACGGCATCAACTACGTGACCGGCGACTACTCGCGCGGCGCGGCCGGCTACTGGGTCGAGAACGGCGAGATCGCCTGGCCGGTGCACGAAATCACCATCGCCGGCAATCTGCGCGAAATGTTCACCGGGATCGAAGCGGTGGGGCGCGACACCGTGACGCGCGGCTCGCGCACGGTCGGATCAATTGTGGTTAACCGCATGACTGTGGCGGGCAGCTAGCGCTTCATTCTGCTTCCTTTGGTGTAGTATCCCGCGACCGATCCGCGCGGGCGGATCGTTCCAGATAACCACAAAGGAGAAGATGTATGGAACGTCGCAAGTTTTTACAACACGCCGGTTTGACCGGCATCTTGGCCGCGGGCGCCGCTCCAGCGGTCGTCAATGCCCAGCAGGCGATTCGCTGGCGCCTCGCCTCCAGCTTCCCGAAAGCGCTCGACACCATCTACGGCGCCGCCGATACCTTCTCGAAGAAGGTCAAGGAAATGTCCGGCGGCAAGTTCGAGATTTCCGTCCATGCCGGCGGCGAGCTGATGCCCCCCTTCGGCGTGCTCGATGGCGTGCAGCAGGGCACGGTCGAGTGCTGTCACACGGCGCCCTACTACTTCTTCGGCAAGGACCCGACCTTCGCGATCGATTGCACGATTCCTTTCGGCCTCAACTCGCGCCAGATGACCGCCTGGATGTACCAGGGCAACGGCATGAAACTGATGCGCGAATTCCTCGGCCAGTACAACATCGTCAACTTCCCGATGGGCAACACCGGCGCCCAGATGGGCGGCTGGTACCGCAAGGAAATCAAGTCGCTGGATGACGTCAAGGGCCTCAAGATGCGCATCGGCGGCTTCGGCGGCGAGATCCTCAAGGGCATCGGCGGCGTGCCGCAGAACATTCCCGGCGGCGAGATCTACCAGGCGCTTGAAAAAGGCACCATCGACGCTACCGAATGGGTCGGCCCCTACGACGACCAGAAGCTCGGCTTCTTCAAGGTGGCCAAATTCTATGCCTACCCGGCCTGGTGGGAGGGTGGCCCGCAGTTGTCGCTTTACGTCAACGACAAGGCCTACAACAGCCTCTCGGCCGAGAACAAGGCAATCATCGAAAGCGCCGCCGCCTACGCCCATACCGACATGCAGGCGATGTACGACGCGCGCAACCCGAAGGCGCTCAAGGAACTGGTCGCTGGCGGCACCAAGCTGTTCCGCCTGCCCAAGCCGGTGATGGACGCCGCCTTCAAGTTTGCCGAACAGTACTACGCCGATCTCTCGGCCAAGAACCCGAACTGGAAGAAGGTCTATGAGGACTATGCCGTTTTCCGCCGTGACCAGAACCAGTGGTTCCGTTTCGCCGAGATGGGCTTCGACAGCTACATGCAGGCGCAAAAGCTGTAAGGATTGCCTCATCCAACAAAAAACCGCGGCCTTGGCCGCGGTTTTTTGTTGTGCGCAGAAAGTCGGCGCTGGCAGGACGGCACGCCGCGGCGACAATCAACTCTCAAGAAACTCGCCGGGCCGCCCCAAGAGTTTCTTGGCCCCTTGGGGGGAGACGCGAGCGGAGCGAGCGTTTCGGGGGGAGCTCATTTCTTCGCCTTGGCCTCGTTGGCCATGTCCCTGAGCAGGGCGGCGGCGGGGTCTTCGTCCTGCTTGCCTTCGCCCTCCTTGTCCGGCTTCGCTTCCTCCTCGTCCTTGAGGCCCCAATCGCTGGGCGCTGCCTCGAGCTGGATGGTATCGAGATCGACCGCCTGTCTCTTATCCAGGTTGCCCATTACCAGTTGCGGGAAGGCGATCAGGATGCCGACCATGACAACCTGGATGACCACGAAGGGGACCGCCCCCCAGTAGATCTGGCCGGTGGTGACCGGGGCGATTTCCTTCTTGGTGATGCGGTCGAGATACTTGCTGTGCGGCGCCACGCTGCGCAGGTAGAACAGCGCGAAACCGAAGGGCGGGTGCATGAAGGAAGTCTGCATGTTCACCGCCATCAGGATGCCGAACCACACCAGGTCGATGCCCATCTTGTCGGCCACGGGGGCCAGCAGCGGGATGATGATGAAGGCCAGCTCGAAGAAATCGAGGAAGAAGGCCAGCAGGAAGACCAGGATGTTGACGATGATCAGGAAGCCGATCTGGCCGCCGGGCAGGCCGGTCAGCAGGTGCTCGACCCAGAGGTGGCCGTCGACGGCATTGAAGGTCAGGCTGAACACCGTGGCGCCGAGCAGGATGAACAGCACGAAGGATGACAGCTTCAGCGTCGCGTCCATGGCCTGCTTCGTCAGTTTCACGGTCAGGCGGCGGCGCGAGATGGCCATCGCCAGCGCGCCGACCGCACCCATGGCGCCGCCTTCGGTCGGCGTGGCGATGCCGATGAAGATGGTGCCGAGCACCAGGAAGATCAGCGCCAGCGGCGGAATCAGCACGAAGGTCACCCGCTCCGCCATGCGCGACAGCAGGCCAAGTTTCAGGAAACGGTTGAGCACGGCCAACCCGAAGGCGACGCCGATGCCGACGCACATCGAAACGACGATCGTTTCGTCCTTGGGTGCCCCTTCCGGTCGCAGCTGGGCAAACACGATGGCCGCGCCGACGGACAGCACGGTCAAGGCCAGCAGCGAACGGTTGCCGGAACTGCCGTCGTCCTCGCGGATGGTGCGCGCTTCCGGCGGCAGCGCCGGCGCCGCGGCCGGTCTGAGCATCGAGACTGTAAACACCCAGCCCACATACAGCATAGTCAGGATGAAGCCGGGGAGGAAGGCGCCGGCATACAGATCGCCGACGCTGCGGCCCAACTGGTCGGCGATGACGATCAGCACCAGCGAGGGGGGAATGATCTGCGCCAGCGTGCCGGAGGCGGCGATGACGCCCGACGCGAGCTGGCGATCATAGCCGTAACGCAGCATGATCGGCAGCGAGATCAGGCCCATCGAGATCACCGAGGCGGCGACCACGCCGGTCGTCGCCGCCAGCATTGCGCCGACGAAAATCGTCGCATAGGCGAGACCGCCGCGGATCGGGCCGAACAACTGCCCGATCGTGTCGAGCAGATCCTCGGCCATGCCCGAGCGTTCGAGGATCAGCCCCATGAAGGTGAAGAAGGGGATAGCCAACAAGGTATCGTTCTTGAGGATGCCGATGATGCGCAAGGGAAGGGCGTGCATCAGCGCCTCGGGGAGCATGCCGAGATGGACGCCCAGAAAGCCGAAGAACAGGCCGCAGGCGGCGAGCGCAAAGGCGACCGAATAGCCCATCAGCAGGAAGACGACCAGGCCCAGGAACATGACGGGGGCCATGTTGGCGATCAGAAATTCGGTCATGGCCGTACCTCCTTGACACGCTTGTCGGCGACCATGGCGTCTGCCGCCTCCACCATGCTTACCACCTCGGGGTCCACCTGACGTTTTCTGATTTCCTCGGCGAGTTCTTCCTCGGCGGTCTTGTTCTGGATCGGTTGGGTCGGGTCGGGACACTGGCCGGCGAGGAAGCCGATGCGCTTGATCAGTTCCGAAACGCCTTGCAGCCCAAGCAGGGCGAAGCCGACCGGGATCAGGGCGTATACCGGCCAGCGGATCAGCCCGCCGGCGTTCTCGGACATTTCGCCGCTGACATAGGCCTGGGTCACCAGCGGCCAGGACAGCCGGATCACCTGGATGACGAAGGGAAAGAGAAAACAGACGATGCCGAAGATCTCCACCTTGATCTGCGTGCGCTTAGAAAAACGGCCGAGAATCACGTCGATTTTGACGTGCCCCTGGCGCAGCATGGTATAGCCGGCGCCGAGCAGGAACATGGCGGCGAACAGATACCACTGGATTTCGAGAAAGGCATTCGAGCTGACATTGAAGGCTTTGCGTATCACCGCATTGCCCGCCGAGATCAGCACGGCGATCAGCACCAGCCAGATTGCAGCGCGACCCACGGCCTCGCTGATGGCGTCGATCAGACGCGAAAACTGCAACAGGAATTTCATCGACTTCTCTCCTCAGGGGCGTGGCCGCGGCGCGATAATGCGGGCAGCGGCCGATTTCCTTGCATGCAACGTGTGCCTAGGGGCCGCATCATAATGGCTTAGACAGGACTTTGGCCATAACATTGTGAAACCGGCGGAGCACATGGAAAGACGCAAATTCATCGGTAGCGCCGGCCTGGCCGGCATCCTCGCCGCCGGCATGGCGCCCGCCGTCCAGGCGGCGCAAGCGATCCGCTGGCGGCTCGCCACGCGCCTGCCCAAGATCATGGACATTCCCTATGCCGGCGTGCAGACCTTCATCCGCACCGTGAAGGAGCTGTCCGGCGGCAAGTTCGAGATCACGCTGCAGGCCGCCGAGGATTCGCCGGCGAGTGGCGGAGTGCTTGACAGCGTGCAGCGCGGCAGCGTCGAATGCGGGTTCACCACCGCCGTCCGCTACGTAGCCAGGGATGAAACCTTCGCGCTCGACAGCGCGATTCCCTTCGGCCTCGACAGCCGCCAGATGAATGCCTGGCTGCAGCACGGCCAGGGCCTCGAGCTGCTGCGCGAGTTCTACAAGGGCCATGGCGTCGTCAACTTTCCCATGGGCAACACAGGCGCGCAGATGGGCGGCTGGTACAAGAAGCCGCTACGCGGCATGGCCGACCTCAAGGGCCTGCGCATGCGCTTCTCCGGCCTGGGTGGGCGCGTCTTCGAGCGGCTCGGAGGCCAGCCGGGCAGCCTTTCTTCCGACGAAACCCTCAAGGCACTCCAGCGCGGCAACCTCGACGCCGCCGAATGGAGCAGCCCGCATGACGACTTGCGCCTCGGGCTCCACGATCACTGCAAGTACTACGCACATCCGGGTTGGTGGAAGGGCGGCATGCAATATTCCCTCTACGTGAATCGCCGCGCCTGGGACGCACTGTCCGACGAGAACGAGGCGAACCTAGAAGCCGCGGCCACGGCAGCCCATCTCGATATCCAGGCCCAGTACGACCTGCGCAACCCTCTGGCCCTCGCAGAACTGGTCGCGACGGGAACCCGGTTGATGCCCATGCCGAAGGCGGTCATGGAAGCGGCGTGGAAGGCGGCGCAGGACCTGTATGCCGAACTCGCCGCGAAAAACCCGCACTGGAAGAAGATCCACGCCAGCCAGACCGCCTTCCAGCGCGCCCAGGCCTGGAACCAGGCCGAAGCGGGCTTCGCGGCCTTCATGCAGCCGCTGCTCATGAAGGAATATGAAAGCCTGCATAAGGCGCAAAAGTCGGCGCCGGCGGGACGGCACAAAACGCCGCAGTCACCGCGGCCATGACCCGCATCTGCCTCGTGCGCCATGGTGAAACGGACTGGAATGCCGGCAAGCGCATCCAGGGCCAGATCGACATCCCGCTCTCCGCGCTCGGCCACGCGCAGGCGCGCGCCACCGGCAACACGCTCAAGGACGAAGGCTTCGCGGCGATCTATGCCAGCGACCTGATACGCGCGCGCCAGACCGCCGAAGCCACCGCCCATCTGGCACAACTCCCGTTGCAATTGGACCCTGGCTTCCGCGAGCGCCATTACGGCGTCTTCCAGGGGCTGAACTATGCCGAGTGCGAAGCCCGCTATCCGGCGGCCTATGCCTCGCACAAGGCGCGCGACCCGCGCTTCGTTCCCGCGGGCGGCGAAAGCCTGCTGGCCTTCGCCGGCCGGCTGGCGCAGGCCTTCGACACGATCGTGCGACGCCACGGCGGAGAAAGCGTGGCGGTCTTCACCCATGGCGGCGTCCTCGACATCGCCTACCGGCAGGCGGCGGGCAAGTCGCTCACCGCGCCGCGCGATTTCGCGATTCCCAACTGCGGCATCAACTGGATCGAGGTCGAATCTGGCTGCTGGACCCTGCTGAGTTGGGCCGAGCGCGCCCATCTGGACCGTCCCCTCGACGAACTGTAAGACGGCTAAAATGAGGTTTTCCCACCTACCTACGGGACCCGCCTCATGTTCAGCAAGCAAAACACCCTCGCCAAGTCCGACCCCGAACTGTTCGCCGCCATCAGCAAGGAAAACCAGCGGCAGGAAGATCACATCGAGCTGATCGCCTCGGAAAACTATGTCTCTTGGGCGGTCATGGAAGCACAGGGTTCGCAGCTCACCAACAAATACGCGGAAGGTTATCCCGGCAAGCGCTACTACGGCGGCTGCGAGCATGTCGACGTCGTCGAGCAGCTCGCCATCGACCGCGCCAAGCAGCTGTTCGGCGCCGATGCCGCCAACGTGCAGCCGAATTCCGGCTCGCAGGCCAACCAGGCCGTGCTGATGGCTTTCCTCAAGCCCGGCGACACCATTCTCGGCATGAACCTCGCCGCCGGCGGCCACCTGACGCACGGCATGGCCCTCAACATGTCCGGCAAGTGGTTCAACGCCGTGCCCTACGGCCTCGACGCCAACGAGGACATCGACTATGTCGCGCTGGAACAACTCGCCAACGAGCACAAGCCCAAGCTGATCATCGCCGGCGCGTCGGCCTTCGCGCTGAAGATCGACTTCGAACGCTTCGCGAAAATCGCCAAGGCCGTCGGCGCGATCTTCATGGTCGACATGGCCCACTACGCCGGCCTCGTCGCGGCGGGCTTCTACCCGAATCCGGTGCCACACGCCGACGTCGTCACCTCGACCACGCACAAGACGCTGCGCGGTCCGCGCGGCGGACTGATCCTCATGAAGGCCGAACACGAGAAGGCCATCAACTCGGCCATCTTTCCCGGCCTGCAGGGCGGTCCGCTCGAGCACGTGATTGCCGCCAAGGCCGTCGCCTTCCACGAAGCGATGAGCGCGGAATTCAAGACCTATCAAAAGCAGGTGGTCGACAATGCGCAGGTGATGGCCAGGGTGCTCAAGTCACGCGGCCTGCGCATCGTTTCGGGACGCACCGAGAGCCACGTTTTCCTCGTCGACCTGCAGGCCAAGGCCATCACCGGCAAGGATGCCGAAGCCTTGCTGGGCAAGGCCCACATCACGGTCAACAAGAACGCGATTCCCAACGACCCGCAGAAACCTTTCGTCACCAGCGGCATCCGCATCGGTACCCCGGCGATGACCACGCGCGGCTTCAAGGAGGCCGAGGCCGAACAGGTCGCCAACCTGATCGCCGACGTACTCGACGCGCCGAACGACGAAGCGGTGCTCGCGCGCGTGCGCGGCGAGGTGTCGGCCCTGTGCAAGAAGTTCCCGGTATACGGTGCGTAAACAATGAAGTGTCCTTACTGCGCTGAGGACAACACCCAGGTCGTCGACACGCGCGAGAACGAGGACGGCGACACCGTCCGCCGGCGGCGGCGCTGCCTCGCCTGCGACAAGCGATTCACCACCTACGAGCGCGTCGAGTTGCAGCTGCCACTGGTCGTCAAGAAGAACGGCAGCCGCGTCGACTACGACCGGGAGAAGCTGCGCGGCAGCATGATGCTCGCGCTGCGCAAGCGACCGGTCACGTCGGAGAGCGTCGAAAACGCCCTCGACCGCATCGAGGAAAAGCTCGTGCAGATTGCCGAACGCGAAGTCAATTCGGACCGGGTCGGCGAGTTGGTGATGCGCGAGCTGAAGAAGCTCGACAAGGTCGCCTACATCCGCTTCGCCTCGGTGTATCGCAATTTCGAGGATGTCGACGAATTCTCGGAGGCGATCCGCGAAGTAAAAACGCCGCGCCGCCGCACCTCGACCAAGTGAGCCGGGCGTGAGCTTTTCGGCCGCCGACCACGCCTTCATGGCCCGCGCGCTGCAACTGGCGGAGCGCGGTCTCCATACCACCACTCCCAACCCGCGCGTCGGCTGCGTGTTGGTCCGCGACGAAGTGATCATCGGCGAGGGCTGGCACGAGCGGGCTGGCGACTCCCATGCCGAGATCAATGCACTGCGCGATGCTGCCCGGAAAGTCGGCGCTGGCGGGACGGCACAAGTCGGATCCGCCGCCAACATGGGGACGGCACAAAATGCCACTGCCTATGTCACTTTGGAACCCTGCAGCCACCATGGCCGGACCCCGCCCTGCGCCGATGCATTGATTGAGGCAGGCGTTTCCCGCGTAGTTGCCGCGATGCGCGACCCGAACCCGCTGGTCGCCGGCCGAGGCCTGGCGCGGCTCGCCGCCGCAGGCATCGCCGTCGAGCATGGCTTGCTGGAAACCGAGGCCCGCGAACTCAACATCGGCTTCGTCTCCCGCATGACGCGCGGCCGCCCGTGGCTGCGGCTCAAGGTCGCCATGAGCCTCGACGGCAAAACCGCTCTCGCCAACGGGCAGTCGCAGTGGATCACCGGCCCGGATGCCCGCCGCCATGCCCACGGCTGGCGTGCACGTTCCTGCGCGATGCTCACCGGCATTGGTACCGTGCGCGACGACAACCCCCGACTCAATGTAAGAGACATCGAAACCCCGCGACAACCACTGCGTGTCGTGGTGGATAGCCGGCTGGAAATTTCGCCCGACGCGGCGATCCTCAAAGGCGGTAACTGCCTGATCGCCTGCGCCGTGCCCAATCCTGAGAAAGAAGCAGCGCTGCGGGAACGGGGTGCCGATGTCGTCATGCTGCCCAATGCGAACGGCAAGGTCGACCTGCCCGCGCTACTGCAGGAATTGGGAAAACGCGGCATCAACGAGGTGATGACCGAAGCCGGCCTCAAACTCAACGGCTCACTGCTGCGCGAGAACTGCGTCGACGAACTGCTGATCTATCAGGCGCCCGTGCTGCTCGGCGACACCGCGCGCGGCATGGCGGATTTCGGCAACCTGACCGAACTGGCCGCTACGAAGCGTTTGAAGATTGTCGAGAGCCGTCTCGTCAGCGCCGACTTTTTTATCCGGGCGCGCTTCGCGTAGAACAAACAGTACAACCCGGGTCGCGCGGGACGGCGATGCTGCGCCATTCCATCGCCAGCCCGTCGAGCAGCAGCAGCCGGCCAGCCAGCGATTCGCCGCAACCGATCACCAGCTTGAGCGCCTCGGCCGCCTGCACCGCGCCGACGATGCCGGTGATCGGCGCAAACACGCCCATCACCGCGCAGCGAATCTCCTCGACATCCTCGGATTCTGGAAACAGGCAGTGATAGCACGGCGCATCATCGTGTCGCGTGTCGAACACCGCGATCTGTCCATCGAAACGGATCGCCGCGCCGGAAACCAAAGGCTTGCGGTACTTCACGCACGCACGATTGACGGCATGGCGCGTGGAGAAGTTGTCCGAACAGTCGAGCACCACATCGGCCAGCGCAACCTCTTCTTCGAGACGCGCGTCCGCCAGGCGTTCCTGGAGCGGGACCACCTTGCAGCCGGGATTGATCTCGGCCAGCGTCGCAACGCCTGACATCACCTTCGGCTTGCCGACCGCGGCAGTGCGATGCAGGATCTGGCGTTGCAGGTTGGTCAGGTCGACCGTGTCGCCGTCAGCCAGCGCCAGGGTACCGATACCGGCCGAAGCGAGGTAGAGCGCTGCCGGCGAACCCAGCCCGCCGGCGCCGAGCACCAGCGCGCGAGAATTCAGCAGCCGTTCCTGTCCCTCAATGCCAATCTGCGGCAGCAGGATGTGCCGCGAGTAGCGCAACAGCGCTTCATCGCCGAGATGATCGGTCACTTGTATTCGCGCAGTTCGGGCGGCGTATCGTCGTGATCGCCATGGGGATGGTGCTCCCAGGCCTTGGAATACACGTCGTGCGATTTCTTGATCAGCCGTTCCGGCTGGCCGAGATTGCGGCGCTGGGTTTCTTCCGAGAAATACACCAGCGCGCGGATCAGCTTGTAATAGAGCGTGGTTTCCAGATGGAAGCCGCGGTCGGTCAGCAGGGCCTCCAGGCCTTCCATGCAATAGTCGGTGATTTCGTACCAGACCGACACCCCGTTCGGCTCGGTCCCCGGAGCAACCTCCAGATTAGGAAGCGTGGATAGCAGGGCCATGGCATCCAGCACCTGGTCCGGCTTGAGCCTGAAGAAGCGTATCTCCCGATGCTTACGCGTGCCGGCCTGTGGCGCCAGTGCATGCGGCCGGTGCAGGCCGCGCTCCTGGTCGCGCAACAGGCGTGCGCGCTCGGGGGTCATCATTTCTTGATGACTTGCAGGGCCTTGAGCAGATTCATGGCCTGCGTCAGTTGGTAGTCATCCTTCGAAGCGGGTTCGAAAGGTTTGGCGTGGGCCTCGTCCTTGTCGGCTTCCTTGGCGCCGTCCTTGCCGCTCTTGCCGGCGGGCGCGGCTTTTTCGGCCGGCTCCTTCTTCGGCGCGGCGGGCTTCTCGCCCTCTTTGCCTGCCTTGTCGTTGCTGAGGTGACGATCAAGATCGGCTTCGCGCAGGCGCTCGCGCGAACCGCCGTTGGCGGATTCCTCGACGATGATGTCGGGCTCGATTCCCTTGGCCTGGATCGAACGGCCGTTGGGCGTGTAGTAGCGCGCGGTCGTCAGCTTGATGGCCGACTTGGCCGAGAGCGGCAACACCGTCTGCACCGAGCCCTTGCCGAAAGTCTGCGTGCCCATCACCACCGCACGCTTGTGATCCTGCAACGCGCCGGCAACAATTTCCGAAGCCGAGGCCGAGCCGCCATTGACCAGCACGATCATTGGCACCGTGCGCACGCCCTCGGGGAGCTTCTTGATGAAATCCTCGCGCCCGCTGCGCAGATAGTCCTCGCTGGAAGCGGTGTATTTGCGTTTGGCGTCTTCGATGCGCCCGTCCGTGGTCACGACCACGCTGTTCGGCGGCAGGAAGGCGGCGGCGACGCCGATCGCGCCATGCAGCAGTCCGCCCGGGTCATTGCGCAGGTCGAGCACCAGGCCTTTCAACCCCGTGCCCTTGGCGTCGGCATCGGCCTTGTAGAGCTTGTCGAGATGCTTGACGACGTCGGGCGCGGTTTCTTCCTGGAACTGGGTGACGCGCAGGAAGCCGTAGCCGGGTTCGATCATCTTCGACTTGACGCTCTGCACCTTGATGACATCGCGCATGATGGTGATCTCGAGCGGCTTCGCCTCGCCCTTGCGCAAGATGGAAAGCTTGATCGTCGTCTTCGGCTTGCCGCGCATTTTTTTCACGGCATCATTGAGCGCCATGCCCTTGACGGGCGTTTCGTCGAGCTTGAAGATCAGGTCGCCGGCCTTGACGCCGGCACGGTAGGCGGGCGTATCCTCGATCGGCGAGATCACCTTGACGAGGCCGTCCTCCATGCCGACCTCGATGCCGAGGCCGCCGAATTCGCCCTGCGTGGAGACTTGCAGATCCTTGAACGCGTCGGCGTCCAGATAAGCTGAGTGCGGGTCGAGGTTGGCCAGCATGCCGCTGATCGCATGGGTGATGAGCTGCTTGTCTTCGACGGGTTCGACATAGCCCTGCTTGATGGCGTTGAAGACATCGGCGAAGCTGCGCAACTCTTCGACTGGCAGCGGAACACTGCCGGTCTTCTGGGCGATGGCGGAAAAATTGAGGCTCAGGGCGACGCCGGCGATCAGTCCGACGAACACGAGGCCAATTTGCTGCAGCTTGCTACGCATGTAATCCCCTGTAAGCCATTGAGGCAATTGGGTTGCTAATGGGCGCCGAGCCATTTGCCGGGATCGAACGCCTGCCCCCGATGCCTGAGTTCAAAGTATAAACCTGATTCTTCCTGCCCTCCGCTGGCCCCGACCGTGGCCACCGCCTTGCCGGCACCGACCTTTTGACCGACATCCGCCAGTAAAGTTTGGTTGTTGCCATAGACCGACAGGAAATCGTCGTCGTGGTCGATGATCAGCAGGTTGCCGTAGCCGCGCAGCCAGTCGGCGAACACCACCGTGCCCGCCGCCACCGCCCGCACATCGGCGCCGTCGGCGGCGCGGAAGAACAGCCCCTTCCAGATCGACTGGCCATCGTCGCGACGCGCACCGAAGCGTCCGGTCACCGTGCCCCGGACCGGCTGGATCAGGCGTCCGCGCAACCTGGCGAATTCGCCGCTGGCGCTGACCGGGTCGGCCTTGATCGTCGGTGCCGTCTGCGCTGGGGATGGCCGGGTGACGCGCGGCGCCTTCCCCGGCTGGGCTGGCGTCTTTTTGCGCGCTTCGGCTGCTTTCTTCGCCAATGCGGCAATGAGGTTGCCGAGCCGCTGCTCGTTCTGCCTGAGGGTCTGGATTTCCCGGCGCTGCGCCTTGATCTGTCCGGAGATTTTCGCCAGCACGGCCTGGCGTTCCTGCTGGCGCTGACGCAAGATGCCCCGCTCCGCCTCCTCGCGCCGGGCAATTTCCGCCAGTTTCTCTCCACGCTGCTGCACGATGCCGGCCAACCGGCGGGTTTCGGCGGCGTCATGCCGCAAACTGGCAATCAGATCCGCCTTCGCATGTGACAGCAAGGTCAGGAAGTGGCGGTCGCGGGCCGTCACATTGGGGTCGCCCCCCGCGAGCAGGATCGCCAGCGCATCAGCCTCTTGCGGCCGAAACTGGTAGCGCAGCAGGCGGGCCAACTGTTCCTGGCGCATGGCAGTCTGGGCTTCGAGACGTCTCAGTTCGCGTTCGTGGGTGGCCAGTTCGGCACGGGCTTCGGCCTGCTCCTCGCCGATCACCCGCAACTTGCGCGCCGCGGTCGCGATGGCTTTTTCGGTGTCGCGCAACTGGTCGGCCGTCGCCGCCCGCGAGGCTTCCGTTTCCTTGAGCTGCCGTTCGAGGGCCGTACGCTGTTCACGCACGGCGTCAAGTCTGGCTTTTTCACGCTCGCCCGCCGCCAGCACCAGGGTTGGCAGACAAAAAAGCGCCAGCGCGAAGAAGCGGATCAGGCCTTGGATGATGATGCGGGGAAAGGGATAATCGACACGGCATTTTAATCCAAGTATGATCGCGGCCACTGTCGTCGCGACCGGTCAAGAGAACCGATGCTTGAACATCTGAGGGAGTACGCCTACAAGTGCGAAATCCCGCCTGAACATTTCGCCCACATGACCGACTGGCTCCTGCAATGGAGAAAGCGGGATCCCGGCATGGCCTTTTCGCTGGTACTGATCGATTTCAGGAACCCCTCCGAACTCGGCAACGTGCTGGGCGCCAAGTATGCGATGGAACTCATCAAGCGTGTCGGCCATGAAATCGATACCGCGCTGCGTGCCACCGATCTGCTGTGCCGCACGCATGTCAGCTCCTTCTGGGTGCTGCTGCCGCAAGGTGCGCCGGACATGGTGCTGCAGAAGCTCGAGCCGATTCTCGCCGCCGCCCGTCAGGATGGCATGGATGCCACGCAACTGCGCATCCGCAAGCTCACCATTCCGGGCGAGGTCGCAGATGATGTAACTGCGGCCGAATTGTTCCGGCAGATGCAAGCCTGAAACCTATCCACGGTACACACTCAATCATGGAAAGCACGGCAATCACCGATCTGGCTGATCATAACGAACACGTTCAAATCGCCGCGCGCGCGCTCAAGGCAATCTCGCACCCGCTGCGCCTCAAGATCCTCTGCGTCGTCGGCGACCAGGAAGTCTGCGTGCAGGACATCGTCGATGCCGTCGGCACTTCGCAGAGCAATATCTCCCAGCATCTCGCCATCCTGCGCGACAAGGGTGTGCTGACCACGCGCAAGGACGCCAATCGCGTCTTCTATCGTGTCGCCGACCAGCGCACCTTGCAATTGATCGTGATGATGCGCGAAGTTTTCTGCGGCATGCCGCAGAAATCGTAATCGGGGCTTGGCCCGTATCCACTTTTCACAGGAAGCAGAATGGATTTCATCCAGCAGAACTTGATCTGGGTCGGCCTCGCCGTCGTCAGCGGCGGCATGCTGTTTTGGCAGGTCTTCAGCGGCGCCGGCAGCAAGAATATTTCCGTCGGCGAGGCGACACTGCTGATCAACCGGCAAGACGCGCTGGTTGTCGATGTGCGTGAAACCGCCGAATGGTCGGCCGGCCACATTCCCAACGCCCGCCATATCGCGCTCGGCCACCTCGGCAAGCACCTCTCCGAAATCGAAAAGTACAAGGACAAGCCGTTGATCCTCGTCTGCGCCAGCGGCAACCGTTCCGGCTCCGCCTGCGGCATGCTCAAGAAGGCCGGTTTCACGCAGGTGTTCAACCTTCAGGGCGGCATCCGCTCGTGGAGCGACGCCGGTTTGCCGATGACAAAGAAATAGGGGGGCGCATGGCGAAAATCGAGATGTACTCCACCGCGGTCTGCCCCTACTGCGTGCGCGCCGAAGCACTGCTCAAGCGCAAGGGTGTCGCCGCCATCGAAAAAATCCGCGTCGACCTCGATCCCGCGAAGCGCCAGGAAATGGAAGCGCGCGTGCCCGGCGCCCGTACCGTGCCGCAAATCTTCATCGACGGCCTGCATGTCGGCGGCTGCGATGACCTGCATGAACTCGACCGACAGGGCAAGCTCGACCCCCTGCTCGCCAAATAACCCCTTCCCTTCAGGATCATCATGAGCGAACAAGAACAAAGCAACGTCCCGGTTTTCAACATCGAAAAGATCTACGTCAAGGATCTTTCGCTGGAAGTCCCGAATGCGCCGCACTGCTTCCTCGAACGCGAACAGGCCCAGGTCAACCTGCAGATGCAGACCGGCGGCGAAGCCGTCGGCGAGGGCATCTTCAACGTCGTGCTGACCCTGACGGTCACCGCCAAGCTCGGCGAAAAAACCCAGTTTCTCGTCGAGGCCGCACAGGCCGGCATCTTCCAGATCCGCAACGTGCCGCAGGAAGAACTCGAGCCGATCGTCGCCGTCGCCTGCCCGAACATCCTCTTTCCCTACGCGCGCGAGACGATTTCCGACGCCATCACCCGCGCCGGCTTCCCGCCCGTGCTGCTTGCCCCGGTAAACTTCGAGGCGATCTACCGCCAGCGTCTCGAACAGCAGGAAGCCCAGCAGGGCGCCGCCGGTCAAGCACCCATCCAGTAATGCGCCGGACAAGCGCTGCCTTGCTGTTGCTTTGGGGCGCCGCGGGCAGCGTGCTGGCGCTCGACTACCGCTCGGTGAACGAAGCGGCAGTGCTCTACGATGCGCCATCGCAAAAAGCGAAGCCACTCTACGTCATTGCGCCCGCGACGCCCGTGGAGGTGATCGTCAGTCTCGATACCTGGATCAAGGTACGCGACATGAAGGGCGACCTGGCGTGGATCGAACGTCGCCAACTCGCAGACCAGCGCACCGTGCAAGTGCGCGCCGGCGGCGCGCAGATTCGCTCCGAAGCCGGCGACAACGCCAAACTTGCCTTTGAAGCCGAAGCCGACGTAGTGCTCGAAATCGTGGAGACCGGCCCGGCTGGCTGGGCGAAAGTACGTCATCGCGACGGCGCGCAGGGCTACGTCAAAGCTTCCCAGGTCTGGGGTCTGTAATGCATATTGCCGTCCTCGGCGCCGGCGCCTGGGGAACCGCGCTGGCGCTGTCGTTTGCGCAACGCCACACGGTCAGCCTGTGGACCTGGCAAGGCGAACATGCGGAGTCGATGCGGCAGTCGCGCGAGAACACGCAGTTCCTGCCCGGCTTCCCGCTCCCCGAATCGCTCGATATCACAGCCGATTTCGCCGCAGCGACGAACGGCGCCGATCTGGCACTGATCGCCACGCCGATGGCCGGCCTGCGTGCGACCGCCGGCCAACTCGCACAAGCGCATCCCGATCTTCCCTTTCTCTGGGTCTGCAAGGGTCTTGAAGCCGGTACCGGGCAGTTGCCGCATCAGGCAGTCGCCGCCGTGCATCCGCTGGCAACCTGTGGCGCCCTGACTGGCCCCAGCTTCGCCGCCGAAGTGGCTCGCGGCCTGCCCGCCGCCGTGACGATCGCCTCCGCCAACGATGCTTTCGCCGACCGCATGGCGCACGAACTCCACGGCCCGCGCCTGCGGCTCTACGCCAACGATGACATCATCGGTGCCGAGGTCGGCGGTGCGGTCAAGAACGTCATGGCGATCGCCACCGGCATCTGCGATGGCCTCGGCCTCGGTCTCAACGCCCGTGCCGCGCTGATGACGCGCGGGCTGGCGGAAATCACCCGCTTCGGCATCGCCCTCGGCGCCCGTCCGGAAACCTTCATGGGCCTGGCCGGCATGGGCGACCTGATCCTGACCTGCACCGGCGACCTCTCGCGCAACCGCCGCGTCGGCCTGGCGCTCGCCGCCGGCAAGGCGCTGGCGGACATCCAGCGCGATCTCGGCCATGTCGCCGAAGGCGTCATGACAACCCGCGAGGTCGCGCAACGCGCTGCGGCCCTGGGCATCGAAATGCCGATCACGGCCGCGGTACGCGATGTGCTTGATGGACAGTTATCGGCCGCCGGCGTCGTCGAACGGCTGATGAACCGCGATCCCAAACACGAATAAAAGTCGGCGCTGGCAGGACGGCACCGATTAGCTACCGCCAGCAAATCCTTGTTGCCGCCACGCTTCGTAAACGGCAATCGCCACGGTATTGGAGAGATTAAGGCTGCGATTCCCCGGCATCAGCGGCAGGCGCAGCCGCTGCTCCGGCGGCAAGGATTCCAGCAGTTCCACCGGTAACCCACGCGTCTCCGGCCCGAAAACGAAGGCATCACCCGGCTGGTAGGCCACGCTGTCATGGCGTGTCGTCGCTTTCGTGCTGAAGGCGAACAGGCGCGTTTCCCCCAGCGCGTCGCGGCAGGCGACCCAATCGCGGTGGACCTGCATCTCGACGAACTCATGGTAGTCGAGCCCGGCGCGGCGCAGAGACCGCGCGTCGACATCGAAGCCGAGGGGCTCCACCAGGTGCAACCGGCAGCCCGTATTGGCCGCCAGCCGGATCACATTGCCGGTATTGGGCGGGATTTCCGGCTGAAATAGAACGATCTGGAACATGGTGGCTGTGGCATGTTAGGGGTCCCGAAGTTTATCCAATAGGCGTGAACCCCTCATGGCAAGACCAGAGAAGATTCGACTTGGCGACCTGCTGATCAAGCAAGGCTTGCTGACACAGGACGAGCTGGAAAATGCGCTGAAAGAACAAAAGATCACCGGGCGCAAGCTGGGGCGCGTCATCGTCGATTCCGGCCTGGTTTCCGAAGAAGCCATTTCCAAGGCCCTGGCGCGCCAGTTGGGTGCCGACTTCGTCGACCTCAAGATCTTCCAGCCCCAGCCCGAGCTGGTCAAGCTGCTGCCCGAGGCGCAGGCGCGCCGCTTCCGTGCGCTGGTGCTGGATGAACGCAATGGCCAGTTGCGTGTCGGCATGTCCGACCCCACCGACCTCGCCGCCTTCGACGAAGTCGCGCGCGTCGTCAGGCGCGACATCGACCTCGCCGTCGTCGCCGAAGGCCAGTTGCTGCCGCTGCTCGACCGCGTCTATCGCCGCACCGAGGAAATCTCGAACCTGGCGAAGGACCTCACGCAGGAAATGGGCGACATTCCGGTCGAGTTCGGCAGTGGCCTTAGCCTCACCCCCGGCGCGGAAGATGCGCCGGTCGTGCGCCTGCTGCAGACAGTATTCGAGGAAGCCCAGAAGATGCGCGCCTCTGACATCCACGTCGAGCCGCAGGAAAAGTCGCTAACCATCCGCTTCCGCATCGACGGCGTGCTGCACCTCCAAACCGAAGCCGACAGCAAGATCGCTTCGGCATTGGTGCTGCGCCTCAAGCTGATGTCCGGCCTCGACATCTCGGAAAAGCGCCTGCCGCAGGATGGCCGCTTCAACGTCAAGCTGCGTGGCGCGAATGTCGATGTCCGGATTTCCACGATGCCGACCCAGCACGGCGAATCGGTGGTGATGCGTTTGCTGGCGCAGAACACCGGGCTGCTGCAACTCGACAAGCTGCACATGCCGCCGCATGTGCTCGAACGTTTCCGCCACGCCATCGCGCGGCCTTCGGGCATCGTTCTGGTGACCGGTCCGACCGGCTCCGGTAAAACGACCACGCTCTACGCAGCCCTGAACGAGCTGAACAGTTCCGAGGTCAAGATCATCACGGTCGAGGACCCGGTCGAATACCGCCTGCCCGGCATCAACCAGGTGCAGGTGCACGAGAAGATCGACCTCAGCTTCGCGCGCGTGCTGCGCACGGCCCTGCGACAGGACCCGGATATCGTCCTCGTCGGCGAAATGCGCGACCAGGATACGGCCGAGATCGGCATGCGCGCCGCCATGACCGGTCACCTCGTGCTCTCGACCCTACACACCAACGATGCGTTGTCCTCCCCCATTCGCCTGCTCGACATGGGCGTGCCGCGCTACATGGTGGCCATGTCGATCCAGATGGTGCTGGCCCAGCGACTGGTGCGCGTAATCTGCCCGAACTGCAGCGCGCCGCATACCCCCGAGCCGAATGAGCGCGAATGGCTCAAGTACGAGTTGGGTGACCGCATCGATCAGTTCAGCTATGCCAAGGGACGCGGTTGCGCCCACTGTGCCAATACCGGCTACCAGGGCCGGCAGGCGGTGTATGAATTCCTCGAAATGACCAACGCGTTGGTCGAAGCCGCCAACCACGGCGACCCCAATGCCTTCGTCCAGTTGGGTCGCCAACAGATGGCCGGCAACACCCTTCGACGCGATGCCGTGCGACTTGTCACCGCAGGCCGCACCACCATCGACGAAGCGATGCGCGTGGCCACCCAACTGGACGACTAGTGGCTGCCTTCGCTTACCGCGGTCGCAACAGCGCCGGCGAAATCGTCAGCGGCGTGCTCGAAGGCACGACCGCGGCGGCGGTCGCCGACATCCTGTTCGGCAGCGGCGTGACCCCGACCGAGATCAAGCCCGCGCCGGCCGGTGCGCTGAAGAAGAAGGACACGGGCGATGGCTTCAATCTGTTCGGGCCCAAGATCCTGCATGTCGACATCCTGCTGTTCACGCGTCAGCTTTACACGCTGTTGAAAGCGGGTGTGCCGATCATGCGCGCACTCGGCGGATTGCAGGATTCGAGCGTCAACCCGGCCATGAAATCCCTGCTCTGCCAGGTGCGCGAAAGTCTCGATTCCGGCCGCGAATTGTCGATGTCGCTGGCACGGCACCCGAAGGTTTTCACGCCCTTTTACCTCGCGATGGTGCGCGTCGGCGAGATGACCGGCCGGCTCGAAGAGGTCTTCCTGCGCCTCTTCGACCACATGGAGTTCGAGCGCTTCATGCGCGAGCAGGTCAAGTCGGCGCTGCGTTACCCGATGTTCGTGATCCTCGCGATGGCCGTCGCGATGCTCGTCGTCAATATCTGGGTCATTCCCGCCTTCGCCAAGGTCTTCGAAGGTTTCGGCGCCGCGCTGCCATTGATGACACGGATTCTGATCGGCATCTCGAATTTCACCGTCGCCTGGTGGCCAGCCCTGCTGGCAGGCATCGTCGTCGCCGGCTTCGGCTTCAAATCATGGCTCGGCACACGCCGCGGCCGCTATCTGTGGGACAGCATCAAGCTACGCCTGCCCATCGCCGGCAAGATCGTGCGCAAGGCCACGCTGGCACGCTTTGCCCGCAGCTTCGCCCTCGCCATGCGCTCCGGCGTGCCGGTCATCCAGGCGCTCACCACGGTCGCTCAGACCGTCGGCAACGACTTCATCGCCGAAAAGGTCGAGCAGATGCGCAACGGCGTCGAACGCGGCGAATCAGTCCTGCGCGCCGCGCTCGCCAGCGGCGCCTTCACCCCGGTCGTGCTGCAGATGATCGCCGTCGGCGAAGAATCCGGCTCACTCGACGAGATGATGGAAGAAATCTCCGGCATGTACCAGAGCGAAGTCGAGTACGAGCTCAAGACCCTCGCCCAGCAGATCGAGCCGATCCTCATCATCCTGCTCGGCGCGATGGTGCTGGTGCTAGCGCTCGGGATCTTCCTGCCGCTGTGGGACCTCGGCAGCGTAGCGATGAAGAAATGAATGGCCTGAATGAGTCAAGTTCCAACTTTTTTCACCGTAACAAAATTGATGAAAGGATTCATTAAAGTCCGGTCGTTTAAATGATCAACACGCGCAATCCCTTTCCTGACATGGTTTTCTGGCCGAAGGGCGATTCCGGCGATTTGAAATCGTGGAGTGCCGATCTGCCGTATCGTCGCCAGATT
>Ga0209835_1000625_pt1 | contig 22282 bp, 21 predicted proteins | sample LakKivwa52mmetaG_FD_184138 | JGI IMG/M metagenome (GOLD analysis project Ga0209835, IMG submission 184138) | Anoxic lake water microbial communities from Lake Kivu, Rwanda to study Microbial Dark Matter (Phase II) - Lake Kivu water 52m metaG... | ecosystem: Environmental > Aquatic > Freshwater >...
CCTTTATAAACACCCGGCCGTGCTGGAGGTTACGGCGGTGGGCATTCCGGATGGGCATTACGGGGAGGAGATCCTGGCCTGCGTGGCCGTGAAGCCCGGGATTACCGTCACCGAGCAGGAGCTCCACGACCACTGCCTGAAACACCTCGGCAGGTTCAAAACCCCCGGGAAGATCCTGTTCCTGCCCGAGCTGCCGAAAGGACCCTCGGGCAAAATCCAGCGCCTGAAATGCCGCGTATTCTTGAAATAACCGTCAATCGCCTCGGTACATCGATTCGATCAAATCATGGTACTGGGCGTTGATGAATTTACGCTTCACCTTCATCGTCGGGGTCACCTCCCCGTCTTCGGTATAGAGCTTCTTGTCGAGAATGCGGAATTTCCGGATATTTTCCACCCGCGCGAGTTGATCATTCACCTGGTTGATCTCTCCCTGGATGAGCTGGAGCACCTCCTCCGATCGGGTCAAACTGGCGAAGGTCGTGAACTGTATCTTCTTATCCTGGGCGAACTTCACCACATTCTCCTCGTCGATGACGATGATCGCGCTGATGAATTTCCGTTTGTCGCCGATGACGACCGCATCATTGATGTAGGGGGAGAATTTCAGTAGGTTCTCGATGTACTGGGGGGCGACGTTCTTCCCGCCGGCGGTGATGATCAGGTCCTTCTTCCGATCGGTGATCTTGAGAAAGCCGTCCGCGTCGACCTCCCCGACGTCCCCCGTATGCATCCAGCCGTCGTGGAGCGCCTCCCGCGTCGTCTCCTCGTCCCGGAAATAGCCCTTGAATATCCCCTTGTGGCGGACCAGGATCTCGCCGTCCTCGGCGATCCTGACTTCCGTATCGGGAAGCGCCTTCCCCACGGTCCCTAACTTGAAGTTCTTCTCGTCGGACATGTGGGTGATCCCCGTAGTCTCCGTCATGCCGTACCCCTCCCGGATGGGAATCCCGATGCTCTGAAAAAACTTCAAGATATTGTGAGAGATCGGCGCGGCGCCAGAAAAGCCGAGTTTCACCCGGTCGAATCCCAGCCTTTCCTTGAGTTTCCGGAAGACGGCAAAATAGGCGAGAGAATACGCGATGCGAAGGGCGAACGCCGGCGACCTCCCGGCAAGCGCCTCTTCGTTGTAGCGGCGGCCGACCTTCAGGGCCATCCCATAGGCGGCCTGCTTGAACCAGGTCGCGTCCGCCATCTTCAGGACGATGCCGGAGTAGTATTTCTCCCAGATCCGCGGCACCGCGTGGAAAATGGTGGGGGAGACGTCCCGCATGTCCGTCATCACCGTATCCGTGTTTTCCGTGAAATTGACGATGTGCCCGATCGTCAGGTGGATCATCAGATCCCAGATCTGCTCATAGACGTGATTCAACGGGAGAAAGGAGATGCTCTCATCGTCCCGCGTTCCCTGACTCACGGCGTTGGCCTGCCTTCCGACCCAGAGATATCCCTCGTGGGCGAGCATTGCCCCCTTGGGGGGACCGGTCGTGCCGGAAGTGTAAATGATCCCGGCAATGTCCTCCCCTCGGCCCTCCGCCACGAGACGGTCGAACAGTCCGGGGTCCTCCTCGGCGGTTCTGCGGCCGAGGACAAGCAGGTCGGTAAAGCTCATGACCATTGGGTCCTTGAAATCCCTGAGGCCCTTCATGTCCCAGACGATCATCTTCCTGAGCGCCGGCGTGCTCTCCCTGAATACGAGCGCCTTGTCCAGCTGTTCCTCGTCCTCGCAGATATACACGACCGCGCCGGAATGGCCGATGACATATTCGCACTCCTTGACGGGGTTCGTCGTGTAGACCCCAACAAACGTCGCCCCGACCGACATCGCCCCCAACGCCGAATAGAGCCATTCGGGCTGATTCTCGCCGATGATTGCCACGTGATCCTGCCTGCGTACCCCGAGCGCATATAATCCCAGGGCCGTCTCCCTCACCTTGTCGAGGTATTCCGCCCAGCTTGTGTCGTGCCAGATGCCGAGCTCTTTGTGCCGCATCGCCACTCGCCCGGGATCGAGGCCGGTGATGTGGATCAGGGCTTTGGGCAGCGTATCAGCTTCCATGTTAACTCCCTTAAAAAATGAAGTTGCAAGACTCGAGCACATCAGATCCCGGAAGCGCGCATTGGAGATTTTTCGGGGCGCCATGCGACGGAAATTAGGGACAGCTCCCGATTTTTCTTGAAAAAATCGGGAGCTGTCCCCATTTTCATTTTCCGTAACAGGGTCGGAAAATGTCCAGCGCGCGGAGGGATCGCGATGTGCTCAAGTCTCGTATCCCAAGAACGGACGGGGCCTGCTAACGGAACCGAACCTTTCGCCGGTACCGCTTATAGCCCTTTACCGAGCTTTCCTTGGCAATTCCGAGATAAAACTCCTTGACGTCCTCGTCCTCCCTGAGGACCGAAGGCTTCTCGGCGCGGACGATCCGTCCGTTCTCCAGAAGAAAGGCGAAGTTGGCGTATTTCAGGGCCATGTTGACGTTTTGCTCCACCAGCAGGATCGTCACCCCCTGCTTCTCATTGATGTTGCGGATGATGTTGAAGATCTCCTGGGTCAGCACCGGCGACAGGCCAAGGGACGGCTCATCCAGCATGAGGAGCTTCGGACGGCTCATCAGCGCCCGGCCGATGGCGAGCATCTGCTGCTCGCCGCCGCTGAGGTGGCCGGCCTCCTGATCCTTCCTCTCCCTGAGGATGGAAAAATGGTCAAACACGTTATCGATGTCTTCCTTGATGCCCTTCCTGTCCCTTCTCGTGTAGGCGCCCATCATGATGTTTTCAAGGACGGAGAGTTCCGGAAACACCTCGCGGCCTTCGGGGACGTAGCTGATTCCCATCCTGACGATCTCTTCGGTGTTCTTCCGGTCGATCCTCTCCCCCATGAATTCGATGGTCCCTTTTTCCGGCTGTTCTTCTTTCAGATCGTACAAGAGACGCATGATGGTTTTGAGGGTCGTCGATTTCCCCGCTCCGTTGGAACCGAGAAGAGCCACGATGTCCCCCTGTTTGATCTCGAAGGAGATGCCGTGCAGGGCGCGGATCAGATCGTACCAGGTTTCGATATTGCTCACCTTCAGCATCAGTGCTCCTCCCCCAGATACGCCTTGATCACCTCCGGGTGGCTCTGGACCTCCTGAGGCAGCCCCTCCATGATCTTCTCCCCATGATTAATGGCCAATATCCGGTCGGAAATGCCCATGATCATGTTCATGTCGTGCTCGATCAGCAGAATGGTGACATCGCACTCCGCCTGTATGTCCTTGATCCAGATGTTCAAGTCCTGCTTCTCTTCGGTGTTCATGCCGGCGGAAGGCTCGTCCAACAGGAGGATCTTGGGTTCCACGGCCAGGGCGCGCCCCACCTCCACCAGTTTTCGCTTGCCGTAGGGCAGGCTGGCCACAAAATGATTTCGGACCGATTGCAGATCGAGAAAATCGATGATCCCTTCCACGATTTCCCTGTTTCTGATCTCCTCGCGGGCGGCCCTGGAACCTCTCCCCCAGAGGAAAGCCCCTGTAAATACGCCTGTATTCATATGGATGTGTCTGCCCAGCATGAGGTTGTCCATGACGGTGGCATTGGAAAACAGCTCGATGTTCTGAAAGGTGCGGGCAACCCCCCGGCGGGCGACCCGATCCGGCGTCAGGCCCACCAGGTTTTCTCCGGCAAAGACGATCCGGCCCACATCGGGCTTATAGATGCCGCTGATCATGTTGAATATGGTCGTCTTCCCCGATCCGTTCGGCCCGATGATGGAAAAGATCGAATTCTTCTCCACGCTGAAAGCGACGTTGTTGACGGCCTTAAGTCCGCCGAAAGCGATGCAAAGATCTTCTACTTTAAAATAGTCCATTGCTACTTTTTCCAGGTGGCCAGATCGTTTGTCATCCAATCCTGAAGCATGATGTAACTGGCGCCGGGGCCGCATTTCAGGATCTGGACCGAATCGGTTCCCTGGTGCTGCTTTTCCGTCCAGTTGACCTTGGGACCGATTGTCTGGTAATCCTTGAAGGAGTTGAGGGCCTTCAGGAGGGCATCGGTGCTGAGATTCCTCCCCACCCTCTTGAGGGCCTCGACGAGCGGGTCGGCGAAGGCGATGCCTGCGTAATAGAAGACGCCCCACCGCTCCTGCGGGGTCAATCGCTTGGCCGCATCACGGTATTTGGTCATCAGGGGGCTCTTGGAGTCCGGGGACTCGCTAAAAGCGCCCGTGATCACCCCTTCCCACAGCCCTCCGGAAATCTTGAACATCAGGGGATAATCGGAAAGGGTGTTGGAGGAGACCCACTGGGGCTTGAAGCCCAGGTTGGCGGCGGTCTTCAGTGTGATCACCGCCGCGGTCGGGCTTACATACATCAGAACCGTCTCCGCCCCCGAGTTCTTCAACCGAAGGATCTGCGAGGCGAAGTCTTTTTCGGTGGGCTCCACCGGGATCTCGGCCACCAGGCTCATTTTGTAAGTCGCGAGACGTTCCTTCACCCCTTCCAGGCCGTCCTTTCCGTAGGCGTCGTTCTGGTAGAGCATCCCGATCTTCTTCGTCTTGAGTTTTTCCACGATGTACTTGGCCAGGATGCTGGCCTCGTCCTTGTAGAGGGGATATTGGGCAAAGAGGTAGGGGTTCAGCGGCTGGGTGAATTCCTTGTCCGCGGCCGATGGGGAGACCCAGACGATTTTATTTGCCGCCAGATAATCCTTCACCGCCATGCCGGTGGCGCTGCCGACGCCTCCGACGAAGGCGAAAACACCCTGGCGCTCCACCAGCTCTTTCACAACAGCCACGGTCTGGGCGGGATTGTACATGTCGTCGCGGAGGAAGTATTTGATCTTCCGGCCGTGGATGCCCCCCTCTTCGTTCACGATATCAAACAGCAGTTTGCTGCCACGGGCCACGGATCCCCAGGGCGCCGCGGGACCCGTCTGGGGGCCCCACTGACCGATGCGGATCTCGTTATCGTCGAAACCGGCGGGCAGCGCCGCCTGGGCGATACTGGCGACCGTCAGGACAGTCAACGCCGCGAACAGAGAAATAACCATCTTTTTTCCGAACTTCATGACATCCTCCTTCATGTAATATGATTCGATTTTATATCCAATTATCAGATCCAGTTACACTTTCTTGACATAATGCTTGGCAAACAGGCCGCTCGGTCGAACACAGAGAACGAGGATGATCACAATAAAGGCCACGATCGGCTTCCAAGAGGGCCAGTAAAAACCGAAGAAGTTCTCGATCAGTCCCATGAGACCGCCGCCGATGATCACCCCGGGGATGCTCATGAGTCCCCCCAGGACGGCGGCGGCAAAGGCGCGCAGAAAAGGTTCCATCATAAAGGCCGGGTCCAGGGTGGCGCGGGAAGCAAAAAACATCCCCGCGACGGCGCCGATCAGCGAACTGAATCCCCAGGCAATGGAGAAGACCCGTTCGGTCCGGATCCCCATGATTTTGGCGGCATGCTTGTTCTGCTGGGTAGCCCGCATGGCCACCCCAAGCTTGGTATATTTGAAGAACACATAGAGGAGCAGCATGATGACGGAAGCCACGGCAAATACGGCGATGGCCCAGTTGGTGACAATCATCCCTTTGACCGGCTCGTAAGTCACCGAGGGATTCAGGGGGAGTGAAAAAAATTTCTGTTCCGCCCCCCATTTCCAACCGGCCAGACCCATAAGAAGCATCTCCGCCCCGAGCGTAATGACGATCATTCCCAGGATGCTGGGATGCTTGGCGGGACGCAGAAACAGGTATTCGATCAGCACCCCTAAAAGTATGGAAAAAACCATGGTGATGACAAAGGCCAACCAGAAAGGCCACTGATAAACGGTCAAAATATGAAACGCGACGAACGAAGAAAACATGGCCATCTCGCCCTGGGCAAAATTGACCACTTCGGAGGTCTTATAGACGATCACCACGGCCGTCGCAAAGAGACCATAACAGGCGCCGATCGCCAGGCCTTCGACTAAAAGCTGTCCAAACGGCATCTTCTCTTACCTTTCTCAATCGTTAAAAGGGCCACGTCATCCAGTATTTCTTCATGCGTATCCAGAAGCCGAACATCCCGAGCGGTTCAAAGATGATGATCCCGATCATGATCAGTCCGATGGCCATGCTGCTGAAATTCTCCAAACCGACCGTGGTAAACCACCGCTGGGAAATGTCGATCATAAAAGCGCCGAAATAGGGGACTTCGCCGATGTTTTTCAGAAGGTCGTATTGAAGATAGGTAATCAGGCAGGCGCCCATGATCCCCCCGGATACGGTTCCCAGTCCTCCGACCACCACCATCACGAGAAAGATGATCGACAGGATCATATTGAAGGTAAAGGGATCGAAGAAACCCAGGACAAAACCGAAGAGCCCCCCGGCGATACCCGCATAAAACGCGCTGACGGCAAAGGCCAGGGTCTTGTAAACGGTCAGATTCACCCCGATGACCTCCGCGGCGATATCGCTGTCCCTGATGGCCACGAAAGACCGGCCGACCCTGGTCTTGAGGATGTTTCTCGCACCGATGACCATGAGAATGGTGATGATCAATATCAGATAGTACTTCTGGAAATCGGTCTTCAAAACCCAAGCGACGCCCAATTGGCTGATCCCCAAATCGAGCGGCGGCACCTTGACTCCCATTCGGCCCCCAAACAGATCGACCCCTCCGATGATATGCATGATCGTCAGCCCGAACCCCAGGGAAGCGATGGCCAGATAGGGGCCTTCGAGTCGCAGCGCCGGCAGGCCGAGGATGAAGCCGAAAAAAGCGGCGATGAACGCCGCCGCGAGGATGGCAAAGACAAAGGGGATTTGAAGCTTGGCCATCAGAAGGGCTGTTCCGTAAGCGCCGATGGCAAAAAATCCGGCATGGCCGAGCGATATCTGGCCGGTGGATCCCACGAGAATGTTCAAACCAACGGCCAGTATGATATGGACCATGATGATATTGAGGAGATACACGTGATAATTGGGTGCATACAAGGGAAGAGTGAAAAGGAAAAGCAGCAGCGCTATCGTCCAGAAAAGAACCACTCCGCTCTTAAAGAGCCTGATATCCTCATAATAGTCGCGCTTCATGTCCATCGTATCACCTATAGGCAAAAAGTAGAATCAGGCCAGGATGCGGGTATTCCTAACAAGCTTTCACACGCCTGTCAAGAAATAATTCCTGCCGGATTTTTCGTCTTGACATGGAGGGCGTTAATCGCTATTTTTTATGAACAGGAGGCGCCCCATGCTGACAAAAACCGTCATTGATCATCTCCGGCAGAAGGTAGGAGCAGAAAATGTCTACCAGGACAGGGAAGACCTCCTCGTCTACGGCTATGACGCCACACCGGAGATTCAGGGTCTTCCCGATGTGGCCGTTTTCCCGGATAACGTCGATGGAGCGAAAGCCGCGCTTTCGATCTGCCGTGAAGAAGGTCTCGCGGTCACCACCCGCGGGGCGGCGACCGGCCTTTCCGGCGGCAGTATACCCATCGCCGGCGGTATGGTTCTGGGCCTCACCCGGATGAACCGCATCCTCGAAATCGACGAGGAAAACCTGACCGCCACCGCCGAAGCGGGCGTCATCACGGTCGATCTGTTCAACGCCGTTGCCGCCCGGGGGCTCTTCTACCCTCCCGACCCCGGTTCGCAGAACGTCTCGACGCTCGGCGGCAACGTCGCGGAAAACGCCGGCGGACTCCGAGGGCTCAAGTACGGCGTCACACGGAATTACGTCATGGCGCTGAGCGGTCTCCTGTACGACGGGACCGAATTCCAAACCGGGGGTAAGTGCGTGAAAGACGTCGCGGGCTATTCCCTCCGCGACCTCCTCATCGGCAGCGAGGGAACCCTCGGGATCATCACCGGGGTTACGGTCCGCCTGATCTCCCCGCCGCAGGACAAGCGCACCCTCCTCGCCTATTTCAGGGATATTCGCACCGCGGGCGAGGCGGTCTCGAGGATCATCGCCGCGCGAATCATCCCCGCGACCCTGGAAATCATGGACCGGATGACGATCAACTGCGTCGAAGACTACATGAAGATCGGCCTCCCCCGTGAGATGGCGGCACTCCTATTGATCGAGGTGGATGGACATCCCGCGGTGGTCGCCGAAGAGGCGCAAGGGGTTAGGAGGATCCTGGAGGAGGTCCGGGCGGACGAGGTCCATCAGGCGGGCAATGCCGCCGAGGCCGCCCGCCTCACAGCAGCCCGGCGGACCGCCCTATCTGCCGTCGCCCGCGTCTCGCCGACGACGATCCTCGAAGACGCCACCGTCCCCCGTAGCAGGCTCGCCGAAACCTTCGCCGAGATCGAACGGCTCAAGGAAAAATATCAGGTCCGCGTCGCCACGTTCGGCCACGCAGGCGACGGAAACCTGCACCCCACGGCCCTCGCCGATGAACGAAATCCCCAGGAGATCAAAAACGTCCACGCCTTCTTTTCCGAACTCTATGAAAAGGTCCTCTCCATGGGCGGAACGGTATCGGGTGAACACGGTATCGGCATTGCCAAAAAGAGTTATCTCCTCCGTCAGTTCGGCGAGGGCGGGATAGGCGTCATGCGCCGGATCAAGGACGCCTTCGATCCCGGCGGCCGTCTCAACCCGGGAAAGATCTTCATCGACAGCGCCCCTCCCTCGGCCGTTCGGATACGGGGAGGGCAGAATGTCTGAGCCTTCCCCTATGGGCAATTTCCATCCGGTGGACGCCCCGAGCTACGAAAGTATTTTGCAGTGCATGCGGTGCGGTTTCTGTCTGGCGGTCTGCCCGACCTACGCCCTGACGAACCGGGAGCGCTCCAGTCCCCGGGGCAGGGCGGCGCTCGCCCGCGCGGTAGCGGAGGGAAACCTGGAATTCACCCCCGCCGTCGGTGAAGAGGCCTTTTTCTGCCTCGACTGCAAGGCCTGCTCCACGGCATGTCCCTCGGGCGTCCGCGTCGGGACAATCATGGAATTCTGTCGGAGCCAGGAGCAGGCCTTCCACCCCCCTTCCCTGCCGGCCGGGGTGCTGCGCGACTTTATCCTGAAGCGGATGCTCCCCTCGCCCGCGCTTATGGAAACCTCCCTGTTGCCCCTGCGGCTCTACCAGCGCCTCGGCCTCCAATGGGCGGTCCGCCGTCTCGGGATCAACAGGTTTCTGCCCGATGTCCTTGTCAAGCTGGAAGGTCTTCTGCCCCTGTTGAGCCGGCCGCTCCGTCTGGAGATCCCCACCGTCATCCCCGCCCACGGGAAGAGGCGGGGCCGTGTGGCCTTTTTTCTCGGCTGCGCGATGAGTTTGGTTTTTCCTGAGGTTTCCAGGCAGACCGCCCGCATTCTTTCCCAGCAGGGCTTCGAAGTCGTCACCCCGCGGGAGGTGAAATGTTGCGGGGCGCCCCATCTGGCCGAGGGGGACCGCGAAAGCGCCCGGCGTCTTGCCGCGATCAACCTCGACCTCTTTCTCGGAGCGGATGCCGATGTCATCGTGACCGACTGCGCCGGCTGCGGCTGCGCCCTCAAGGAGTATGAGGAATTGCTTGAAGGAAAGGCGGACCACGAACGGCTCGGCCGTTTCCGGGCGAAGATCCGCGACATCTCCGAATTCCTCGCCGAAGCGGGGATCCGCACCGAAGAGCTCAAACCGGTCCCGCTGACCGTCACCTACCATGAGCCCTGTCACCTGGTCCATGGTCAGGGCCTTTCCGGTCCGCCCCGCCAGGTCATAGGAAAGATTCCCGGGGTCGAACTCCGGGAGATGAAGGAATCGAGCTGGTGCTGCGGCATGGCCGGGTCGTTCGCCCTGAAGGAGCTCGAGACGAGCCGCAGGCTGCTCGAGAGAAAACTCTCCCATGTCAAGGTCGCCGGCGCCGACGTCCTTATCACGGCAAACCCAGGCTGCCACCTGCAGCTTGTCTCTGGTCTCCGTGAACTGGGGATGAAACAGCCCGTCCTGCACATTGTGGAGCTCCTCGGGCGCTCCCTTCCCTCGTGAAAGATCCGCATCCCGATAGAAGCGATCCCGTGCAGCCATCCGCCCCCCGTGCCGAAGAAAAATTCCGGGAACTTCTCGATCTCGTTGTCCGACTGCGCGCTCCCGAAGGCTGCCCATGGGACCGCTCACAGAAGAAGGAGGATCTGGGACGCTATCTCATCGAAGAGGCCTACGAGGTCATCGAGGCCCTGGACGGCGACTCGCCGGATGAACTCCGGGAAGAATTGGGAGACCTCCTCTTTCAGATCCTCTTCCTCGCCCGGATTGCGGAAGAAGAGAGAGAATTTGACATGACGGCCGTTCTTGGCGGGATCACCGAAAAAATGATCCGGCGCCATCCGCATGTCTTCGGCAAAACCAAAGTCGCAAACGTCGAAGCCGTCCGCTCAAACTGGGAACAGATCAAGAAGGAGTTGGAACACAAAGGAGAGTGCGAACCCCGCCTCGCCGACGGCATCTCCCGCTCGCTCTCCGCGCTGGCCCGGGCGCAGCGGATCACCGCACGAGCCTCCGCGGTCGGATTCGACTGGGAAAACACCGACGCGGTGCTTAAAAAGGTGGAAGAGGAGCTCACCGAGTTCCGTGCCGCCCTTGAAACTGAAAACCGGACCGCGCTGAAAGAAGAGGCCGGCGACCTCCTGTTCACCCTGGTCAATCTCTGCCGTTTTACCGGCGTGGATGCCGAGGCGGCGCTCCGGGCCTCCCTCGGAAAATTCACCAAACGCTTTGCCTGTATCGAGCAGGCCCTTGCCCGACGGGGAAAGACGCCCGTCGAATCCACCCTCGCCGAAATGGACAAGCTCTGGGATGAGGCAAAAAATAAAAAGAACGAAGGAGGATACTGACAGCCAATGAAATATTTCCTCTGTGTCATGGGCATGGTCCTGATTATCGAAGGCATCCCCTACTTCGCTTTCCCCGATAAGATCAAATCCTACCTGCGCAAACTGACCGACATGCCGGACACGACCCTCCGTATCATCGGCGCCATTGCCGTTGTCGTCGGACTTTTCCTTGTCTATTTCGGGACACTCTGACGGGGAACCTATTAAAACTTATTGACTTTCTATTTTATTTCTGTTTATGTGCCGCAGCTTGCAATAGAGGTGACACGTTTTCGCTATGAAATTGGAAGAGTTCGATTATCTCCTGCCGGAAGAACTGATCGCCCAGGAACCGGTCGGGGTCAGAGACCGCTCCCGGATGATGGTGGTCCGCAGAGATACAGGAACCTGCGATATCCGGACATTCAGCGACTTCCAGGAGGTCTTCAGCCGGGGCGATGTGATCGTCGTCAACGACTCTCGCGTCTTTCCGGCGCGTCTCATCGGCAGGAAGGAGACCGGCGGGATGATCGAAATCCTCCTGCTTACCCGGCAGAACATCGAAGAAACACCGGGCGAGACCTGGGAGGCGCTCCTCCGTCCAGCCAAACGGGTCCAGGTGGGAATGACCATCACGTTCGACGGAGGCGCCCGGGCCACGATCCTCCGCCGCCTGTCGGAAAAACAGTGGCTGCTCGGCTTCAAAACCGAGATCCCTTTCGACGATTTTCTTGCCCGGTATGGGAGGGCGCCTCTGCCGCCTTACATCAAGCGCCGGCGGGATCGGTCTAGGTCGGAAAGAGACCTCGAGAGATACCAGACCGTCTACGCCCGTGTGAAGGGTTCGGTTGCGGCGCCGACGGCGGGCCTCCATTTCACGACGGAGGCCCTTGATCGGCTGACAGGCAGAGGAGTTGCGATTGCCCCCGTCACGCTCCACGTCGGTTACGGGACATTCCTGCCCATCGAGACGGACCGGGTAGAAGACCACATCATGGAAGAGGAGCGCTTCGCTCTCGGCGAGGAATCCGCGCTGAAAATAAACGAAGCCGAGCGGGTCATCGCCGTGGGGACGACCGCGACACGCGTCCTCGAATCCGTTGTCGATGAACAGGGGAAGGTCTATCCGGTTTCCGGATCGACGCGGCTCTATATCTATCCCGGATATCGTTTCCGGCGCGTCGATGTGCTCCTGACCAACTTCCACCTCCCAAAATCGTCTCTTTTCCTTCTGGTGTGCGCCTTTGCCGGTCGGGAAGCGATGCTGAAGGCCTACCGTCTCGCCATTGAAAACCGGTTCCGCTTTTACAGTTACGGCGACTGCATGCTGATCTTATAGGCACATGAAATGGAATTTACGAGGGTCACCAAAGACGCCGGCTGCGAGGCGAGACTGGGAAAGATCACGACGCTGCGCGGCGATGTGTCCACGCCGGTCTTCATGCCGGTGGGCACCCAGGCCGCGGTCAAGGCGCTGACGCCGGAGCAGGTCCGCGGCCTGGGCGCGGAAATCATCCTCGGCAACACGTACCATCTCTACCTGCGGCCGAGGCATCGCCTGATCGCGGACCTCGGCGGACTGCACCGATTCATGAACTGGCAGGGTCCTATCCTGACCGACAGCGGCGGCTTTCAGATTTACAGTCTTGGCGCCCTGCGGAAGATTACGGAGGAGGGGGCGACCTTTCAATCGCATATCGACGGTTCCCGCCATTTTCTCGGCCCCGAGTCGGCGGTGGAGATCCAGGAGGCCCTGGGCAGCGATATCATGATGTGTCTCGACGAATGCATCGCGTATCCCGCCGGGCGGGAGGAAGTCGAGACGGCGCTCGGCAGGACCGCACGCTGGGCGCTGCGTTGCAAGAACAGCCGCCGGAGCGATCGACAGGCCCTTTTCGGAATCATCCAGGGCGGCGTCTATCCGGATCTCCGGCGGCGGGGCGTGGAAGAGATCGCGACGATCGGTTTCGACGGTTATGCCATCGGCGGGCTCAGTGTAGGTGAACCCAAAGAACTTCTCTTCGAGAACCTCGCTGTAACGGCCCCGCTGCTTCCCGAAGATCGGCCGCGCTACCTGATGGGGGTGGGAACGCCGGAAGATCTCGTCGAAAGCGTTTACCATGGGATCGACATGTTCGATTGCGTCATGCCGACCCGAAGCGCCCGGAACGGATTGTTGTTTACAAATGGAGAAAAAGTTGTTATAAAAAACGCCCGTTATCGGGAGGACGGCTCGCCGCTTGACAGTACATGTGATTGTTATACCTGTCAAAATTATTCACGAGCCTATCTGCGGCACCTGTATGTGGCCGGGGAGATCCTGGCCATGGTATTGAATACGATCCACAACCTCCGGTATTATCTGCGTCTCATGGAGCGGATCAGGGAGGCGATCCGGGGGGACCGGTATCGGGATTTCAGAGACGGTTTCCTGAAAGAGCGAATAGACAGAGATGCGGTTTCGTCGATGTGAATAGGGCAGTAATATTGAAATAAAAAACTTAAGATAAGGGAGGGTTTCACTATGATGAACGTGGCTTATGCATTGGGCGCTCCGGGAGGCGGAGGCGGCGCCGCCGGCGGAGGCGGTGATTTCAGTTTTATCATCATGATGGGCGTTCTTTTTGCCATCTTTTACTTTCTCATGATCAGGCCCCAGCAGAAGAAACAGAAGGATGTAAAGAATATGATTGCCAATCTGGCCCACGGCGATCTGGTCATGACCTCGGGAGGAATTCAAGGGAAGGTCACGGGTCTGACAGACACTATCGTGACGCTCGAGATCGCCGACAAGGTCAAAATAAAGGTCGCCAGGAACTTTATCGGCGCCGTCCTTCAAAAGGCTCCGAAGTGATAAGGCTGAAAGGGGTAAACCATGTTTAAAAGCATCCGAATCAGGACCGCCGTCACGATCGTCGTCTGCCTGGCCGCACTCGTCTATCTGGCGCCGACCCTGACACCCGATCTTCCCGAATTCTGGAAGACATATCTCCCAACCGACAAGATCCACCTCGGACTTGATCTGCAGGGGGGGATGCATCTTGTCCTGGAGGTGGAAACCGCCAAAGCCGTAGAAAGCACCTTAGAGCGGACGGTAGGCGATCTGAAGGAAAACCTTATGGACAAGCGGGTCCGTTTCAAACTCCGAGAGCGGACCAAGGAAAGGGATGTGAGCTTCGAGTTTCCGGACGTCGCCGCACGGGAGGCCTTTGACAAGCTTCTCAGGAACGACTATCCGGACCTTGAAATCGCCAGCTCCGAGACAGTGGAAGGCAGGGGGTCGGTTTCCCTGAGGATCAAAGACAAACGGGCTGCCGAGATCAAGAAACTGGCAGTTGAACAGAGCCTGGAGACGATCCGAAACCGGGTCGATCAGTTCGGCATCACCGAACCGGAGATCATCCCCCAGGGGATAGACCGTATCATCGTCCAGCTTCCCGGGATCAAGGACACGGCCCGGGCCAAGTCCCTGATCGGCCGGACGGCCCTTCTCGAATTCAAGCTGGTCGACGAAGAGCACAGCCTTGAAGAGGCCCTGAAGGGGAACATCCCCGAAGGTTCAATCGTCGCCTATGAATCGCGCACGGACAGAACGTCGGGACGCAGGTCACAGAATCCGGTTCTTCTTAAAAGCAAGTCACTCCTGACCGGTGACGCCCTTGAGAGCGCCAAGGTCCAGATCGGCGACCGCTTCGGCGAACCGCACGTCTCGATCAAGTTCAACGCCCAGGGGGCGAAAGACTTCGACCGGATCACCGGGGAAAACGTCAAAAAACGCCTGGCCATCATTCTGGACGGCATGGTCCACTCCGCTCCGGTGATCCAGGAGAGGATCTCCGGGGGGCAAGCCCAGATTACCGGTTCCTTCACCATGGAGGAAGCGACCGATCTGGCCATTGTCCTTCGGGCAGGCGCCCTGCCGGCGCCGGTCGTCATCCTCGAGGAGCGGACGGTCGGTCCTTCCCTCGGCCAGGATTCGATCGACAAAGGAACCTGGGCGAGCATTATCGCGGGCATCCTTATTCTCATCTTCATGGTCGTCTATTACCGACTGACCGGCCTTATCGCCGATGTGGCCCTGGCCATGAATATGCTGCTTTTGCTGGGCATCATGGCGGCTTTCAAGGCGACGCTGACGCTGCCCGGCATCGCCGGCATCGTCCTGACCATGGGCATGGCCGTGGACGCCAATGTCCTGATCAACGAGCGGATTCGCGAAGAGCTTCGTCTGGGGAAGACGCCGAGGGCGGCCATCGAGGCCGGCTACGCGAAGGCCTTTTTGACCATCTTCGACTCCAATGTGACGACCCTCGTGGCGGCGCTGTTCCTCTTCGGTTTCGGCACAGGTCCGGTCAAGGGTTTCGCCGTCACGCTGACCATCGGCATCGTGGTGAGCATGTTCACCGCCATTGTCGTCACGCGGATCATCTTTGACTACTTCATCTGGAATCGGAAGATTCAAGGAATCAGCATATAGGGTAGAGGTAAATACAATGGAAATCATAAAAACGGACACCCACTTCAATTTCGTCAGGCTCATGAAGCCCGCCGTCATCCTGTCGCTCGCCGTGATCCTCCTCGGCATTGCTTCCCTGATCTGGCACGGGGGGCCCAATTTCGGCATCGATTTTGCGGGCGGATCCCTGATTCAGATCAAATTCAAGGACGAACCCAACGCCGATAAGATCAGGAGCGCCCTCAAGCCGATGGGTTTCGAGGGGAGCATCATCCAGAAGTTCGGACCACAGGAGGTCATCATCAGGACGGTCGAATCCGGCGCCGATCCTAAAGAGCTGACCTCCCGCATCGAGGAGGTTTTTACCGCCGCATTCGGCAAGGACGCCTACGAAATACGTCGAATCGAGATGGTCGGCCCCAAGGTTGGAAAGGATCTGACAAGGAAGGCGCTGCTCGCCATCTTTTTTTCATGGATCGGCATCCTGATCTATGTGGGTGTGCGGTTCGAATTCCGGTACGCCCTCGGCGGAATTGTCGCACTCATCCATGACGTCCTGATCACCATCACCTTTCTCTCTCTCTTCGATAAAGAGTTCGATCTGAATATCGTGGCGGCCCTCCTGACGATCATCGGTTATTCGATCAACGACACCATCGTGATCTTCGACCGGATCCGGGAGAATTCGCGGAAGAACACCAGGATGCCCCTGCTCGACGTCATCAACGTCAGCGTGAATCAGACTCTCAGCCGAACGATACTCACCTCGTTCACGGTATTGATCGTCCTGACTATCCTGTTTATATTCGGCGGCGCCGTGATTCACGATTTTACATTTGCACTCATAGTGGGAGCGGTGGCAGGCATCTATTCGACCGTGTTCATTGCGAGCCCGATCGTGCTTGTATTTGAAAAGATCAAGCCTTCGGGCCTGAAGAGGAAAAAATAAATTGACACCCCTGGAGGTTGGAGGACTGACCCTGTTCATCCTGGTGCTCTTGTTTGGCGTCTTCTCCATCCTCTTCGGCTTTCCCGGAACCGTCATCATTCTCATCGATGCGTTCATCTACGGCGCCATTACGGGATTCGAGAAGATCGGCCTCAAGATCCTCCTCATCCTCCTTATCCTGTCGGTGCTTGCGGAGGTCGCGGATTTCGCCGTAAGCATGGCTGGAGCCGTGAAATTCGGAGTCTCCCGGAAGGGATTCTGGGCCTTTACGATCGGGGGTTTCATCGGGGCCCTTCTGATGACCCCTTTTTTTCTCGGACTGGGTCTGATTATAGGGTCCTTCTTTGGGGGCTTCATTGCCATGCTGACGGTGGAGTTGCTTGCCCGGAACAAACTCAAACCGACCCTCCGGGCAACCTACGGGGCTATCCTGGGCAGGGTGGCGGGGATCGCTGTGAAGGGTGTATTTGCCCTGATCATGGTCATCATGACGTTAACCAGCATCTATTCGTAAGGAAGAATGAATGAGTAAACCAAAATCCAAACTGCGGGAATATATCGAGGCGATCCTTTTGGCCATCCTGATCGCCTTCTTCATCAGGACCTTCGTGATCCAGGCCTACAAAATTCCCTCCGGGTCCATGAAGCCGACACTCCAGATCGGCGACCATATCCTCGTCAGCAAGTTCAACTACGGTGTAAAGCTGCCTTTTATCCGCTCCACCCTTATCCCCATCGGAACCCCCGAACGGGGGGACATCGTGGTCTTCATCTACCCCGAAGACCGTTCCAAGGATTTTATCAAGCGGCTCATCGGCCTTCCCGGAGACACCATAGAAATCCGCGACAAGAAGATCCTACTGAACGGTCTCCCCTGGAGCGACGCCTACGGGGTGCATGTGGACACTCTCATCATTCCGGGCTCGGTTCAACCCAGGGACAATTTCGGACCGGCCAAGATTCCCGAAGGCTCGATCTTCGTTTTAGGGGACAACCGCGATGAGAGCTACGACAGCCGCTTCTGGGGTTTTGTCGATATGAAGGACGTCCTGGGCAAGGCCCAGATCATCTACTGGTCCTGGAACCAGGAGGACACCTGGGTCCGCTGGGGCCGGATCGGCACGATTCTGAAATAGCCGCAGCCGTCTTTTAATTGCGCCCTTTGAAAATCGCGATCCCTCCGCGCGCTGGACATTTTTCGACCCTGCACCTCCTCGCTTCGCTCAACGGAAAATGGGGACAGCTTGGAAAATGGGGACAGCTCCCTATTTTCCACAAAAAATAGGGAGCTGTCCCCAAATTTTCCAAAAGCGCTGTCCCCATTTTCCGTAAAGGCGCTCCGCTGCGGGGGCAGGGTGCCCCGAAAAATCTCCAATGCGTGCTCCGGGATCCTATTTTCAAGTTGCGCAATGATTTCTCACTTTGTGAATAGCACGAAAGCCAGCATCGTCAGCGACAGGACGGTCAGGATCGCCACCGTCAGCCAGGAGACGATGTTCATCGCGAGACCGTTCGTATATTCCCCCATGATCTTTCGATCGTTGACCAGCAGGAGCATGAAGATGAGGATGACGGGGAGGATCGCCCCGTTGATCACCTGCGAATAGTACATGATCGAGATCAGAGGCATATCCGGCAGGAGGATGATCCCGGACCCGAGGAAGACCATCAGCGAATAGAGACCGTAGAACTGGGGGGCCTCCAGGAACTTGCGGTTGAGGCTCGACTCCCATCCGAAAGCCTCACAGATCGTGTAGGCGGTGGAGATGGGAAGGATGGAGGCGGCGAACAGCGAGGCGTTGAGGAGCCCGAAAGCAAACAGCCAGGAGGCGTAATCGCCGGCAAGCGGCGCCAGCGCCTGGGCCGCGTCTTTTGCGCTTTCAATCCGGATGCCGTTCTGGAAGAGGGTCACCGCGCAGAGCATGATAATGAAAAAAGCGACCACATTGACCGTCACGGATCCGATGATCACATCCATTCGGGTGTACTGGTAATCTTCCGCCTTGAGCCCCTTGTCAACCACGGAAGACTGAAGGTAGAACTGCATCCAGGGGGCGATCGTCGTCCCGATCACGCCCACGGCCATCGTGAGCCACCCCGTTTCCATCCGTATAGTCGGTTCGAGAAACGAGGTCCCGATGGCATGCCAGTCCGGCTTTCCCATGAAGCCGGAGATGATGTAGGAAAGGTAGAACACGCAGGCGAACAGGAACACCTTCTCCACGGATTTGTAATTCCCCTTGACCACCAGCCACCAGACGATCGCGGCGCTGATCGGCACGGAGATGTATTTGCTGACGCCGAAGAGCTCCATGCTCGCCGCGACACCCGCGAATTCAGAAATCGTGTTGCCCAGATTGGTCAGAAACAAGACGATCATCAGGTAAAAGGTGATCCGGGCGCCGAACCGCTCGCGTATCAGATCGGAGAGCCCTTTGCCGGAAACCACCCCCATCCGGGCGCACATCTCCTGGATGATGATCAGCGCCCCTGTGATCGGGATCAGCGTCCACAGGAGGGTGAGCCCGTATTCGGAGCCGGCCAGGGAATAGGTCGTGATCCCGCCGGCATCGTTATCGACGTTGGAGGTGATGATCCCCGGACCGACCAGCGCGAAGAAAAGCCCGAGGGATTTCCAGTATTTTTTCCCGATAAAGGCCCGCCACAGACCGCGGAAGGCTCCGGTAAGATTCTCAACCATATGTCGCTGCCGCCTTCCTCCGACATCAACCTATCTACCCAGTTTAGGCAACACCACCTCGAGGAGGTTCTTGAAGAGAATCACACCCTTGAGTCGATTATCCTCATCAACGACCGGCATGGCCAGCATGCCGTATTTGGCGAAATCCTCGGCAATACGATTTTTTTGCTCCTCAATGTTCACCGCAACAATCCGGGTGTCCATCAGCTCCGAGAGCGCCTTTTCCGGGGCCGCAACGATCAGTTCGCGGAGGCTCAGCACACCGAGGATATGATCCTGAGGGTCCACGACATAGAGATAGTAGATCAGGTCCATATCCTCCGCTTCGCGCCGGATCGTCTCCATCGCCTCACCCGCCGTGTGTTCGGGGGTAAAACTGAAGAAGGAGGTGGTCATGAGTCCCCCTGCCTTTTCCTCCGGATGGGCGAGGAGCTCTTTGACGTCCTCGGCCAGATCCTTCTCCATCTCCTTGAGAATCCCTTCCGCCTTTTCCTTAGACAGATCTCCCAGGAGGTCCGTCGCTTCCGAGAGGGACATCTCCTCGATGATATCGGAGGCGTTCGCCGTATCGAGATCCTCGATCAGGCTTACCTGGATCTTCGGGTCGGTTTCTTCAAGGGTCTCGGCGGCCGTCTCGATATCGAGCGAACGGAATACGGCAGCGCGTTGGTGGATATCAAGGTCCTCGATAATATCCGCCAGATCCGCCGGATGGAGCTGGGCCAGCCGTTTCTGGGCCACCGTCAACCGGAGGAGATCCGGAGAGGAGACGGGCTGGACAAACTTCCACGAGATCAGCTGATCTGTCAGGGTGTAATCAAAAAGCACCCTGAAGAGGAAATTGATCGGGCGCTCCAGCCCCACGCGCCGCAGGAGACCATGAAATCCCACATCCACGTGGACCAGGTAGAGCGTTTTATGCGACTTGAGAAACTGCAGGTCGTTCACACGACGGATCTTTGCCCCGTCCGTATCCACCACCTGTTTGTCCAGGAGGGTGTCCTTCAGCAACAGCTCTCCCGCGCGGAGGTTCGGCGCCCGCAGGTCCCCCGGTTGAAGGGGATCGGCAATGAGTTTTCCTTCGACTTCCGCCAGACGACGCCAGGGGAACAGGACGATTTTACCGTCCGTGGCGGAACGCAGGAGAATTTCCGTGACCGGCGGATAGATCTCGCCGATGTTCCCCGTCAGGTCGAGGATCTTGCCTACAGGACGTCCTGCGGAATCAAAGATTTTTCGCCCCAGGAGTTCACTGAAATTCAAAAAAATCTGGGGTTCCTGGTTCATATCCATGATCATCCCCTCCCGGTGTTTGTGCCTATAGCACTTATCCAAAATATGTCAAAAGCTTTTTGGACGGCTTCGTAAAAAGTCCGGATGCTGCGTTGCGCTTCAATCCTCGTCGTTGCAGCGTACGGCAAAGTACGCCTCACTCCTCGGATTTCGCGCGCCTTGCCTGCAGCCTTTTTACGAAGCCGTCCAAATTCAAGACTTTTGAGATTTTTTACGAGGGCATCATTTTTTCGCCTTGACACCATCCGGTCATTCATTATAGGAGTCAAGTTGTCAGTAGTTGGTTGCAGACCCTTTTAATTGAATCCGGCGAGGTTGAAAAGGGGTAGTCAGTGCAGATATTTCAAGTTTACATAGTCAAGACAAGCCTTCTCACATCAGGGGAAGGTTTTTTTTTAAAAATTGCAGAATGAGGAAATCAAATGGAGCAGAAAAAGGTCGTCATGGATGCGGAGGGGATAGACCGTTCCCTGACCCGCATCGCCTCTGAGATCCTGGAAAAGAACAAGGGCGGAGAGGAACTGGTCCTTGTCGGCATCCGGACCGGGGGGGTTTTTCTCGCGGAGCGACTGCAGAAGAAGATCTCCCGTATCGAAGGAAAAGAGATCCCCTTCGGTATCCTTGACATCACCCTCTACCGCGACGATCTTTCCACCTCCCACAGGAAACCGAGGCTGGGAAAAACCGATATTCCTTTCTCGCTGGATGGCAGGAAAGTCGTCCTTGTGGATGATGTCCTCTTTACGGGCCGGACGATCCGGGCGGCCATGGATGCCCTTATCGATTTCGGCAGGCCGAAGTCGATCCAGCTTGCCGTTCTGATAGACAGGGGCCACCGGGAGCTTCCCATACGGGCTGATTTCGTCGGCAAGAACCTCCCCTCATCGCTGTGGCAGGCGGTCAGCGTCAACCTGACGGAGAAGAACGGCAAGGACGAGGTGGTCATCGAGGAAAACGCATAGTCCCTCGCCCTGCGCCCGCGGGATGCCCCGCGGCTGCGACCCCATGCATTCGAGGTTCAACCATGAAACTAAGCAGCAAAGACATCCTCGGCATCAAGGAACTCTCCGTGGAGGAGATCACCCTCATTCTGGATACGGCGGAGTCCTTCCTCGAGGTCTCTACCCGGGAGATCAAGAAGGTCCCGACGCTCCGCGGGAAGAGCGTGATCAATCTCTTTTACGAGCCGAGCACCCGGACAAGGACCTCCTTTGAGATCGCCGCAAAGCGTCTGAGCGCCGATACGATCAACATCTCCGCCTCGACCAGCAGCGTCGTCAAGGGGGAGACGCTGATCGACACGGCGAAAAACCTCGAGGCGATGAATCCGGACCTCATCGTGATCCGGCACAGCGCCGCAGGGGCGCCCCATATGCTCGCCTCGCTGCTTCGGCAGTCGATCATCAACGCCGGCGACGGCGCCCATGAACATCCTACCCAGGCGCTTCTGGACATGATGACGATCCGGTCCAGAAAGGGGCGGATCGCCGGGCTCAAAGTAGCCATCGTGGGCGATATTTCCCACAGCAGGGTAGCCCGCTCCAATATCCACGGCCTGACCAAGATGGGGGCCCATGTCGTCGTCGCGGGACCGGCGACCATGCTCCCCCGCGACGTCGAGAAGCTGGGAGTCGTCGCGCACAGCCGCATCGCGGAGGCGATCAAAGACGCGGACGTCATCATGATGCTCCGTATCCAGACCGAGCGGGAAAAGCAGAACCTCTTTCCCTCCCTGCGCGAATATGCACAATACTTTTCCCTCAACCGAACAAACATCGCCCTCGCCCGTGAGGATTGCATCGTCATGCATCCGGGTCCGGTGAACCGCGGCATAGAGATCTCCCCGGACATCGCCGACGGGCCCCATTCGGTCATCCTCGATCAGGTCACCAACGGCGTGGCCGTGCGGATGGCGCTGCTGTATTTGCTGACAGGAGGCAGCAATCCATGACTCTCTTACTCAAAGGCGGCAGGGTGGTGGACCCCTCCCGGAAGGCGGACGGCGAAGCCGATTTGCTTATCGAAGGCGGGAAAATCGTAGGCTTTGGGAAGGCTCTCCCGAAAGGAAAAAAGTTTTCAGGCTCGGAGGTGCTGGATCTCCGGGGCAAATGGGT
>Ga0209835_1000629_pt1 | contig 22182 bp, 22 predicted proteins | sample LakKivwa52mmetaG_FD_184138 | JGI IMG/M metagenome (GOLD analysis project Ga0209835, IMG submission 184138) | Anoxic lake water microbial communities from Lake Kivu, Rwanda to study Microbial Dark Matter (Phase II) - Lake Kivu water 52m metaG... | ecosystem: Environmental > Aquatic > Freshwater >...
TTACCGTTGCCTGGCCTTGAGACCTACTGTTTGATTTTTTCTTAAATAACTTAACACCGTCCCCACGCCCGCCCCTTATGGCAGAATCCTACCCAATGTCAATACGTTATTACGATTGCCTGACCTTTTATACTTTACACTCCCTCCTGCCATCCAAGCTATCCCGCCTCGCTGAGACTCTGGCTCTCACCCTGCCTACCGGCAAGCAGGCATGACAGGACTTCCACCCGATAGAATGCGCTACCCTTCGCTGGGCACGCCAATTAGTTATACCTGACCCCAAGGTCTTTTCCTATGAGATACGACGTATTCAACCTGAGGCTCATGAACCTCTATCTGTTCAGCAGGGATTCGAACCACTTTGCCATTGCGACAGATAGCAATCGGAACTCCATTTCGACGATGTTCGGCGATTGCCTCGGCAACAGCCTTGCGAAGGGCTTCTTCGGCTTTATATGCCAAAAGGAAAGACGTTCTTCTCTTCTTTTTCATTGGTCCCCTTTAAATCTTAATAACGTATTAAAGAGATCTCGATCAAGTATTTCGATCTTCCCCGACTCTTCGAGAGCAATCATTTGGGGAACATCCCCGGAATTGTCAAAGATTGCCCACGAGTCTGCCAAAGCTCTGTAGGTAAAGAGGAAGTTGGGCAAGCTTCTTCTGAAACGACGGCGAACAACATCCCCTGGAATAGGATGCCCTCCATTTCGCACCCGTAGCCTAATGCGTTCAAGTGCTAACTCTACATTACTAATCCAAAGGAAAAATATATGAATGAGATACCCTCTTCTTTTCATCTCCTGAAGGACTTTCACATATGCCTTTCCTGAGAGGGTAGTCTCAAATCCGAAATCCACACAGCGTTCAGCTAACGAATGAATTTGCTCTAACATAATTCTTCCGGCTTTCAGGGCAGCTCTTTCCGGATCGAACGGAGCTAAACCACTTGCAATGAGATCTACGTTCACAAATTCTAAGCATTTCACATACTCCGGGAGAAACTTACAGGCGAAGGTCGTCTTCCCAGCTCCATTAGGACCAGCAATAATGTAAAGATTTGGTTTTTGATCTTTATTCTTCAAATAATCTCCTCACTCGACGACTTATCACATCTTTGAACAAGTTGACTGAATTTTTCAGTCAAACACTAAGGTTTGGATTTAAGACTTGAGTTACCGTTGCCTGGCCTTGAGACCTACTGTTTGATTTTTTCTTAAATAACTTAACACCGTCCCCACGCCCGCCCCTTATGGCAGAATCCTACCCAATGTCAATACGTTATTACGATTGCCTGACCTTTTATACTTTACACTCCCTCCTGCCATCCAAGCTATCCCGCCTCGCTGAGACTCTGGCTCTCACCCTGCCTACCGGCAAGCAGGCATGACAGGACTTCCACCCGATAGAATGCGCTACCCTTCGCTGGGCACGCAATTAGTTATGCCTGACCCCAAGGTTTCCACCACTTTTGAGCTGCTGTTGCCCCTGAGATCTCTCGCTTTCTTAAGTTATGGGCTTTAAAAATTGCAACATTGCAAGACCCGACCCCGCCAGCCCCTGTGTTGAATGTTGCGGTCTGACCCCGCAGCCTTTCCCTTTCTACTTTTTTAAGGAGGAATACTTACTGGGGGCCTTCCTTCAATTTGGCCTCTGCGGCCTTTCGTCCTGAAGATGTAATACGCCATTCTTTCTTATCTCTTTGCACAAAACCCTCCTTTTCCATTGCTCGTAAAGAACGCTTTACCATTGCTTTCCATTTATGAGGTGCACCCGATGAGTTTGAATCATTCTCACCGGAAAGTTCCCGGACTAACGGTTCCACTTGTTTCTCAATGGTTTCTCTCCTAGCCGACCCGCCCAGTGATATGAGGGAACGAAGTGTCGGAACATAATACTTCCATAACGGAATTGGTTTTTCTCTTACACCGACTGCTTCGTCCGAACCACTTTGAATTTTACGCCAACGCTTGTAGACAGCCTCCACTTCCTTCTCAAACACTTCAACTTCCCGAGCCTTTGGTATCAATTGCTCTGCTCCACTATAATCTCCTTTAGCTAACATCTTCCCTGCATATTCATTTATTTGCTTGATAGCAGACCTTACCTCGCTTAAAGTGCTTTTTAGTGAACGTTCTACTTCTCTAGCCCCAGGAATACGTTTCATAACTCCCTCCATTTTTACCCTTCTTTAATCATTGCGGTGATGTCTAATGGCTCATTTAGTACACGAACGCCATTAGGGGCTTTACCGGTCTTGAAAATTTGCGCCCAGAAATCCAAATTCTGCTTAGCTCCAAAAATAGTGGTACTTAGGTTTTTATCGACCCAGCAAGGTAATTTGGCCAAATTACTTAAAAAGGCTTCAATTCGTCTCCAAAGATCCTCGGGAAAAGACTGCTGCAGAAGGCGTTCCTTATCAACCATCCGTCCTGTCCACACGAAATAGTTTTCAATGACTAGTCTTACCCAAGCCAGAATATTACCCAAAATCTCCTCTCTTGCGACACGCCATGCTCTAAGATGCTCCTCCTTAATTGGTTCACCGCCTTGGAGTCTATTTTCAAGATGTCGCCCTCCGACTTCCGGATCCCATTTCCCAGTAAAGAATATTTCCGCAAAAAGACTCATCAAACGCACACTCTGGTCTCGCTCTAGTTCTCGGGGATTGTCACCCCTTTCTAAGCCCTCATCAATATGGTTTCCCAATGCCTTCTTATATATAAATTCCTTGAAAAAAGTCCTCTCAACCGATGAATAAGATAATGGCCGGTCAGCAGACTTACCTGACCACTCTACAAATTCCATTAGCTTATTTTCCCGATTATTTGTAATAGAATCCCTTACTGAATCCACAATATACCGAACCATTTCTCTGTGCTCTCCTTTGAAGAAAGCAACAAGATCTTTTTCGCTGAAAGAGTAATCATCTTCTCGTAAATCCTTAATTTGCTGGTATTGCCTCACTCTTTCTAAATACAGACTGCTACCTAAGTGTCTTAATACGGCAGCATCGAAGGCAATCTGCCGAAGCTTATCCCCAGCGTTAGTATTTGTTTGCAGAAGAATATTGAGATCGGGTTCCACAAATATTCGGACTGGCAGCTTGTTAGTACCCAAAAGTATCTGGGCAGCTGCCTTGTGCTGCCCATCGAAAATTTTTACCGGACCCGAACTATCATCTGTAGGAGCCCACCACGCTAAAGAAACATGGAGCTGCGGTCGCTTTTTCATAAATTCCTCGATGAGTGCCCTTATATTAGAACCAATACTTCTAGGATTGATTCTGTCATCGTGGTGAAGGTACTCAATAGGCAACACGGTAAAAAAATAGGACATTTCACTAAGCGGGTCTCTATAAAGAGGGCATGCGTAAATCGAATTATCTCTGACATCAGGTAGTGAAAATTCAACCTTATCACTTAATTTCTTAAGTACTAATTGAGCCTTCGCTCCACCATAATACCCTAAAACGTGCCCAAGGTTCGCGCCTCTAGCACCCGCCTCTTTTGCCTCTTCCTGTAGGCGGTCAAATTGCGCCATGCGCCGTGCAACACGCAAATCCGATGCCCCTTTACTCCTGTTACAGGATAAATGAGTGAGAGCAAAGTTGTTTTCCTCATTCGGCCCCCCATCTATAAGGGGTATTATATGATCAATATCTAACTGCCCATGGTGAAGAACAAGATCTATCGGGTCATCACAGATAAAACATTTACCTGACTGGCGATCGTTAAGTTTTTGTTCCAAAGTAACTCTGTCTTCCTTTGTCAGTGATGATAATGTGATAGTTCCTCTATTCATGACCATTATCCTCCTTTAATCCAAAAAGCTTCTCGATAAGTTCGTCTACTCCGCTTAGTTGAATAAATTTGTTCTTTGGAATCCGCCGAATTAATGGCCTTTCCTTCTTGACACCCTGAGCGTCGCTCTTCGTATGTTTTGCAATTTTAAAGGTTTCGAGAGAGGGCAGTGGTTTGCCAGGAACATCCCCAAAAAAAAGATATTTCAGGCTGACCCTATTCTTGCTTTCGTCCTCTTCTCTCATAAGCCAAACTACGCACCCGCTCGGTTTTTCAGCGAGAGCGATGTTTATCTTTTGATATGCCGTTTTAGACCCCACAATTGAGTTCTTCAGTTGTACATGTCGAATTACACCATTGCATTCGAGAAGGAGATCGTATCCAGTGGTATCGGTCTCAGACCTTAACACTTCCACGGTCTTACCATATCGAAACCAAGCTTCTTGGAGTAACTCAGAAATAAAAGCATGCTCAACAAGCTGCTCATAAAAGTTCGACTTCAAATACCTCGCTGATTTATCTTGTGGTGTTTTCACTTTTCTGTTCTCTTTGCCTAACTTAAAGAGGCTCGGCCAGTGGAACTTGGCAATTACGAGGCTACTTCTACGTTCACGTAAGTTACGACCCGGATAATCGCTCACCCACCTATACGTGGACTTTGTCGATGGGCTTCAGAAGGAAACGTTTCCACCACCTCCTGCCATCCAAGCTACGTGTCTTTGGCTTTTACCATGACAGGACTTCCACCCGTTAGAATACGCTACCCTTCGCAGGGCATGCAATTAGTTATGCCTGACCCCAAGGCCTTTCCCCTGACCCCAAGGCCTTTCCCTGATGGGTCAGAGGACCGATTTTCAGGCCTATCAGGAGAAAACATTTGAGTATAAAATTGTAGAAAACGAGATCCACATAGAAATCCTCATCTCCAAATCGCATCCGCTTCTGGCGGGCCACGAACGAGAACCCTTTGCCGAGCTCAAGAAGGAATTGCTGCAGGTTATCTATGATCGCTTGCTCCAAATCAGATTCATGCAACCTCGCGGCATCGGGTAAATCCAGGAATTCCAGCACATACGGGTCTTTCAGCACATCTACAGGTTTAAGGCATTCTTTTTCTTCAGCTCCGGCTTGCTGCAGCATCCCCTGCTTATCTTCACTCATGAGCAGACGCTCGTAGAAAAGCGAGTGAATCTGTCTTTCCAATTGCCGCCGGTTCCAGCCACACGCAACTGCCTCTGTCTCATAGAAGTCTCGGGCACTCTTTTTTTCCACGCGCATTAGTGCGCGGTAATGCGACCAGCTAAGGTGTGGGTGAAAACCCTTAAGGGGCTGGCCTTTTTCGGTTTCTCTTTGGCCTGGGTCGTTCAATTCGCTACCTGCCAGGTATCGTTTCTGGTCTGCCGGCAATTCGCTACCCGGTGGGTAGTGAATCTCAGGCCTCCGATCCTGGAACATTAAGTAAAATTGTCTGAAATTTCTGAGGTTAGGGACAGAAAACCCTCTTCCGTAGCGTTTTGTCAGCCGGCTGGACAAATCCTCGATGACCTGTTCCCCATACTCAGCTCGTTGTTCGCCTCGCTGAAGGTCCTGTATGATTTCCCGACCAATCAGCCAGTAAGCGACAACCGTATTGCTGTTGACCGCCCGCACAACATTGCTGCGCGCCTGTTCCAGGATAGCGATAATGCGGTCAAAAAGGCCATTATCCTTCGATTTTAATTCATGTTTATCCGCATTCATCTCTTGGTGTCCCCTTAATTAAGGGGGGTTAAACAACTTATGCCCTTAGATTTAGTCGAATTCTCCTGCTTATTTTCCCCTTTTACAAATCTTACCCACTCTTACCTTTCAATCACTCACAACTTCTCGCAAAGGGCAAAGCGCATAGAGCAAAGCGTAAATCCTTCCAGGGCAGCTTTTAAATCTTCAATCGGTGCAATCGCTGGCATGGCTCCAACCTCACGCAGAGCGCTTAGCGCATGGAGCATAGCGTTCCTTTAATCGTAAAACGTGAAACTTAAGGCGCAAGTGGTAGCACCTAATTTCTCTTCTTGATCTTTGTGATATAAGGAACTTTAGGTTCCTCGACAAGGAATCCAATTGGTCGCTTCTTGGGCTCTGGCGCTGTCATTAGCTGCCGAATGGCTTCGAAAACTATTTTGAACTGAGCATCATATTTCTTTTCGAGCTCATCCAGCCTTTTAGCCAGATCCTTATTCGAGGCTAGTATCTGTCGGAGCCTGACAAATGCCCTCATGATTTCAATATTAACCTTAATCGCTCTCTCACTATTTAATACACTTGAAAGCATGGCTACCCCTTGCTCTGTAAATGCGTAGGGGAGCGCCCCACCCAAATACTTCTTGTGTGGTATCACATTATGTGATACCAGCTGTTCTGCCTCAGCGCTATTTAACTGAAACATGAAATCTTCAGGGAACCTATGGATATTTCTTTTCACTGCTTGATTTAAAACTCTTGTTTCAACATTGTAGAGGATCGCCAAATGAACACCCAACATCACTTTCTGTCCTCGAATTAACAAGATTCTCTTTTCAATGATTTTCAAAGGAATAAGCAGCCACCTTGAGGATATCACAAATTGTGATCACCTTTGACTTATCCAGCATCTAAAGCCGTACCAGAAAACAAAAAGCCCATTCTTTTTTAGAATAGGCTTTTTGTTGGAAGATCCATGATATCCACCCCCACCGGAATTTGACCCAATATACCAAAAATTTAAAATTATGAAACCGTGCCCGTCTCGGCTTTCCGTTTAATACCTGAAGCTTGAAACTCGAGGCTCGCTGTTTCACCCTGCTGTGTCCATTCACTGAAAATGCGTGGATTGGGTTTCAACCTTCAGCCTCCTCTGGTTCTTCAAATAGTTTGAGATAGGGATCGAAGCGGAAGCGCCGGTTGCGGGCATAGCCGGTGATTTCTCGCAATAGCCCAATCTCCACAAGCCGCCTCACCAATTGGTTTGCTCCAGCAGTGGTGATGCCGATCCATTCACGTACCCGGACGACCGTGATGATAGGGTGGTCAAATAGTTTGTCCATGATCCGATGTCCATTGGCTGAAGCACGGCCAAGGTGTTCAGTTATCTTAGCCCGGTATTCTTCTCGCATACGTAAAATCAAAGCGGCGGTCTCTGTGGCCTGCTGACTCACTTTGGTAACTCCCTGTAGGAAAAAGTCCAGCCAACCTTCCCAGTCGCCGGCATCACGTACGGCTTGCAGGCGATCATAGTATTCAGCACGATAGCGCTTGAAGTAGTGCGAAAGATAAAGCACAGGATGTGAGAGAAGTCTCTTCTCCACTAATAGAAAGGTAATTAACAGACGTCCGAGACGGCCATTGCCATCGAGGAAAGGATGGATGGTTTCAAACTGGGCATGAGCCATACCGACTTGCAAAAGAGGAGGTGGCGGGTCTGAGGCGTGAAGAAATCTTTCCAGGTCGGACAGGGCATTGGGCACCTCATGGGGTGGTGGAGGCACAAAGGCGGCTTCCGTTAAAGAACAACCCGAAGGGCCTATCCAGTTTTGGGATCTGCGAAGCTCTCCAGGGGTGAGCCGCTCCCCACGCACACCTTTCATCAACTCTGCGTGAATTTCACAAATGAGGCGAACCGAAACAGGAAGGTCGCTTAGTCGCTTCAAGCCGTGATTCATAGCCCTCACATAATTGATGACTTCGCCGACATCTGCGGGGGCGTCAGGATCGTTGAGCTTGGCTTCGGCGGCTAACAGGTTCTGGAGAGAGCTTTGAGTGCCTTCGATTTGGCTGGAAAGGACGGCTTCTTTGCGTACATACATGAACACAAAGAGATCAGGGTTTGGCAATGTGAGCACTGCTCCATCAAGACGTCCCAAGGCATAATCGGCAGCAGAGAGGCGATCGCGAAGCTTACTCTCAACCTTAACCGGCGGATCAGGGGGGAGTGGGGCTGGGATGAACGCACGGTATCCAGTTGGCTGCCGGACATAACGACCTGCTCTATTAGTCATAATATCGCCTTTGTTTACTACGGATATTTAACCGGCCTGTAATAAACGCTATGTTTATTATATTTCTATTTCCGAGCTATATTCAACAGAAAATTATTAAAGATACCCCAACTCCTTCAAAGAAGAAGGCTTTGGCCAACACCCGTGGGGACATCCTATATTGTTCACTTCTTACACTTTTCTTTACCCATCCTCCCCTCTCAATCACTCACAACTTCTCGCAAAGGGCAAAGCGCATAGCGTAAATACCAAACCTCTTCCTGGGCGGACCTCAAATCTTTAATCGGTGCAATCGCTGGCATGGCTTCCAACCTCCCGCATCCATCCTTCGCCCCGCCTTGCGGGACTTCGGAGGACAGGTAGCGCAGAGCGCCTGCCTACCGGCAGGCAGGCACGGCGCATAGCGTAAATTTACTTCCGTGAATCGTGACTTCCGAGTTATCGGGACAAGCGTGATTCGTGACCGTAGGCTCAGCACCTTTTTAAGAATAGGCTTCTTTTGGGAATATCCATGAGATCAACCCCCACCGGAATTTGCCCCAATATACCAAAAATTTAAAATTATGGCAATCTTTTTAGCATTTTCTGTGCCACAATAGAAGCATGGCGCAAAGAGCATAGCGCATAGCGCAACTACTTAATATTTAAATACCAAATTAAAGAGTAATTTTATATTAACATCAATGGCCCTGGTCAAAAACCGGTCGTTCACGACCGTCAGTCGTTAGACGCAAGGCGTGAGTGGAAACTTCCAATACCTTCTAAAGCGGGGGACTTTTGAGATGACAAGGTCTGCCACTCGTAATTTTCTCGTTCCACAACCCGCTCGATGCTTCTCTGAAGAGACCGGTTCTCCTCCAGCGTGGTAATGATCTCTCTGGCTTCCTTCGCAAGTCTCATGACCCCCTCCCTCCTTGAGCTTATTTTTCAAGCCTGTCCTGATAGTTTAAACAACCTTATCGCAAAGGTCTTGATTAGTTGGCGCTGGGACAGTTTCGTGAGCCAACGCTTCGGTATTCCATTCTCACCGTAGTAGGCTCCTGCAAGTTGACCGTAGACCGCCCCGGTCGTGTCGGCGTCGTCTCCGAGATTGACTGCCAAAAGGCATCCCTCTCCAAAAGAGACGCTCTTGTGGAAGGCCCAGAGGGCCGCCTCAAGTGATTGAACAACATATCCTGTACCCTTTATGTCTGGCGGATTCTTTAGCTTAAATGATCCGGAGGCAATTTCATTGATCTCTCTGGTGAGCGGGTTTTTATCCCAATACCCGGGAACTGGGCTAAAGTGGTCAGAGAGGAGTTCATCTTTTCCCACGCCATGAAGGGCTCCCACGATCAAGGACCCTAAGTACCGGCAAGCATCAATCGCAGTTATCGTCCCGTGGGTAGTTCGTGAACTTTCCCCTGATCTTTCAATTGCTTCTTGGGGGTTCTGCGAATAAAATAAGGGCACGGGGGCAAGTCTCATCATGGAGCCATTGCCTGCCGAAAAAGTATCTTTGGATCCGCAATAAGGTTGGCGTCGCTTTTCAAACCTTAAGAGAGCCGCCTTTACAGTGCCTCCGATGTCGAAACACTCCCCGGTGCTGCTCAGGTGACCTTCCCGATACCATCGAAGGTATCTTTCGAGTTGGTCAACAGGATCAAACCCTTTCCTTTCAATCAAGCTCTCAGCCAGGCAGAGAGCCATAGAAGTATCGTCGGTCCACTGGCCAGGCTTGAGATGAAAAGGTCCTCCCCCGACCATTTCTTTGATCGGCTTAAAGGTACCCGGGGATTTGAATTCCAAAGTTGTCCCAAGTGCGTCACCTACGGCTAAACCCCATAAGGACCCTCGATAGCGTTCTATCTGTTCCACGAGATTTCTCCCCGGTATCAATTTCTACGAAAATCGATCCAATATACGAACCTTCCCGGCGGTGAACCGATTAGCGTAACGTTTCATGAACGATACGGGTTTCGTTGCCTTAACCACTCCCCGGAGATCGCTTTAAGAACTTTAATTATAAACAAGGACCTCCCCCAATAAGTGTCCTACGTTTTTAAAAAAAGGATTCCAGGGGTCGAGGGGTCAAGGAGTTAAGGGTTTGAGGATGAGATGTCTGCAAGCAAACGGATAGGCCAGGGTGTCAGGTCTAAACTATTCACTTAGCCCCTCTCCCTTCAATTTCTCTGGGGTGCTTTCTTGGGGTAAATTACCGAATTACCGTTGCCTGACACCAAGACTTTTTTTAAGTTTTTTGCTTGCCCAAGAAAGGGAGGTATGATATCATTGATATAAAAGATATCAAAGGGAGGGTTCAAAGATGGTTTCACAGATATTGATCCGGGTGGATAAGGAATTGAAGAGCAAATTTCAAAGATTAAGCAGAACGGAGCAGAAGTCTGTTAATCAAAAAGTCCGGGAACTTATGGAGGACTATGTAAAAGACCACAGCATGGAGACTGCCATGAGAAACTTATGGGATGAGGTCGGGCAGTCGTTGAAAGAGAAGGGATATAAGGCATCGGATGTCAATAAAAAGATTAAAGAGGTTCGCACCGGACGATGACCATGAGGGTTGTCATTGATACAAACGTCTTTATCTCGTCCTTTTTTGGAGGTATCCCTCGAAAGATCATCGACCATTGGTTTTCCGGAAAATTCATTTTGTGCGTTTCCAGACCCATCCTTAAGGAATATTTTGATGTCCTGGGACGCTTTCAATTTGACCAGGAGGATTTCTTTGAAAGGCTTATCAATGCGTTTGAGAGGGGTCCAAACATCCTTTTCATAGATCACCCAAAGGAAGAAAATTGGATAGAGGATGATCCGGCCGATAATAAATTTATTGCCTGCGCCCTTTCACTTCATGCTGAATACATTGTCTCCGGCGATATCCACTTAAAAAGGGCGGAGAGGATTGGAAATATAGAAATTATCCCTCCCCGGGAAATGCTCCGTTTGATCCAAACCGGATAGTCAGAAATATCAAAACATCCCCTGCCTGTTTTTCCTGCATTAATTGTTTAAAAGATTAAAATTCGACTGGTCTAAATTTGGTCGAAATTGTTAATTGGGAACATTCTCCTGAGTTCCCAAACTTCATGAACCGTTTCCCTCTTTGATTCTAATTTATGGTGGATTGGGGGCTGATGTTCTTTCTACAAGAGGTGTTCAATCAATTGATGGAGCGGTGCCACCCTCACTTCCTTCTCTATGGGGTAGGCCTCCTGAACGGGTGCAATAACCCATACTTCTTTTAACTTTAACTCGCTCACTGCGTTCCAAAATCCTTTATTCAGATGTGGAGAGGTAGATACTTTACATTCAATTGCCACACGTTTATTTCCCCTTTCAAGAATCAAATCAATTTCAGAACCGGAGGAAGTGCGATAGAACGAAGCCTTCCAATTAGGTAGAAGAGAAAGGATATTCTCAATGACGATCCCCTCCCAGGAAGCCCCGTAAACAGGATGGCCGAGAAGATCATTTTGGTTTTCAATACCGAGAAGTGCATGAAGTATCCCGCTGTCCCGGATATAGATTTTGGGTGATTTGATTAGCCTTTTTTTTAGATTGGATTCGTAAGGCCGAAGAACTCTCAATACAAAGGACTGCTCCAGCAAGTCTATATAAGACTTTATTGTATGATGGCTTACCCCCATGGATTCTCCCAATTTGGAGCTATTCAGAAGTTGGCCATGCAAGTGAGCACATATTCTCCAGAATCGCTCAAGGGTTTTGGCAGGAGTTCTAAAGCCAAGCTGTGGAATGTCCCTTTCAAGAAATGTTCTGATAAAATCGAGACGCCATTCGAAACTTTCTTTATCATTCGGTGCAAGATAGCTTCTTGGAAAACCACCCCTTAGCCAAAGCTTTCTTAAGGTTTTTAAATGATGATCCTTGGAAATCTCTTTCAAAAGAAAAGGAGTCAGTTCAAAGTAGGATATCCTTCCAGCCAAAGTTTCTGAACTCTGTTTCATCAGATCAGGTGAAGCCGAGCCGAGGATAATGAGCTGCCCATTCCTTCTATTTTCATCCATGACGCTTCTTAAGACGGGAAATAGTTCTGGGACTCTTTGAATTTCATCGAGACAGATTAGTCTGTCGCTATTAAGGTGAAAGAAGGCTTCTGGGTCTCTTAATTTACTGACATCGGATGGTCGCTCCAGATCTAAATAGACCGCATCTCCGATTTCAGAAATAATCGCCTTAGCAAGCGTTGATTTCCCACATTGTCTGGGACCAAGGATAACGACCCCAGGCATATTCTTCAGTTTTTGTTCGATGGCTACGGTAATGATCCGCTTAATATAGGTTTGCATATTAGAACTATACCTTCCAATTTACAATATGTCAAGTTTTATCGTATTGCTCTTTTAAGATCCCTCGGATGCACCTGGGCAGGACCTATCAATGCTGAAAGATGTCTCGGTATGAAGCCATTTCAGGATACTGTTTACAATAATGTTCATGCTCCTCCCAGAACCAGGGTTCATTAAATTCCTCAAAGTCACGCGAGGCAAAATCGGCGAGGTTGCGTTGAGGGAAAAGAAGGTGGGGACATTGGTTCAAATGCAACTTAACCATCACCGAGACAACCCCCAATCCTTCTTCTGGAAAATCCTCAAATCTTTAATCGGTGCAACCGCTGGCATGGCTTCCAACCTCCCGCATAGCGCAGAGCACATTGAGCATAGCGTAAAAAACCTAACCGTGAATCGTGTCTCCCGAATTATCGGGACAAGCGTGATTCGTGACCGCAGGCTCAGCTCCTTTTCAAGATTAGGCTTTTGTTGGATTGCCCATGATATCCACACCCACCGGAATTTGCCCCAATATACCAGAAACAGAAATTTATGACAATCTTTTAAACCTTAGAGACCTATCACCCTACATCCTGAATCGTCTGCGGTGGCTGTAGCTTGAGATCGTCCCTGCACTGTCTGATTCACCCAGCCTCCTTTTTAAAATAACGTACAATAATTGTGGTTTTTGGCAAAAAATGTCACTCAGATTTGTTTAAAATTGAGGCAAACAAGATAGGGGTTAAAGACTGATTGCAAAAGGTAAAGTGGATTCTCTTTTGGAAACTTAAGGGATTGGTGATTCAGGATTGCCTTGCCCCAAGGCGATAAACCTGCTCTTCAGTAATGGTTGGGTAAGCAATGATCTAACCTCGGTGTCGCATCAAACTAAAAAACCTGAGCATATCTTACCAATACCTTCACTTGTCCAAACGTGAAGATATCCGATTGAAATCTGCATCGAAAAGGGGAAGGGGTTCTTTATTGATTACAGGAAGGATTGATATAAGGAATGGGAGCAAGGAGACAGTAGCCTTTCTTATTATTTTATAATCCCAGTTCTTTTAACTTTTCCGGAGTGGGGATTCCGTCTTCTGACCAACCACGATATTCATAGTATTCGCTGAGCATCTGGCCGAGAGGGGGGAGGTTTGGGGTGAGCCCCTGGCCAATTCTTTTAAAGGTAAGATGCCTGTAGGGCAGGGTGTCGTCTTTCCGGCTGATCCCCAATCTCACATTGTAGACCCGCTTCAGGTTGAAAATTCTCTCTCCCGTTTTTATAAAATCATCCGTGGACATCTCTTTTCCTGTCACATAGCGATACCAGTCTACGATGTGGGTGATGGTGATCCCTCCGAATAGGATGAACTTGCAGAGTTTCAGGGAGTCCATCATTCCCATCAGGTTCTGGCTTTTGGCTGCGAGGATTCCTTTCCCTTTCACCTCATATCGATCAATCGGCTCCGGGATACCCATCTCAGGCGACTTAAGCAGTCTCTCAAAAGTATGGCTGAGACCGGCGAGATGGCATGCCCCCCTGGAGGAAGTGGCAAACCCTGTTGCACCTGCATTGTACCCTCTGGGGTCATGGGCAGGGAGTTCGAGGCCTTTGATATGGGGTGCAAATTCTACTGAATTCTTTCCGATTATTTCTGAGGCTTTTTTCACCCCTTTCCCCAGGACCTCGCCAAATCCCTTCTTTTGGGCGATCATTTTGATCATCTCGATGAGCGCCTCAATCTTTCCCCAGCGCAGTTCAATTCCGTCCGTATCCTCCTGATCAATCAATCCCTTATCAAATGCCTCCATTCCAAAACCAATGACTCCGCCTGTGGAGATCGTGTCAAGTCCGAAACGGTTACAGAGTTCATTGGCATAACAGAGGGCTTCGAGATCATCGATCAGGCAGTTGCTTCCGAGAAGTGCAAGGGTCTCATATTCCGGCCCTGCGCCATCAACCCCGGCATATGGCCCCTGGTCGATCTTTACCCTTCTTCCGCATCCAAGGATGCAGGCATCACAGAAGTATCGACCTGTCAGCAGTGTTTCGGAGAGGGTGAAACCATTGATCTTCTCCGCCGATTCTTCCCACCGTCCAACAAATTTCCAGTTCTGAAGGGGAAGCGTTCCCATGGCTTCAAAGGTGGAGAGGGCGCCTGCCGTTCCGTATTTTTTAAAATTCTCCGCATTCTTGATAATCATCGCACCATATTCTTTTTGAAGACGGTCAACTGCTTCCGGGTGGAAAACCCCCACTTTCTGAGTTCCATATACGGCGATGGCCTTCAAATTCTTTGATCCCATCACCGCTCCCAAACCGCAACGTCCCGCCGCACGGCCGTCGTTGCCATCGGTCATGATCGAAGCTAATAAAACCTGGTTCTCTCCGGCCTGTCCGATAGCACTGATGGCGGCCTTTGGATGGGTTTCAGCCTTCAGGAGGGGGTCGACCTCATAGGTATCTTTTCCCAGAAGATGGGAAGCATCACGGATTTCAATCTTTCCGTCATTGCCCCAGAGATAAACAGGCTTAGGAGATTTTCCGGTGATGATGATTCCATCGAACCCTGCTTTTTTAAGATGGGCGCCCCAGGTGCCTCCTACATCCGATTCTCCGAAGATATGGGTGAGGGGGGAACGTGAGACCACCGCATGTCTACCGGAGAGGGGGACAGATGTTCCGGTGAAGGGCCCGGTCATAAAGATCAGAGGATTCTCAGGGCCCAGGGGGTCTGTTTTCTCATCGGTCATCTCATACAGATATTTTGCCCCAAGACCACTTCCTCCGATAAACTGTGTCGCCCATTGCTCATTAAGGTCTTCAACCTTAACTTTGGAATTGGAGAGATCCAACGTCAGGATTTTGCCCGCATAGCCTTTCAGTTTCATCCAGTTCCCCTTCCTCACTCGTTTTTTCCACTATGCCACAATTTCATGTTCCAATCAATTGAAGGTTTCTTTTTTCTCCCTTGACAGATGAGAAGGTTCGCTTTAAAATGAATTTAAGAAAAGGAGGTGAGGTCCATGAGATGGATGTTCCCCCATGCAACCCATTGTTCGACCTGTGGATCGATACGCTGGTCCTGAGCATGACATAAAACGGCTCAAAAGAACGCATCAACCACCTTAAAGGCCGGTATTTTTCGCCGGCCTTTTTATTGTCCTTGACAGTCAGGCTCTTGGTTTTTATGATGGGGTAAATTCACCTTGAAAGGATGTTTCCATGGGAATCATTAAAAGTTCGGAAGCGACACCAACAGCCATTGCACAAGGACGGACCCGGTATCTTACCCATCTCTCCAATCTGATGATGGTGGTCATCGATTTCGAAGATGGGCCAGCCGCTCAACCTGACCCACCCCATTCCCATCCCCATGAGCAGATTTCCTATGTGGCCTCCGGAGAAATCAATGTCGTCCTGGGGGATGAGGTGACCCGCTTGGGTCCCGGAGATATCTTTACCGTACCGTCCAATATGCCCCATAGTATCCAAACGCTTACCCCAAAAGCACGACTGGTGGATACCTTCACCCCGATCCGTGAAGAATTTTTAAAGTAGCGATAGGGATTCTTCCACCTTTTGAAATTACTCCCCACTCAATTTGTTTCTTGACAAGTGGACAGGAATTGATATAACTTTTGAATTAATATTACCTAAATTGAGCGATTTATTTTAAATTTCATTGTAGCGCAACCCTTTAGGATTGCTTCTTATCCCTACCTGCGGTAGGCAAGCAAGGCTAAAGCCTTGCGCTACAAATCACCCTTTGGGTGATTTTAAACCTGATCTGAAGTCTGTTGCTAAAGAGGTTTTAAAAAAAATCGCTCAATTTGGGTATTACCTACTCACGAAAGGAGGCAAAAATGAAAAAGGTATTGATTATTGTTTTGTCTGTATGGTTAACCACTTTTATTCTCGCAGGCGGCCCCACGGCAGGGTTTGCACAGAAGGTGTTAAGGCTTGCCGAGACCCATCCGCAGGACTATCCGACGACGAAGGGCGACTATGAATTTGCCAGGCTGGTTAAGGAACGGAGCAATGGGCGAATTGTCGTCGAGATTTACCATAGCAAACAGCTGGGCGAAGAAAGGGCGGTTATTGAGCAGGTCCAGTTGGGGGCCATCGATATGACGCGTGTGAGCATTTCTGCAGTCTCTGCCTTTGTCAGAGACCTCGATGCCTTTCAACTGCCCTATCTCTACCGGGATGCCGCTCACATGTGGAAGGTATTGAATGGACCCATTGGCGAAGACATCTTGAAGAAACACGAAGCCTCCAATTTTGTTGGTGTGGGGTGGTTTGAAAGCGGTTCCAGAAATTTCTACACCAAGAAACAGGTCAAGACAGTGAGTGATCTGAAAGGGATGAAGATTCGTGTCCAGCAGGCGCCTTTGATGGTTGGAATGGTGGAGGCCCTTGGCGCTGTGGCCACACCGTTGCCCTTTGGCGAGGTCTACTCAGCTCTCCAGACCGGTGTCGTTGACGGCGCAGAGAACAACTGGCCAAGCTATCTCTCAACCAGCCATTACGAGGTGGCAAAGTACTTTATTGTCGATGAACACACAAGGGTCCCTGAGATAACCGTGGGAAGCAAGAAGGTCTTTGACAAGCTGTCAAAAGAGGATCGAGACCTCATCATCAAAGCAATGAAGGATGCTCAGCCGGTCCAATTCAAATTATGGGTGGACTTCGAGAAAGTGGCGGAAAAAACGGTACGTGACAAGGGGTCCATCATTACAGAAATCAGTCCACAAGAAAAGCAGAAATTCATGGATGCCATGAAACCTCTGTATGATAAACAGCCTCCTGAGATCATGGCCGTGGTCAACAAGATCAGGGCTGTGAAGTAGAGGCCTTTTCAGGCGAATAAAAAAGGCAGGGGTCCAGTTGGCTCCTGCCTTTTTTATTTTCTCCTTATTTCCCGGGCATGAGCAGGTTGGGAAGGGTCATGGTAATAGCGGGGATATAGGTGACAAGCATAAGGGCGATGAGCATGGAGATATAGAAAGGAAGGCAACCTTTTGACGCCCTTTCTATAGAGATTTTGCCAACGGCACTACCTACGAAGAGGGCCGAGCCCACGGGAGGCGTGCAGAGTCCTATCGAGAGATTCAAAATAAGCATAATGCCGAAATGGATCGGATCCATTCCCATCTTTAAGACCAAAACGGGGAAAAGGATCGGGGTGCAGATGAGGATGAGGGGGGCCATGTCCATGATGCATCCAAGGGCGAGAAGCATAACATTCACAAACAAGAGTAATAAATAGTAGTTGTTTGTGATCGAGAGAAGCCACTCCGTGGCAAGCCGCGGCACCTGCAAACGGGCTAGTAGGTATCCATAAGCGCTTGCAGCGGCAATCAGGCTCATGACAATGGCCAATGTCTTAAGAGAAGAGTAGAGTATCTTTGCAAACCTGACCAGAGGAGCTTCTCTGTAAATAAAGAAAGTTACAATAAAGGCATAGAGAACCGCGAAGGCTGCCGCTTCGGTGGCGGTAAATACTCCAATGATCACGCCCCCCACCACAATCAATGCAGTGAACATGGCAAGAGCTCCGTCTAAAAGGACGGCCAAACCTTCCCTTAGAGTATAGCCCTTTCCTCTGGGGTATTTTCTCTTGATAGCAATGGTCAGGGCAATCACGAGCATGGAGACGCCCATCAATATTCCAGGAAGATACCCCCCCAGGAAAAGTTTGCCGACAGAGACAACCAGTAACGATCCCCCCGCCAACTGGGAAGCCGTGCCCACGGCAAAGGCGTAGATGATCATATTATGACTGGGCGGGATGATGATTCCCTGACAGGCCGAACAGACCGTCAATCCAACGCTAAATTCATCGTCATATCCCTGCTTCTTCATCATCGGGATAACGATGGAACCCAGAGAGGAGACATCGGCCACGGCGGAGCCGGAGATGCCTCCGAAGAACATGCTGTCCATGACATTCACCATGGCGAGCCCACCAGGAAGCCTTCCCACAAAAAGATTGGCCAGGTTGACAATCTTCCGGGAGATGCCGCCTTCGTTCATGATCTCGCCCATGATGATAAAAAAGGGAATAGCGAGGAGAGAAAAATTCATCACCCCATCGGCCATGACTTTCACGATGGCCTCTAACGGGACGTTGAGATGGATACCGGTGATAATGGCTGAAATGACCAGACAGAACGTGATTGGAACACGCAATAGAACCAACACTCCAAAAATACCAACAAGAAGGGTGATACCGGTATGGTCAACGGTCATTTCTCGCTCCGATGTTCATAAATATTTGATCAAGGTAATGATCCTCTTTTTCAAGACCAAACAGATTCACGAGAGAGTCATATACGATCAAAACGCCGGCGAAGGGTATCATGATAAATTGCAGATAAGACGGTAAGGCGGGGACGGAGGCGATCCTTCCTTTGATGCCCAGGATGAGCAAAATCCCATAATAGACAAGAACAAAACCGATGATAGTTAGAACCAGATGTTTAAGTTTCAGCAGGAAAGTGCTGATCCATTGAGGAGTTTGTCTGGGAAAAAGATTTACATTGATATGGGAATCGAGCTTCACCCCGATGGCCATACTCAGAAAGGTGAAAGCGGTCATGAGCACATTACTGGAAATCTCCTCCATCCAGGAAATGCCCGACCTGAAGAAATACCTCATGATGACATTGGTGGAGATGATGATGAGTTGAAATGCCAAAAAGATGGATGCCATGATAGCACTAAAGAGATGAATTCGATTAAAGATGTCTCTAACTTTCATAAGGCCGGATATCCTTTCTGGCGAAACATTATAGGAAGAAGGGCAACGGATGTCAAAGAAAAATTGGCTGGCTGGGGAAATGTAATGCCTGAATGCATTCGTAGAGGATTGACAGTAGAGGATTGACTTGATGATATAAATCTAATAATAGGTTAAGGTGAACAGGGGAATGATATTGAAGAATAAGCCCGGAGAGGGATTCTTTGAAAAACCGTCGGATAGACATCCCTGTTTGATCTAAAGGGAAAAGAATCACTGTGTCAGAGACTGGAATTCGAAATACAGAAGAACGGGGGGGAAGTTCCTCCCAATCCTTTCTGCCCTATGTGGGGCCGCTCCTTTTTCTCGTCGGGATCTTCTTCATTAACTTCCTCTCAAGGGTTATTCTCTCTCCTCTGATGCCCACGGTCGAGGGAGATCTGAAGATAGGACATGATGAGGCAGGGTCGTTCTTTTTTCTCATCACGCTGGGATATTGTGTGGGATTGTTTTTTTCCGGTTTTGTCTCTTCCCGTCTTGAACATAGGCGGACGATCATTCTCTCTTCTTTCGCATTAGCCGGGGCTCTCTTTTTAGTCAGCGCGACCCATCACTTCTGGGGGATCCGGTCCGGGCTTTTCCTTTTGGGATTGGCGGCCGGATTCTATCTCCCCTCCGGAATTTCAACCTTAACGAGTTTAGTCAGTCAGCGCCATTGGGGAAAGGCCATTGCTATTCATGAACTGGCCCCCAATCTTGGGTTTATCGTGGCTCCCCTTCTCACGGAGGTTCTCCTGAGATGGTGTTCATGGCAGGACATATTGATCGTCATCGGGGTGGCTTCTTTGATGGCGGGAGCGGTCTTTGCCCTTTGGGGAAAGGGAGGAAATTTCTCCGGTGAAGCCCCTAATTTAAGGACTCTAAAGAGCCTACTGAAAGAACCCTCTCTGTTGCTGATGATGGTCTTCTTCTCATTAGGTGTGGGCGCGAGTTTCGGCGTCTATTCGATGCTCCCCCTCTATCTGGTTTCGGAGAGAGGGATGGATCGGACCTGGGCAAATACATTGCTTGCCCTTTCGAGAATATCGCCCCTGGCCACCTCATTTCTTGCAGGATGGATGACAGATCGTCTGGGCGTGAAACAGACTTTGAAGATCGTCTTTTTAACTACGGGGCTGGCCACGGCAATGATTGGAATCGCACCTGTGTCATGGATTCTACCGGTCATCTTTCTGCAGCCCATTCTTGCCACCGCTTTCTTCCCAGCGGGTTTTGCCGCACTTGCAAGGATAGGATCTCCTCATATCAAGAACGTAGCCATCTCGCTGACCGTACCGCTGGGTTTTCTCATAGGGGGAGGGGCGGGAACTGCCGGTCTTGGCGTGGCCGGTGAAGCAGGATTATTCTTTCTCGGCTTTATCCTTCTTGGAGGAATCGTCGCTGTAGGCTCCCCATTGGTGAGATATCTGAAGTTGGTCAGTGAATAATCGGGGGTCCCCATTCCTCTTATTTTTGAACGATTTTTTGCCGTGCAAGGATTTCCTCTGTCCGTATTGCGTCTTTGAAGGTATTGTTTCGGTTTAATTCTTCGAGGCTAATCCCTGCGTCTGTATTGCCTGACCAGCGCCGGCAGAGGTAGAGGCTCTCATAGATTCGTCCGATCCGGTATTCCCTGCATATTCGCAATGTCGCCGCATAATCCTCACCGTAGCTCACATTGAGAAATCCAATTTTCCGCATGAGACTGGTGTCAAAAGCCCTCGGGGCGCCCAGACCATTGATGCGCAACGCATTGTTGTGGCCATTCTCATCGGTCCATTCACGGTGATCGATAAGGCCGGGCGGAATCTCTTCAAACCTTTCATTGACAATTGTATAGGAGCCGATCACCATGGCGAAATTTCCCTGACGCAGCATGTCCACCATCTTCTGCAGGGTTTGGTTGTCTCTGTAAAGATCATCCGAATCGAGTTGGACAGCATAACGGCCACAGGCTTTATGCTGAAGGGCCTCGTTCCAGCAGCCTCCTATCCCAAGATCAGTCCTCTCTGGAACAATGTACTTCAGGTTAAAATACTGCTTGGAGAAATCGGAAAGGATGGCTGTTGTTCCGTCTTTTGAGTGGTTGTCCACAACAATGATGTTGAATGGGAAATCCGTTTCCTGTGACAGCCCACTTTTGATAGCCCCGGTAATCGTTTCTCTCCGGTTCCGAACAGGGATGATGACAGAGGCTTCCACCGGAAAGGACTCGGTTGCCTGCCCAACCTCCTTGAAGTTAGGTGGCAGATAGGCTCCAATGTTCTTCAGGTATTCGGTGAAGATAGTCTCCATCTCCTTCTGGAGAGCTCGATGTTGAGGATCGAGGTATGCGAATAATTTCCCATCGCTCGAAAGCCCCTCTGTTTTAATAACGGTATAGAGTGGCTCCTTAAGGTGATAGATCGAGTGGTCGATGGAGACCTTGAGGCGAAGATCGTAGAGGCCTGCAAATTCAACTTCCGGGATAAGGCCAAATTTTTTCAGGGCTTTTTGGACAGCGGAGACCGAAAAGAGAGTCATGGCCCCAAAGTCAAAATCATCACGCACACTTCCCAATTGATAGTCATTGAGCGGATGGTTGGTTTTCCCTTGACCGCTTTGGTCATAGAAATCGGAATAGACCATGCCTGCTTTTGTGGATTCAGCTACCTCCAAAAATCTCTCCAAGGCTTTAGGTTCGATCGAAATTTGCTGAGCCTCTGGTAAAAGAAGAAGGTACTTCGTTCGGATTCCATCCAGAATCAGGCTGAGTGTTTTATGAGAGGGAAGGGGTTCCGTGACAAAAAGATGGCACTTATCCATATTGAAATGAATCGACTCCTGAGCCAAAATCATCATCCGCTCGACCAAGTGTGATTCCCTTAGAGAAAGCAGGATTTTCTTAAAAAAAGGTTCTGGCCTGTAAGGGATGACGATGGTGAAAGGCTTCAAGAATGTCCTCCCTTTTGCTCGATGACCCTCTGACACCTCTCGGAAAGTTCTTGGAGACAGGGGAAGGTGGCTACCTGAGAAGCCGCGAGATGAAGATGTTGAACTCCGGTAGGGATATGCTCAAGGAAGGCTTTAAGCCCTTTCTTGAGGCCTAAAAAACCATAGGCGCCGAGAGCTTGCATGAGGCGCTGTGTTGAGGCCTCCCAAAACGACTTTTGAAAATCTTCCCAACTCAAGCCCTGTTTGGAGAGATTGTAATAGTAAAGAAGCAAGTCCATCCTCTGGTCACTGCTAAATTCGACATAAGGGTCACATAGAAGCGAGCCAAGGTCGTAGAAGAGACTTCCGAAGCGCATCCCCTGGA
>Ga0209835_1000630_pt1 | contig 22158 bp, 24 predicted proteins | sample LakKivwa52mmetaG_FD_184138 | JGI IMG/M metagenome (GOLD analysis project Ga0209835, IMG submission 184138) | Anoxic lake water microbial communities from Lake Kivu, Rwanda to study Microbial Dark Matter (Phase II) - Lake Kivu water 52m metaG... | ecosystem: Environmental > Aquatic > Freshwater >...
ACGCACACCGTTCTGCTGGGTCTGCATCTGGCCGATCTCCTCGGGGTCAGGCGCGCTTCCGATGTCGTCGTTTCCTGGGCGCCGGCCGACGAGGCGCGGGTCGCCGGGCTCTTTCCCCCCGTCCGGACCGAACCGTATGCGGTGTTGCACCTCTATCCGAAATATCCCTACAAGATGTGGCGCCGGGAGGGGTGGAGGGACGTTGCCTCCTGGCTGAACCGGAGGGGAGTGCCGATAGTCCTGACGGGGAGCGGAGATCCGGAGGAGCTGGCCTATGTGGAGAGCTTTCGGCGCGAGATTCCCGAAGGGTGCATCAATCTGGCGGGGAGGCTGACACTCGGGGAGGTCGGCTTTCTGATCAGCCGGGCGCGCATCTACGCCGGACCGGATACCGTCGTGACACACATGGCCGCGGCGCTCGGCGTCCCCACCGTGGCCCTGTACGGGCCGACAAATGCCGTAAAGTGGAGCCCCTGGCCGAAGGGGTACCGCGGGGAGGGGAATCCCTTTCCCCGACAGGGCGGCGGCCGGGTGAACAACGTGATCCTCCTGCAGGGGCCGGGCGACTGCGTCCCCTGCGGTGAGGAGGGGTGCGACCGCGAGGTCGGATGCACCAGCGACTGCCTCCAGCGGCTTCCCGCCGCCCGGGTGATCGAGGCCTTGCAAGAGGCGTTGAATAGCGGAAATGGCCGACATGCATGAGAAGAACCGTCCCTATCTCGATTCGTGTCCCGTGGGGTGTCCGTCTCCGCTTGTTTCCACAGATATTATTCTTGCGGAGGGCCTGCTTCTGCGCTGCACCGGCTGCGGGCAACTGGTCAGCCAGTGCAGCAAACAGCGGTACCATCAATGCATGGCCGAATTCGATAATCCGCGTGGCACTCTACCCGGCCCCGATTCGATCGCGAGGTACGCCCGGCGCGCCCGGAAGTGTCTTGCCGGGATAACCCGTTCGCTTGAGAGGTCTCCGCAGGAAATTCGTCTTCTGGATGTAGGCTGTTCGACGGGAGCCTTCATCACGGTCGCCCACCGGATGGGATTCGCCGCGGAAGGGGTGGAACCCGCACCGCAGGCCGCCCGGTCCGCACAGGCTGCGGGTTTACGGGTCCATCAGGGATTGCTGGAAGAGATCGCCTTTCCGGATCAGGCTTTTGATGCGGTCACCCTGTTCGAGGTGATCGAACATGTCCGCGAGACATTGCCGCTGTTTCGGGAGTGTCACCGCATCCTCCGACCGGATGGACTGCTCGTCGCCGGCACAGGAAACGCGGAGAGCTGGGCTGCCTCATTTATGGCATCCCGCTGGGAATACTTTCAGATCGAAAGGCATGGAGGGCACGTCAGCTTTTTCAATCCGTTTTCCATCCGTCTGCTGGCCGAACGGAGCGGTTTTCAGATCGACTCCCTGAAAACCCGCAGCATGCGCTTCTACGAAAAAGGGGATGTACCTCCTATCATGTACCGGTTGGCCAAGATCGCTTCCGAGCTGCTGAACCTGCCGTCGCAGCTATTTGGCAAGGGCCATGACATGCTGGTTTTTCTGCGAAAAAAGGGGGACAGCTCCCCCATTTTCCATAAAGGCGCTAAAGCTGCGGGGGCAAGGGGACAGATTTGAAATCAGCCCCCTCCCCTAATCTCCAATGCGCGCTTCCGGGATCCGATTTCCCGGTTGCGCCAGGTCTCGTTTTGATAATGAGGTTAACGACGACGTGACTTCTTTGAACAACAGATGGATTGCATATCTTCCTTCGTTTTTCAGGAGTAGGCTGGAGGGTCGGCCGGGCATTCAGAAGGTTCTCGGCAACACCGGTTGGTTGTTCTTTGACAGGATATTTCGCATGGGCGTGGGGCTTCTTGTCATCGTCTGGGTGGCGCGCTATCTGGGTCCGGAACAGTATGGTCTGTTCAGCTATGTCTGTGCCTTCGTCGTCCTGTTTTCGGCGATTGCCGCTTTGGGGCTGGATGGCATTGTTGTACGGAATATTGTGCGAGACCCTTCCTGCGCGGAAGGAACGCTTGGGACCGCCTTTGTGCTGAAGCTGCTCGGCGGTGTTGTGGCGTTTCTGCTGTCGGTGGGTTCTATCATTCTCCTTCGTCACGGGGAGACCCTCACTTACTGGCTTGTGGGCATCACTGCTGCCGGAATGATCTTCCAGGCCTTCGACACTATCGACTTCTGGTTCCAATCTCAAATTCAATCAAAATATGTGGTGTACGCGAGAAATGCGGCATTCATTCTTGTCGCGGTGATTAAGATCGCCCTGATTTTAGCCGAAGCGCCGCTTGTCGCTTTTGCCTGGGCGGGTCTCGCGGAAATTGCCATCGGTTCCCTGGGGCTTGTTGTTGTTTATCAGGCCAAAGGGAAAAATATCAAAACCTGGGTGGCAAACCGCACCTACGGACGAAATCTGCTTAGAGACAGTTGGCCGCTGATACTGTCCGGAATCATGATCATGATATACATGCGCATCGACCAGGTCATGATCGGCAACATGGTCGGCAACGAGGAAGTCGGCATTTATTCGGCCGCTGTGCGTCTTGCCGAGGCCTGGTACTTTATCCCGATGACTGTGGTCGGTTCCGTTTTTCCGAGCATTGTGGAGGCGAAGACAATAAGCGAAGAGCTCTTCTATGGCAGATTGCAGAAGCTTTACAATCTTATGGCGTTGATGGGCTATGCGGTTGCCCTGCCGGTCACGTTTATGGGTGAATGGCTGGTAACCCTATTGTTTGGCGCCGCTTACGCCAGAGCCGGCCCCATGCTTTCCGTGCTCATTTGGGCCGGCATATTCACAAATCTGGGAGTTGCCCGCAGTTCCTTTCTCACGACCATGAACTGGACAAGGGTACATTTTATGACGGTCTTTTTGGGTTGTATCGTCAATGTGGCCTTGAATTATCTGCTGATCCCGATTTATGGCGGAATGGGGGCGGTGGCGGCTTCGTGCGTTGCCTATTGGTTTGCCGCCCATGGGGCGTGTTTTGTTTATAAGCCATTGCATAAGACCGGTTATATGCTGACCAAAGCGATACTGTATCCAAGGATTTGGTGATGATCAATCCTTACGACGTTATTAAGATTCCCGGGGTTTTTATTTTGAAGCTGCTTGGCATCTATTCATTTTGTTCGCTCAGAAGAAGCGGGGCGTTAAAGGATGCCGGATGGTTTAAAAGCTTCAAGGCCGGGGCGCCGATCGATAACGACGGTAAGCCGGTCCCTTGGATGACCTATTCGGCAATGGGTTTTTTGGAGAAAAGGATCAACGGCAATATGTCGGTTTTCGAATATGGCTGCGGAAACTCGACGTTGTGGTGGGCCCGGCGGGTCAAAAACATCGTATCATGCGAGCATGACAGGGCATGGTATGAAAGGATGAAGGGATTGGTTCCGGCAAACGTGGAACTGTATCAGATTGACCTGGAATATGGCGGGGCATACTCGAAAAAAGTCTCTGAATACAATCAGGCATTCGATATTATTGTTATTGATGGACGCGACCGGGTTAATTGCGGGAATCATTGCCTGTCTGCGTTAAAAACAAACGGGGTGATCATCTGGGACGACAGCGACAGGGACGACTACGCCGAGGGATATGATCATCTGCTCAATCACGGTTATAGAAGAATCGATTTCGAAGGGATGGTGCCCGTAAAGGTGTATAAAAAAAGTACGGCGGTCTTTTACAAAAGCGAGAATTGTCTTGGGATTTGACGTGAACCCTGCCCCCATCGCGTTGTTCGTATACAACCGTCCTGATCACACGAAACGCACCATCGAGGCCCTCAGAAGCAATGAACTGGCCGCCGAGAGCGACCTGATCGTTTTTTCCGACGGGCCGAAGACGGCCGCCGACGCCGCGCAGGTCGCCGAGGTACGCGAACTGGTTCCGTCGGTCACCGGTTTTCGGAGCGTCAACATGGTGGTGCGGGAGCGTAATTACGGCCTTGCGCAGTCGATCATTTCCGGTGTCACGGAAACGGTTTTTGCCCGCAACAGATTGATCGTCCTCGAGGACGACATAGTGACCTCGCCGTATTTTCTCCGTTACATGAACGAGGGGCTTGACCTCTACGAACATGACGAGGAGGTCATCAGCATTCACGCATATATATGTCCCGTCAAAAGCAGGTTGCCGGAAACCTTTTTTCTGCGGGGGGCCGATTGTCAGGGGTGGGCCACCTGGAAACGCGGCTGGGACCTGTTTGAACCGGACGGCCGTAAGCTGCTGTCCGAGCTTCGGCAACGGGGTCTTGAGAAAGATTTCGACTTCGGCGGCGCATACGACTACACTCGGATGCTCAGGGGTCAGATCGCGGGAAGGAACAGTTCCTGGGCGGTGCGCTGGTATGCATCGGCTTTCCTGCGCGGCAAACTTACGCTGTATCCGGGCGTTTCTCTATTGCGCAATATCGGCTTCGATTCCAGCGGCGTGCATTGCCGTTCCACCACGGCCTTCGATACGGAACCGGCAAAAAGGCCCATACGTGTGGAGAGTATTCCGATCCGGGAAGATGAGAATGCCCGAGCCGCTTTTGCGGACTATTTTTCCTCCTTGCAGCCTTCATGGAAAAGACATCTGAAGGCGCTTTTGGATTGGGTTCGATGCGAGTCGAACTGAAAAATCTGCTGAAAGAATTCATCCCTCCCGGATTGCTGCGTCTCCGGCGGTCGAACGTGTTTTCCGGAGATCATCGAAGCTGGCAGGACGCCGCGGCGGCATCGGAGGGATACGACAGCGGCCTGATCCTGGAAAAGGTTCGCCAGGCCCTCACCAAGGTCAAAAACGGCGAGGCTCTTTACGAGCGCGATTCCGTGCTCTTCGATGAAGTGCAGTATTCATGGCCCCTGCTGTCCGCCCTGCTCTGGATCGCCTCGTGCAGCGGAAACCGGCTGCATCTGATCGATTTCGGCGGCTCACTGGGGAGTTCTTATTTTCAGAACCGCTCCTTCCTGCGGCATCTTTCCGAGTGGAGCTGGAATATCGTGGAACAGGCAAAGTTCGTGGAGTGTGGCAGGCGGGAGTTTGAGGACGGCAACCTCGCCTTTTTCACGACCATCGAGGAGTGCTGCGCGGCACGGCCCTGCAATGCTGTTTTGCTCTCTAGCGTACTCCCCTATGTAGAGCGTCCTCACGAATGGCTGGACAGGATCGTATCGGCAGGATTCGAATACATCATCATCGACCGCACCCCCTTTCTCCTGAAGGATGAGCGTGATCGACTCACGGTCCAGACGGTGCCTAAGCACATCTACAAGGCGAGCTATCCGGCCTGGTTCTTTGGAAGGGCGGGCTTTCTTCGGCATTTTGAAGGGCGCTACGCGAAGATCGCCGAGTTCGATGCCCTTTCCGGCGCCATCCGGACCGGATTATCCCTGGCCTTTGACAGGGGTTTCATATTTAAAAAGGAGAGAACCTGTGAATGAAGATTTTTATTCAGGCAGCAATATTCTCATTACCGGCGGCTTGGGTTTTATCGGATCAAGCCTGGCTCGGCGGCTGGTTGCGCTGGGAGCGCAGGTTACGCTCGTTGACAGCCTGATTCCCCAGTACGGCGGCAACCTGTTCAACATCGAGGATATCAAGGACCAGGTGCGGGTCAACATCACCGATGTGCGCGACCCCCATGCGATGGCGTATCTGATCAAGGGGCATGATTACCTGTTTAATCTCGCGGGCCAGACCAGCCACCTGGACTCGATGAGCGACCCCTTCACCGATCTGAGCATCAACTCTGCTGCCCAACTTTCCATCCTGGAGGCATGCCGCCTGCACAATCCGACGCTCAGGATTGTATTTGCGAGCACCCGCCAGATCTACGGGAAGCCGCAATATCTGCCGGTCGACGAGAAACATCCGGTCTGCCCTGCGGACGTGAACGGCATCAACAAGCTCTCCGGCGAGTGGTACCACCTCCTCTATAACAACGTCTACGGCATCCGCGCCTGCGCCTTGCGCCTGACCAACACCTATGGTCCGGGCATGCGGGTGAAAGACGCGCGGCAGACCTTCCTCGGCATCTGGATCCGAAACCTGATCGAGGGCAAGCCGATCCTTGTGTTCGGCGACGGCCTCCAGTTGAGGGACTTCAATTATGTTGACGATGTGGTGGATGCACTCCTTGCAGCGGCAAGGGCGCCACAGGCCGACGGACAGGTGTTTAACCTGGGGGGTGCGGAGCATATCAGCCTGAGGGATCTGGCGGAAATGATGGTTGAGCTGCAACGGGGCGGGGAATTCCGGATGGTCCCGTTTCCTCCCGACCGGAAGACCATTGACATCGGCGATTACTACGGTGACTATTCCAAGATCGGATCGGCGCTGGGATGGGAGCCGCGGGTGCCTCTGCGTGAAGGTCTCGAACGTTCGCTGGCCTACTATGGCATGCACCATCGGCATTACTGGGATCAGTAGCATGAGCCTGTCGGGAAAATAGGGGCTCTGTCCCAAATTTTCCGCTGAGCGAAGCGAGGGGGCGCGGGGTCGAAAAACGTCCAGCGCGCGGAGGGATCGTGATCTTCAAAGATTTCTGAATATTTACGTTATTTAAGGAGTTAGGACATGATTCTTTCTACCGATCCCAGCGCCGGTTACCTCGCGCACAGAAGCGAGATCGATTCTGCGATGCGCAATGTGATGGAGAACGGCCGGTACATTTTGGGGCCTAAGGTCAGGGATTTCGAGGAGCATTTTGCAAAATACCTGGGGATGGCGCATTGCATCGGTGTGGCAAACGGGACGGACGCCGTGCATTTATCTCTCCGGGCATGCGGCGTGAAAGCGGGTGACGGCGTGATCACGGCCTCGCATACGGCAGTCGCCACCGTTGCGGCTGTCGAGTGGCTCGGTGCCGTTCCCGTTCTTGTGGACATTGATCCCGAGTCATACACGTTGGATCCGCAAAAGGTGGAAAATACGCTCCGCCGGATAAAAACCACGCTCACCATCAAGGCGATTGTCGCCGTCCATCTTTATGGCCATCCATCCGATATGAACGCGCTTCGGGACATTGCCGATCTGTCCGGGATCGTATTGATAGAGGATTGCGCGCAGGCGCACGGCGCTGCCGTAGGCGACAGGAAGGCCGGTTCGATGGGAGCATGCGGCGCCTTCAGTTTTTACCCGACAAAAAATTTGGGCGCTTTCGGCGACGGCGGGGCCATTGTCACCGATGATGCGGGCATCGCTGAACGGCTGCGTTCCTTGCAGCAGTACGGTTGGCGGGAGCGCTACATCAGCGAGGGGGCCGGGTATAACTCGCGGCTGGATGAACTCCAGGCGGCCATTTTGGACGTGAAACTGCAATGGCTCGATGCAGGGAACGAGCGGCGACGCAGAATCGCGGCTCTCTATCGCGACGGCCTCGCCGGGATGCCGCTCGATCTGCCCCGCGAAAAACCGGGAGTGCATCATGTGTATCACCAATACGTGATTCGATCTGCCGAGCGGGATCGGCTGCGTATCTATTTGGAAAGTAAGGGTATTCAAACGTCGATTCTTTACCCGATGGCGGTTCATCGGCAGCCTGCCTACCGCAATCGCGTGCCGGTGGGGGAGGGAGGGATGGCGGTGACCGAAGGCATCGTACAGAGAATTCTCAGTCTCCCCATATATCCGGAGCTGGGCGACGCGGAAGTGGAAAGGGTCATCGAAACCATAAGAGGCTATTTCAGGAACTGATGCATCATTTCTGCACCTATTTCGACATGAATTACTGGCCCCGCGCCCAGAGTCTGCTGGATTCTCTGGAGAGGCGCTGTCCATCCTTTACGATCCACATGCTCTGCATGGACGATGCCTGCTTTACAAAAGTAAAGACGCTGGGTCGTTCCCATTGCGTTCCGCTGCGCCTGTCCGAGCTCGAAGAGGCCCAGCCCGAGCTGCTGCGGGTTAAAGAGAGCCGTTCTCTGCTGGAATATTATTTCACCTGCGGGCCGGCCTATATCCGGCATGTGATGGATCGTCATCCTGATATAGAGGTGATCACCTATCTGGACGCAGATCTCTACTTTTTCCACGATCCGGAACCGCTCTTTGATGCATTCCGGGGTCATTCGATCGGTGTGACGGCCCATCACCTGCCCCACTTGCACAGGCGGAGAATCTTTACGGCGCATCACTTGCCCGCCTTCCGCAAGCGGAGAGCCCATGAGGGGAAATACAATGTCGGATGGCTCAATTTCCGCCGCGATGCCGACGGGATAGCTTGTCTTGAGTGGTGGCGGGATCGGTGCATCGAATGGTGTTACGATCGGTATGAAGACGGCAAATACGCCGATCAACTTTATTTAGACCAATGGCCGGCGCTGTTTAAGGGATTTTATCAGTTCACCCATCACGGTGCGAATGTGGGGATGTGGAACGTCGGCGATTATCGATTTTCCTTTCGAAACGACCGCGTTTACGTTGACGATGATCCCTTGATTTTTTATCACTTCCACGGTTTCAAGAAAGTAGCGCCGTTTATCTACAATGCGGACACGGCGCTGTCATTGAAAGCTCCCTCCCCGGTCCTTAAACGCCATGTTTTTTCCGAATACATCAACAAGCTGGAGCGATATGCGGAAAAACAAGATACGACGGCAAGCATAAGGCAATATCGGCCAAGTTGGCATATCGTCAAAAGCATCATCCGTCACACCCTCGGATTGATTTTTCGCCAATATGTATTATACTACAAGGGACGTGTTATTTAACCCTTTTCAGCGATACGCATTGTATATGGCATAAGAAATGAAAATCCTGAGATTGGCCTCGAGAGAAGAACCCCTTGATTGCATCGCATCCGTGATCTTGTACAAAAATCCCCTCTGGATGATCGAAAATGTCGTATCGAGCTTTCTGGATACCGATCTGAAAGTAAAACTCTACATCATAGACAATTCACCAACCCCCCTGGAGACTCCGTTTCCAGAAACGAAATGGCCGGTTTTTTACCATCACGTCGGGCAGAACCTAGGTTACGGGAAGGGTCATAACTGGTGCATCGGCCGCTGTGAACCCAGTAAATATATACTGGTCTTGAATCCCGATGTGATCATTCCCAAAGGGACAATTGAAGAGTTATGCCAATATTTAGATAAAAATCCTGACATCGGCATGGTTTGTCCCAGGGTATTGAACAAGGATCAAACCCTCCAGTATTTGAATAAACGGCAGCCCAATCTCATGGATCTTTTTCTAAGGCGGTTTTACACCTATAATCGGATGTTTACCTTCATAAAAAAACGCCTGGATCATTATGAAATGAGAGATATCGGATATGACGTCATCCATGAGGTGCCGTTTATGACAGGCGCCTTCATGTTTTGCCGGGCGGATGTCCTCAAGAAGATCGGAGGTTTCGATCCAAGGTTCTTTATGTATTTTGAAGATGCCGACCTTTCCCGGAAATTTCAGAAAGAAGGCAATAAAACGATTTATTATCCCCATGTGCATATCACACATTTCTGGAAGCGTGAATCACGGAAAAGTTTAATAATGGCGATAGTTTTCGCGATCAGCGGTATAAAGTATTTTCATAAATGGGGGTGGAAGCTGTATTAATGTGAAGTTGAAACAGGGTCTTGAGAGGAGACCGTCGATAAGAAGATGAAAATATCAATTATCACAGCTACATGGAATAGCGCTACCACGATTGAAAACGCCATTCTTTCCGTGGCGTCGCAAGGGTATCCCGATCTGGAACACATCATCGTTGACGGCAACTCATCCGATGGAACACTGCCGATCGTTTTACGCTATGAGCACTTGATCGACAAACTTGTTTCCGAACCGGATCACGGGATTTACGATGCCATGAACAAAGGGATTTTCCTGTCGACCGGCGAAGTGATCGGCATCCTCAATTCGGATGATTTCTATGCGAATCCTCATGTCCTGGAGAAAGTTGCCCGAGTTTTCAAAGATAAGAGCATCGATACCTCTTATGGCGATCTGATTTATGTCGACCCGACGAATGTCAATCGGATCACCCGCTACTGGCGGGCAAGCGCACACCATTCGCGAAGCTTTTATCAGGGCTGGATGCCGCCGCACCCGACTTTTTTTGTGCGGCGTTCCGTTTATGATAAATATGGCTACTTTAATGTCGCTTTGGGCACGGCCGCCGATTATGAACTGACCCTGAGATTACTGTTGAAGCATAAGGTTTCAACGGCCTATATTCCCGAGGTCCTGGTTCACATGCGTGCGGGCGGCGCCAGTAACGCCTCGCTTAAAAGCCGTTTTGCAACGATACAGATGGCCAATCTATCCTGGCAGGTGAATGACCTAAAGCCCTGGCCATGGACCCTGACGTTCCGGCTTCTCTCCAAAATCGTCCAGTACACCCGGATAAAGTGATACCAGGATGAAGGATACGCCTCACATTCCGACGACGGGCGCTGCGGGCGCCCTGGGGTCGTGTGCCGCGGCGTTATTTTCTGAAGGCGATCATGGGAATCCGCACCCTTTCCCCGCATGAAATTCACAATTATCACAACCAATAAGAATGGCGGGCGGTTCCTGGAAGAGACCATCCGGAGCGTCATTTCCCAGAGGGAATCTGGTGTCGATCTGGAGTACATTGTGATCGACGGCGGCAGCGCCGATGATTCGCTAAAAATCATCGGGAGTTATGAACAGGATATCTCACAAATCATCTCCGAACCGGATCGAGGGCCGGTTTCAGCGATCAACAAGGGGCTGCGAATCGCTTCGGGGGAGACCGTCGCCTGGCTCAATGCCGACGACCGCTATCATCCCGGCGTCCTGAACAGGGTTGCCCGGGTCATGGCCGCGGATCCGGGCAGGGCTTTATGTTTCGGCGCCTGCCGGATCATCGATGAGGAGGGGCAGGAAATCCGTCGGGGCATCACCCGTTTCAAGGAAGCCTTTTTCCCGCTTTCTTCACGATTCACCATCCAGTGCCTCAACTACATCTCCCAGCCGGCGATGTTTTTCCGCCGTTCTGCCCTTGAGACTGCCGGTTATCTTCGGGAAGATCTGGTGGCCGCCTGGGATTATGAATTCATATTGCGCCTATGGCGGCAGGGCGGGGCGGTGCATGTGCCGGGTCCGCCACTGGCCGATTTCCGCTGGCATCCGGCTTCGATCAGCGCCCGACGATACGCCGTACAGTTCAAGGAAGAATTAGATGTGGCGGCAAAGGATGCCGGGTGGCCGACGCCTCAGATATGGATTCACGCAATCGTGCGTTGGGGGATTGTGGGCGCCTATGCGCTGATGGCTGCTTCCCGAATGAAAAAAGGATCGCGATGAGAATCGGGGTCAACACACTCTTTTTCATCCCCGGGGAGATTGGTGGAACCGAAACCTATCTGCGGGAAGTCCTGCTTGCCATGGCGAATTACCTTACAACTATCAGGCCCTCGACCCGGAGATTATGAAGGCCATCCTTCAGGAGCGCCTCTCGGATCTGGAGGATTTTTCCGCGGCGATCCTGCGGAGCGAGAGATGAAAAGAACCCAACCCCATATCCCCCCGCAAACGCAAAATTTAAAGACCGGACCCCCATATGATGGTAAGGTACTCTCATGAAAATCAGGTTTCATCCACATGCTCAGGATCGATTGCATGAGCGCGGGGCGACGGAAGAAGAGGTTATTGCAACGATTGAGCGCGGAGAACGTTTCCCTGCCAAACATGGTAGAACAGGGTTCCGGTGCAACTTTCCATTCGACGGTGAGTGGAATAACAGACAATACTCGGCAAAACAGGTTGAGGCATATGCCGTTGAGGAAGATGTTTGGTTTCTAATGAGTGGGGGGGACGTTATGAAACTTAGTTATGATCCGAAATATAACTTTGCATACATACGATTTCATGAGAAACTGGGCCAAGTGTCGACGATCAAGATCAGTAACGACATGAACATTGACATTGCCCCGGACGGGACCGTCTATGGTGTCGAGTTGCTAAACCCAAAAGAACAACTGACCGGGGACAACGGCGTATTGATTGTTGAGTCGGGTGGCCAACGTCAGGAAATAGCCCTCGTGGCATGATCTGAAGCCGCGTTCTGTGCTTTGCAGTATGCGGAACAGGACATCAAACACCGCCGGCGATGGTATAAGGAAAAGTATATCAGAGGGTTAAGGAAATGAGAAAAGATGAAGTCGTTAAGAAGAATATCGGATTGACGTTTGATTTTCTCCGTGCTGCAGTCGTCCATCCTCATCTGCTTGACAAAATCCAGGACGGCGCCGAGATCGAATTTCTTGAGACGGATCTTCCCCGGATTGAAACCGAAGAACGGGCGGATATGGGTAAGCCGCCTGTTCTTTTCAAGGCGGAGCGAAACTTTCAGATGATTTGAGCTCTTTTCGCGGAAAACGCTAAATTAAAGACCCTCAAAACGAAAGGAGGCTATCATACCAAGGGAAACCTGAGCAGGGCAGAGCTGATAAAGCGCGTCCGGGCATCCCTGAAATTCAACGGATTCAACCAGATACCCCAGCTTGAGGCGCCGGCTGCGGAAAAGAAGAAAAAGATACTGGAATAGGCGGCGTTTGACCGGATGTGCTGCCCCATCCCATGTCCGGCCAGAGAGAATATCCACCTGTAATGGGGATCCCCCACATATTAACCCCCATATTTAGAAAGAAAGGATGAACCAATGGACGGGAAGAATGACCACAAGAAGCTCACGTTGACCAGCACCAAACAGGAGATGCTGCAGGCTTACAACACCCTCCTGAAGGAATTGGAGGCAAGGCAGGCAGGGGAGCTCAAGCCGGAAAAGAAGATCGAGGAGAAGAAGAACCGTGAGGCGGTCCAGGTGGCCGAATCCCTGACGGCGGAAGGGGTCGGCAAAGAGATCGCCGCGCTGAAGATGGAGATCGGCAAAACCCTGACCGGGATTTCCGACCGGTTGGAGGGCGAGGTGAGCCGCTTCGTAGCCATACGCAACGCGATCAGCGCCAAGGAAAAAGAGCTCGCGGAACTCTATGAGATCGAAAAAGCGGCGATGAGTCTGGCGGCCCTCATCGAGGCGCAGAATCAGAAGCGTCAGGAATTCGCCGAAGAGATGGAAGAGAAGAAGGAATCACTCCGACAGGATATCGAGGGCGCCCGCACCGCGTCGGAAAAGGAGCAGGATGAGCATGACGCAGCCGTCAAGGAGCGCGACGCAGCGGAGAAGAAGAGGCAGATCCGGGAGAAGGAGGAGTTCGACTACGCCTTCAAGCGGGAGCAGCAGACCGCCGCCGACCGGTTCGCTTACGAGAAGGCGAAGCTGGAGAAGGAGCTGAAGGATAAAAAGGAGCAGATGGAACAAGAGTTAAGCGCGCGGGAGGCTGCCGTAGGCGCGAAAGAGGCGGAACTCAACGACCTGCGAAAACAGGCCGCTCAGCATCCCAAGGAGCTTGAGACTTCCGTAGCCCGAGCGGTGAAGGAAACCTCCGATCGACTTCTGATGGCAGCGAAGAACCGGGAAGATCTCCTGATGAAAGAGTCCGAAGGCGAGAGCAATGTCTTCAAGGCCCGCATCGAATTGCTGGAAAAGACGACAAAGGAACAGTCCGAAAGGATCACCGCTCTGACGAAGCAACTGGAGGCGGCCTACCAGAAGGTTCAGGACATCGCCGTCAAGACGGTGGAGGGAGCCTCGAACAGCAAGTCCGTCGCCAGCCTCCAACAACTCCTGGGCGAACAGATCCGTAAACAGAGCCCTGATAAATAACGACTCTTAATGGGGCGCCGTTCAGGGTTTTTCCCAAAACGCGAAATTTTAAGCCCCGCATGACTGACGAAATAATGGAGGATAAATAACATGAAAATAAAAGTAACAGAGGAAATCTGGAAAGAAGGCAACATGTATGTTTCATACTGTCCGGAGCTTGACATGGCTTCATGTGGTGAATCCGTAGAAGAATCTAAAAAGAACCTGAAGGAAGTCATCTCGATCAATTTTGCGGAATGCCGGAAAATGGGCGCCCTCAATCAATTACTGCAAGATGCCGGATTTACTGAAGACCAGGATAACGCCCTGTTGGCCAGGAAAGAATTGGTCAGTTTTTCTCCCCTTGAAGTCGGTATCTGATGTCAGCGATCAGGCCTGCGACGTATCAGGTCCAGGTAAAATTTTCGAAGCTGCCGGCTGTCGGTATGTCCGAACCCAGGGCGATCATCTTGTCTATTCTTATCCCGGCGCGGTGCGCCCCGTCGTGATTCCCAAATATCAAGAAGTCCCGGCCCTTATCATCAAAAATAATATGAAGGTCATCGGGATGACAAGAGATCAATACTTTCAGTTTCTGGAAAGCATTTAATCCGCCCCAGCAAAATGCTAAACTGCTGTGAGGCCATTTCCCACTTATCATGGTCCAGTATGAGGCTGGTATTACCGGTGCTTTGTGAGAGATTGTCCTTTATGATTGTGCTCATGGATTCCTTACATCGAGACGTGATATCGGTTGGGCGCCGGAGATTCCACTGAAACAGTCGCTGGAAGATGTCATCATTTTCTGGAATCAGCAATAAGAGAAACAAATATCGATTTTGTTATGGAGGTTTCAGGTGATTCTACTGACAGGCGGTGCGGGATATATAGGATCGCAAACCAACAAAGCCCTATACGAAAAGGGATTTGAAACCCTGGTGCTGGATAATCTTATAAATGGCCACAGGGCATTCGTCAAATGGGGAAAATTTGAGCAGGGGGACCTTAATAATACTGATCAGATTCGGTTAATATTTAAAAAATACACTATCGAAGCGGTCATACATTTTGCAGCGTATGCATATGTGGGAGAATCCGTTGAGAACCCCCAAAAGTATTATGAGAACAATTTAAGGAATACTCTGAATTTACTACAGGTGATGCTAGAAAATGATACACCCTGTTTGGTGTTTTCATCATCTTGTGCGGTATATGGGAACCCGTTATCTATACCGATAACCGAAAACCATCCCCAGAACCCCATAAATCCCTATGGAAAATCCAAAATGATGGTGGAGATGATTCTTGATGATTACTGTCGCACTTATCGCCTAAATTATGTATCCCTGCGGTATTTTAACGCGGCAGGCGCCGACCCCGATTGCGGGATCGGCGAATGGCATGAACCTGAAACACATTTGATACCACTTGTTCTTGATGTTGCTTCGGGGAGGAAAGATAACGTAAAGATATTCGGAACTGACTATGATACCCCTGATGGTACCTGTATTCGGGATTATATCCACACGATCGACCTCGCTGATGCCCATGTACTGGCCCTGAATCATCTTCTTGAGAACGGTAAAAGCGACATATTCAACCTGGGGATCGGAAGAGGCTTTTCTGTGCGAGAAGTGATCGAGAAGGCAAGAGAGATAACAGGCAAGAATATCAAGTTAATTGAAGACCAGAGAAGACCAGGTGATCCCCCTATACTTATTGCCGGGTCAGAAAAGGCAAAAACTTTGCTAGGATGGCAGCCTCGGTACAACGATATCTCGGAAATTATAGAAACTTCATGGTCCTGGCATAGCGAGTTGTGTAAGCGGGTTAGCCATGACTGATAACTGGATTTACACATTTGAAAAATGCCCGAAATGACCCAAAAAAATCTGACCACGATAGAGAGAAAGCTCAAATCCCTCTTATGGGATTATGTAGTCGATCCCGCCGAGGCCTATGAAGTACTCATAGGGAAACGTCAGCAGGCAGGACCCTTTGATCGTGAAAAACTACTTATCCGCCTGCTGGAGCGACTCTCCTGGTATGACCTCTTGGAGGTCCTCAGCCCGGAAGGCGTGAAGAACACCCTTACCCTTGAAATCATTGAGAAACTCCGATTCCCTTACCTGAAGGAACGTTATGAATTCATTCGCAGGATATTACACGCGGAACCTGTATCCTTTGCAGGATGGAGTCCTGAGAATCGTGCAAGGATTGGCGCTGCCTTTTTATCTCACCGGCGGTACGGCGCTCAATAGACATTACTTTGCTCATCGCCACTCCGATGATCTGGATTTTTTCGTGAACAAAGACCCGGATTTTAATGCTCACGTGGCAAAGATCTTCGCAGCCCTGGAGGCGCGACAGGACAGCGGGGATTTTCATATCCGGTATGAGAGCGTGCAGAAGTTCGATTCCTTCACGACCTTGCACTTAACCGCCCCTGACGGACAGACGGATCTGAAAATCGATCTGGTCAACGACATCGCCCCCCATTACGGAGGATTCGAGATCAGCCCGGTCCTCGGCAGGGTCGATCACTGGCGGAACATCCTGTCCAACAAGCTGGGCGCCTTGTTGCGTTTCGAGCCAAAGGATTACGCTGATTTGTGGGTCATCGCGCAGCATTGTTCCTTTTCCTGGAAAGACGTTGTCGAAGAGGCAAGGACCAAAGAGGCTGGACTCGATCCCGTTGTGTTGTACGATCTCATGCACTCGTTTCCCCGAGAGATGCTTCCCACGATCCGATGGGCTGTTGAAGTCGATCCGGATACCTTTCTTAAAGACCTGCATCGACTGGCTGAGGACCTGTTCTTCATGAGGGATAATTCGCCGGAAAAATAGCGGACCAAGGGGGGACAGCTCCCGATTAATTCCCCCCCCTCGTTCCGCCCACAGATTACGAAAATTGACCAGACGGTGACGTTTGATTGACATCGAAAGAAAATCGGGGGCTTGATTATAGGCCTATTGTATGGAAAACCCATTGGGAACAGAATCCTTTCTTCGTAGTGCTGACTCCAGACATGCTAAATGGCCTGGTAAAGAAATCAGCGGTGGATTGTTTTCAGATCCGGGCTGTCAGCCACCAACGGTTTGTGAATCGATTTGGAGGTGACGAGATGAATAAAGAACTATCTGAGGTTTTGCTGGATTTTTATCAGAAGATTCTCGCGCCGGAATTTGCTTCAATTCAGAAAAAGCAGGCCGCGCACGATGAGAAATTTATCGATATTATTGGTCATTTTGATGACCTATATAAGCATCTGGAGAAGCTGGAAGAAGAATATCAAATGATTACATTGGGGATGAAGAGGATCGAAGATCGTCTCAAGGGAAGTCAATTCCCACGCGAAGACATAGAATCGAAGTTAAAAGAATTGAAGATGCAATTTCTCCATATGCAGTCCAGGCTGGAAGCAATCGAACGGGAAATAACAACCAAAGGGTCATGCAGTTAAGCCTCTATTTCATCGGAGGCAAGCTTTCGGATACAACAAACCCAATACACTCGGATTTATCCACCCCCGCAAAACGCTAAAATGCAAGACCTGACCCCCAAAACTACGAAAAAAAGGTTGATTTTAATATCATCGGTGTATATACTAAAAGTATAGATGATATAGGGGTGATAAAATGGAAACAGCAAAGTTATTTCAGAATGGGAGTTCTCAAGCAGTAAGGCTGCCCAAGGAATTCAGAATTCCTGGAAATGAGGTAAGAATATTCAAAAAAGGCAACCATGTTATACTGGAGCCCATAGAAACGACATGGGATCCGTTGTTTGAATCGCTCAGCGAGTTTCCGGAAGATTTTATGAAAGACGGTCGTAATCAACCCGGCATGCAGGAAAGAGAATCTTTCTGATGCGCTATCTGCTTGATACCAATATTTGCATATACCTCTGCTGCTGAAGCAGCAGCTATTCGTGCACAACTTGAAAAGAAAGGGATATCAATAGGATCTTATGATCTTCTAATAGCAGGTCTTGCCCGATCACGAGACATGACATTGGTGACTAACAACACCAAAGAATTTGAAAGAGTTAGTGACATGCATCTGGAAGACTGGTCAACACTATAAACACAATAGAGAGCACATAACAGTTGTCCCGGTTTTTCCGGGCCACAAGAGGAAGTTAATAATCGGGATCTGTCCTCCTTTTCCTCAAGGCTGTCTTGAAACAAGCGGGCATTTCATCCAAAGATTTCATCGGCAAGAAATCGAATCAGTAAACAAATCAAAACTGTCCTCCCCCCGGAAAACGCTAAATTTAAAGACCCCCAAAACGAAAGGAGGCTATCATGGCAAACAGGGCATTATTGGTAGGGGTAAACAAGTACAAGATGGCCGGAGCAGACCTGAGCGGGTGCGTCAATGATGTGACAAACATGAGGGATATCCTCCTCAAGCATTTTGGCTTCACGACGAAGGACATGAGGATCTTCGTCGATGAAAGGGCGACGAAGAAAAATATCATCGATGGGCTGAAATGGCTCGTCAATAAGGCAAAGGGCAACGACAGGCTGCTTTTCCATTTCTCGGGGCACGGTTCGCAGATCGTAGATACAGACGGAGACGAGCTGAAGGACAGGAAGGACGAGATCATCTGTCCCCACGATATGGACTGGGACGGGACATTCATCAGCGATGACGACCTCGGGAAGATCTTTGCATCCCTGCCCAAAGCCGCCAATCTCGATGTGTTTCTTGATTCCTGCCATTCCGGCACAGGGACAAGGGAGATGGAGGCCATACGCGCCCTTCCCTTTGAGCTTTCATTCAAGCCGAGGTTCCTGCCTCCTCCGGCGGACATAGCCGCCAGGGCCGACGATGATGATATGGAAGTCAGAAAACTCCTCAGGGAAATGAACCCGCTCAACCACGTCCTCTATTCAGGGTGCAGGGATAACCAGACCTCGGCCGATGCGAGTATCGGCGGTAGCTACAATGGCGCCTTTACCTATTACACCTGCAAGCACCTCAGGGATACGAAGGGAAACTTGAGCCGGGCAGAGCTGATCAAGCGCGTTCGGGCATCCCTGAAATTCAACGGCTTCAGCCAGATACCCCAGCTTGAGGCGCCGGCTGCGGAAAAGAAGAAAAAGATGTTGGAATAGGCGGTGTTTGACCGGATGCGCTACCCTATCCCATGTCCAGCTAGAGAAAATTTCCCTATAGAATAAACTTCATCAGAAGATGAACTGGGACGCCAGCATAATATGCAAGGAAAAATTTGACGCGGCGGCAAGGGATGCCGGCAGCCTGGCGCTTCAGACCTGGATCCATGGGATCGTGCGTTGGGGCATTGTCTGGTCCTATACGCTGATGGTTGTCTACATAGAAGGGCGGCAGTCATAAGTAAATGATTCCGATGTCCATAGGGAAAATATTTTGGCATGTGCGGATAATAAAATGAGAATCGGGGTCAACACGCTCTTTCTCATCCCCGGAGAAGTCGGGGGAACGGAAACCTACCTGCGGGAAGTTCTGCTTGCCATGGCGAAGTCTTTTAGCGACATCGAGTGGGTTCTTTTCACAAATAGAGAGAATGATGCGTATCTCAAAAGGGTTTTTGGGATGTTTCCCCGGTTCACCTTTCATCCTCTGCCGCTTAGGGCAACGAACCGCTACGCCCGAATCATCCGGGAGCAGATTGATCTGCCCTTTCGGGTTGCCGCGAGCCGTGTGGATCTCCTCTGGTCGCCCGGATATACGGCGCCGTTCTTTGTTCCTTGCCCCCAGGTCGTCACCATTCATGATATGCAGTACAAACGCCATCCTCATGACTTGTCTTACCTTGCTCGGTTGGCAACCGACATCCTGGTGAGGATGGCGGCAACCCGGTGCAGCCGCATTATTGCCGTGTCCGATTTTTCGCGGCAGGAGATTGTCCTTTTTACTCATGCGAATCCGGAGAAAGTGATTGTTGTGTATGAAGCGGCAGACCCTGCCTTTGCCCAACCCATTTCTGAGGATATCAAACGTCAGAGGCTGAAGGGATTGCTGACGTATGAAAAACCTTATATTCTCTGTATCGCCAATACCTATCCCCACAAAAATGTGCATGCGCTTGTCAATGCCTTCGGGCAGATCCTCGATCAAATTCCACATCAGTTGGTTTTGGTAGGAAAGCCGCGCCTGGGAGAGTCCGAGGTACAGACGGCGCTGCGCAAAGTTCCAGATGCGTCGCGCATCCAGCGGTTGTTGCAAGTTGATTACAATGAATTATTCGCCCTTTACCAGGGGGCGGATCTTTTCGTTTTTCCGTCATTGTATGAGGGTTTCGGCCTGCCGATCCTGGAGGCCATGATGTCCGGCGTGCCTGTCCTGACTACAAGATGCGGATCGATACCGGAAGTGGGCGGTGATAAGGTGTGCTACTTTGATCAGACAAATGCGACAGATCTGTCTATACATATAATCGATGTTGTTTCCTGGAAGAGCGATTGTCGAAGGAAATGGGTAACCGACGCACAAGAGCGCACCGGTCAGTTCTCATGGCAGCAAACGGCGGCAAAAACAATAGAATGCTTTAAGAAAGTGTATATTCCCCATGGATAGATATCTCATAACCGGTTTTTCCGGATTCGTCGGCAGGCATTTCCTTGAATATCTTGAAGGATTGCAACAGCAGGTTTCCGTATTGGGTGTCGATATCGTTCAACCTGGTTTCGAATGGGATCGGTCGAGTCATGTGCAATTGGATTTTGAAAAAACGGATCTGCTTGATCGGGAGCGAATCGAAAAAATCATCCTCCAATTCCATCCAAACTACATCCTGCATCTGGCTTCATACAGCAGTGTAGCGTTCAGTTGGGCAAATCCTGTTAAAAGCTTTTTGAATAATACCAATATTTTTTTAAATGTTCTGGAGGCAGTGCATTCCGTTAATTCAGGGATACGGATATTATCCATAGGCTCTTCGGAGGAATACGGCGATATGGCGGGGGGGGATGAAATCTTCTGCGAGGATGACGCATTACATCCCATCAGTCCCTATGCCGTGGCGCGGGTTTCGCAAGAAATGCTTTCCAAGGTATATGCGAAGGGTTATGGATTGGATATTGTGATGACCCGGTCTTTCAATCACATCGGCCCCGGGCAAAAGGAAACCTTTGTTATTGCCTCCTTTGCCAAACGCCTGGTCGAGATGAAAAAAAGCGGCGCGACCTCTCCCAAATTGATGACAGGAGATATATCCGTGATTCGCGATTTTGTGGATGTTCGGGATGTCGTCCGCGCCTATGACGGATTATTTAAAAAGGGCAGAAGGGGTGAAATTTACAATATCTGCGGGGGGGCCGGAAATTCATTGGCCGAGATCATTCAGAAGATGGCTTCAATTCTGGAGATGAAGGTGTTTACAGAGATAGATGAAAAACTGATCAGACCGAGCGACAATAAAGTGATCATCGGATCCAATGAAAAAATTAGGCGTGATATCGGTTGGGCGCCGGAGATTCCACTGAAACAGTCTCTGGAAGATGTCATCCATTTCTGGAATCAGAGAGGAATGACGCATTCATAGTTTCCAAGGAACGCTTTTCAAATAATATTGTTTACAACAAGGTACGTCATAGGTACATTACATACAAGTAATTACTCGCCGATGATTGCCGTTTTTCAAGGATGCTGATGAAAAGTTCAAGTGTTGCCGTTTTGATTCCTGCCTGGAATGAAGAAGCCACCGTTGCCGATGTGGTCTGTAAAATTCAGGAGGATGGTCTATACGATGTGATTGTGATCAATGACGCGAGCACAGATCGGACGGCTGAACGTGCCGCCGCAGCGGGCGCCAGGGTACTGAGCCTCCCGGTAAATCTGGGCGCCTGGGGGGCCACGCAGACGGGTATCCGCTTTGCCCTGAAGAAAGGATACCGACAGGTTATCACCATGGATGCGGATGGTCAGCATCTGTCGTCCGCCATTCCCCAACTGACGGCGCCCATTACTGCCGGGAATGCCGATATGGTGATCGGTTCCTGCACCGAACGCGGAAGTCATGCAAGGAAACTGGCCTGGCGATTCTTTCGAGGGGTAACAGGTTTGGAAATAGAAGATCTGACATCGGGCTTCAGGGCCTATGACCTTCCCGCCATGGAAATGCTGGCCTCGGAAAAAGCCACCTTGCTGGAATACCAGGACATAGGCGTACTCCTTCTTTTGATGCATTCAGGCCTGAGAATTCAGGAAATGAAGGTGCCGATGTGTGTTAGACTCACCGGCAGCTCCAAGATATTCAGCTCCTGGTTCAAAGTGGCCGAATATCTGCTCTTGAACCTGATTCTCTGCACGTCGCATTTGATGAAGATGAAGCCGCGCTCGTACGTAAGTAATGGAGGAGCGATATGAAACCACTATTATGGTTCATCCGGTTGATGCATACTTTTGACTTGAAAAAGATGGACATACAACCCCATAAAGAAATTGGAAACGATTTCTTTTTATGGGAGGGGGAGTATGTCCACGAGTCTTTTGTATCACGTTTTT
>Ga0209835_1000634_pt1 | contig 22027 bp, 19 predicted proteins | sample LakKivwa52mmetaG_FD_184138 | JGI IMG/M metagenome (GOLD analysis project Ga0209835, IMG submission 184138) | Anoxic lake water microbial communities from Lake Kivu, Rwanda to study Microbial Dark Matter (Phase II) - Lake Kivu water 52m metaG... | ecosystem: Environmental > Aquatic > Freshwater >...
ATCTTCAAGTTATGCAAGGGTCTTACATTTCATGAAGGGCGGTAAAAATTTGAAACATAAATCGATTTACGTGAAAGATATCAAGACAGGGGACAAAGTGAACGAAATCTTTCTGGCGGCGGAGAAAAACCTCGCCTATTCCCAGAAGGGCGCCCCCTATCTGAATCTCCGTCTGCGGGACAGGACCGGGGATGTGGACGGGAAGATCTGGGAAAACGCTTTGACCTGGGACAAGGCGTTCAAAAAAGGCGACCTGATTCGCATCCAGGCCCGGGCGCTCAGCTTCAAAAATGCCATCCAGCTTTCGATCATCGAACTTGGAAAGGTCGAAGATGGGGAGGTCGAACTGGCCGACTATTTCCCGGTGGCCAGAGGGGATCTCGCGCAGATGTACTCGGGCGTTCTCGGTTATGTCGAGCAGGTGAAAACCCCCTGTCTTTCCGCACTTCTGCGGTCATTCTTCGAGGATGAGACGCTTACCGCGCTCTTCCGAAGGGCGCCCGCGGCCAAGGGGTTTCACCACGTGTACATCGGAGGCCTTTTGGAGCATACTCTGTCCGTCGTTCGTCTCCTCGATCTGGCGGCCGGTCACTACCAGGGGATCGACCGGGATCTCCTGATCGCAGGCGGGATTCTCCACGATATCGGGAAGATTTACGAATTTTCCTATGAGCGGATTGTGGAGTACAGCGATCCGGGACGGCTGATCGGACATATCGTTATGGGTGTGGAGATGGTCGATCGGAAGATCGCAGCCATTCCCGATTTTCCCGAAGCGATGGCCATGGAACTCCGCCACCTGATCCTCAGCCATCATGGGATTCTCGAGTACGGTTCACCCAAGCGACCAAAAACACTCGAGGCTCTGATTGTCCACTTCATGGACGACCTCGACGCCAAGGTGAACGCCTTCCAGGAGACCATTCGGGACGCCCGCGATGAGGAGTCGAACTGGACGCCCTACCACCGGTTGTTCGATCGGTTCATCTACAAGGGCCGGACATCCCGTGATCCGCAAACACCAGGACCGGTCGCGCCTCCGGATCAGGCGCCCCCGAAGAGGGGGGAGGGGGTGTGAACACCCTCGACCTGCTTTGCACCATTTGGAAATCATGTCCCGGAAGCACGCATTGGAGATTTTTCGGGGCCTCCTGCCCCCGTAGCGGAGCGTCCGCAAAGACGACTGTCTGAGCGCTTCAGTGCGAGTTTCGTCTTTGCAGCGAAGCGAGGAGGAGCAGGGTCGAAAAATGTCCAGCGTGCGCAGGGGGCATGGTTTCCAAAGCGCTCACACCATCAAAAGCGGAACACGGCGACAAGGTCTTTCAGTTCCGGCATTTTATTCGGAGGCAGGATGAAGACGGACCCTCCGTTGAGATACGTCTGGATCGCGGCGATCTCCAGCAGATCCTCATCTTCGACCTCCCACGTCCGGTGAGATTCAACGGCGCCGCTCTCCCTGTGAAACGTTCCCCAATTCCTGCTACCCGCGGCGATGAAGAGCAAGCCGACCCGGCCGTGGTCGGCTTCCGGGACAATCTCCCGGATGTCGGCGGAGGTCAGGCCGGTTCCGGAGGACTGCCGGTACTGAGCGAGGGCGTCGTTTTCCGCCTTCTGGAAGAAGGGGGCGACGATTTTCAGCGCCGAACGGTAGAGAGAATCCGGGTTCATCCCCCTGGGATTACCCGGGATGCCCTCCTCGATCAGGTGGGGAAAGGTATTGGCCTCACGGTAGATGGGAAAGAGATATTCCACACCGGCAAGGACGAGCGGCGCCTGTTCGTCCTTGAGCCGGTCGTGGAGACCTCGGTCGATCACGCGGAAATACTTAAGGAGGTTATCCTTCGTGTCGTCGACAACCCCTCCGTGTCCGGAAACCATCGCCATGCCGGTTCCACCGCCGACGGAGCCGGTGCGGAAACGGACCTGCTTCTCAAGATCGTCATACTGCAAAGCCTCATCGAGGCTTTTGGGCAGCGTCTCCAGTTCTATTTCTGTGACGCCCTGCCCGGTCCCTTCCAATAGCCGGACCTCTTTCTGGCTGAGGGTCAGGATGTAGAACCGCCTGTTGTTTCTCAGGACCGGCAGAAGGGGTCTGATATGAAAACGGTCAGCGACGACGATGAACTCATCGAATGCCTCGGGAAGACAGAAACAGCGGAACAGGCCGGCGCAGAGAAAAAGCGCCAGCCCGTCGCTCTGCCGCCGCCAGAATAGGATGTTTCCCGGCAGCGCCTGAGCAGGTTCCAGAAGTTCTTTGAGTTCCTGCGAACGCAGACCGGCGGCCAGCAGCTTTTCCTCCGCGCTGCGGAGAAGATTTCTGAACCGGATCTGGTTCTGCTGGCTTTCTGCGCCGGTGCGGAAGGTGGGCATGAAAATCGAGATGCACAGTCCCTGGTGCTTCCCCATCAACGTCTTTAATTCATCCTGTGATAATGTGTGCATTGGACCATCCCCCTTCTTGTAACATATAAAAACGATAAGGATAAAGCAAATCATTTCTTGCAAGCGCTATAAACAGGTGGTACGGATTTTCTATGAAAAACGTGATCGGGAGTGCAACCGGTAAGCCCCGCCCTGCAGGTGGGGATCGGGGACGCGTAGAAAAACAGAATGTTTCTATGACTGGAAGCCGTGCTCTGCAGGCGGGCGGCTTCGTCTGCGGTCACAAGATCGGCCGGGGACTCTGGGAAGGAGCATCTGCTCAGCAGTGGGGCGACTGGGAGTGGCAGTTCCGAAATCGGGTCCGCTCCCTCAAGCAACTTGCCTCGGTCATCAACACTCCAGTCGAGTCGCTTGCGGCGTGCAGACCTGTAACGAAAACCTATCCCTTGGCGATTACCCCTTACTATCTGTCGCTGATGGATGCGGCGGAGGGAGACGATCCCCTCCGCGGGCAGTGCTTTCCCGATCCTAGGGAGCTCGACCTCTCCCTGGGAGAGGAGGCCGACGATCCTCTCGGCGAAGAGACGGCAATGCCGGTTCCGGGGCTGATACACCGCTATCCCGACCGCTGTCTGTTGATCGTCACCAACGCCTGCGCCGTCTACTGCAGGCACTGCAACCGAAAACGGATATGGGGCGATGAAAAACACCGGGGGGTGCGAGAGTGGTTGCAGCCGATGATCGATCATGTGGCGCGGACACCTTCCCTTCGGGAGGTGATCATTTCCGGGGGCGATCCTCTCCTGCTTTCCGACGGCCTTCTGGAGTGTCTGTTAGGCGCCCTCCGGGCGATTCCCCACGTGGAGGTCCTCCGCATAGGAAGCCGGGCGCCGGTCACCCTGCCGATGCGTGTCACGCCGGAACTCGCTGTAATGCTGAAGCGGCACAGGCCGCTCTGGTTCAACACACAGTTCAACCATGTCAGAGAGATCACGCCGGAATCCACCCGGGCGTGCGAAAGGCTGCTTATGGCAGGTATTCCCGTGTCCAACCAGTCGGTCCTCCTCAAGGGGATTAACGACGACTATGAGACAATGCGGGATCTTCTCATCGGCCTGGAGAGGATCTCGGTCAGGCCCTACTACCTTTTCCAGTGCGATCCGGTTCGCGGGGTGAACCATTTCCGGGCGGAGATCAGGGGAGGCATGGAGATCATGGAGAAGCTCCGGCAGAACGTCTCTGGGCTCTGCCTCCCCCGTTATGTACTGGACTGTCCGGGCGGCAGGGGAAAAATCCCTCTCCAGCATTCTTTCCATTCTGCACACGGGGGGGCTGGGATTGATAAACATTCTTTTGACAAGCGAGACCGGATGGATTAGAAAGAAAAAAAGGGGGAAGGGAAGAATATGTACACAGCCAGCGATTTGAGAAAAGGACTGCGGATCAAGATCGAGAACGATCCGTATATCGTTACCGAATTCAACTTTGTCAAACCAGGCAAAGGACAGGCGCTCTACCGCTGCAAGCTGAAGAACATGGTGAATGGAAACCAGTTTGAGCGGACTTTCCGTTCCGTCGATATATTTGAGACTGCCGATTTGCAGGAAAAGAAGATGCAGTACCTCTATCGGGAAGAAGGCAAGTACTGCTTCATGGACAACCAGAGTTACGAACAGGTCTTTCTCTCCGCGGATCAGGTCGGGGAGGCGAAATATTTTCTACTGGACAACATCGAGGTGGAGATCCTCTTCTTCGAGGATCGTCCGTTGGGGATCAGTCTGCCAAACTTCATCGATGTCGTGGTAACCAAGGCCGACCCCTGGGCAAAGGGGGATTCCGTATCGGGAAACACCAAACCAGTCACCGTCCAGACGGGTTACCAGCTCCAGGTGCCGCCCTTCATAGAAGAGGGAGAAAAGATCCGGATCGATACCCGCAGCGGAGAGTACCTGACCCGGGTCAAGGGATGATGATATATTGTGGACGAAGACTGGAGACTGACCGGTAAATCGGAGGTTTTGAGAATCCGAGCGGCGATGACCCGATCGATCCGCCGGTTCTTTCAGGATCAGGATTTTCTCGAATGTGAAACACCCCTGCGCATTCCGGCGCCTGCGCCGGAGTCCAACATCGATACCGTCGCCTCGGGCGAATGGTTTCTCCAGACCTCCCCGGAACTCTGCATGAAGCGACTTCTGGCGGCCGGTTATCCGAAAATATTCCAGATCTGCAAATGTTTCCGTGCCGGGGAGCGGGGCGCCCTTCACCTTCCGGAATTCACTATGCTGGAATGGTACCGGACGGGGACCGATTACCGGACGCTGATGGACGACTGCGAGGGCTTGATTGCCCGCGTCGCCGGGGAGCTCGGTCTTGGCGGCGCCGTTTCCTGGCAGGGGAGGAGGATCGCTTTGCTGCCTCCCTGGGAGAGGATCACCGTTCGTGAGGCCTTCGCCAGGTACGCCGGGCTCAGCGTCGAGGAGGCCTTGAGACGGGATTGCTTCGATGAGACCATGGTCTGTGCTATCGAACCCCGCCTCGGTATGGAACGGCCCGTTTTTCTGTATGAATATCCGGCAGAGCTGGCCGCCCTGGCGCGGGTGAACGCGGAAAACGCTGAGGTCGCGGAACGCTTTGAACTCTATATCGCCGGATTGGAGCTGGCCAATGCCTTCTCAGAGCTGACCGATGCGGCGGAGCAGCGACGGCGGTTTGAAGAGGCCTCCCGCGACCGGCGTCTCAAAAACTGCCCCGCCCACCCTCTGCCGGAGCGCTTTCTTCAAGCCCTTTCCCGGATGCCCCCGTCTGCTGGCATCGCCCTCGGAATGGATCGTCTTGCGATGATTCTGACCGACCAGGTGAAAATCGATGATGTGGTTGCCTTTACTCCGGAATCTCTGTGATATTTTTTCATCGGTTCTTGGAGCCTGTTGAAAAAGGCTCTATGACAGGCTGTTCAAAAATGTCCAGATGCAAGGCTCCCGAAATCCTGAGCCGTGAGGCGTACTTCCTGGTACGTTGAACGGCGAAGGATGAGGGAAACGCGGCAGATGGGCGTTTTTCAACAGCCTGCTTGACAGGCGCCTTCTTTTCCATTATATGTGATCGCCGTCTTTACATTTCGCATACAAGGAGATTGCACGTGAAAGAAGCTGCGCCAATCGTCGCGATGAACCTGGGAGGAACTTTCAATGTCAGCCTTTTCGACATGGTGCTCAGCGCCGGGTTTGTCGTCAAATTGGTCCTGCTGGTCCTGCTGATTTTTTCCGTCATCTCATGGGCCATTATCCTGATGAAATACTTCAATATCCGGAAAGTCGCGCGAGAGAATGCACTCTTCCTGAGCTCCTACATGAAGAGTACGAAACTCTCGGATATCTTGCCTGATGCGAAGAAGTTCAGGGATTCGACGTTGGCGGAGGTATTCCGGGCCGGGTATATCGAGCTCGCAAAACTCTCCAGGACGGTGCAGGGTAATCCGCCGGGGAAGGATGCCCCGGATGCCGGCGGTCAGGGTCTCGAGATCGCCGATATCGATAACGTGGAAAGGGCGATGAACAGGGCCTGCGGGGCGGAGACCACCAAACTGGAGGCGACCCTCGGGTTCCTGGCGACCACGGGAAGCGCCAGCCCCTTTATCGGTCTGTTCGGCACCGTCTGGGGCATCATGGATACCTTCAAGGGGATAGGCGCCCGGGGGTCGGCGACCCTCGCCGTCGTGGCGCCGGGAATATCGGAGGCGCTGGTCGCAACCGCGGCGGGTCTCGCCGCCGCCATCCCGGCCGTTGTCTTCTATAATTACTATCTGAACCGGGTCAAGAATTTGACCCTCGACATGGACCACTTCGTCTTGGAAATACTGAACACTGTCGAACGACATTACATAAAGAAATGAGCGGGCATGCGATACTCGAAACGGAGAGCACACCCTGACGACCGGCTGATGGCCGAAATCAATGTCACTCCTCTGGTAGACGTGATGCTGGTACTGCTCATCATCTTCATGGTGACGGCGCCGATGATGCAGATGGGAATCGATGTCAATCTTCCCCGTGTCAGGGCCAAAGCGATGGATGTCGCGGAAGAAAAGCTGGTGCTTACCATCAACGGCGCGAAAGAGATTTTCCTTAACAAAACCCAGATGCCGCTTGCGGGACTCGGAACGAAACTGAAGCACATCTTCGCGTCTCGGATCGAGCGCGAGGTCTATCTGCGGGCGGATAAAAACGTCCCTTACGGGTTCGTTGTCGAGGTGATGGCCGAGGTGAGAAAGGCCGGCGTCGACAAGCTGGGGATGATCACCGAGCCGCCCGAGGAATCAAGGTGATGTCTGACAGGGAAGTAAGCAAGAATGACGGCGGACTTCGTCTGAACGGAATGATCGTTATATCTCTGCTGTTCCATATCACGGTCCTGACACTTCTCTTTTTTTCCCCTTCCTTTCCATCGCAGAAACTGACCTTCGGACCGGTCCACACCGTTTCTCTGGTGAATTTTTCCGGAAAAGCCGTTCAAGCGAAGGGCGCCTCGGCCACGGCAAAGGAACTCCTGGCGACCGACCGTCGTGAAACGGTGATGAAAAAAGCGACCGAACCGGATAAATCTATTCCTATCCGCAGCCTGGAAACCCGGAAGAAAAAGGATCCCGACATCGAAAAGGCGATGGAGGATATCCGGAAAAAGGCATCTGCCGCGGATGATTCGGTCAGGCGGCCCCAGACAAAAACAGCCCCGGAGAAAACCGCCCCGGAGAAAACAGCCGGTTCCGATTCCCAGCCCGGCGACGGCGAAATAGGCGCCCGGATGCACGCCTACTATGCGCTGATCTGGTCTCGTATCAAGGGCAGCTGGGCCTTCATCTCGCTGTCGCCGGGGGAGGCGCTCGAAGTGGTGATCGAGATGACCATCCTGCGCAGCGGGGCGGTCACGGAGGTGAATTTTGAAAAGAGGTCCGGCAACCGATATTTTGATGAGTCCGCCATGAAAGCCATTCGCAAGGCGAGCCCTTTCCCTCCCCTACCGGCGGCGATCGGAGAGACCAGCATCCAGGTGGGGATACGCTTTCATTCGTCGGAATTGAAATCGTGACCAGGAGCGCATCCCTTTAAGCCCCGCCTTGTGGGCGGGGTTGAGGGGCGCATCGAAAAAGAACACTTCCTTACCGGGAAGCCCCGCCCTTTGGGCGGGGAGCTTCATATAGCAAGGTAGCGAAAAGAGGAGAGGAAGTTCTGTATGAGAAAGCTGATACGTCTGGCGACCGCAAGTCTGTTCCTGGTTTGCCTGTTTCACAATAGCCCGGCATACGGGAAGGTATACATCGACATCGATTCTCCCGCTTTTCAAAAACTCCCCATCGCGATCGCTGATTTCAAACCCTTGCGGCCCGATGTCGGGAAGAGCGATCTTCCCGTTTGGTTGGTCGATGCCCTCTCCCGGGATCTGCTGCTCACGGGGTATTTCGCTATCATCGACCGAAAGGCTTTTCTGGAAGATCCAAGTAAGGCGGGAATCACGGAGGAAGGGACCCGCTTCGGAGACTGGTCGACGATCGGCGCCGAATATCTGGTCAAGGGCGGATTCCAGGTGAACGACCGGGAGCTCACCGCGGAGTTCCGCCTCTTTGACGTGACGAAAGGGGCGCTCGTGGTCGGAAAGCGGTATATCGGCAAGCCCGATGACAGGGGGCGGATCGTCAGGCAGTTTGCCAACGAGATCCTCCTGTCCCTCACGGGAGAGGCGGGTCTGTTCGACACCCGGATCGCCTTCGTCAGGAAGAGTCAATCCACCGCGGAGCTCCATACGATCAACTTCGACGGTTCGGATCTCCGCCGCATTACCCATTACAACTCCCTGACCCTCTCACCGCGATGGTCTCCCGACGGCAGGCGACTCGCCTTCACCTCTTTCAGGGATGGCAATCCGGACATCTATCTCCAGGATCTGGAGAGCGGGAAGAGCGAGAAGCTTGTCTCCTATGAGGGGCTGAACCTCCCCGGCTCCTGGTCCCGCGACGGTGCGAGGTTGCTGGTATCAATGAGCCGGGAAGGGTCCGCGGCGATTTATGAGATGAACGTGGGAAACAGGATGCTCCAGCGTCTCACGCGTGATTCTTCGATTAATGTATCCCCCGTCCGCTCCCCCGACGAAAAGCGGATTGCCTTCGTCTCGAACCGCAACGGCTCTCCGCAGATCTACGTCATGGATGCCGACGGCGGAAGCGTGCGGCGGTTGACCATGGAGGGAAATTACAACACCTCTCCCGCCTGGTCGCCGAAGGGAAAGAAGATCGCCTACGAGGGGTCCGTTAACGGCCAATTCCAGATCTTCGTCATCGATGAGGAGGGGGGAGCTCCCCGGCAGATGACCTTTACGGGGGGCGGTCATGAATCTCCCTCCTGGTCGCCGGATGGCAGGTATCTGGTTTACAGCGTCCGAGGATTCGGTCGGAGCAGGATCGAGATCATGAATGCAGGGGGCCAGAATTCCCGGGTGCTTCACGAGGGGAATGAGATTTCCCAGAGCCCTTTCTGGTCTCCCCGTCTGCGCTGATCATAACACATTGTATTCAGAGCAAAAATAAAAAATCCGATTTTTCGGTTGATTTTTATCGGCAGTAGTGGTTTATAATACGGCAGTCATCGATTGAGCCACAAAACACTGTTGATCCAAGAAAGGAGAATCATGATGAAAAGAAGCTTATTGTGGGTGGGGCTGACCGTCCTGGTTTTATGCCTCTCCGTCACGTTCCTCGCCGGTTGCGCCAAAAAGGCCGGGTTGAAGGAATCGGCAGTGATCTCCCAGGAGAAGAAGCCGGGAGTCAAGGGGCCGGAGGCGCTTACGAAGGAGGAACAGGCTGACAGGGAAAAAGCGCTCCGTGAGCAGGCCTTGAGGGAGCAGGCATTGCGTGAACAGGCTGCCAGGGAAGCGGCTGCCAGGGAAGCGGCTGCCAGGGAAGCGGCTGCCAGAGAAGCGGCGGCGAAGGCAGCGGCTGAAAAGGCCAAGAAAGAGGCGGCGGCGAAGGCGGCGGCGATTCTGAAAGAACTCCAGATTCCGGACGTCAACTTTGATTATGACAAGTACAACCTCAAGCCTCTTGCCCAGTCGATACTCAAAGCGGCCGCCCCGGCATATTTGAAGTATCCGGAGTATAAGCTCGTGGTGGAAGGACATTGCGACGAGCGAGGGACGGTGGAATACAACCTGGCCCTCGGCGAGAAGCGTGCGATGGAGGCTGCAAAATATCTTGTCGACCTGGGCATCGGAAAGGAAAGAATCAAGACCATCAGCTACGGCAAGGAAATGCCCCTGGATAAGGGACATGACGAAGCCGCCTGGGCAAAAAACAGAAGGGCCCGCTTTGTCATTTTCCCGCCGGTGAGGTAACATTCTCCTGACTTGCCGTAAAGGTAAGTGACGGCTCAGCCGAAAACCGACCGCTGGCTCATGATGGCATATGCGACAGGAGAGATCCTGTCAGCGGAAGGAGGGATCATCGGGTGGTTGGCCGGTCCGAGACGGTTAATCGTCCTGCGAGCCCTGCCGGAGCGCAGGGTTCGCAGGATTGTTGTGCAGTGACCGGTTGCGCAACCCTTCAAGCCCCGCCTAAGGGGCGGGGAAACTGGCTATTGAGAATCATTCCGGGGCGGCCCGTGACCGAAGAGGGAAACATCTTGCGCAGAACCCTTTCCATCGTGGTTTTGATCGCGCTCCTGTCCGTGGCGGGATGCGCCACGACAGGTGATTTGCGGCGGGTACGCGGCGATCTGAACCAGCAGGTTCAGCTCACCAATGATAGGATCACCGGCATCGAGCAGGGATCGATCGGCGTCAAGGATGAAACGGCCGGGATCCGCAAGGAAATTGAAAGGACAAACGAAAAGACCGATCAGGCGATTAAGTCGCTTCGCAGCAGCCAGGCAGAAAACCGGGTGGTCATGACCGAGCTCAGGGATCAGATCCAGCAGATCAGAGGGTCCATCGATGGACTGAGGAGGGATCTATTCTCCTCCTCTGCCAGGACGAGCAAGCGGGAGGAAGAGGAGAAGGGCCTTAGGGAGAAACTGGACAACCTGACATTTAAGATCAACTTCATCGAGAATTTTCTTGGGATCGGCAAGAAGGATGTTGGGATCGGCAAGAAGGATGAGACCGCGGACGCGGCGGTGGAGAAGAATGGAAAACCGACTGCGCAGCCATTGAAGGAAGCGGTCGGCAAGGGCAGGATGGACAAGGAGTCTCTTTACGCAGCGGCCTATGAACTGTTCAGGGAAGCAAAGTACGAGAAGTCGCGGGAAGGGTTTGAATATTTCCTCAAGCTGCACCCCGATACGGAGTTTTCCGACAATGCCCAGTTCTGGATCGGAGAGTGCTACTACTTCGAGAAGAAATACGAGAAGGCCATCGTTGAATACGACAAGGTTGTCAAAAAATATCCGGAAGGCAACAAAGCCCCCTTCGCCCTCCTGAAACAGGGGCTGTCCTTCGAAAAATTGGGGGATAAGGCGAGCGCCAAGCTTCTCCTTCAGCAGGTGATCAGGGATTTCCCCAATACCAGTCAATCGCGGATCGCGCGAACGAAACTCCTCGAAATCAGATAAACAAAAAAAACTCAGGCCATTTTCTAATCATCGAGAGGAATGGGGACGACCCCCTCCGGGATCGGGAGGGCGAATGGTTCTGCGTCGTTGACCAGGTGAAACTCGTTGTAGCGGAGCGTCAGTGATACGGCCTCCCCGGTGAACGTGAACCGCCGCGGCAGGAAACGTGTTCCCACAGAGACATGCTCCGCAAATTCAGCCGTATAGGCGATATTTCCCCCTTCCGTAAATGCCCGGACCCGGAGGAGAAGATCCCCTACAGGGTCGATCCAGAGCGAGAGAATCTTTTCCCCGGCGATGTACCGATCGACACGGTAAAGCCCCTCCTCCCACTCCCCCCGCCGGGAAGAGGCCTGCTCGATACTCGGTGGATGTCCCATGAGGAGGGAAACCATGTCGGCAGCCGGCAGGGCCAGGGGGAAGAAACGGTGGACATTCCGCGCCGTGGCCCGTCCTGTGTAAAAGATCCACCCGTCTTTCCCGGGGAAAAAGACACGGAGTTCGCCGGCGTCGATCGATAGGAAGAAATCGGGAGGACCCAGGACAGGGACCGATTCGAGCCGGAGCTGCGCCGGCCTTTTCATCATCAGTGCGGCCTTCAGTGGGCGCCGCTCACCATGAGCGTTGATTTCAATCCTTGCCGTAACCGTCAGCGTCTGATCGCTGACGGAGAATGCCGCCAGCGCCCGGAGGGCATCCTCCGGCGATGTATAGGCGCTTCCGGGGGGTGGAGAGGGGGCGACTCTCCTTCCGGCGCATCCGAAGAGGGTGGGAGCAATGGCCGTGATCAGAATCATCAACAGTATTCCCAACGGAAGGGCTCGGTCCGCTGCGTTCAGGTTTCTCATGGTTCACTTCATCGGGTGCGTTTCGTAACAGGCCCCGCCTCGATTGTGGATAATGTTAATTGCAATACATATCGGGAGGAGGTCAAGGCGTCTTCTCTCCGAGCAGATCATGGAGCTTCTTCTTGAGGGGTTCGCTTTCGGGATTGAACCGGAAGGCCTTTCCGTAAGCCTCAATGGCCTCCCGGATCTGTCCCGTGCGGGCATAGACATCGCCGAGATGCTCAAGGATCGCCGCATCCTCGGGCAGGGTCTCCGATGCTTCCTTCAGATACCGGATGGCCTCATCCAGCCTGTTCTTCCTGAAGTAGAGCCATCCCAGTGAATCGGTTATGTAACCGTTTCCCGGCTTCAACTGGAGGGCCTTTTTGATCATTATTTCCGCCTCGTCGAGATGTATCCCGCGGTCCGCGTACATGTACCCGATGAAGTTGAGGGCGTCCGCATGATCCGGATCGATTTTCAGCACCGTCCGCATTGCGGAGATACTCTCCTCAAAACGGTCGGTCTTTTCGAAGAGAACGCCGAAGCTGTAATGAAGATCGACACTGTTCGGAATGATTCGAAGCCCCTCTTGGAGCAGCTCTTTCGCTTCCGTAAATCGTTTGCTTTCCTCATAAAGGGAGGCGAGATACGCATAGAGACCCGGGGAGTCCTTCTTCTTCCCGATGGCTTTGCGAAGGGAATCGATGGCCGCGTTTACCCGCTGCTGCTTCTTTAGAATCATCCCGGTGCGGATCTGGGCGCTGGCGAACTGGTCCGCCGTAGCGGGGATCCCCTCCAGGATCGAAAGCGCCTTCTCCGGAGCCCCGATCTCCTCATACGCCGTGCCGAGGAGATACACAAGCCGGTACTCGGTTGGGTATTCCTGCACGAGCGAAGCGAGCGTCGCGATCGCCTTTTCATGCTTGCCCCTTTCCAGGTAGACGAGCCCCAGAGTCAGGCGCACCTCCCGGTTTGCCGGGTCCAGTTTCAGGATTTCCTGGAAGGTCTGATCCGCTTCATCGTAGCGCTTCTCCCGGAGGAACAGTTCCCCCAGCTTGATCCTGGCCTGAAACTTGGCGGGGTATGCAGCGATAAAATCTCTGTAGACTCCTATCGCTTCGGGGATCTTCTTCGCTCTTTCATAGAGCGAGGCGAGATCGACCATAACCCCCTCGAACTGGGGTCTGATGGTCAGGGTTTTCTTGAATCCCGCTTCCGCCTCATCATTGCGTTGCAGATCCGCGAGTATCCGGGCAAGATAATAATTCCCCATAAAGTGATCGGGATCGATTCTGACGAGCTCCTTAAACGAGGCGACTGCGTCGTCGAACTGCTTCAACTCCGCCCGGCTCGTTCCGAGATAGAAGAGGGCGGCGAGATTTTTAGGGTCGAGATCGGTCACCCGCTGGTACTCCGCAGCGGCGCTTTGGTAGTTTTTCTGATTCAGGTGGATGCCCCCGAGAAGGAGCCGGATGTCGATATCGTTCGGATGCGTCTCCAGTGTTTTTCTGCAGATTGCCAGGGCCTTTTCCATTTCCCCTTTTTCCGTGTAGAGAAAGGCGACTTCCCTGGCAAGAAACGGAGATGAGGGATCGAGGCGGTAGGCCTCCTCGATCTCCCTTGTCGCTTCCGGCAGATTCTCATTAAGGGAATGAAGGACGCCCAGGATATAGTGAAATGAAGCGCCGGAAGGAAGATTAACCTGATCCGGCAAGTGATGGGGGGCACCTTGTCTGACGGGACCGGTGGCGCATCCGCCCAGGGCCAGGATCATCAGGAGAAGGGCGCCGGCTTTACGGAACATCATTCGTCTCATTTCAAAAATTCCTTACTGACGGCTCTCACTCCTTAATGTTCCTCTTGAGAATATCCCAGCTCTTGAGGATGTCGATCGCATTCTTCAGCTGACTGTCCCGGGCGAGGATCTCGTTTCCTTTGTCCTTATTCGGCTCCTCCGGTTTGGCGTCCATTTCCTTGGGAGATTTGATATGGCCTTTCAGATCCCTTTCCCGGAGCAGGTGATCCTCCGCAGGATCCTTTGCAACCTCTTTTTCTTCGAGCGGGCGGATGGGCTTCACCATGATATCTGGAGTAATCCCCTCCGCCTGGATGGACCGACCGTTAGGGGTGTAGTATCTGGCCGTCGTCAGTTTAAGTGCCGCGCCGCCTTCCAGAGGGATGACCGTCTGCACGGAGCCCTTGCCGAAGGTCTGGCCACCCAGAATCACTGCCCGTCCGTTGTCCTGAAGAGCGCCGGAGACGATCTCCGCGGCGCTGGCCGTTCCCTCGTTGACGAGGACGACGATCGGGCAGGTCGGTTCATCCCCGTCGTTTTTCGCCACGGATTTGCTCTCCATCCCCTTGGATCGACCGCGTGTTGAAACGATGACCCCCGATTTCAGAAAAAGGTCTGACACTTCAACCGATTGGGTGAGGAGACCGCCGGGATTGTTTCTCATATCGATGACGAGCCCCTTCAGGGGTTGGACCTTCGCCTCGATCTCCCGGAGGGCCTTTTTCACATCGTCCACCGTCCGTTCCTGAAACGAGGCGATCCGGATGTAGCCTATCTGCTCATCGTAGATCCTTGTTTTGACGCTCCTGATTTTGATGATGCTCCGGGTGATCACGTAATCTTTAGGTTTGGTCAGCCCCTCACGCATGATCGTGATGGTCACTTTTGTGTCCCGTGGACCGCGGAGCTTTTTGACCGCTTCCGTGATGGTGATGTCTTTCGTCGTCTTGCCGTCGATCCGGATGATCTGATCGCCCGCCTTGATACCGGCGACGTAGGCGGGGGTATCTTCGATCGGGGAGACGACCGTGAGCACGTCTTTCAAGATGGTGATCTCAATCCCGAGCCCGCCAAAGCTCCCGCGGGTCTCCACCTCCAGCTCCTTGTACATTTCCGGGGTCATGAAGCTGCTGTGCGGATCGAGCGATTTGATCATCCCATTGATCGCCCCCTGAATCAGCTTGTCATTATCCACCGGTTCCACATAGTTCTTCTCCACCATGTCCAGGACCTCGCTGAAGGTCTTGAGGTTCTTGTATATATTCCGGTCGATGGCCGAGACGCGGCTGTCGCCGTAAGAACCGAGCAGGAACAGGGCGGTCAGAAAGGCAAAAAGTAAAAGAGCCTTTTTGCTGAGAATCGTATTCATCTAAGTCTCCTCCGCGTTTGATACGTGATTAATCACAATGTCCGGTATGACCGGGAGCGCATCCCGCAAGCCCCGCCTTGTAGGCGGGGTTGAGGGGCGCATCGAAAAAAGAGCACTTCCTTACCGGGAAGCCCCGCCCTGTGGGCGGGTAGCTTCACAATACCACTTTTCATACAAATTTCCATCACTTTTTCAACGTCGGCAGAAAGGGGGCCGTGGAAGTTGGCGGAGTGGGAGGGTGAGCGGCGTCACCGATAAAAAAGCATATGGGTGCAAAAAAATATTGAAAATGTATTAAAATGGATTGCCGCAACGAACATTTACGTGTAAACAGGTATAACCCTGTTATGGGTATTTATGCCGAAAGAACAACCTTAAGGAGAAGATGACTATGAAAAAATCCGATGTGATCCTGGCGCTGTCCGAAAAGGAGGGTATTCGGGAACAGGAGGCCTTTGAAATCGTAAACCTGGTTTTTTCGGGTTTTACGGAAGCCCTCCGGAAGGGGAGAAGGATTGAAATCAGGGGATTCGGGAGTTTTACAGTCCGTGACTATCCTTCCTATCTGGGGAAGAATCCGAAAACCGGGAAACGCGTCGAGGTTGACCCGAAAAAATTACCCTATTTCAAGGTCGGGAAAGAATTGAAGGAAAGGGTCAACCAGAGTAATAAATAAAGCATTATCCGATTCAACACCTGCAGGGAGGCTGCCGTATGGTGGAATATCGCTGGTTCAATCATTACGATCCCGGTGTCCCGCATACATTGGAACCCTATCCGCGGATGACGCTGCTTGATGTGCTGGCGGACTCGGTCGGAGCGAGACCTGGGCATCCGATGCTGATCTACCAGGGCAGAGAGGTGTCGTACTGTGAGATCGAAGATCACAGCAATGCACTCGCCGCAGCGCTGATCGCTTGCGGAGTCAAGAAGGGAGACCGTGTTGCGCTCCTCTTCCTTAATTGCCCGCAGAGCTTCATTGCCTTCTTTGCCGTATGGAAAGCCGGAGCGATTGTTGTCCCTCTCAATCCTCTGTATACTTCCGCTGAGCTCGAGCAGTCGGTAAACGATGTCGAGGCCGAGGTGGCCCTGGTCGGATCGCTGTGGTACGGAACCGTCAAATCTTTTCAGCCGCGCACCAAACTGCGTCTGACGGTGGTAACCGACCTGGACACGTACTCGCAGGCGGCTATGAAGAAGGAGGGAGGGGCGGTCGAACTCGAAGCGGGCGATAGATGGTGGAGCGATCTCATCGAGAAATATCTGGGTTCGACAAGGCCGAATATCGAAATCGCCGTAAACGATACTGCCGTCATACTCTTCAGCGGGGGCACTACCGGTTTGCCCAAGGGGGTGATGGGCAGCCACCATTCGCTGATCATGACAGGGATGCAGGCGACCTCCTGGTTCCGGGGACTGGCGACACCGTGGGTGGACAGGATGCTGGCGCCTCTGCCTCTTTTCCATGTGTTCGGCATCTACTCGGCGTTCGGGGTTGCCTTAATGGACCACCTTACCATGGTGCTGATTCTTAACCCCCGGGATGTGAAGAATGTAGTCGAAACGATCAGAGACTTCAAAGTTGCGACCATGGCCGTATCTCCTACGATGCTCATTGCCATGCTTAACTATCCCGACCTGAAGCCGGACGATCTCAAATCCTTGCGGCGCACGGCTTCGGGTGCGGCGCCGCTCATGACAGAGACCAAAGCGAGGTTTGAAGAGCGGATAAGCGGCCCGATAACCGAGGGATATGGGTTGACCGAGGGGACGCTGGCCATGACGGCAACGCCGGCCAGGGGCGTGTGGAAGCAGGGTTCCGTGGGCATTCCCATGCCGGACGTGGCGATACGCGTGGTCGATATCGAGACGGGCGTCGAGGATATGGCGCCTAATGAGGCGGGAGAAGTGCTTATCCATGCGCCTCAATTGATGCAGGGTTACTGGGGCAGGCCGCAGGAGACGGCTGAGGCCATCCGGAACGGCTGGCTTTATACCGGCGACATAGGCTACCTGGACGAGGACGGATATCTTTTCCTCACGTCCCGCAAGAAGGATGTGATCAAGTGCGGCGGGTTCCAGGTCTGGCCGCGGGACGTGGAGGAGATCCTGAGCATGCATCCGGCGGTTGCCGAAGTTTGCGTCGGCGGCATTCCCGACGCTCGGCAGGTCGAGGCGGTAAAGGCATGGGTGGTTCTCAAGGAAGGGCAGGAAACGACCGTAGAGGAGCTGCAGGAGTTTTGCCGCAGGGAACTGACCGGCTACAAGGTGCCGCGTTATATCGAGTTCCGCAACAGCCTCCCCAAGACGCTGGTAGGCAAGGTGCTGAGGCGGATTTTACAGGAACAGGAGAAGGGAAAGCAGACCCTTCGTTAATCTTATCGTTTCGCTTTAGATCAGAGCCGGATGATCTCCATACGGTGGTTTGCCTCCGGGTGACTCGCTGACGGTCCTTCCGTCAGGATTGCGAACTCGCTCTCCAACTCTTGGCGCCGCAGCCAATCCCGCACATACCCGTTCCAGTCTCCGGGGTGATCGGTCTCGTACTGCGGGTAGACCCCGCCGCTGAAAAGGAGTTTCTGGCAGGTCGCCTCCTGGGGGCTCACGCCCACGATCCACACGGGGAGTTTAAAGCGGGCGATAGAGCGGGCCGTATGGCCGCTATGGGTTGGAACAAATACGGCTGCCGGGGAAATCCGCTCCAGGGTGGCTTCGACACTCAAGGCGATCATATCCGTGAGAGCGACCGGATCATCGCGGAGATGGTTCAGGCGGTCATCCTTGAACCTGGCGCGGGAGCGGTGCGGCTCCGTCGCAGCGGCGATCTTCGCCAGCATGGCCACAGCCTCCACCGGATATTTGCCCATTGCCGACTCTTCCGAGAGCATGACGCAGTCCGTGCCGTCGAGCACCGCATTGGCTACATCGGTTGCCTCCGCCCGGGTCGGGCGCCGATTGTCCGTCATGGATTCGAGCATCTGCGTGGCGGTGATGACCGGTTTTCGCGCCCTGTTTGCGCTGTGGATGAGCCGTTTCTGAACGACGGCAATCTGTTCGATCGGTATTTCCACCCCGAGATCCCCGCGCGCAACCATGATGCCGTCCGCCGCTGCGAGGATTTCGTCCATATGCTCCAAGGCATTGGCGCGTTCGATTTTCGCTATCAGTAAGGGGTTGTAACCCATTGCGGATGCGGCTTCCCGGACGGCGACCATATCCGCAGCGCTCTCCACGAACGATTGGCTGACCGCATCCACCCTCTGCGCAGCGGCAAAGTTCAGGCATTCGCGGTCGCGATCGGTGAAGGCGCTGATCCCGAGGTCGATTCCGGGAAGATTGAGGCCTTTGCGGGAGCGCAGTTCCCCGCCCACGAGGACCCGGCAGACGACCTCATGACCTTTTGCCTGTATGGTTTCGAGCTGGATGAGGCCGTCGTTCAAGAACAAGACGTCGCCGGGCCTGACCACCTGGGGAAGACCGGAAAAGCTTACCGAAACCCGCTGGGCGTCTCCCACGATCACATCGGTCGTGAGGGTGAAAAAAGACCCCGGCAGCAACTCAACGGATTCAGCGGACAGCTGGCCGATCCGTATCTTCGGACCGGGCAGATCGGCCAGGATGGCAATTCTCCGTCCCACGGCAAGGGCGCCCGCGCGGAGGCTGTCGATCACCTGCTTGTGGCCCCGAAAATCGCCGTGCGCGAAATTGATCCGGGCCACATTCATTCCGGCCTTGATCATTTCTTCCATGACCCCTTGAGATGCCGATGCCGGTCCGATGGTGGCCACAATTTTGGTTTTCTGTTTCGGAAGTGTCATGACGCATTTACCCCTTGTTACCCTGGTATTCTTGTGCGGCCCTCGACATAGGCGCGATCTTCCTTCAGGTCCGGACCTTCCGCCGCCGCCGCGGCGAGCTCATCACAACGCTCATTTTCCGTTTGACCGGAGTGCCCGGGGACCCAGATGAACCGCACCCGGTGCGAATCGCAAAGATCCAGGAGCTGCGCCCACAGGTCGCTGTTCTCGGCGGCGCCGCTCTTGGTGCGCATCCAGTTGTTGGCCCGCCATTTGCGGGCCCACCCTTTGTCGATTCCGTTGACCACGTAGCGCGAATCGCTGTGCAGGATCACGTCGGCAGGGGGTTTCAGCGCTCTGAGCGCGGCAAGGCAGGCCATCATCTCCATGCGGTTGTTTGTGGTCGTTCGGAACCCCTCGGCGAGCTCGATCCGCGCTTCACCCGCAATAATGATGACGCCGTATCCTCCCGGTCCCGGGTTTCCTCGGCAGCCGCCGTCGGTATACACGACGATCTTCTCCGGCGAGAGGCCGGCGATGGGGGATGTGAAGCTCCCCGCCCATATGGCGGGGCTTCCCGGCAAGGAAGAAGCCTGTTTTTTATTGCGCCCCTTATCCCCACCTGCAAGGCGGGGCTTGCGGGTTGCGCTCCCGGTCAGGGAGGCTGCCTTTCCGGGTGTGGCCCGGGCCGTGACGGGTATCGGATTCTCGAGCCACCGCTGCGCCTCGGGCAGGGAGGCGAATTTCCTGTACAGCGCCCCGGCAAACCCGCGGATTCGCTCCTCGGCGCCTTCCGGGCCGAACCAGGTTGTGTAGATGCCTGGCTGTATCCCTCTGGCGACGGCATAGTATTTCTGGGATTTCCCCATCCTTTATCCTCTCGGCGGGCGCCGGTGCATGGCGCCGACACCCATTTTTCCTGTTCCGGTTTAGACCGTAAAGAGGGGTCAAGCCGTCTCGACCGCACTCGGTTTGGTATGCGCACCGACCGTCCGGATATCCCCGGGTCAGGTGTGCTCCGCTATCTCTATACGTGAATTTTCCGGACCGCGAATGAAGGCAATCCTCAGGCCTGGCCGCATCGTAACCGGTTCAGTGGTAAATTCCGCTCCCCGCTTTTTCAGTTCGGCAACCGCTTCCTCCATATTTTCTACACGAAGTCCGAAGTGGTCCAGGCCAAGGTAACGCCCGGGAGGACACGGCGGCAGGTCATCCTCGGGCGCCGCCCGGAAAATGTAGATGGCCAGGCCATTGAGATCAACGTCGATCCGGGGCTTTCCGTCGGGTTGAACGGTCTCGATCACTTTTGCATCGAACATCCGGCGGTAATACTGAGCCGCGGCCTGTGGATCCCTGCTCACCACATGAAGATGATAGAATTGATAGGTTGGCGCCATGGAGTCCTCCTTGTTGGGTAAGGATTTATTTCTTTGAAGCAAATTTACGAAAAGCAAAGTCGTGTGTCAAGGAATTGCGATATTTCCCCCGGGGCTGCCTTCTCACTGGTTATGGTCTTTCAAACGAAAACTTTCACCGTCGTAGGAGAGGACCATTTCTGTGTTCTCCGTCGCATTCCCCGCAAGCGGCTCCAGGCTGAATTTCTCGCCGAAATAAATCTTCCGGGCAATCTCGGATCGTGAGATCGTATCGGGATCTCCCTCTACCAGGATGGAACCCTCATTGACGATATAGGCCCGGTCGCAGACGGAAAGTGTTTCGCGCACATTGTGGTCGGAAATGACCACCCCGATTCCCTTGGCCTTCAGCTTACCGATGATATTCTGAATGTCCGCCACCGCCAGGGGGTCAATCCCGGCGAAAGGCTCGTCGAGGAGGATATACCTTGGCGATGTCACAAGCGCCCGCGTAATTTCCACCCGCCTTCTCTCGCCTCCAGAAAGAGAGTAGGCGCGGTTTTTTGCCAGCGGAGTCAGATCCAGCTCTCCCAGCAGTTCCTTCAAACGTTCCCGGCGCTCCTGCTGGCTCAGATCCAGCGTCTCCAGGATAGCCAGGATGTTCTCTTCCACGGTCAGCTTCCTGAATATGGAGGGCTCCTGGGGAAGGTAATTCAATCCCTTCCGCGCCCGGATATACATAGGACAGCGGCTGACGTCCTCGCCGTCGATGAGAATCTGACCGCCATCGGGGCGGATCAATCCCACGATCATATAGAATGTGGTTGTTTTTCCGGCGCCGTTGGGGCCTAAGAGACCCACGACCTCGCCTGGATAAATCTCCAGATTGACGCCGTTGACCGCCCGTCTGCCTCCGTAGATCTTGATCAAACCGGTTGCCGACAGTTTCCCTGCGCCCGCCCCGGGGCCTGGACCGGCTCCTGTGTCATAACCGGATTCGAGCCTTGACTCCCGGCCTGCTTGCAGCCCCGCTCGCTGCGCCTGCTCCGGGAGAGTGGTCCGATGATCGCTCTGACGTCGCTTTTTTCGTATCACCATGACGGAACAACCCGACAGAAGGTCATGCAGGGCAAGCTTGTCTTTCCGAAATGCTGCCATGATGAAGCCGATTCCGGCCGTCAGCAGCGTCAGGAGCTTGGCCAGATGGCGCACGAGGGTAGAGACGGCGCCGGCGCGCCGGCTATTGCGGTCAAAAACACGGATGTCGAAGAGGAGTTTGCCCATCGTTGCCTGCAACGGCGTCGCTTCCAGTGCAAGGTTGTAAAGAAAGAGGAAAATGAAAAAGCCTGGGATCACCTGCTGGAAGATATCAAACACCAGGTCGCTTTCCAGATAGTCGAGGGTCTTCACAGCACCCACATACACGAGCGCGTAGAGGACGAGACAGAGCAGGAAATCTGCGGCGCCAGCGCCGAGGCGCCGCCAGAAACCGGCAGGTGTCTTCATGATCCCGTCGTCTGTTTTCTTTTCCATTTTTACCCTTCTCTTTACGTTTCTATCGTGAAAAAATCGCGATAGTCCAATAATCTATTGATAAGGCATTGCTTTTTCACCTGGGAAGTATACGAAGAACAACAGGGTGTGTCAATTGAATTTTGATTATAAGCTTTGGTTCATCCGATTCATGCGCGCTTGTGATTTGATACGCCATTCAAACGGGCCGCTATGAAAATTTTGCCGCGTACCAAACCTTCCTCTCCATTTTCGTGGCAGTAGGGTCTGCGACAAAAAAGTAGGTACATAAGTTTAAATAGTATTGACAGGATTGATAATTCCTCCTATAATCTGTATGTAGTATAAGCATACAGATTATAGGAGGTGGTCATGAAAGAGACTATAGAG